>WNFL01444161.1_pt3 | contig 30654 bp, 29 predicted proteins | sample 5400361 | NCBI WGS metagenome assembly WNFL01 (sample SAMN13153351, study PRJNA577476) | soil metagenome | isolation source: 40 cm soil on Douglas fir-dominated hillslope | place: USA:California | collected 2013-09-17
TCGCAGATTGCTACCCCAGCCTCGCGGCCATCCGCGAAGACGAGGTGGAATCCGTTGTAGCGATTCCCCGGAAGCGCCAGGCACAGCTCGCGGACCTTTCCCACGTCGCCGGCGCGGAGCGCGTCCACGACGAGCAGCCCGCGCGAGCGGCGCGCCGGATCCGGCGACGCTCCCCGGCGGTTCGTCACGCACACGAACAGGCCGGACGCCGTGAGCCCCAGCCAGGTCCCGCCTGCCTTCTCGTCGCGCGGCATCAGCACGCCTGGAAGGTCCGGCCACACGCGAGGCGGTGCCGCCGGCCGCGCGAGGAACTCGTTCCGGTTCCCGGTGACGGCCAGCGCGACACCAGGCGACGGCCGCACCGCGAACGCCAGCGTGCACATGGATCCAGCATATCCGCCGCGGCGGCGCTGCGCTTTTCGCTCGCGGACTTCACGTCCTGGTTCTAGAGTGCGCCGGCCCCATGGCCAGTAAAAGACAGCTCCGCAAGCCCTTCGAGAAGGCCCGCCGCGTCGACCCGCGCCCCATCACCGGCCGCGAGAACGCCCGCGACCTGCTCGAGCACGCCTTCTCCGCCTACGTAGGCCGGCAGGTCCGCACCGCCTACCAGCTGATGCGCCGCTCGATGGAGGAGGACGCGAGCATCTTCCTCACGCTCTCCGGCGCGATGACCCCGGCCGGCCTGCACCAGAGCTGCCTGATCCCGCTGATCGAGCGGGGCGTGATCACCTGCCTGACCACCACGGGCGCGAACCTCTACCACGATGCCCACCGCATCATCGGCCACGCCATCCGCGAGGTGAACCCCGACGCGGGCGACCTGCAGCTCCGGCTGGCGCGCGTCATCCGCATCTACGACCTGGGCTTCTGGGAGGAGGCGCTGCTCGACACCGACCGCCTCTTCAGCGCGCTCATGCAGGGCCCCGATTACCAGCGCAAGATGACCACTCCGGAGTTCCACGCGCTGCTCGGACGCGACATCGGCGAGATGGAGCGCGCGCTGGGAGTGAAGCAACCGTCGCTCCTCTCCAGCGCGTACCAGCACGGCGTGCCGATCTTCGTGGGCGCGGTGCAGGATGGGTCCATCTTCCTCAATGCGGTGAAGCTCAAGCGGCTCTTCCCCGAACAGTTCAAGTTCGAGATCGACATCAACGAGGACGTCTACGCCATGGCCGCCGTGCAGCACTGGTCGCGCCATCGCGGCTCGAAGCGGCTGGCCATCTGGATCCTCGGCGGCGGCGTCCCGAAGAACTACACGCTGCAGGGCGAGCCGCTGCTCGACCAGATCCTCTTCGTTCCCACCACCGGGTTCGACATCGACGTGCAGTTCTGCGTCGATCCGGTCGACAACGGCGCCCTCAGTTCCTGCCCCGCCGGCGAAGGTCACACCTGGGGCAAGGTCAGCGTCGAGGCAGTGGAGGCCGGTTCCGTCTACGTGCACACGGACGTCACAGCCGTCTTCCCGTGGCTCACCCACGCGCTGCTCTCCGACCCGCGCATGAAGCGCAAGCCGAACCGCCTCCTCGATTCCCTCTCCGACGCCCGCACTTTCCTCGACCGCGCCGTGGCCAAAAACCGCAAGGAGCTCCTCAAGACTTTGAGCTTCCCCGGCGCGCCCACCAAGCACACCCCCGAAAGCATCGTCCGCTAAGGACCAAAGGCACACCGCGGAGACGCGGAGAGCGCGGAGGTTCTGGTTTTTGACAAACCAATCCTCCGCGTCCTCCGCGTCTCCGCGGTGATTTGTTGGTCCGAGCGCGGCGTCAGCCGTGGGCGGATTTGCGGGAGGCGAGGAAGGGGCTCTCGAAGTTGTAGATCGCCTCGATGCTGACGTTCTTGAAGCGGTCGGCCTGCAGGGACATGCGCTCCAGCTCCCAGAGCAGCGCGCGCACGTCGACCGGGCCCTGCTTCTTGCGCTTCTTGATCTCGCGGACGATCACCGGCTTCTGCTCGCGCGGGTGGTAGGTGAACGAGGTCGAGAAATGCCAGGTGCCGCCCACCGGCACCAGGCGCGCCTCGAACAGGTCGCCGATCTCGAGCCCGTGCATCTGCCGCCGCTCGGTGACGTCGAAGTCCTTGCGGGTGATCGCGTCGCGGACGCGCACCTGCCCCTTCTTGGGCCCCAGGATGAGCCCCTTCCGCCCGCGGTATTCGTAGAGGCCGAGCCGCGTCTGGGTGAAGCCCATCAGCACTTCCTTGTCGCCGGCCCTCGTCTCCGCGCCGCGGTCCTGCAGGAAGCGCTGCGCGGGAGTGACGCCGTCGCGCTTGCGGTCGAACAGGTACCAGTTGAAGAAGGCCTGCAGCCGCGACTCGAAGCAGCGGTCGTCCTCGTGCACCTCGCCGCCGGTCTGCGTGAAGTACTCTTGCTTGGCCTGGACGATGTCGTCGACGTCGCGCGCCACGTACGCGAGCAGCAGGTCGAACTGGGCCTGGATCATCCGCTAGCCCTCGATCAACTGCACGAATCGGCGGAACAGGTAGCGCGAGTCGTGCGGGCCCGGGCTGTCCTCGGGGTGGTACTGCACCGCGAACATGCGCGCCTCCGGCACCGCGATGCCCTCGACGGTTCCGTCGTAGAGGTTTCGGTGCGTCACCTGCGCCTTGCCGCGCACGCTCGCCTCGTCGGTCGAGAACCCGTGGTTCTGGCTGGTCATGTCGATGCTGTTTCCGATCAGGTCGCGCACCGGATGATTCGCCCCCCGGTGGCCGAACTTGAGCTTGTACGTCTTTCCACCCACCGCGAGCGAGAGAATCTGGTGCCCCAGGCAGATTCCCAACACGGGCACCTTCCCGAGCAGCTCGGCGGCCTGGCGATCGGCGCCCACCACCGCGGCCGGATCCCCGGGACCGTTGGAGAGCACCACGCCGTCCGGCTTTCGCGCCAGGATGTCCGCCGCCGGCGTGCGCGAAGGGACCACCTGCACGCGGCAGCCCGAATCGACCAGCTCAAGTCGTGACGGGACGGCTGGGGCTCGCGGCCAGAGACCCCTTGCGTCCAATCGTAGGGCTTCTTGCAAGACACCTTGCTCGCCAGGTCCTGCCCCTCCATGCCCGGCAGCCGCCGCGCGCGCTCGACGAGCGCCGGCGCGGACGCGCCCGACGAATCGATGATCCCCTGCTGCGCGCCCGAGCTGCGCAGCACGCGCACAAGCCGCCTCGTGTCGATTCCCTCGATACCCACCACTCCGTGCCGCGCGAGCCACGCGGGCAGCGCCTCGTCCGAACGCCAGTTGGAGGGCTCTCGCGACACGCGCCGCGCGATGAACCCGGCCACCTGGGGCGAATCGGCCTGCTCGTCGCCGTGATGGATGCCGTAATTGCCCAGCTCGGCGACAGTGAAGGTGACCAGTTGCCCCGCGTACGATGGGTCGGTCAGGATCTCCTGGTAGCCCGTGTGGCTGGTGTTGAAGACCACCTCGCCCTGCGCCTCGCCGTCGGCGCCGCAGGCTAACCCCTCGAACGTCTCGCCGCAGGCGAGCGCCAGCGTGGCCTTCTTCATTCTTCGCTCCTGTGCACCAGCCGCCCCTCCAGATACGTGCGTATCACGCGCCCGCGCAACGTCCAGCCTGCGAACGGGCTGTTCCGGCTCCGCGAGTGGAACCTCTGGGGATCCACCTTCCATGCCCGCTCGGCGTCCACCAGGATGACGTCGGCGGGCGCGCCAGCCGCCAGCGTGCCGTAGGGAAGCCCGAAGCACCGCGCGGGTCCGCTCGACAGCCGCTCCACCGCCCGGGGCAGGGCCAGGTCGCCCGCCCGCACCAGGGCCAGCGTCAGCGCCAGCGAGGTCTCGAGGCCGATCACGCCGTTCGCGGCGCGCTCGAACTCGAGGTCCTTCTCCAACGGCCCGTGCGGAGCGTGGTCGGTCGCGATTGCGTCGATGACTCCGTCGGAGAGCGCGCCGACGATGGCCTGGCGGTCGCTCTCGCCGCGCAGCGGCGGCGACATCTTGGCGTGCGTGTCGTAGGGCTCGACCGGCGGCGCATCGTCCTGCCGGAAAGCCGGCACCGAGGCCGGCGCTCCCGCCACCGCCTCGTCGGTCAGGGTGAAGTGGTGCGGCGTCGCTTCGGCTGTGACGCGGACGCCCCGCGCCTTCGCCTCCCGGATGGCGCGCACCGTGCCGGCGGCGCTGACGTGGGCGACGTGCAGGTGGGCGCCGGTCATCTCCGCGAGGAGAACATCGCGCTGGACCATGGCCACTTCGGCGGCCGCCGGAATCCCGGGCAGTCCCAGCCGAGTGGCGACCGGTCCCTCGTTCATGCAGCCCGGCCCGGTGAGCGTCAGGTCCTCCGCATGGACCATCACCGGCAGCCCGAGGTCGCGGGCGTACTCGAGCGCCCGGCGCATCACCCCGGCCGACATGACCGGCCGGCCGTCGTCGGTCAGGCACACGCAGCCGGCCTCCTTCAGCTCGGCCATGTCGCTCAGCGACTCGCCCAGCGAGCCGCGGGTGATCGCGCCGGCGGGCAGCACGCGCGCGTAGCCCGCTTCTTTCGCCCGAGCCAGCACGAAGCGGGCGACCGAAGCGCTATCGCACACGGGCTTGGTATTGGGCATGGCGACCATGGTGGTAATGCCGCCGGCCGCCGCCGCGCGCGTCCCGGTGGCGATCGTCTCCTTCCCTTCTTCGCCGGGCTCCCGCAGGTGGACGTGGAGGTCGACCAGCCCGGGCAACACCAGGAGCCCGCGGCAATCGACCACCTCGTTGGCGGAACGCTCTCCAGGCGAGACCACCTGCTCCCGGACCTCCTTGATGCGACCTCCATCGAGGATGACGGTGCGCACGCCGTCGGTGCGGGTCGCCGGGTCCACCACCCTGCCACCTTCCAGGAAGATCATGCCGCCCCCAGGCAGAGCGCGAGGGTGGCCATGCGCACGGCGACGCCGCTGTCCACCTGGTCCATCACCAGGCTGCGCTCGCCGTCCATCACCTCGCTCGACAGCTCGACCCCGCGGTTGACGGGCCCGGGGTGCAGCACCACCGCCCGGGGCGGCAACAGCTCCAGCGTGCGCGCGTTGAGGCCCCAGACGCGCGCGTAATCGCGCGTCCCCGGGATGCGCGCGTCCGCGATCCGCTCCTGCTGGATGCGCAGCATCATCACCGCGTCCGCGTCCCGGAGCGCATCCGGCAGGGTGCGCGCGACCTCGCACCCCAGCTTTTCCACGCCCGCCGGCAGAAGCGTGCCGGGCCCGGCGACCCGCACGCGGGCCCCGAGCTTCGAGAGGCAGTAGACGTTCGATCGCGCCACGCGGCTGTGCGCGATGTCCCCCACGATGGAGATCACTTTGCCTTCCAGCGATCCCAGCTTCTCGCGCAGCGTGAGGGCGTCGAGCAAGGCCTGGGTCGGGTGCTCGTGCGCGCCGTCCCCGGCGTTGATCACGCTCGCGCGGACGGCCCGCGCGACCGCTCGCGGCGCTCCCGCGGCGGGATGGCGCACCACCAGCACGTCGGCCCCGATCGCCTCCAGGTTGCGGACGGTGTCCTGGAGGGACTCGCCCTTGATCACGCTGGAAGCGTCCTTCTGGAAGCTGAGCACGTCGGCGCCCAGGGCGTGCGCCGCCACCTCGAAGGAGCTGCGCGTGCGCGTCGAGGCCTCGAAGAAGAGCGTCACCACGATGCGGCCCGGCAGGACCTGGTGCCTGGGTGCGCGCGCCTTCCCGGCGCGCGCCGCCGCCCGCTCGCGCTTGAAGCGGGCGGCGAGCCCGAGCACCTCCTCGATCTGATCTCGCCGCAGCGACTCGATGTCGAGGAGGTGTCGCGGGAACTCAGACGCCATGGAGCAGCCGCCGCGCGAAGTGGTGCGAGAGCCCCGCCTCGAGGATCTTGCGCGCCGTCTTCTCGGCGTCATAGGGGACGCGCCGGAACTCGACCACCTTGTCCTCGTCGTCCCAGATCCCGTAGCAGGCGCGCGGGTCGTAGTCGCGCGGCTGCCCGCAGCTGCCGATGCTGCACAGGTACTTGTTGCCATCCTCGATGCGCAGCCGCTCGTCGAACACGTCCTTCACCCTTGGCAGGAGCTGGAAGGCGCGCTGCAGGTGCGAGTGTCCGATGAAGGTGAGGTGGGGAAGGTCGCCGGGCGACCGCAAGACCAGGTCTTCGGCCTGCTCGAGGGCGAACACGTACTCGAAGGCGGCCGGGTCCCGCGGGCTGGCGTGACCCCAGAGGACGCTGCCCTCCTGCTTGCTGTAGGGCAGGGTCTGCAGCCAGGCCATGTTCTCGGGGGACAGATGCAGCGCCGTCCAGTCGAGAACCTCGCGCGCCGCGGCGTAGTAGTAGCTGTAGTCCATCCGGCCAGCGACCGCCGCGTCGTGGTTGCCCAGCACGGCGAACTGGCACCGCGCGCGGATGAGGTCGCAGGCCTCATTGGGATTCGCCCCGTAACCGACCGTATCGCCCAGGCAAACGAAGCGGTCGACCTTCTCGCGCTCCGCAGCGGCGATGCACGCCGCGAGAGCCTCGATGTTCGCGTGCACGTCGGTGAGGATGGCGGTCCGCATCGGGCCGGCGCCCTCAGTACACCGGAGGGGGCCTGACTTCAAGGCACGCGGGGCGTCAAGAGATTGACGCGTGCAACGCTTCGTATTCGGTCAGCGTGCGGAAGGCGTCGAACCGGGAGCGCACCTCCGAAAGCGTCAGATCGCGCAGACGGTCCAGGGAGAAGGCCTCCACGGTGAACGAGGCCATCGTGCAGCCCATCACCACCGCCTGGCGCAGCGCGATCAAGTCGGATCCGCCGGTGCGGTCGAGCAGGCCGAGGAAGCCGCCCGCGAAACTGTCTCCAGCGCCGGTCGGATCGACCACGTTGACCAGCGGGTAGGCGGGCGAGAAGAACGCCTCGTCGCCGGAGACGAGCAGCGCGCCGTACTCCCCGCGCTTGATGCATACGGCGCGCGCGCCCATCCGCTCGATCGCGGCTGCCGCCTTCATCACGTTCGATTCGCCGGCGAGCTGGCGCGCCTCCGCGTCGTTCACCATCAAGACGTCCACGCGCGGCAGGAGCTCGAGCAGGCGCTCCCGCTTGGAGGAGATCCAGTAGTTCATGGTGTCCGCGCAGACGAGCCGCGGCCGCTCCACCTGGTGGAGCACGCGCAGCTGCAGCTCGGGGTCGATGTTGCCCAGGAAGATCCGCTCCGCCTGCCGGGCCTGCGCGTCCAGGCGCGGCTCGAAATGCTCGAACACGTTGAGCTGGGTATCCAGCGTCTGGGCCGCGTTCAGGTCGTAGCCGTAGCGTCCCTTCCAGCGGAAGGTCCGCCCGGGGATCCGCTCCAGCCCGTCGAGGTCCACGCCGCGGGCGCGGAGGAACTCGAGCTGCGCGAGCGGGAAGTCGTCTCCGACCACCCCCACCACGTGCACGGGCGCGAGCAGGCTCGCGGCGGCCGAGAAGAAGGTGGCGCTCCCGCCTAGCGCCTCCTCGCGGGCCCCGAACGGCGTCTCGACCGAGTCGAGCGCCACGCTTCCCACCACCAGCAGCATCCGTCAGCTCCCGAGCAGCAGCTTGAGGCGCTGCAACGCCTCGGCCGGCATCGCCTCGCGCGCGGTGATCACCGCGTTCTCCAGCGCGCGCCCGCAACCACAAGTCTGCTCGGCCAGCGCGCCGGCCGCCTGCGCCGCCGCGCGGACCACCTCGCGCGCGGCGGAGACGTTGCGCTGCATCGTCTCGATCACCTGCTGCACGGTCACCGCGGCGTGGCCCTCGTACCAGGAATCGTAGTCGGTCGCGAGCGCGAGCGTCGCGTAGCAGATCTGCGCTTCGCGGGCGAGCCGCGCCTCGGGCATGGCGGTCATGCCGATCACGTCCACGCCCCAGCTCCGGTAGAGGAGGCTCTCCGCGCGGGTGGAGAACTGCGGCCCCTCGATGCAGACGTAAGTGCCGTCCTCGTGGGCATTGGCGCCGGTGGCGAGCGCCGCCGCCCGGAGGTGCGCGTGGAGCTGCGGGCAGACCGGATCGCTGAAAGCCACGTGTGCCACCACCCCGCCGCCGAAGAACGAGCGCGGCCGCGCCACGGTGCGGTCGATGAACTGGTCGACCAGCACCAGCTCGCCGGGGGCGATCTCCTCGCGCATCGAGCCCACCGCGCTGACCGAGATGAGCCGCGTCACCCCGAGCTGCTTCATCCCGTGCAGGTTGGCGCGAGAGTTCACCTCGGTAGGCGAGAGGCGGTGCCCCTTCCCGTGGCGGGGCAGGAAGACCATCTCCTGTTCGCCCAGCTTGCCAATCAGGTACTCGTCGCTGGGCTCCCCGAAGGGCGTGACGATCCGCTCCCGGCGCACGCCGGTCAGCCCGGGCAGGTCATACAGCCCCGACCCCCCAATCACTCCCAGAATCGGCCTCGCCACGCCGCGCGCCTTTCTCACAACGCCACTGGTCTGGTCAACTGCTTCACAGGTAATGCTTTTCAGGCTCGTACTCCGAGGCGGATGGGAAGGTCTTTCTGGCCGGAGATGGCGAGTTGGCCGCAGGCGGCGGAGATGTCGCGGCCGCGGTTCTTGCGGACCATCGCGGCAAACCCGCGGCCTTCCAGGATGCGGCGGAAGGCCTGGACCCGCTCGGCGCCCGGATCGCCGAACCCCAGGCCCGGGTTCTCGTTGTACGGGATGAGGTTCACCTTGGCCGGAAGCCCGGCGAGCAGGTCGGCCAGCCGGCGGGCGTCGGCATCGGTGTCGTTCACGCCCTTGAGCAGCACGTACTCGAAGGTGATGCGGCGCCCGTATTTCATCGGGAACTTGCGGCAGGCGTCGATCAGCGCCGCGATGTTCCACTTCTTGTCCACCGGCATGAGCTGGGCCCGCTGCTCGTCGGTGGTGGCATTCAGCGACACGGCCAGCTTGACCCGCGTCTCTTCCCCGAGGCGCTGGATGTTCGGCACCAGCCCCGAGGTGCTCACGGTGACGTGGCGGTGGCTGAAGTTCGCTCCCTCCGGGTGGAGCAAGAGGTCCAGCGACCGCTTCACGTTCACGTAGTTGTGCAGCGGCTCGCCCATTCCCATGTAGACGAGATTGGTGAGCGGCCGTTGAGGGTCCATTCCTGGAACGTCCCGGAGGTCCGCGTTCACCCGGTAGACCTGGTCGGCGATCTCGCCGGGCGTCAAGTTGCGCACGAGCCCCATCGTCGCGGTCATACAGAAGCCGCACCCCATGGCGCAGCCGACCTGGGTGGACACGCAGAGCGTCCGCCGCACCCGCTTGCGCCCGGGCTCCTCCTCCTCGTCCGCCTCCGGGTCGAAGGCGTCGGGACCGGGCTCTTCGGGCATGTAGACCGCCTCGATGAACTTCCCGTCCTCGGTGCGCAGCCGGTACTTGCGGGTCCCGTCCGACGACCGCTGCACCGCGTCCACCGCCAGCGTAGTCAGGCGCGCCTCGCTGGCCAGCCGCTCGCGGAACGCGCGCGGCAGGTCGGTCATCTGGTCGAGCGACGCGACGCCCCTGTGGTGGACCCAGCGGAACAGCTGGCGGGCGCGGAAGGGCTTCTCGCCCATCCGCTCCACCAGCATGCCCAGCTCCTCCAGCGAGGCGGAGCGCAGGTCCGGCGCGTTCGCCGCCGCAGCCATGGTCAGTGGACCTTCTCCCGCGACTTCTCCGCTGCCGGGCCCACCGCGAGCGGCGGTTTGTTCTCCGGCTTCCGCGCGATCTCCACCTTCAAGACGCGCCGGTCGTCGGCCTGCTTCACCGTGAAGGTGAGGCCGCCCCACACCACCAGCGAGCCCGGAGGAGGCACGCGCCCGGCCGTGGCGGTGAGAAAGCCGCCCAGCGTCTCATAGTCCCCGCCCTCGGGGAACTCGACCCCCAGATGCTCCTCTACCTCGCGCAGCGGCACCGAGCCGTCGGCCAGCACCACGCCGTCGGCGAGCACCTTGATCCGCTTCTCCTCGACGTCGGACTCGTCGTGGATCTCGCCGACGATCTCCTCGACCACGTCCTCCAGGGTGACGATGCCGCTGGTCCCGCCGAACTCGTCCACCACGATGGCGAGGTGGGTCTTGCGCCGCTGCATCTCCTTGAGGAGCTTGGACACCTTCATCACTTCCGGGACGAAGAAGGGCGGCCGCAGGTACTTCGCGAGCTGGAACCTGGCGGGGTCGATCCCCTTGCGCATGTCGATGAGCAGGAGCTTCACGTAGAGCACGCCCACCACCTCGTCGAGCGAGCTCCGGTAGACCGGGATGCGCGACAGCTCGGTCTCCTCGACGAGCTTCATCACCTCGTCGAAGCTGGCGCTCTCCTCCAGCGCGACGACCTGCGTGCGCGGGATCATGATCTCCTTCACCAACACTTCGGTGAAGGCGAGCACCGAGCTGAGGAGCTGCTCCTTCGTCTCGTCGAGCGAACCGTGCCGGGCGCCCTGCTCGATCAGGTACTCCAGCTCCTGCGAGGTCACCGATTCGGCGGCGGGCTCGCCCAGGCCGATGGCGCGCGCGATTCCCCGCGGGATCTGCACGAACAGCCAGGCGAACGGCCACAGCAGCCAGTAGAAGACGACCACCGCCGGAATCAGCGCGAGCGCCGCGCCGCTCGCGTGCCGCTTGGCGAAGGTCTTGGGGGTGATCTCTCCGAAGACGAGGATCATCACGGTCGTCAGGCCGGTGACGATCGCCAGCTTGCTGTCGACGCCCAGGTCGTGCGCGATGACGGCCGTCAACGAGCCCAGCCCCACGTTGACGAGCGTGCTCCCCAACAGGAGCGTGGAGAGGATGCGGTCCGGGTGCCGGTGCCACAGCTTGAGCGCCGCGCCGCGCCAGCCGCCGGTCTCGATCAGGCGGCGCACCCGCGCCTCGCCCAGCGCGGTGAGCGCGGTCTCGGCGGAGGAGAAGAACGCGGACAGGAGCAGCCCGAGGAACAGGCTCACCCATTGCCAGGTCGGAACCACGGTCGGACCAGTCTAACAGGCCCCGACCCGGCTTGCGCCCCGACTCCGGGCGGGCGGACCGGCGCTCCCCCGGCTACTTCTTCCAGTCGTACCGGACCAGGTCGGCGGGCGCGAAGAAGAAGGCGATCTCGGTGCGGGCGTTCTCGGGCGAATCGGATCCGTGCACCGAGTTCGCCTCGATGCTCTTCGCGAACAGCTTGCGGATGGTCCCCTCGGCCGCGTTGGCCGGGTTGGTCGCGCCCATCACCTCGCGGTTGCGGGCCACCGCGTTCTCGCCCTCGAGCACCTGCACGACGACCGGGCCGCTGGTCATGTACTGCACCAGGCTCTTGAAGAACGGCCTCTCCCGGTGGACGGCGTAGAAGCCCTCCGCCTGCTTCTGGGTCAGTTGCAGCATCTTCATCGCCACGGGCTTGAGACCCGCTTCCTCGAACTTGGTGAGGATCTTTCCGATGACGCCGGACTGCAGGGCATCCGGCTTCAGGATGCTGAGGGTGCGCTCGACGGCCATGTCCGCTCCTGTGAGGGGCGGCTTAGTACCAAGCCGGAATGGATTCCACAATAGCCGCGCGCTGGAGAGCGTAGCGCCGCCCTGGCGGCGGCTAGAACCGGAACGGCAAGGCGCTGATCAGCAGCTTGATGTCGTCGTCGTTGAAGTAGAAGCCGGCGCCGACGAAATAATCGCGCCCGCTCACGATGCGCGTCGGATGCTCGGTGTCGAACTCCCGCCCGTTGACGAGGTCGTCGGCCCCCGCCGTGACGAACAGGTGATCGAGGAACCGGTAGTCGGCGTAAACCTTGATGCGGGGATGCTGCTTGAGCGGGTTGGCGAACTCGAACGCGTCCCCGGAGAGGATGAGCGCATCGTTGAGCAGGTACAGCTTGATCCCGAAACCGCCGGTGTTCTCCAGGATGCCGAAGCGGCCGCTGATCGGGCCATACCGCTTGGCGATATACGCGCTGAACTTGAGCTGCCGCTCGGTGGTGATCTGCGTGTAGCTGAACGGGAAGAACTGGTTGGGCCCGGGCGGATTGATGAGCGTGTTCTGCACCTGAAGCCGCTTCACCAATCCGCGCGGATCGTCGATCAGCTCGAACCCGTACCACTTGTCCGGCCTGGGGATGAGGCGGATGGAGAAGTAATTCTTGCTCCAGGGATTGTACGAATAGTCCACGAAGGCATTGCCGCTGGCTGGCGCGGCTCGCGCATCGCACGCGGTGATCCCGGTGCAGCCGAGGAGGAACTCGTTCCGCTCCTGCAGCTCGATCTTGAGCTGCCCCAGCCCTGCGAACACGTCGTTGAGCGACGAGGTGGTCTTCTCCAGATTCCTCGCCAGCTTGTCGTCGTTGACCAAGCGCCCGATGGTGCCTTCGCCCTTGTTGATCTTCTCGGTGATCTCGCGGACGTTGGCGAGCGAGGCGTCCAGCTTCTCCATGCTCGAGCGGACGCTGCCGACGCTCTTCTTCAGCTCGCCGGTGTCCTGCGACCCGACCACGTTGCCGACCGTCCTCAGGATGTCCCGCGCCTCCGCGGTCGCCTCGCGCGTGTTCTTGAGGATGGCGAGGACGTCCTCCTCGCCGCCCAGGCCGATGTCGCGCAGGTTGCCGGTGAACGACTGCACGTTGCCGAGGATCTCGTCCACCCGCGACTGGCTGCGGTCGATGATTCCCTCGATCCCCTCGGTGATGCGGGTCAGGTTCTCGACGATGGTGCGGAGGTTGTTCTCGCCGTTCTCGCCCCCGAGCGTCTTGCGCAGGTTCTCGGTCACCACGCCGATGTCGCCCGCGATCTTGGAGAGCTGGTTGAAGACCTCGTTCATCCCCGGCTGGCGGACGACGTTCCGGATCTCGTCGCCGTCCTTGAGCAGGGGCTGATCGGGCGTCCCCGGAGTCAGATCGAGGAGGAAGTCGCCGAGGATGCTCTCCGACCGCTTGGTGATGGTCGCGTTCCGGTGCAGCGGGTATTGCTGCTTGATCTTCAGCCAGACCTTCGCCCGCGCGGTCGCCTGGTCCAGCTCGATCCGGTCCACCTGGCCCACCGGGATGCCGGCGATCTGCACGCGCGACCGCGCCCCGAGGCCGGTCGCGTCGTCGAACATGGCGTAGACGCGGTAGCCCCCGTCGCGCCCGAGGCTGGCGCCGATGAAGTAGAGGGCGAGCGCGAACGCGACCGCGCCGGCGGCAACCACCAGACCGACCCGCAGGGGTGTCCAGAAAGATTGCACCGTCGCGATCCTATGCCCGCCCGAACCAGGTAGCGAGGAAATGCCGCGTGTGCGGCTCCTGGCTGTGGCGCACCTTGTCCGGCGGTCCTTCCTCGACGATGCGGCCGTCGTGCAGCATGGCGACGTGGTCGGCGATGTGGAAGGTGGACCCGATGTCGTGGCTGATGACCACGCTGGTCACGCCCAGCTTCTCCCGGGCGCCGATGATCATCTCGTCCACGCTTTCGGTGGTGAGCGGATCGAGGCCGGTGGTGGGCTCGTCGTAGAGCACCAGCTTCGGCTCGCGCACGATCGCGCGCGCCAGCGCCACGCGCTTGCGCATGCCGCCGGACAGCTCGGCCGGGAACTTCTGCTCGACCCCGTACAGCTCCACCACCGCGAGCTTCTCCTTCACGCGCGCCGCGATCTCTTGCTCGGGAAGCTTGGTGTGCTCGCGCAGGGGGAAGGCGACGTTCTCGAACACGCTGAGGGAGTCGAACAGCGCCGAGCTCTGGAACACCATCCCCATCCGGGTGCGGAAGTGCGACAGCTCGCGCCGATCCATGCGCGTGATGTTCTCGCCGTCCACGATCACTTCTCCGCGGTCCGGCTTGAACAGCCCCATGATGTGCTTCATCAGCACCGTCTTGCCGCTCCCCGACCCCCCGAGGATGACAGCGGTCGTCCCAGGCAAGACCGCCAGATTCACCCCTTTGAGCACTTGGTTGCCGCCGAACGATTTCCACAGGTCCCGCACCTCGATCATGGGCTGGGTCATCCGCCCAGGCCTCCGCGCGGCTGCGGATTCGACAAGGTGATCGCTGTATAGACGTAGTCGATGGCGAAGATGGCCACGAGCCCGCCCACCACGGCCTGGGTGGTAGCGATACCCACACCGCGCGCGCCTCCCTCGGCGCGATAGCCCCGGAAGGCGGCGATGAGGGTGACCACGAATCCGATCACGGCCGACTTGCCCAGGCCGTCGGTGATGTCCTTCACCTCGACCAGGTACTGGATTCGATTCAGGAATGTCCCTGGGGACAGGTCCTTCAGGAAGACCGCCACCCCGTATGCGCCGGTCATCGCGATGACGTTGAACAACATCGCCAGGACCGGCGCGGCCAGGAGGGCGGCCACGATGCGCGGCACGACCAGGTAGTTGATCGGGTCCACGGCCATGGTCTCGAGCGCATCGATCTGTTCGGTGACGCGCATCGTGCCCAGCTCGGTGGCCACCGCGCTTCCCACCCGCGCCACCAAGACGATGCAAGTGAACACCGGGGCCAGCTCGCGGGCGAGCGACAGCTCGACCGTGGCGCCCACCAGCGATTGAGCGTTGAAGAGCCCGAACGCGTAGACGGTCTGCAGCGACAGCACCATCCCGGTGAAGAGGCCGGTCAGGCCGACGACGAAGAGCGACCCGTACGCCATGAACTCCAGCTGGGCGAAGAGCAGGCCGATGCGGTAGGGCGGCCGGAAGACGGCGGCGATGGACTGCGCGAAGAAGAGGGTCAGCTCGCCCAGCATCTCGACAGGCGCGCGCAGCGGCTTCATCCACGGCGGCGGCCGCGCCGGGTGCGACGAGGTGGTGGGCTCTGCCATGCGCGCGCTTTCTACTCCGAGATCGGGCCGCATGCGAGCTTCCGAGTTCGCGCCTGCGGACGGCGGGGTGCACTTTAGCAGGCAGGACGTGCCAATTTTGTTGCATGTACGACGGCCGCGTTGCCGCGCCGGCCGGGGGTGCGCAGCCTCGACCGCATGACGGGATTGGTCGCCCTCTTGCTCCTCGCCACCGCCGATCCGGCGGCGCGGGAGCGCGCGGGCCGCGCGGCGGCCCTGGTGTCCTACGTGGCCGGCGATTACGCGGCAGCCGTGGGTCCGCGCGGCGAGATCCTTTCCCCGCCAGAGCTCGCCGAGCAGTACCAGTTCGTGCGCCAAGCCGCCGAGGAGCTGCGGGCACTCGCCGCCGAGGACCTGGCCCGCGAGCTGGACGCGCTCGGAGGGCGCGTCGAGGCGCGGGCCCCGCCGCCCGGAGTGATTGCCGAAGCGCAGCGCATCGCGGCGCGGATCGCCCAGCGATTCGAGCTGGCCTTGCTGCCCCGCAGCCAGCCGGATTTGCGCCGCGGGCAGCGGCTCTACCGACAGGCCTGCGCCGCCTGCCACGGCGCCGGCGGAACGCCTCCTGCCCCCGAGCGGCTCGCGCTGCCCACCCGGCCGGTGGCGTTCTCGTCCAAACCGGAGGTCTCGCGGCTGAGCCCGCAGCGCGTCTTCGCCGCCGCGACGTACGGCGTGCCTGGTACGGCGATGCCGTCCTTCGGCGAGGCGCTGACCGAGAACGAGCGCTGGGATCTCTCCTTCTACGCGCTGACGCTTGCGCACGCCGTCCCTGGCGAACGAGCCCGCGGAGAGGAGCTTCTGCGCAAGGCGCCCGGCAGCCCCGACTACCTGCAGCTGGCCGTGCGCAGCGATGACCAGCTCCGCGCCGCCCTTTCCCGCAGCGGCCTCTCCCCCCAGGACCGCGAAGCCGTCCTCTCCGCCGTCCGCACCGCCTTCCCCACGACCTCACGCCGCGCCAGCCGTTGAACAGCCCAAAGCGTTTCACGCGGCTAGGTCGGGACGCGGGGGACGCGGGAGCCGATCGCGCAGAAGAGCTCGTACGGGATCGTGTCGCAGAGGTCCGCCAGCTCCTGAGCCGTGATGCGCTCGCCACCCTGCTCGCCCACGAGCACCACCTCGTCGCCCAGGCGGACGTTGGGGACGTCGGTGGCGTCGATCATCATCATGTCCATGCACACCGTACCCACCTGCCTGACGCGCCGGCCGCCGAGCAGCACCTCCGCCTTGTTCGTCAGGCTGCGGCGGTAGCCGTCCGCGTACCCTACCGGCAGCGTGGCGATCAGGCTCTCGCGGCGCGCGGTCCAGCGGTGGCCGTAGGAGATGGGAGTGCCCGCCGGCACGTGCTTGAGATGCGAGATGCCCGTCACCCAGCTCATGGCGGGCTTCAGGTCGGCCAACCCAGCGAAGCGGGGCGCGGGCACCGCGCCGTACAGCATGAGGCCCGGGCGGACCATGTCGTGGTGCGAGCTGGGCAGGTCGAGGGTAGCCGCGCTGTTCGCGAGGTGGCTGAGCTGGAGCGGCTGGCCCGCGTCGAGCAACGCGCGGCGTCCCTCGACGAACAGCTCCATTGCCAGGCGCGTCGCCGTCGGATCGCGCAGGTCCGCGTTGGCGAAGTGCGAGCAGAGGCCGGTGATGCGCACCTCGGGCCGCCCGCGCAGGTGGGCGATGAGCCCGGGCAAGTCGTGTGGCAACGCTCCGATACGCCCCATGCCCGTATCGAGCTTCAGGTGGGCTTCCGCGACGACGCCCCGCTGCCGCGCCGCGGCCGCGAGCTGATCGATCATCTCCGCGCGGTAGACGAGCGGCGTGAGCCGGTGGTGCAGCAGGAGGCCGTACTCCGTGTACTGCCCGCCCAGGACCAGGATCGGCGCGGTGATGTCCAGGTTGCGCAGCGCGAGCCCCTCCTCGACGAGCGCGACGCCCAGCCAGTCCGCGCCTGCCTCCACGAACGCCCTGGCCGCGATGGCCGCGCCGTGCCCGTAGCCGTCCGCCTTCACCACGCCCATCACGCGACTGCGCGGCGCGGCGCGGCGCGCCTCGCGCAGGTTGTGGCTCAGCGCATGTGCGTCGATGCGCGCCTCGGTGGGACGGACGCGCAGATCGGAGGCGCGGCGGGCGGAATCGCCCAGGGCGGCGGCGGCGGATTCGGACACTGGTGGCCTCCCAAGCCGGACTGTAGCCCAGCCTGGAACCACAACAAGCAAAAGGGCGGTTGGCTTTCCGCGCTGCGCTGGATAGGGTCCGCCGGATGGCACAAGCACACCGCGTCGGCGGCGACATCGACGCTTTCTGCACCCGCTGCAAGATGGAGCTCGGCCACACCATCCTGGCCATGGTCGGCAAGAAGCCGGTGCGCGTGCGCTGCAACACCTGCGGCGGCGAGCACAACTACCGAGGCTCCTCCGCCCCGGCGCGCAAGGGTTCGTGGGTGCCGGCGTCCGAGCGGGCAACCCGTCCCGCGGTGACCAGCTGGGAGGCTCTGCTGCGCGAGAAGGACGTGTCGCGCGCGCGGCGCTACTCGGCGAAGGAGCGCTTCCAGGCCGACGACGTCCTCGAGCATCCGGTGTTCGGCATCGGGCTCGTCCAGGAAGTCCGCGGCGACAAGATCAGCGTCGCCTTCAAGGCGGACGTGAAGACCCTGGTGCACGGGAGGGGTTGATCGCCCCGGCGCGCCGCGCCGCGCGGAGGAGCTCCAGCGATCCGGCGAGGTCCTCGGGCAGCGGCGCTTGAACTTGGAGGTAGCCCCGCCCGGAGGGATGCGGCAAGCGGAGCGCCGCGGCGTGCAGCGGAGTGCGCGCCAGCGCGACCGTCTCCGGGCTGGCGCAAGCGGGATGCAGATCACCGCGGAGAACGGGCCCCGGCGCACCATACCGGGGATCGATCAGCAACGGATGACCGAGGGCGGCGAGGTGGACGCGGATCTGGTGGGTGCGGCCGGTGAAGGGGCGGCAGGAGCACCAGGTCACCGCGCCGAACCGCTCCAGCGGAGCGAAGTCGGTCCGCGCCGGCCGGGCGCGCGAGTCCCCTTGCTCCGCGACGCGCATCGCGCCGCGCCGTCCTTCGACGAGCGGCAGCTCGCTGCGGGCAGGCGAAGCCAGATCTCCCCGGACCAGCGCAAGGTACGTCTTTTCCGCGCGCCTCGACTCGAACGCAGCGTTGAGCGCCCGGTGCGCCGCCGGGGTGAGCCCGAACAGCACGACTCCGCTCGTGTCCCGGTCCAGCCGGTGCACCGGCAATGCGCCCGGCGCAACCGTGCGTACCTGCGCGGAGAGCGCCTCCCCTTCCGGCGGCCCCCGCCCGGGGACCGTCAGGATTCCCGCCGGTTTGTCGACCGCCAATACCAACTCGTCCAGATGCAACACCCTCATGCGATCCTGACCATGCGCCTGGCAGGTCGGCCGTGCACTTGGCGCGCACGGCTTCGCGGTCCACTTTCGAACGGGAGGGGAACGTGGATCTCATCGACCATCTGTGGCGCGACCTCGACCGCCTGGCGCGGGCCGGGGCACGGCCCGTCGACATCCTCACCGACCCCGGAGCGTGGGTCGCCTTTACTTACCGCATGGGACGCGCCGTGCGCCGGCTGCCGCGGATGCTGCGCCTCCCGGCCGTCTGCGCGCACAAGCCGCTCGAGCTCCTCGTCGGCACCATGGCACGCGTGGCGCTCCCTCCCTCCGCCGAGGTGGGCGGGGGGCTGCGCATCAGCCGGGTGGGCGGGATCCGCGTCGCCCCGGACGCGTACATCGGCCGCGATTGCGACCTGTCCGAGGGCGTGACCATCGCGGCCTCGACCGGCGCGCCCTGGATCGGCGATCGCGTGCAGATCGGCCCGGGCGCGAAAATCGTCGGGCCCATCCGCGTCGGCAACGACGCGGCGATCGGCCCGAACGCAGTCGTGGAGACCGACGTGCCCGACGGCGCCACCGTCGCCGGGATTCCTGCCCGAATCGTCCCCGGCACCGGATCGCGGGGGAGACTGGTGACGGGCCGCAAGCGCCCGCCGCTCCTGGAGGCCGTGCGCGGAATGGTGCGCCGGCTCCTACCCCGGCCCACGCAGCTCTTGCTCCGCGGCTGAAAGTCTCGCGCCGCCGGGCGTGCTCTCGGATACGCTCCGCGCGCGTGCGCCGCGCCTTCCTCGCCTTCCTCCTCGCATCCGCCGCCGCCCGCGCGCAATCGCGCGCGCCGCTGGGACTGCGGACGCAAGGACCCCTTCGCGAGCTGTTCCTCGAGGTGACGGGCGCGGACGCGCGCAGCCTTCCCTCGCCCGAGCTCGACGTGCGCTACACGATCGCCAATACCTGGAACGAGCCGATGGCCGTCGTGGCTGGACCGCACGCGTCGTCGCAGGAGCTGGACGAGCAGGCGGACTCCCTTGCGGTGCGGTGGCGCGTGCCGTGGTCGCGTGCGCTCGGCCCGGCCTTTGCCCGTTTCTCCACCGCCGTGGAGGGGCGCCTCACGATGCACTGGGGCGGGTACACCGACCGTCCCATCGAAGCCTGGCACTCGTTCAGCGGCGCCTTCAACTTCCGGCGCGCCGACTATCCGCGCAACCAGCTCCATCTCCTCTTCGCCGACGACGGCGGCCGGGCCTTCGCGCTCGACGGGGGCTCGGCCTTCGCGGTGGGCGATCTGGTCCTGCGCAACCAGGTCACCCTGGCCGAGGCGCCTGGCTGGGGCGTGGCGGCGCGGCTCGACCTGAAGCTCCCGGTCGGATCGCTGGGCCGGGCGGCGGGATCCGGCGGGTTCGATGCCGGCGCCGGCCTGCTCGGGACGGTGGAGCCGGCGAGCTGGCTGACCTTGCACGGGCTCCGCTGAGCGCGTTCTCGGAGCTGGCCTGCACCTGTTCGCTGCAGCCGAAGACCTGGCACTTCACCGCCGAGCTGTCCATCGCGGCGTCCTGGGGCGAGACCACCTTCCTGGTCGAGGACCGCGCGCTCTCGCCGCTCTTCCCGGCCGGCTGGACCCGCGTGGCCGCGAACGGCGACGACGGCCTGCTCTCCTCGGGCGCCTTCGCGGACTTCCGCGTGCACAACCAGGTCAGCTTCGCCGTGCGCCGCGGCCGGTTCACCGTCTGGTTCAGCGAGGACTTCACCCCGGGGCCCAACCCGCACAGCACGCTCAAATGGGCCTGGAGCAGCAACGCACCCGACGTGGTGTTCGGGCTCTCCTTCACGCAGCCGCTGTAGCCGATCCCGTTACGCCAGCTCCTCGATGGGCCGCACGTCCACGGGGCAGATGTCGGTGAGCGCCTTGCGCCCCACCTCGCCGTCGCCCACCACCACGATCTGCGCTCCGTCCCGCGCCGGCGAGAGCTGTCCGGCCGCCTCGCGCGCCTGCGCCGCGGTGACGGCGGCGACCCGGCTGCGGTAGGTGGCGAGGTGCTCGAGCCCCAGCCCGTCCAGGATGGCGTCCGCCACCTGCTCCGCCAACGCCTCGTTGCTCTCCAGGCCCAGCGGAAAGAGGCCGGCCAGGTACGATCGCGCCTTCTCCAGCGCGTCCTTGGAAGGCCCGGTGCGGGCGTAGTCGCGCATCTTCTGCAAGGCCAGCTCGATCAGGTCCCGCAGCGTCTCGTTCTTGGTGAAGGACGAGAACACCGACAGCCCCGCGTGGCGCGCCATGGCCAGGCGGCTCGAGACGCTGTACGAAAGCCCGCGATCGACGCGGATGGCGTCCACCAGGAGCGAAGTGAACCCGCCTCCCAGCGCGGCGTTCTCGACGATGCCGGGCATGTAGAGCGGCGAGCGCCGCGGGATGCCCGTCGCCACGATGCGCAGCTGCGCCTGCGTCGAGTCGGGCTTGTGCCAGACCAGCGCGCGCATCCCCTCGCGCGGAAGAGCGGCGAAGTCGAGCGGCGCGCGCCGGGCGTCCGACGGCCAGCGCACCTGCGCCAGGCGCTCGCGCCCCAGCGCGAGGAGCTGCTCCGGCGGCGCGGTGCCCACCAGCACGAGCAGCGCGCCGCGCGCGTTGAAGCGGCTCGCGTGGAAGCCGAGCGCATCCTCGCGCTGGAAGGTCTCCACGTCTCGCCGGAAGCCGTGGGCCGGATGACCGTACGGATGGTGCGCGCCGTACCCGAGCGTCACGACCGCGCGGGCCGCCACGCTGCCCGGTTCGTCGAGGTCGCTCTGCAGCGACGCGAGCGTGCGGCGGCGCGCGGAGCCCACCTCCTCGTCCGGGAAGGACGGCTCGAGCGCGACCTCCAGCAAGGCGTCCAAGGCCCGGGCCGAGAGGTCGCCCGGAACGGTGAGCGTCAGCGCGGCCTCGTCGAGCGACACCTCGATGCCCAGGCCGGTGCCCATGCTCTCGATCAACTCGTCTACGCCGCGCGCATCGCGGCGCATCGTCCCGCGCCGCAGCAGATCGGCCGTGAACTGCGCCAGCCCTGCCTTGCCGCGCGGATCCTCGGCGGCGCCGGCGGGCACGCTGAGCCGCGCATGGAAGAGCGGCACCGCGCGCCTCTGGACGGCGATCAGGGTGAGCCCGGAGGGCTCCTGCGCGATCTGGAGCGGAGGCAGCGCGACGTCGCGGATCACGCCTGCACCCCCTCCGGCAGCTCCCCCGGGACCAGCGTGACGAGGTTGCGCCGGTGGGGCGCGAAGGTCTGCTTCGCCACCCGCTGCACGTCGGCCGGCGTCACGGCCTGGTAGCGGTCGGGCAGGTCGAGGAACGCGCGCCAGCTGCCGAGCATGACCTCCATCTGGCCGAGCGTATGGGCGCGCCCGTTCGCGGTCTGCAGCCCGCGCAGCAGGCCCGAGCGGACGAAGTTCTTCGCCCGCTGCAGCTCCGCCTCGGCCATCGGCTCGTCGGCCAGCCGCGAAAGCTCGGCCCAGAGCGCGGACTCCGCGCGGGCCGGATCGACGCCGGGGTTCAGCTTCAGCGAGACCTGGAAGAGCCCCGGATCCATCCGCCAGCCGAAATACACGTTGGCGTCGACGCACAGCTCCTGCTCGTACACCAGAGCGCGCTTGAGGCGGGCTCCCTCGCCATAGCTGAGCGATGCCTCGATCAGGTCCAGGACCAGCGAGTCCGGCTGGCGGCCGTTCGGGGTGCGGAACCCCGCCAAGAGCGCCGGGGCCTGCGCGGGGTAGTGGATCACAGCCCGGCGCTCGCCCTTCTGCGGCGGCTCGCCGTCCGCCACCTCGGGCAGGGGGTCGCCGCGGCGGATGGCGCCGTACACCTTCTCGATCTGCTTCAGCGCCTGCTGCGGGTCGAAGTCGCCCACCAGCAGCACCGTGCAGTTGTTCGGCGCGTAGTAGGTGCGGAAGTACCGCTCGCAGTCCTGCCGCGCGATGCGATTCAGATCGCTCATCCAACCGACCACCGGCCAGCGGTACGGGTGCGCCTGGAAGACGAGCGCGGAGAGCGCCTCGTCCATCATGCCGTCGAGGTCGTTGTCGGTGCGGAACCGGCGCTCCTCCTTGACCACCTCGCGCTCGCGCCTGAGCGAGTCGTCGTCGATGACGAGCGATGCCATGCGATCCGACTCGAGGTCGAGCACGAGCGGCAGCGCCTCCGACGCGAAGTCCTCGTAGTACGCGGTCACGTCGGTCGAGGTGTACGCGTTGCTCGTCCCGCCGGCCGACTCGAGGCGCCGGTCGAACTCCTTGGGCCCGTACTTCTTCGAGCCGTTGAACATCATGTGCTCGAACAGGTGGCTGATCCCGGTGATCCCGGGCCGCTCGTTGCGCGAGCCGACGCGGAAAAAGCTGTAGAGGGTAGCGATCGGAAGACCGCGGTCGGGCAACAGCCTTACCTCAAGTCCATTGGCCAGCGCGTGCTCCTGGACCGGGAAGTCTCGGGGATCGAGCGCCATCTACTCTCCCTCGTGCTCGGTCGCACGCCCGGCCACCTGGCGGGCGAGCAACAGTTGCTCCGCCGGCGTGAGGAGCTTCTTGCGGTCGTTGCAGGGCTTGCAGCAGGCGACCACGTTCCCCTTCACGCTGCGGCCGCCGCGGGCGACCGGGACTACGTGATCCATCGTCAGGTCGGCCGAGCCGAAGGTCCCACCGCAGTACGCACAGAGCCCCCGCTGCACGCGCCGCCGCCACCAGGCGCTCGCCCGCAGCTGCCTCGCCTTTTCCCTCTCACGCCGCACGTGCGCGGGGTCGACCTCCACCTCCACCCAGGTGGGTACTTCCAGGTCCTCGGGCACGGAAAGGTTCTAACCCGGAAGCGGAATTTCCGCCCGTCAGCGGGCCCTCGAATCGGGTAGCCCGCCCTTCCCGTCCCGCCGCTGCCGGGCCTGGCACGGGGAGTGCGAAGCACCCCGGCGGGGGAGGGGGCATGCACAACCGGATGGGGCTACTCGCGGGTGCCGCCGTCATCGCGGCGGCCGTTGCATTGGCGCGGTGCGGAAGCGGTGGGCCGCCCGCCGAGTCGCCGGATGCGGGGACGGCCGGATCCAGCGGCAGTCCCGCCGATGCCGGCGACGCCGGGGGCAACCAGGACGGCGGCGGCTCCGACGCAGGCGGTACGGACGGCGGCACCGGCAACACCGACGGCGGTACGGACGGCGGTACCGGCAACACCGACGGCGGAACCGACGGCGGCACCGGCACGATGGAGCCGCCCGTGCTCTCCCCGCCGAGCCAGGCGGATGTGCAGAAGTTCCCCGGACCTGCCCTGGTCGGGGCCTCGATGGACGAAGGCGGAAACCTGTGGGGCGTGTCCGGCGACGCGCTGTGGCTGTGGCGCGCCGGTGGCAAGGGCTGGGAGAAGTTCGACAACCACAAGTCCGGGGGCGTGCTCGGCAACGGCCACATCAACGATGGCCTGCTCAGCGTAGCCGGCGGTGCGCCCGGCGAGGCCTGGATCGGGTACCAGGGCATCTTTCTCAACGGTGAGGAGGACGATCCGGCAATCGTGTCCGAGGCCATCCGGACCAGCGGCGGCGCCGATCGCGTAGCGGCCGTACCCGGAGGCGTCTCGCTCCGCGATCACCTCGTCTTCTGGACCGGGCCCGGCATCCTGGCCGCGGAACCGAAGGGTCGCTGGAAGGTCCGCAGCATCTGGACCGTCCTCTACAACCACGGCCCGCGAGGCATCCCCGGCGACGTGTTCTTCGGCGGCAACCACGGCATCGGCATGTTCAGGCACGCCATCCAGAGCATGGACGAGCACGCGCACGCGGCCTGGAACTTCTGCCCGGCATCGACGTACCCCGAGTGCACCTTGATGACCGGCGATCACAAGGGCATCGCCCTCGCGGCCGACGGCAACGTGTGGATGGGGGCCGACTTCGCCGCGGCGCGCCTCCCGTACATGGATCAGCCCGGCGGCGATCTCTACGGGTGGGTCGACAACGACGTGGACGTGCCCAAGGCGGACGGGCTGCGGCTGTGGGTGAACCGCAGCAACGACTCCCAGCACCCGGAGTGGGGCGGGCGCGACTTCGTCACCGCCATGGCGTTCGACGCCTGGGGTGACCTCTGGGTCAGCTCCTACATGAACGGCGTGGCCCGCATGCCGATGAAGGGCTCCTTCTCGGCTGCGAAATCGTGGAACGACGTCGAGTACTGGTCGCACCGCCGCGGCGACAAGGTCCCGGGATGGACCGATTCCTCGGACAACGTATGGACCCTCGTCGCCGATCCGGATGGAAGCGTCTGGGTGGGCGGCCCGCAGGGGGCGTTCCGGTTCGTGGGCAGGACTGGGCAATGGATTTCCTACGGAGGAGTCGTTCCGGGACCGAGCGTGAACCAGATCTCCCTCGCGCCCCGGCCCGGCCCCCGCTCTGTCGTGTTCGCGACGGATTCGGGTGCGTTCGTCTACACGGGCAAGTAGCCGCGGCTGACGCACGCTTCCTCGGCCGCCTTGGCACGCGGCGTGTACCTCGCCCTCCCCGGTCGGGAGGTGGGCATGGGCCGGCGTGGGGCGGTGACGTGCGTCTTTCTCTGGTTGGTGGGCTGCGGCGATGGGGGAAAGCAGCAGGTCCGGCAGGTCGCCGACGCGATCGCGGTCGATCCCGGATCGGTCGAGTTCGGAGACGTAGCGCTGGGCCGGGAGGAGCGCGGGGAGGTGGTGGTGCGCAACGACGGGGTCCGCACCACCCTGGTCGAGTCCATCCCCGGTGCGCCGAGCACGCCTGATTTCGACGTCGACGGGCTCCCGCTGACCCTGCGCGCGGGCGAGGCCGTCCGGGTCCGGGTCCGCTTCCATCCGAGCGCTCTCGGGACGCGCTCCGATCGGTTCCAGCTCGGCACGCCGGTCAGCGCCGGAACGCAAGGCGTCGACGTGCGTGGGCATGCCGTGCGCGGTCTCGCCCAGCTCTCGGTCCAGTCGCTCGACTTCGGCGATGTGGTCCTCGGCAAGACCGTGTCTCTCATGTTCAACTTGACCAACAACGACGGCCACGCCCGGACCGACGTCCGCATCGACCCACCTTCCGGGCCCGACGCGGCCGCCTTCCGATCCTCGCGGGAGGGCGCCATCTCGCTGGCCTCCGAGGAGTCCGCGACGGTCCAGGTGGACTTCACGCCGGCCCGCCTCGGCGCCGCGCAGGCGACGATCCAGATCACGCCCTGCCCGACCTGCAGCGCACTGCCGTTCGTGCTCTCCGGCAACGGCGTCATCAGCCTGCTCGACGTCCAGCCGCCCCGCATCGACTTCGGCCTGGTCCGCCTGGGCCGCTCGAAGGAAGCCTCGTTCACCGCGCGGAACACCAGCAAGCGGCCGCTCCTGGTCACCGGCCTGGCGATTCCCGCCGGCGACTACTCGGTGCAGCTCGCCGGGAACCCCGCATTCCCGCTGACGCTCGCGCCCGGGCAGACCATCTCCGGCACCGCGCGCTTCGCGCCCACCCAGCTGGGGCCACAAGAAAGGCACGCGAGCATCCTCGCCGCCGAAGGCGCCCCAGGCGACCTCGACCTGGTCGGCACCGGCTACGGTCCGCTGATCAACGCCCGGCCCAGCCCGCTCGACCTGCAGGCGGCGTCGATCGGCACCACGCGCCCCAAGAAGCTCTTCCTGACCAACATCGGTTCGGATCCCACCGGCCGCGATCCGCTGATCGTCACCCGCGTCACGCTCAACGGCGATCCGGTGGTGTGGTCGTTCAACACGCCGGCCCTGCCGTGGACCATCGGCCAGCCGGGGAACCAAGGCGTCTTGACGGTCCGCTTCACGCCGAATCAGGAACGGTGGGAAAACGCCTCCCTGGTGATCGAGTCGAGCGACGGGTTGCACCCCTCGATCGAGGTGCCGATGACCGCGCTGGGGCGGCAACTCCTGCCCTGCGAGGTGACGGTCCACCCCGCGACCACGGTCGACTTTGGCCTCGCGCCGATCTTCCACCCGACCACCCAGGGCTTCGAGCTGATCAATTCGGGCTCGGAGGACTGCATCTTCGGCGAGCCGGACATCATCTCCGGCGGCCCTGAGTTCTACTGGCCGGGGCTGGTCGCGCCAGCCGGCCGCACGATTCCGCCCGGCGGCCGCATGTCGGTCCGCGTGGCGTTCACGCCCCAGGCGGCGCGCGACTACCGCGGGCAGGTCGAGTTCTACATGAGCAATCCGCGGCTCCAGGCGCCCGTCGTCGACCTGCGGGGGACGGGGGACGACGGCTGCTTCTCCGTGACGCCCGGGGCGGTCGACTTCGGCGGCACCACCGTGGGCTGCAGCCTGCCCGAGCATTTCGCCTACGCGACCAACCAGTGCAACCAGCCCGTCACGGTTACCGCGGCGCAGATCACGCCGGGGAATTTCGTCATCAGCAGCATGCCCGCCCTGCCGTTCACGGTACCGCCCAACTCGCAGGTCCCCATCGGCATGCGCTACACGGCGACCACGCTGGGCGACGACGTCGCCTCGCTGCAAGTGTGGATCTCGACTCGCGGGGCGCCGTTCCAGGTGGGCCTCACCGCCGGCACGGTGCCTCCCAACACCGTCCTCGACAAGTTCGAGCAGTCGACGCCGAAGGTCGACATGCTGATCGTCATCGACAATTCGGGCTCGATGGACGACGAGCAGAAGGCGCTGGCGGCGAACCTCGACCACCTCTGGAACCGCATCGCGCTGGCCAACGCGGACTTCCACATCGCGGTCACCTCCACCGGGATGACCCCTTACACCGCCGGGTGGACGCAGTGCCCCGGCGGAGCGAGCGGCGGCGAAGGCGGCCGGTTCTTCCCGGTGGACAATTCGCGCCCGCGCATCCTCACGCCCACCACGCCGAACGTGAAGCAGGCCTTGTTCGACAACACCAAGGTGGGCCTGTGCCACTGGGACGAGCGCTTCTTCGACCCGGTGATTGCGGCCCTCACGCCCCCGCTGGTCAGCTCCACCAAGGCGCCCGGGACGACCTGGCCCGCCGACGGCAACGCAGGCTTCCTGCGCGACGACGCCCGCCTTGCGCTCCTCGCGGTGAGCGACGCGGACGACGACAACGACGTCATCAACCCGCCGTCCGTCTCGGAGATGGTGGGGAAGCTGTCGCAGGTGAAGAAGGGCGCCCTGGACCTGATCTCCTTCGCGGGCATCGTCGGGCTGCGGATGTGCAACAGCGTCGAGCAGGTCGGCAACCGCTACATGGAGATCGCCCGGCAGATGAACGGCAAGCTCTACGACATCTGCGACCTGAACAACTTCGGCTCGATGCTCGACGACGCGCTCGGCACCCTGCTCTTGCCGCTCTCGAGCTTCCCGCTGTCGGCCCATCCCGGCAACGCCGCCGGCATCGCGGTCACGGTGGACGGCGCGGCCAGGACCGACTTCCGCTACGACGCGGGCACCAACCGGATCGTGTTCCCGCAGACCGCCGTTCCGCCTCCAGGGTCGCACATCACCGCAACCTACGACCCGACCTGCAATTAGCGCAAAGAATGCGGTGCTTGAGGCCGCGGGCGCCTGCTAGGCTGCCCGCGCCGAGCGTTTTGTGGCACCTCGCATCGCGCGCGGGTGTTCCAGATCGGCAGGAGGTCGCGGGTCCTGGACCCCCGGGAACGGGTTGCTGAGCTCTACAAGACGTACGGCCCTGCCATCTACCGGCGGTGCTTGCGGCTGCTCGGCGACAAGGAAGGCGCCCGGGACGCGACCCAGGAGGTCTTCGGGAAACTCATGCGCGACGCCCGCAAATTGGAGAGCCGCGACACGGCCCTGCCGTGGATCTACCGGGTGGCCACCAACCACTGCCTGAACCTGCGCCGGAACGCAGGTCGGCGCGGAGAGGAATCGCTGCCCGAGCTGGAGCTGGCGCCGTCCGACTCGCCGGACAGCGTCCCCGAGCGGCAACTGGTCCAGCGAGTGCTGGCGCGATTCGATTCGGAGACGCAGGCCGTCGCGGTGGGAGTGTTCGTCGACGGGATGGAGCACGAGGAGGTCGCGCAGGCGCTGGGGATCTCGCGACGGACCGTCGCGCGCAAGCTGCAGCGGTTTTTGGGCAACGCACGCAAATACCTGGTGAGGAGCGAGCCATGAACCGGCACCCCTCCGAGCTCGCCCTCGAAGCGTACCTGCTCGACCGCGAAACTTCGCCGGTCGCACCCCACCTGGGCGAGTGCGAACGCTGCCGCGCGCGAGTCGCCCGGATGGAGCGCGAAGGCGAGGACTTCCGCCGGTTCGTGCTCCCCAGAACGCTCGACGCGGTGCTGGCGAAGACTGCGCCGGAGCGCCGCAGGCCCTGGCTCTGGGTGCTCGGCATCGCCCCGGTCGCGGCGGTCGCGGCCTTGATCGTCGCCATCCGTCCTGGGCAGCCGCCGGAGCCGCCGGAGGGCTACCTCGGCGTGAAGGGCGGCATGAACCTGGTCGCCTACCTCGGGGCGCCCGGAGGCGCGAAGGTGGTCCTCGACGGCCAGGCGGTGAAGCCTTCCGCCGCGCTGCGCTTCTCGGTCGCGCCTGCGGGCAGGTGCAACCTCTGGATCGTTTCGGTAGACGAATCGGCCCAGATTTCGCGAATTTACCCCGCCCAAGGCGACGGCGGCGCGCCCGTCTCCAACCAAGGCGCCCTGCCGGGCGGCGCGGTGCTGGATGGCCGGCCGGGCCTCGAGCGGTTCTATGCAGTATGCAGCCCCCGACCGCTCCGATACGACGATTTGACGAAAAGTGTGCGCGCGGGCGTTCGCGGTGCGGACGACCTCCGCAAGGGTCCCGCCCTGCCCGGCTTGCCCCGGGGAACGAAGCAAGCGACCCTGCTCTTGGAAAAGCGCCCGTGAGACGTCTCGCCGCACTCGCCGCCTGCGCCGCGCTCGCGCTGCCCTGTGCGGCGCGGGCCGCGGCGCGTTTCGCGATCGTGGTGGGGAACAACCACGGCGCGTCGGGACGCGCGCGGCTGTGGTTCGCGGAGAAGGACGCGGAGCGATTCGCCGCCGCGCTGCGGGAGCTGGGCGACTTCTCGCCGGATCGCATCGTGCTCTTGCAAGGCGGGACGCCGGCCGCGGTACACGAGGCGCTCGCGGCAACCGAGGCCCGCATCGGCGCTGCGCGCGCGGGCGGCGAGCGCGCGCTGCTCGTCGTGTACTTCTCGGGCCACGCTGGTCCGCAGGGGCTGGAGCTCGGCGATCAGCGCATCGGCTACGAGGAGCTGCGCAAGGCGGTGACCTCCTCGGCCGCCGAGGCCAAGGTGGCCATCGTCGACGCCTGCGAGGCCGGCGCGCTCACGCAGGTGAAGGGCGCCATACCCGCGCCGGCGCTCGATTTCCCGCTCCCCGAAGATCCGGTGCAGGGAACGGCCTTTCTCGCGTCCACCGCGGTGGGCGAGTCGGCCCAGGAGTCCCAGGCCATCGGGGGCAGCTTCTTCACCCACCACCTCGAGGTCGCGCTGCGCGGCGCGGGCGACATGGACGGGGACGGCCAGGTCACGCTGGCCGAGGCGTTCCGCTACACCTCCTCGCGCACGGTCGCGGGCACCGCCGCGACGGAAGCCGGCGCGCAGCACCCCACCTACGATTTCAAGATGTCGGGCCGCGGCGACGTGGTGCTCGCCGATCTCCGCCGCGCCGAAGCGAGCCTGCGCATCCCGGCCGACGAAGGTGCCACGTACCTGTTCCGCGGCCCGCGCGACCTGCTCGCGGAAGTGTCCGCCGCGCCCGTGCCCATCCTGCTCGCGCTGCCCTCCGGACACTACGCCGTCGAGCGCCGCTCCGACATGGGACGCGCTACCGTGCAGCTCGACCTTTTGCGCGGCGACGCGCGCGACCTGCCTCCGCTGCGTCCCACCCGCTACGAGATGGCGCGTGCGAAGGGCGGTCCCGTGCCGACGCTCGCCTTCTTCGGCGGCGGCATCGCCACCTACCCGCTCGCGCATTTCGGCGTCGCTCCGGTGATCCGCGCCGGAGTGCGGCAGGAGCTGGGGCAGGTCGTCGCGCGGCTGCGGGTCGACCTCGCGCGGCGGCAGGTGTTCGACCAAGGGTTGCAATACAACTTCTCGCGCGTCGGCGGGGCGCTGGGGCTCCTGACGCCGGTCTGGTTCGGACCGTTCATGCTCGAGGCCGGCGGCGAGGTGGGCTACGGCTGGTCCTGGCAGGACATCGCCGGCGGGCAGACCAGGTCGGGAGGCGACCTGTTCGCCGGACCGACGGCGACCCTCACCACGCGCGTCGGGCCGGTGCGCGTAGGGCTCGACGGATCGTTCGGGGCGCAGCTCTTCAAGCTGAACGGCGACTCGACGATTCGCCCGCAAGCCTCGCTGGGCCTCGTCGTGCTGTTCGGGGTGGGCCGGTGAAGCGGCTCGTCTTGGCGCTGTTTCTCTCGGCCGCGTGCGGCGCCGGTCTGGTCGATCATGCCGCCGTCGACTTGCAGCCCACCGGCCCGCTTCAGTGCACCTTGCCGAAGCTGGATTGCGGCGGGACCACCTGCGCGTCGATCGACAAGGACCCGAACAACTGCGGCGTCTGCGGGAAGGTCTGCGCGACGCCGCAGCATTCGACCAGCAAGTGCGAATCGAGCAACTGCGGCTTCACCTGCAATCCGGGCTTTTTCCTCTGCCTGGACGGACAGAGCTGCTGCCCGGCCGTGGCGCTCGCAGCCGGCGGCGACACGAC
>WNFL01135365.1_pt2 | contig 30613 bp, 29 predicted proteins | sample 5400361 | NCBI WGS metagenome assembly WNFL01 (sample SAMN13153351, study PRJNA577476) | soil metagenome | isolation source: 40 cm soil on Douglas fir-dominated hillslope | place: USA:California | collected 2013-09-17
TCCGTCAACGCCAACTCTAATTGGATTCGTCCAAGCACACAATTGTTGTACACCGCCCAGGTGCCGGAATGCTCCGGTGGATGTCAAAAGGTCAATGGCAGTTTGTTCGCTCGAGTTGCCTACGGTTTCGGTTTGTCGACGGGCTTCTGTTGTTGCTGTTGGGCCTCTTCCGTCCAAGGCGGCACGACGCCATTTACGCGCGCGTAGGCGATGGATTGGCCGAGGTGCTCGCCAAAGTGCCCTATAATCATGGTGAAAGAGCCGCGCAGTGTTGATTGCCGCCCAAACATTTTCTGTGGCTTATCTTCGTCGCCGTCATTCAGCGCCAGGGTAGCGCTGCGCAGGTGGGCAAACGATTCCTTCAATGCTTGCAAGACCTTCGGCTTGTCGGCGGAAAGCGCCTGAATTGCCTTAGGATCGACGCCGTTGGGAAGCGCCGTGCCCAGTGCTCGCGCCACCCCGTAGTTCGCCCCCGTGATATGCGTGAAAACTTCGCCAACCGAACGTACCCCCTCGCCGGGACGCCAGGTGTACTTTTCCGCAGGCATCGCTTCCGCCAGGCGAGTGTATCTCTGCTCGTAATACGCGATTCCATCGAGGAACTCCGCCCGGAAGCCTGACGTAGGCGCGGCAGAAGCCACGGTCGGGGCCTTGTGGTCGGGGCTGTCCTGGGCCCGACTGGACGGCATAAGGTTCAGGCCGAGTGCTGTAAGTATAAGAAAATAAAGACCAACACGACGCATGGCGTTCACCTTGGATGCTGACTCTTGCGATCGGGCGAGCCGTCTTATCCTTTGATTGACACGAATTGACCGCCCAACACGGTACAATAGAGGTCTCGGCCGTAGCTCCCCTTGGGATTGGGCCGGACGTAAGGCTACTCCAGGAAAGGCCGAAAGCAAAGTGCCTGCTCGCACGTCTATATAGCATAGCAAGGAACGATTCGACGAACGGACTCGTATTAGACATAGAAGGTTGGAGGTTTGTTTGGGCGTAACTCCCATGGGCCGAATGACGGAAATTGCTCCCCTAGCGGCGACCAGCAGCCCGTCCAGGGCTGCCGGCATCCGGACGGCTTGGGTCACGATTGTCGAAACGTTGAAGTTGGCAATGGACGCCCTTCGCGCGCACAAACTGCGCAGCTTCCTCACCTTGCTGGGCGTCATCCTGGCGGTGACCACGCTTGTTTTTGTAATGAGTGTCATCACGGGGCTAAACATGTATGTTGCCGACCGTGTCGCCAATCTGGGTGCAAACGTCTACCTCGTCCACCGCTTCGGAATCATCACCAGCGAAGACGCGTGGATTAAGGCGCAGAAGCGCCCGCTTGTGACCATGGAAGAATACGAACGGCTCCGTGACAACATGAAAATCGCGAGCGCTGTGGCCGCCGAAGAAGACCACAACGTCCAGGTCCGCAGCGGCAACCTCACCATGGAAAGCACTAGAATGATGGGAGCCACCGCGAACTTTGCCCAGGTGCGGAACCTTTCTGTGGCCCAAGGGCGATTTATCACCCAGGCGGACGAGGATCATCGCTCCGAGGTGGTTTTCATCGGACCGGATCTGGTGCACAAGTTTTTTCCCACCGTGGATCCGGTTGGAAAACAAATTCGCGTGCAGACGCACACCTACGAGGTGATCGGCGTGGCGGAGCCGCTGGGAAGCGCTTTCGGAGAGTCCCAGGACAACTACATGGTGATGCCGATTTCCGCGTGGCGCAAAGGCTGGCACACCAACAATGATTGGGTCGCCATCTTCGTCCAAGCGCCGAACGCCGAATTGATGCAGGCAAGCCAGGACGAAGCGCGCATGCTGTTCCGCGCCTGGCGCCACTTGCCTTACAGCGCCCCCGACAATTTCGCCATTCTGGGCTCCGACTCCATCATGCAGTTGTGGCATGACCTGACAGGAAATTTGGCCTTCGTCGCGATGACCCTGGTAAGCGTCTTTCTGGTCGTCGGCGGGATCGTGATTATGAACATCATGTTGGCCAGCGTGACGGAGCGGACGCGTGAGATTGGGCTGCGGCGCTCGCTGGGAGCCAGAAAAAAACACATCATGCTGCAGTTCCTCACCGAGTCCGCCGTGCTTGCTGCTACGGGCGGGTTGATCGGAATTCTGGCGGCCTACTCGCTAGTGTTCCTGGTGAAGGCGCTGTTTTCGTTTCCCATGGAGACTCCGCTGAGTGCGGTGATTCTGTCGTTGTGCGTCGCGACCGGAGTTGGTCTCTTTTTTGGAATCTTTCCGGCCATGCGGGCGGCCAAACTGGATCCCATCGAAGCCTTGCGCGCGGACGGATAAAGAAGAATATGGCTCAAGCATACGGCGAAAACCTGAAACAGGCGTTGGACACCTTGCGGACCCACAAGCTCCGCAGCGCGCTGACGGTCTTCGGCGTTGTGCTGGGTGTAAGTGTCATCATGCTGGTGGCGGCTCTCATCTCCGGCTTTGACCAGAAAATTCAGGAAAATATTAAACAGTTCGGCGCGGATACCGCGTTCATCACCAAATGGGACCAGGGACGGCACGGCGGCCCACCGCCATTGGAGGAACGCCAGCGCAAACCGCTTACCGTCGAGGACGCCAGGGCTATCCAGGAAAGGTGCCCGGCGGTCAAGACGGTAACTACTTTTCTGATGACGAACTGGGACCATGCTCATACGGTGCGCACGAAAGCCGGTCAAGTGACGGCTATCGATTTCCGCGGCGTCCAGCCGAATTTCGGCGAGGTTTACGCTAACGCCGCGACCCTCGACGGCCGCTTCATCAGTGAAGGAGACGATCTCCACAAGGAAAAAGTGGTCATGCTCGGGGAGAACGTAGCCCCAGTCCTGTTTCCGGAGGGGCATCCCGTCGGGAAAGACGTGATGATCGACGGCTCGGACTTTCAGGTCGTCGGCGTCGTGGAAAAACCCAAGGGCGGATTCGGCATGGGGGACGAAGACCGGCGCGTACTGATTCCTATCAGTACGTTTCGCAAGGTCTATCCAGCAGCGGACGAAGTCAACATGCGCGCACAAGCCTACCCCAAAATGCTGGACCAGGCTGTGGATCAAATCCGCGAAGTGCTGGAACGTCGGCGGAACGTGCCATTCGGCGGCAAGGACAATTTTTCAATTGCTACCGCTGAGCAACAAGTCGAGGAATTTCACAATATCGTTGGCAAAGTGGCCCTGGCGACGGTGGTGCTGAGTTCCATCGGTTTGCTGGTGGGCGGTATTGGCGTTATGAATATCATGCTGGTGAGCGTGACCGAGCGGACACGCGAAATTGGAATCCGCAAAGCGATCGGCGCCAAGAGCGGGGACATTACCTGGCAGTTTCTGCTGGAGGCAATGACCCTCACGGGAGCCGGAGGTGTCATTGCGCTCCTATTGGTCAATGCTCTCGTTTTGCTGATCCGTGTCACCCTCCAGTGGCCCGGATCGGTTCCGGTGTGGGCGGCTGGGACGGGGGTCGCCGTCAGCGTGAGTATTGGATTGATCTTCGGGGTGTGGCCGGCGATGAAAGCAGCGAAGCTCGATCCCGTCGAAGCGCTGCGCTACGAATAACGCGATCGATCCTCTTCTTTTTTCTTAACCTATAAGCAGTCTGAAGCGCAGGCTACTACTGTACGAGTCCAGCAGTTCTTAGGGCCCCAGCTCCGGAGGCACGTTCAGCATGCGGAGCCGCCCCGCCGGGCCAGGTAACTTCGAGTGCAAGCTCGCGGCGAACCAGCAACTTGGCATGACGAGCGATATGTACAGCCAGCGTGTTTGCGCCGCCGCTCCGAGTTTCCGCGAAACCCTCTTTTTCCACCTGCAGGCTCCTGTCCGCCTTGTACAGCGCTACTCGGAATTGGTGCGGTCCCGCGGGAAGCGCATTCTCAAAATGCAGTGGCTGGCCCTTCTTCTCCGTCGCCAAGTCCACTGAGAAGAGTAGTTGGCGATCCGCGAAAACGGTCAAGGTGCCTTCTGTGACCGCCGAAGTAACTTCAATTTGCAGGCCGGAAGCCGCCGGAGCGGCAGGTTCTTTGAGGGCCGGCGAAGCAGGAAGAGCCGCAACAACCGCTTTAGCCGGAGCCCTCCGCAAACTCAAAGCCGGCTTTTGATGAGATTGGGGATGCTTTGCGGAACGACTCGGCTTGGTCGAGGATTCTTTTCCATCAATCCCAGGGGATGCCCCGTCAGCAATCTCCGACGATGGCGCCTCCGTCACTGTTTGCGTTGTGTGAATCAAGGCATCAAGCGGCACTGCCGCCGCAAATCGAACAGCCTCCGGAGGCGGAGGAACGACAAGCCCGGCGCGGACGGAACGGATTACCTGAAAGCTTAGCGCCAGCAACAGGCAAGCTGCCGCCATGAGCACGACGTCTTGCGGGCGCGTTGGTCGTGACCACCAGGATCGTCTTTTGATTTTCGACGCCGCCGCTTGTGCGCTCGCGCGCGCGAGTGGATAAAGCGCAGAGGCCAGTTCATCGCAGGAAGCAAAGCGGTCCGCGGGATTCTTGGCCAGGCAGCGGGCCACGACGCGATCCAGCGCTGGCGAAACCCTGGCGAAACCGCGGGGTTGCGCCGCGACGGCGGGTCGGGGGCGGCATTCAGAATCTGCGCGCAAACGGCCCCAAGGGAGCTTCCATCAAAAGGTCGGGCTCCGGTCAGCATCTGATGAAGAACAATTCCCAGAGCGAACTGATCCGAGCGCGCATCCTGAGGCTGCCCCTGGATCTGTTCCGGTGCGAGATATGCCGGCGTGCCCATCAGGCGGCCGGAGCCGGAAACCTGCGACGCGTAGCGTGCGATGCCAAAATCGCCCAGTTTTACTTTGCCTTCCGGCGTGACCAGAACATTTCCGGGCTTCACGTCGCCGTGAAGAATTCCCGCGCGGTGCGCCACTGCCAGTGCTCCGGCCAAATCGGCGGCCCACGCGCAGGCGCGCTGGCAAGGCGCGCTGGCACGTCAGCACGGACGGATCGAGGTGGTGCTCCAGGGTTTTGCCGGCGATGTATTCCATCACCAGGAACGGAGTTCCCCGCTCGTCGATTCCCACGTCGTAAAGTTGCACGATGGAAGGATGAGAGAGCTGGCCGATAATCTGCGCCTCCCGCAGGAATTGCTGCTCCTGGCCTTCTCCGAAGCCATTCACAAACGTCTTGAGGGCCACGGTGCGGCCGATCACGTTGTCGCGAGCCATTTCAACACGGCTGGTGGCGCCCGAGCCGAGCGGCTCGAGAGCTTCATAGCGCCCTTTTTGCAAGGTAATCATCAGGCAGACCGCAGCAGGCGCGCGGCGCGATCGCGCAGGCCATTGCCATTGGTTTGCAGCACAGGAACCGGGGTCTCTTTGCGGCGAGCGAGCGGATAGAGCTCCTCCGCGAGAGCTTCGGCCGGCGCATAACGAGCCACCGGATCTTTCGCCAGGCAACGCGCAACGATGCCGTCAAAATTCGCCGGCACGGACGGATTAGCGTGAGACGGCGGCAGAGGCGTCGAAGAGAGAACGCGCCCGCATATGGCCTGAAGTGATTCCGCGTCAAACGGACGCTTGCCGGTCACCATTTCGTAGAGGACCACGCCCAGGGAGAAAAGATCGGAGCGCGCGTCCTGGGGCTTGCCCATGATTTGCTCGGGGCACCAGTAAGCGGGTGTGCCGACGAGCGGGGTCGCTTTGGAATCGTGGCTGGCAAGCCGCGCCATGCCGAAATCCATCAGCTTTACGCGGCCGTCATCGGTGATGAGCATGTTCGCGGGCTTGACGTCACCGTGAATCACGCCCTTGCGATGCGCGGCGCCAAGGGCGCAGGCCACTTCCGCGGCCCAAGCGCAGGCTTTTGGAAAAGGAATGCTGCCTTTCTCCAGAATGCGATCGAGTGGCTGGCCTTCCAGAAACTCCATGACCAGATAGGGCGTTTGCGTGGCTTCGTCGATGCCCATATCGTGGAGCGTGATGATGGAAGGGTGGGAGAGCTGGCCGACGACGCGCGCTTCCTGAAGAAAACGCTGTCGAGCTTCGCCGCTGGCCAATTCCTTGGGGAACAGCTTGATGGCGACCAGGCGGCCGATCATTGGATCGTGGGCACGCGCCACACGGCCATGAGCGCCGCTGCCGATAATTTCGAGAATCTCGTAGCGTCCGACTTGCACGGGGACCTCTTCCTCAGACCTGCTGTCTCGGTTTGCTGATAATGGCGGAAGGATATGTTCTATTGAATGAAGCAAGCGTCCCGTTGAGAAGGGTACGTTGGTACTAGGAAGGAGACTGACTTAAGGAAGCTCTAACCTTCAGATTCTGATGAGGTTATGCCTAAACTTGCTTCCGCTGGCGGAGTGCCCGTGCGAGGCGCAACGGCAGGACTACGGTTGAGCAGGCCAACTGCGGAGCGGTGCGAAGGCTGCCGAAGAGTTCAACCTCGCGGGGAAATCGCGAATGTAAGATTTCATCGAGGGATGCCAAAAGCCGTTGAAGCCGAAGAAATACATTTCCTTGATGGCTTGTTCGGCAGACCATTTCTGAATGGCCATGCGATAAAGGGCGGTGAAAACGCCGGTCCGATCATCGCCGAAGCGGCAGTGCATGAAGATTTTTTGCCCCGGATTGTCTCGGAAAAGCGAGAGAAATTGGACGACTTGTTCTTCGGTTGGGGGAGACCAGCCATCGACGGGGATGTGGACAAAGCGCAAGCCCAGGGATTCAGCGTGCTTGCGTTCCCACGCGATTTTGTCGCGATCCTCGCCGCGGAGGTCGACGATGGTGGTGATGCCCAAGATTTTCAGTTCCGAGAGGCCCACTTCCCTGGGTTGCGCGCCGCGATAGAGTGTCTCGGTGATTTTTCCGGCGTTGGGAATTCCAGTGATGTGAAGTTTTTCCCCGTGAGCAAGCGGCGGGAAGGCGGGAGCGGCGGCAGGCGCGGAGGTTGGCGACGGCGTTTGCGCAAGAAGGGGAAAAGGAAGAAGGAAAAAGAAGGCCAGCGTGGTGAAAGAGCGATTCATTTTGATTTAGATGCATGCAGTGTAGCGTGAGAGGTACGAGCGCGAAAAGCGTTGAAGCGAAAGCGGTTGAGAAGAATAAGCACCACTACAAATAGACGTAGTACGGAAACGTCAACCACATTTTGCGTTTTTCCCTTGACAGAAAATTTTCTTCCGTTGATACTGCGAATCCAGATTCGGGGGACGTGGAAGCGCCAGGCGGACCGAGTCGGGGATGGATCAAGGTTCGCGCGCGGCCACGAAGCGGCCCAGTTTCTAAGCGAAAAAATCGAGCGCGAGGTACCTGCTCCGCGCCCGTATTTGAGGCGGAGCACCTGCTGTTTGGCTGAGTGGGAACCACCGGCCGGCGGCAGCGCATTGGCATTTTGCGCTGGAACTTGAGTACGACCAGAGAGTGGTCGGCTTTTTTTTCGTTGCCCGCTTTCGCGAACCGATCGATCGAATCAAGAGCCACAGCAACTTCAGCCCAGACCCTGAAGTGGCGCGGGATAACTCTGCGGGACGCAGAGGAGTAAAATAAAGGGGTTCCCCCGCGCGAGTGGGGACCCAGGAGCGCGGAGGGACGGATGGCGACTGTGAAACATGCATTGAGCGGAAAATCGCCGGTAACAGACACGGCTGTCGAGAAGACAGCGGCCGTAGCAGGAAAAGGTCTGACCTTCGAGCGGTACTTTACCGATGGGAAGAAGTCTCCTTTCGAGGCGGTCGAATGGGAAAAGCGCACGGCGCTGATCGGCAACGAGAAGGGCGTCACGATCTTCCGTCAGGAAGACGTGGAAGTGCCCAAGAGTTGGTCGCAGACGGCCACGAACATCGTCACCAGCAAGTATTTCCACGGAAAGCCCGGGACCCCCCAGCGCGAAGGATCGGTGCGGCAACTGATCAACCGCGTGGTGAATACCATCGTGCGATGGGGCGAAGCGGGCGGGTATTTTGCCGATGCGGCGTCGCGCGACGCCTTCCGCGACGAGCTGACGCACCTGCTGGTCGAGCAGAAGATGGCCTTCAATTCGCCGGTGTGGTTCAACGTGGGCGTGCAGCCGAAGCCGCAGTGCTCGGCGTGCTTCATCAATTCGGTCAGCGACGACATGGAATCGATCATGGGACTGACGCGCACCGAGGGAATGCTCTTCAAGTGGGGCTCCGGCACAGGAACGAATTTCTCGACGCTGCGCGGAAGCAGGGAGACGCTGAGCGGCGGCGGAATTGCGTCGGGCCCGGTGAGTTTTATGAAGGGCTTCGATGCCTTCGCGGGCGTGATCAAGAGTGGTGGAAAAACGCGCCGCGCGGCGAAAATGGTGATCCTGAACATCGATCATCCGGACATCGTCGAGTTCATCGAATGCAAGATGAAGGAAGAGCGCAAGGCGCATGTGCTGATCGAACAAGGCTATGACAGCTCGATTGACGGCGACGCGTATGCTTCGATCTTCTTCCAGAACGCGAACCACTCCGTGCGTGTGACGGACGACTTCATGCGCGCGGTGGTCGAGGACAAGGATTGGTGGACGAAGAACGTGCTCGACGGGCAGCCGAATGAGAAGCTGCGGGCGCGCGATTTGATGATGAAGATTTCGGATTCGACCTGGCATTGCGGCGATCCGGGGATGCAATACGACACGACGGTGAACCGCTGGCACACTTGCAAGACCACGGCGCGAATCAACGCGAGCAATCCCTGCTCGGAATACATGTTCCTGGATGACACGGCGTGCAACCTGGCTTCGTTGAACTTGATGAAGTTCGTGAACGCCAGCGGACAATTTGATGTGCTGGCGTTCAAACACGCCGTGGACGTGACCATCACCGCGCAGGAAATCCTGGTGGACAACGCCAGCTATCCGACGCCGAAGATCGCGGAGAATTCGCATAACTTCCGGCCGCTGGGGCTGGGCTACGCGAATTTGGGCGCGCTGCTGATGTCCATGGCGCTTCCATATGATTCCGACGAAGGACGCGACATGGCCGGAGCAATCAGCGCGCTGATGTGCGGCGAGGCGTACGCGCAGTCTTCGAGAATCGCGGAGCGCATGGGCCCCTTCCCAGGCTACGAAGTGAACAGTGAACCCATGCTGGACGTGATTCGCATGCACCGCGAAGCACTGCGCGGGATCAAGCCGGAACACGTGCAGACGGAATTGTTCATGGCCGCCCAAGAATCGTGGGACGCGGCACTGTCACACGGCGAAAAGCATGGCTTCAAGAATTCGCAGGTGACCGTGCTGGCGCCGACGGGCACGATCGGCTTCATGATGGACTGCGACACCACGGGAATCGAGCCGGACCTGGCGCTGGTGAAATACAAGAAACTGGTGGGCGGCGGGCTGATCAAAATCGTGAACAACACCGTGCCGCAGGCGTTGATGAAGTTGGGCTATACGCCGGAACAGACCAGCGATGTGGTTTCCTACATCGACAAGAACGGAAAAATCGAAGGCGCGCCGCATCTGAAGATGGAAGATTATCCGGTGTTCGATTGCTCGCTGGCGCCGCAGGGCGGCGGGCGTTCGATTACTTGGACCGGTCATGTGAAGATGATGGCGGCGGCGCAGCCGTTCCTCTCCGGCGCGATCTCGAAGACCATTAACATGCCCGAGGAATCAACCGTCGAGGACATCTCGAACGCGTATATTGAGTCGTGGAAGCTGGGGCTTAAGGCCGTGGCCGTCTACCGCGACAATTCCAAGCGTTCGCAGCCGCTCAATGCCGGCGGGAAGAAAGAAGAAAAGAAAGCCGAGCCTGCGGCGACAACGACAAATCTCGAGCCAACGCAGCGCGAATTGTTTGCGCGGGCGGTGCGCGAGAAGATGCCGGTGGAACGCGCATCGGTGACTCACAAGTTCAGCGTGGGCGGGCACGAAGGCTACATCACCGTAGGCATGTACGAGGACAATCGTCCCGGCGAAATCTTCATCAAGATGGCGAAGGAAGGCTCGACCCTTTCCGGTGTGATGGATGGACTGGCTCTGACGATTTCGCTGGGTTTGCAGTATGGTGTACCGCTGAAAGTGTTCGTGGACAAGCTGCTGAACACGCGGTTTGAGCCTTCTGGCATCACCGCGAACCCGAATATCCGGTTTGTGTCGTCGGTGCTGGACTACATCGCCCGGTGGCTAGGCGGACGATTTATCTCCACGAACTACTTGAAGTTGAATGGTGAGCAGACCGCAGCGGCGCATACACACGCTCCTTCGACAGTCGTCTCCGAGGCCGTGCACTCGTCCACTCCGGGGCCGGCACGCGGGGTACTGGCATCCATGTCCGCAGACGTCGGAAAGGGGTGGCCGCTTGGGGACCTGAAACCGACTAACGCGCATGAGGGCGCACCCGCGTGCAGCGAGTGCGGCATGCTGATGGTGCCGAACGGGGCATGCTACAAGTGCGAAAATTGCGGCAGCACGAGTGGATGCAGTTGAGACACAAAGGAGAGACGAGACCACAAACGCGATGAGTGCCCTCTCCGGCTCAGGAGTAGCAGCACGGCTGGCCCCGGTAAAACCAAAGACCCGCGGATTTCTCCACATCGTGAGGCATGGCGGGGGACCCCATGCCATTTACATCGTGACCTACCACCGGCTGGACCATGACGGACCGTCGGCTACGGAAAACCGTTCGGAGCACAAAGAACACGGTTCGGTACATTCCACTTCGTTCGGGGCGGGCGGAACAAGTGCTCCAGCGAAGCCGGTGCTTGCGGAAGGGGCGCACGCCCTGATCGAATTACTGGAGCGCATTGGCGTGGACTTTCGGCTCAGCGAAGTGCGCGGAGCACTCGAAGATATTCTTCGGCTTGGCTCAGCCAACATCCCCGATCTGTGGCTCAGCGACGAGGAGATCCTCGAGAAGGGCCTCGTTGAGTCGTGATTGGTGGTTTGTAATCCGTGTTCAGTGACCCCGTGGGCCGTTACTTTCCAGACCCTGCTTCTGGGCCAGCCAGCACTACGGACGAAAAATCTTCCGATTTTTCTGCCGGGCTACTTCCAGGTCGTCCGTTTGCTTTTTCTGGCGATCGGCTTCTCTTTGCGGACCCTCTTGCTGTTCGAGTTTCACGGCTTCCGCGGTGGCAAGCTCAGCTTGTGCATTGACAAGCTTGGAGTAAATGACGAGCCCAAGATGATCCGTGAAGGAAGAACGCACAAGATTGAAGGAATATTGTTTATCCTCCCAAGACGCGACGGCCGTTTTCTTCACGTCATACCGGTCGATCTTTGCGTAATCGAGTTCCAGCACAACATTTGTCGGCGGGCCGTATTTGGCTGAAATGGACTTCACCATGTCGCCGGGGGTGAGCCCTTCCGTGGAGGTTTGATCGTAAATCACGGAAATCTTGTAGAGCTCGCCGTTGTAGAAAGAGAAGAGAATCTGTTCGACGGTATCCGATTTGAAAGAAGTCCCGGGGAGGTTCGGTGGCCACCAATTCAGTTCCTGAATCAGCACTGGACGGCCATGAACCAATTTTACATCGGCCCTCTTTTGCTGAGTATGCTCCAGCACTTTGGGCAAACTCGTTCCAAGGGTAAATTGCCGGTACTTGGAAAGATCCTGCGCAGCAAGCAAGGGCGTCGAAAGGAGCAGGATAACAAGGCAGAGGACTGAATTGCGAATCACTTTCATTTTTATCTCCTACAAAATCTTAAGAACTGGAAATCCGATCAGCGGATTGCCGTGCGGCAGCTTCTCCGCTCGGGGCACTAGGCATTTGCAAGACAAAATCCTTGGCAGGTACAAGTCCACAACCGTGCTGAATATGGCGGGAATGGTCGGTTATGCTGACGAAGGAATACCGAGAAACCGTTTCGAAACGACTCCCGTTACTTCCAGGCAAACTTCTGCAGTCTCCGCTTGGCGAGGACAGATTTTACTGCTCTGCGGAAGGTGCCAGGCCGGTTAAGACCAAAGACGGTGGCTCTGATTTCACCTGCGAGGTAGAAAGAGTGCCAATCCGCGTCCTCGATGGTTCTGGCGAGGGCATCGCTATCGAGGTTTTTGACGACTCTCCAGCCCGGCAGGAATTTTTCGCTCTTGATGGAATGCGTCGCCGGCAACAGTATGGCTTCCTGGATGAAAATGGCCTCGGTTCCGTTGCTGTCTGACATTTTAAGTCTCCAAATCCATGATGCTTACGAGTTGCTTGGCGTACAGCCTTCTGCCGTTGACCAACCCGGCGAGTCGTTTCCTCACATCGGCCCTTTATCGAGCAGAACCCGAAGGCAGCCGCGCCAAGCAGGGTCTCAATCGCATGGTGCCACCCATCGAGGGGCCGTACTTCTTGCGTTCCGGGCTCATCCCAGCGAGCCAACCGACAACATACCCAACGAAAATCCAAAGCAGCAGATGCATACATTCTCCTTTGCCCCACTCGGCGATAACACGTTTGCCGTCGTGACGAAGAACTGTCTGGTTCTATGCGGAAGCTGCAGCGAGGGACCTCTGGATCGTTGAATTGAGGACCTCGTACGTTTGCACTCGAGCTGTGCCTTCAACTACGGACGCCAGGATCTTGGTCACTTCTGGAAACGTTCCACGGTTGTAGGCCTCCGCGTGTTGCGCGGTCTCCCACAGACTGAAGGCATGAACTTCTTTTCCGCTGGGGTATAGGAAGGTGATTTCGTCGAGGAACCCGGCCTGCTTGCGCAGAATGGGAATCACCTCGCCCTCCATTTTCTTCTTGAATTCCGCCGCGCCGTCGAGCTTCAAGTGCATCGATACTTTGCGTGCAAACATGGCAACCTCCTCGGTTGGCTGACCGGGGGATTCAGCTAACCTCCACTGGTTTAGGCAGGATGAAGGCTCCCTCTGTCAGTTAACCATATTAAGTTAATTCACTTGACGTGTCAAGTACAATCTGAGAGTGTTGCACATACTTAATCGGATGCAGTTAATCGAGCGGGAGAATCCCATGGATGTCTGCTTAGTGATCAAGCAGCGGCTGGAAGAATTGGGCCTGGAGCAAAGAGATCTGGCGGCCGCCGCCAAGGTTACGGAGTCCTACATTTCGCAGTTACTGACCGGGAAGAAATTGCCCCCGGAACCCAGTCGGACAGACATCTACGAGAAGATAGGGAAATTCCTAAAGATTCCGAGCGGCAAACTTGCGAAGCTGGCGGACCACCAGCGCAAGGAAGACTTGAAGCGCAACCTCAACGAAACGCCCAAGCCTTTGTTTAAAGAAGTTCGAGAGTTGATTCTCCGCAAGTGCGCACCCACGAAAGAAAAACAGATACGCGTGATTTTTGAGAAGCAGCCCTTCGGCGAACTCGAGCGGCTCGTCACTCAAAAGCTCCTGGATGTGGTCAAGAGAGTCGCAAAGGACGAATTGGAAAGTGAAACCTGGCTCCGCTCGGTGGCGCGGCTCAGCGGCCGAAGTTATGAAGCGTCGCGAGTCGGCATCCTCGAGTTCCTGGACGCGGATGCTTTCAACGTTTCTGCCGAGAGCTGCGTTTCCTTCCTGGAACCGCTGATCGAATCCTGGGATATCGATCTCGCGACGTTCGGGATGGAAATCGTATTGAATCGCAGACTCATTCCGGGTTACGCAAAGAGATTTGAGTTTGTCGAAAGGGAACTTCCGCAAACTGAGGAAGAGCCCGGGCTCAAAGAATTCCTTCGGCGCCAATCTGTCGGCGGTGATGTGACGGAGGAAGAAATAGAGTTTCTAAAGAGGCTGAAGTTCAACGGCAAACACCCGACGCCGCTCTATTATTACCGGGAATTGCAGAACCTCCGGGACCCGCTCCATTTTCGGGCACTCACGGCCCAGACCCTGCGAAAGAAAACACTGGGCCAGTCCCAGCCGGAAGGGTCTGTCGCCCCGATGCATAAATACCTTGACGCTAATGGGATTGAGAAACAGTTGCAGCTTAACGGAAGGAAAAAGGCAATCCAGCGTTGGGCAGGGAGCAGAGGCAATACGGCCAAGAAGCAAAAAGGGAAGCAAAGAAGGGTTTCGCCGGCTGGAACGAAGAGGCTCTTATGAGCGATAGCGTTATCGTCCAGTTCGTCGGTTTCGAAGCGCAAGCGCTCGTGCGTGAGTATAAATTTATCGTGCGGCGAGCCTTAGACGAGACCAGCGAATTTACCCTAACAATTGGGAACGAGGCATTTGGCGCCCGGCGTGTGCGCTTTCAAGACGCTCCCGAGATCTGCTCGCGCAGGCTCCATCGCGAGCTGGCTGCTTTCGGAAACCATCCTCCGCAGGCACATTACTGTATCAGCGAGACAGACCTGGACGACTACCGCAGTTCTCACGCACCAAAGGCTTGGGGCTACCCTTATAAGCCAAAGGTTCCGCGGGACCTGTAGAGTGGCTGCAGATCTGAGGTTGAGAGAAAAGTTCCCGAGAGGGAATGGGTTTGAAGGACCTCGCTGGCGCTTAGCGGGGTCGGGGACGGAGCGGCGGGCGAGCGGTGAGCGAACGAGGGCGCATGCGGAAGCGCGGGCTGAGCGGCGGGGGAACGTTGCGCAGGAAGTCGCCGCAGCAGGGGCAGCGGCCTTCGCTGCCAAGAGGAGTGGTGGCGTCGGCGCGAAGCCAGTGACCGCGGGCTTCGCATAGCGGATTGATACACTGCACCGTGAAGCCGGGCAAAAATTGCATTTTCTCTCCCCCAGAAGCCGCAAAGCCCAAATTCATTTGGAGCGCGACCGTTGCGTGGTCGCGGCCAAAAAATTCTGAGCTCCCCTTGATAATCAAACACCCTGCGAAAAAGGCCCGGAAACACCCCGCGCAAAAATGTGAGCGCAGGCCAACGTGATGGCCGGGATTGTGCCGCGAGCGGCCTGTGGTGTCAAGAGAAAAGGCTACAAGATATTGTGGTAAGGTTTCCGAGGAGAGGCGTCCGGTAAATCCCAAACTGCTGGCTTGAGGAAGACCGGCCAAGCGAAGCGGGCGGCAGGCGCAGGCCGGCAGGGAAATCGAGAGTACACTTCCAACGTATTAGGGGTAGTGATAGTTGCGGACTCTTTCGTGGATGAGCCGCAGACGGAGAAAAAATGCCAACGACAACAAGATTCGATCTGGGCGGCGGCGGATTGCCGTCGATGCCAAACCTGAGCGGTGCCGGGAAAAGAATATTGCAGCTCGGGATATTGGTGGCAGTGATCATCGTGGTGATGGCTAGCACCACTTCCATTCCGACCGGGAACGTCGGCGTCCTGACGCTGTTTGGGCGCGTGACGGGCGAAACACTTCCGGAAGGAATTCACCTGGTCAATCCATTGAAATCGGTGCAGAAACTTTCCGTGCAAACCCAATCGCTAAAAGAGAGCGCCAATGTGCCTTCAAATGAGGGGCTAATCCTGGCGCTGGACACGTCACTGCTGTTCCGGCTGGACAAAACGATGGCGGCGCAAGTGTACCAGACCGTTGGCGCGGATTATGTGGAAAAGATCGTAGAGCCCACGCTGCGGGCGGCGATTCGCGCGTCTACGTCCGCGCATACGGCGAATGCGTTATACACAAACGCGCGCGAGTTGGTGCAGCAACAAATTCAGGATGAGCTGACGAAGCAGCTCGCGCCCCGCGGCGTGATTGTGGAAAACGTCCTGCTGCGCGACGTGCAATTGCCGGCGATGCTCAAAGGCTCGATCGAAGCGAAGCAGCAGGCGGAGCAGGATGCGCTGCGAATGAGCTTCATCCTGCAGAAGGAAAAGCAAGAGGCCGAGCGCAAGCGCATCGAAGCGCAGGGCATTGCGGACTTTCAGAAAATCGTGGCAGCAGGCATCAGCACGCAACTTCTTGAATGGAAGGGCATTGAGGCGACGGAAAAGCTTGCGGCGAGCTCGAACGCCAAGGTCGTGATTATCGGCAATCCGAAGAATGGCTTGCCACTGGTGCTGGAACCGAAGTAACGGTGAGTGGCGATGGGGTACTGAAGCATGGTTGCCATCCAACTGAGTACTCCGGCAAAGGCTGAGAGGGGCGGCATGTTCCCAGGAGTGATTCTCTTCTTTCTTCTATTTGCCCGCATCTCGATCGATGGGCGCGGTACGCCCCCGGCGAACGACACCCTGCGGCAGGCTCTGGTGGCAAAGCATCTGCCCGTGGAGGGAGCGAAACTCCCAAACCTGGACAAGAACATTACAAGCGGAGCGGAGCTCGACGACGCGAACCAGTTTGTCATCGCCTACTACTTGGATGATGGGTCAGGTTTGCTGAATCCGCCGATTTTCTTGGACCGTTACGACCGGAAACGGGAAGTATGGACGAGTGCTGCGCTCGGGGATGCAAAGACGAAGCTGGGGGACATTAAAGTGGACTGTTTCGGATCCATTCTGAACATCAAGGCGACAGGAACAAGGCTGCTCCTTCATACGCACATCAATCCGTCGGCTGGCTGCCTGCTGGTGCTCTCCGCCGATTTCCATCTGGAGGTGGGGCTTTACGGCTGGTTGGTGGGCCGCGTAGGTGAAGACACGCTTATTTATCACCGTAGCCAAAGGCATTTTGCGCCGGTACACGCAGAGGAGATAGCGCTTTACGATCTGCGAGCCAAGCGCGAGGTTAATCTTTTTCCGAGGAACCCGGACTCGGCTATTCGACGGGCGCGAACGGCCCAGTTGGCTGCGTTTTACAAGGCCAATCAAGAATGGTGCAAAGTGAACAATGACCCCTGCGATCCGGAGTATTTCGATAGCGCGCTACAAGGCGAAGTGGCCACGAATGAGGCCGAAGCTGCGGTGGCATTCCTCATTTCTTATGAGCAAATTCAGCTCCTTCAAGGAGATTTGCAAAAACCATCCGGGCCGAAGGATGTGCTATATGTCTACCGCGGCGTGAAAGATGAGGCCAAGATGGAGTATCGAGAGATGCTGCTCGAGGATGCGAGTGTGCGGTTTGGAACCTCGAAGCTCCCGGATTTAGTTCAACCGGAAATTCTGCAAAAGATGTTCTCTGAGGCCCCCGCGAAGTAGATCAAGTCCCAAGATGTGCGGGATGAGCGTGGCAGGGTAACTACGAAGATTTTCGTTGACAATACGAAAACCTTCGTATTAAGCTCCGCGCATGACGAACGAACCTCTACAGAAGCCTACGGCGTCGGAACTGGAAATCTTGCGCGTGCTATGGGAGCGCGGGCCTTCGACGGTCCGCGAGGTGCACGAATCGCTGCGGGAAAAGAAAGATCTCGGCTATACCACCGTTCTGAAGCTGCTTCAAATCATGACGGCGAAGGGCACCGTGCGCAGAAACGAAGAGCAACGGGCGCACGTTTATGAGGCATGCCAGCCGGCGACGGAGACCAAGCGGCAACTCGTGGGGGACGTCCTACAGAGGGTGTTCGAGGGATCGGCAAGCGAATTGATGATCCATGCGCTGGAGGGCGGGCGAACGTCCAAGGAAGAGCTGAATGAACTGCGCCGTCTTCTCGACGAGTACGAGGGGAGAAGCTGATGAGCAACATAGCGAACTGGCTATCGCCTGAAGTTTTGCGGACGCTCGGCTGGACTTTGTTGCATTTCCTCTGGCAAGGAGCAGGGCTGGCGGCACTGTTTGCCGTGGCGGCTGCGGCTTGCCGGAGCGCCTCGGCGCGTTACGCGCTGGCAGTTGGCGCGCTTGTATTGATGCTGATGTCGCCGGTCGTCACATTCACGTGGTTGCGGACGCAAGCGAATCCGGCCGTTAGAACCGGGGCGGAAGGAGCCTTGACGTGGGCGGGAACACCCACCCAAAACGCGACCGCGCTGTCAGGCTCCCGCGCCTCGGTTGCTGAATCTGGAACCGAACAACCGATGGCAATGTTGTGGCTGGTGGAGGCATGGTTCCTTGGCGTGCTTTTGTTGAGCTTGCGAACCGCGGGCGGGTTGATATTGATCGAACGAATGCGGCGCAAAGAGATCAAGCGGGTGGGAGAAGAACTGTACGCGCGATGCCTGGCGCTGCAAAGAAGAATGGGTATCGAGCGGTTCATCCAATACTGCGAGTGCCATCGGCTCGACGCTCCGGCGGTGCTGGGATGGTTCCGTCCCGTGGTGCTGCTACCGGTGAGGGCGCTGACGGGTTTGACCGAAGCGCAAATCGAAGCGGTCATCGCGCACGAGCTCGCGCATATTCGACGGCTGGATTGCTTCGTGAATCTTTTCCAGATCGCCACGGAAACGCTGCTGTTCTACCACCCGGCAGTGTGGTGGGTGAGCCAGCGGATTCGCGCCGAACGGGAGAACTGCTGCGACGACGAAGCAATTGCGGTTTGCGGCGACGCCGCGAATTACGCGCGAGCGCTTACGCTGATGGAAGAGTGGCGGACGGCGCCGGCTTTGATGATGGCGGCCAATCACAGCCCGCTCGGAGAGCGGGTGATGCGGCTACTCGGATGGAATGGAACCGCCGGAAGAATTCGCGTGGCGGGGCTAGCCGGGAGTTTCGTTTGCTTGGTGGGAGCGCTGCTGGCAGCCAACGCTTTCCTGGGCGTGGCGCACGCCGCGTGGGGCAGCGCCGCTCCGGGGAGGCAGGAGCAAGGAAGCAGCAGCGTGATTGTGGTTACGCCGGAGGCTGCTCCGTCGAAGGAACGCGCCGCGCAAGCCGCGAAACCAGCGCCCGCTGTCCAACCCGCACCGAAACCGCAACCGAACCCGGCCAGCGAACCGCAGACAGCGAACGATGGCAAGAAGCAATCGTACATGGATGCGATGGCGGCGGCAGGCGTCAAGATTACGGACGTGGACGAACTCATTTCCCTGAAGATTCAGGGCGTAACGCCAGAATACATCAAAGAGATGCACGATCTTGGATTGCAACCCAACGCGGAAGAATTCATTGGGATGAAAGTGCAGGGCATCACCCCGGAATACGTTCGCGAGATGCGGAAGTTTGATTCGAACGCCAGCATTGATGATCTGATCGGGATGAAAGTGCAGGGCATCACCCCGGAATACTTTCGTGAGGCGCGGAAAACCTATTCCAACCTCAGCATCGAGGAACTGATTGGAATGAAGGTGCAGGGGATCACGCCGGAGTATGTCCGCGAATTCCACGACTTGGGTTTGCAACCGAGCGCGGATGAACTCATCGGGTTGAAGGTGCAGGGCGTGACGCCGGATTACGTAAAGGAAATGCGAGCTACCGGATTGAAACCCAATACCGACGAGTTGATTGGCATGAAAGTGCAGGGAATCACGCCGGAGTACGTGAGATCGACGCAAGCGGCGGGCTTCAAGGACCTGGATTGCGATGAGCTGATCGGAGCGAAGGTGCAAGGAGTGACGCCGGAGTTTATCGAGAAGGCGCGGAAGCACGGTTTTCAGAATTTGACTCTGGACAAGCTGATCGCGCTCAAGCACGCGGACATTCTGTGAATCTCGCGGGGAATACGGAGAGGAGTGAAGTCTCATGAATCTGAAACGAACGGTCGGTTTAATCTTGGTCATCGCGGGCGTAATCCTGGGCGTGGCGAAAGCTCTTGGCGGCGAATCGCAGAGCGGCGACTGGACCATCCGCCGCTCGGATGTTCCGGGGAAAGTGGAGTTTTCGCTGATGGATTCGCGTGCCGGGCACCATTTTCATACCAGCTCCGATTGGCCGGTGAGCGATTTCTCCGGCTTGGATTTTTCGAAGCCCGGACGCCAGGAAGTTCATTTTACGATCGCGCGTGACGCGGGAAAATTCGAATGTGAAGGATTTCTGCACGACGGCGAGGGCGCGGGACTATTTCATTTCACGGCGGACCCGAAGTATCAGCAGGAGATGAAGTCGCTGGGATTCGAAAGAATCGATGGCGATAAACAATGGGCGATGGCTATTCACGATGTCAGCCTGAAATTCGCACGGGACATCAAAGCCCAAAACTTGCAGGGGCTGGACACGGATAAGCTCATTGCTTTCAAGATTCATGGTGTGACGCCCGAGTTTATCGCGGGCGTTCGCGCGGCGGGTGTCAACGTGTCCGAAAGCGACAAACTGATTGCTTTCCGCATTCATGGCGTGACGCCGGAGTTCATTGCAGGAATTCGCGCGGCGGGACTGAATGTCTTGGACAGTGACAAACTTATCGCTTTCCGAATCCACGGTGTGAGTCCGGAGATGGTTCGCAGCCTAAAACAGGCCGGCTACGAGCCTGATGCGGACAAGCTGATTGCCATGAGGATTCATGGGGCGACGCCCGAGTGGGTCGCGGATCTGAAGAAGCAGGGTTACGATCACGTGGACCTCGACAAGCTGATTGCCTTCCGGATCCATGGCGTGTCGCCGGATTTTATCGGGCAACTTCAGAAGCTGGGATACTCGCATCCGGAGCCGGATCAACTGATTGCCATGCGCATCCACGGGGTAACGCCCGACTTCATCACTGGATTGCAGTCACGTGGAATGAAAAACCTGACCATCGAGCAACTGGTAAGCCTGCGGATTCACGGAATTGATTGAGACTTTGAATCGCTAAAAGCTACGGTTTCAGCGGGCTGGCTTCGGAGCCGCCCTGCGCCGCCTGCAAGTCAGTCAAACGGGCTTTCAAGCGCTCGAGTTCCTGCTGCTTATCGCTGACCTGTTGCTTCAATTCGTCGAGCTTTGCTTTGCCTGCCGTATCGCGGGCGTAATTGACATTCGAAAAGTAGGTATCCTGCTGCAAAGCCAGTTCACGCTTGGCGAGATCGAGGTCGCTCTGAGCTTGCTTAATCTGCTCCTTTAACGCGGCGATGTCCTTGGCACGCTGTTCATCGTCGGAAGCTTTCTTTTCGCCCTGGGCTGCAGAGGACGGCGCGTTTGAGGCGGGCTGGGCTGGTGTTGCTGGGGTGCCCGGTATTCGGAGCTGCTCCGCTGTGGCGCTCTGCACGTCGCCTCCGTGATGACCTTGGTCGGCTTTTCAGAGTTCTTCTTCTGCGCGCGCGCGCGGCGGGCGGCTTCCGCAACGGATTGCGTATCCTGCGATTGGGCAAAGCCAGAGGCCGGAAGCAGTGTTGCCGCCAAGAGAACCGGCAGCGCAAGGCGCATTGAGATGCGGCGGACCATAGTGCCACTCCTCATGAAATCTGAACTGGGTCAGATTCCAAGATACGCCAGCGAAGTGGGAATGACAATCCCAAGTAGCGGGCCGGTGCGCATGGAGGCAACGCAGTAAGTCAAAAGGAACGACTTATCAGTCGCTTGCCGCGGCGGGCTGCGCCGCCGAAACGTCGCGAAACGAAAAGTGTGTTTGCAGATTCTTCAGCGGCTGGCCATTGGTCTCCGCGTAGGGATAGATAAAATAATTCAGGGGATCGCTCTTTTGGTCGGGCGAGAGACGGATGTCGCGGCCGTAGGTGAAGAAAACGCGGTTGGTGTCGTGCGCGCCAAAGAAGAAATCACGCTTGGCGGGATTCTTCCAAGCTTCGGAAGCGTCCACGGGAACCCAGCCGATCCCGGCGAGATAAAATTCAGCCCAACAATGGTAGCCCGCGATGTCGCCTTCGGTCTTGCCTTCGGGCAGCGGGAAACCGATTTCGAAGCGAGCGGGAATGCCGGACGAACGCATCATGCCGATAAACAAAGAATGGAAATCGGTGCAGTTGCCGCGCTTTGAAGTGCACGCCCAGATGGCGTCGCCGCGGCCCCAGCCTTCGCCGGTTTTGTCATAGCGCATTGTCGCGAGCACGTAATCGTAGATGTGGCGGGCTTTTTGGATGGGCGTGGTGTCGCCGGCAGTGTGCTCCTTGGCAAGCTCGGCGATGGTGCCATTGAGCGGGACGAGTTTGTCGGGTTCGAGGTAACGTTGCAGGTGCGGATCGCTGGGCCCCGAGGCGGAGACATTCTGGAGCGCAGCCGCGTCCAAAGCGACCTTGTGCTCGCGGCGTACAGCCGTAAAGCGCAGAACGACATCAAAGCCGGAGGCGGATTGCTGCGTCGTCGGCGCGAAGGCCGCAAAGGCATTTGCGTATTCGGGATCCCGGCCCTGGACGTAGTTCACTGGGCTGTCGATGCGCAAGCCCCGAATGTCCTGGAAGCCATCGGCCTGCGGCAAGGGAATCCAGAGACGTGTGGTGCCCGCGGAATCCGCATTGGCTGGAACGTGTACCTGATAGGTGAATTCAAACGAGCGCGCTGGCGCCGCTGCGCTCGGCTCCGAGGCAGTCCTGCGGCCTGCGTGGACGGCAACTACGGCAACGAGCGCAAAAACGAGAATCGATGTGAACACGAGACGGAAGCGTGTCATGGAAGGACTCCTACGCGGAGAGTGTGGCCTAGTATAGCGCCCTTGCGATTATACTGAACTGAGAAATAAAACAAAGGGGATAGCCCCGGGCGGAAGATTTGCTGAATCCTAGGATGATTCTATTGCTGGCTCTGGCAACGAGCTTGGGAGCAGGCGAAGTCTGCGCTCAAGAGCCGGCGACCGAGACGCAGACACCATCACCAGTCGCTGTGGCTCCTGTCGGGAAGAATCAGACCCAGGAGCGGATCCAGGTTCATCGCTTCTGGGACAGGGAAAATGCTTGGTTGTTTGCCGGGGTCGGAGCGGCTCGTACGTTTGACTATTTTTCAACGCTGAACTTGAGGCGGCGCGGGGACCAAGAAATCCTGCTTACCAATGCGATCGTGGACAATCACGCCGAGTTTGCCGCGATCGAGGCAGCGGGAACCGGTGTTTCGATCGGGGCGTCGTACTTGTTCCATCGCTACGGCCATCACAAACTGGAACGCTGGACTTCAATCGTGCATTTTGGATTGGCGACGTCGGGCGCGGTGCGCAACTACTGTTTGAAAACGGCACATCCAAGAACGGGTCCGTAGCCGTGTGCGCCGCTCGGCGAATCGAAACGCGGCCGCGTTCCTCGCGTCTAACTGAATGCGATGAAATATTGCAGTGCAAATAGCGATGCGGCAGAATTACCCTCCGCGAGGCCCTTAGCCGGAACCGCAGGCGCTTTCGCATTGAGAAATGGCCGATGGGGTCCCGTGCGGAAGTGGTTTTCCCTGTGCGGTTGCGCGTTAGTTCTTTGTTCTACTCTATATTTCGCGATGGCACCGAACGGTTTTGCGGGCCCCGCGGCATTCGCGCTTCGAGAAACGCCGGCGTTGCAAACACCGCCGCAGCAAACCAATTCTTCGACAAGTGCGTTTCCGCAATTGAAGACTCCCGAACAGACAACGACCGAGCAATATACGCTTTCGCATGAGCGCCAGGCGAAGGCAGTGGCGTACTCGCGGGCAGGCTATACGCTTTATTTCATTTCCTATTTTCTCGGCGGACTCTTGCTGTTTTTGATCCTTCGGCTGGGCTGGGCCGCAAAGTTTCGCGATATCGCCGAAAATGTCAGCGACAAGAAATGGATTCAGGGATTTATTTTCGTCCCGTTGCTCTTCCTGACCATCGACGTTCTGAAGCTTCCCCTGCGCCTGTACTGGCATGCGCTTTCCGTTCACTATGAACAGTCGATTCAAGGCTGGGGCTCGTGGTTCTGGGATTGGACCAAGGGGGAACTTCTCCATATCGCGTTTGGAATTGTTCTGGTCTGGATCCTGTTCGGCGTGATGCGGCGCAGTCCGCGGCATTGGTGGTTCTACTTCTGGTTTCCCGCTGTCTTGATACTCTTCGGACTCATCGTGATCACCCCGCTGGTGATTGATCCACTTTTCAACAAGTTCGAGCCACTGGGCGACAAGCATCCCGATCTGGTTGCTGCCGTCAAAAAACTCACGAAGCATGCAGGTGTTCCCATTCCGCCGGAGCGCATGTTCCTGATGGTTGCGAGCCAGAAAACGAACGCCATCAACGCCTACGTAACGGGGCTGGGAGCGTCAAAGCGCGTGGTGATCTGGGATACCACGATTCAAAAGATGTCCAACGAAGAAGCCCTCTTCATCGTCGGCCATGAGCTTGGACACTACATCCTCGGACACGTTCGTCAGGGTTTCTTTCTGGGAGCAGGCGGACTGTTGCTGGCGCTCTATTTCCTCTTTCGAGGCTTGCACTGGGCGCTGGACCGCTGGGGCAAAGACTGGAAGCTCTACGGGCAGGAAGACTTTGCTTCGCTCGCCGTATTGCTATTGCTTCTGCAAGTGCTGTTGTTTGTTTCCTCGCCGGTCATTAGCGGCTACAGCCGGATGCAGGAACATGCCGCGGATGTTTACGGATTGGAAGTCATCCACGGGTTGGTGCCCAATTCCGCGGAGGTCGCCGCGCACGCGTTTCAGGTTTTAGGTGAACTGGATCTGTCGGACCCCAATCCGCCACCGTTTATCACCTTTTGGCTGTATTCGCACCCGCCGCTGGCGGAGCGGCTGGTGTTCGCGCATAGTTACGATCCCTGGTCAAAAGGACAATCGCCGAAGTATGTGAAGTAGGTCTGCGAAAAGCTGCATGCGAACGGGGACTTTGCTCTCTATGCGATGTTGCGCGCCGATGCGTGCTTGCGGGCGAACGCAGCTACTTTGCTCCGGTTACCGCAAACGGCCATCGAACACCAACGGCGGCGGCGCGTGCGTGAATTGTCGTAGAAGAACAAACCACAAGCTGGATTGGCGCAATGCCGAAGGCGCGCGCGGGCTCCTTCGGCGATGATCTCCGCCGCGGAACGGGCTACGGCGGCGAGCAACCAGTCAAGGCCGCCTTCGCGCGCAATGAATTCGATTTTCCAGACGCCGTTATCACCCACAAGCTCATCATGCCCCTCGGTGATACGCAGGATTTCGTTTACCGGCTCGATCCATTCCCCAGCTATCCTCTGCTTTCGGAGCATCGCCGCAAATACTCTGCGCAATGCGGAGCCGAGCCGCCGGGCTTTCAGGAGCAATGCTTCCGCGGCCTGCGAGTCGGATTGCGGCAGGCTCAGAAGCTGAGCACTGCGCTCGGCGGAGACAATATTCGTCGATTCCAGAAAACGGATAAGACGTTCCCACGACAACTCAGTGTTAGGCGAAGTAGCGTTGGCAAAATCGAGCGAGAGTCGGCCTCCCAGGAGGGGTAGAGGCGACGTGGGAGAGGGCATTGAAAAACCTCCGACGAAAACAGAGTCTTTTTCGTCCAGTAACCAGTTAAAGGTATCATAACGGTTATGCAGAAAAAAGCGCCCCACGATAGTCCTCGCGGTAACTTCTTGCCGGCGGCAGGATCAGATATGCTTGGCAGATAAGAAAGGGCTCCGATGAAGCACCTATTGGCGGTTTTTACACTCATTTCCGTTTCGTTGATGGCCACGGTGGCTTTGGTCTGGTCGCGCGCGCTGGCCTATTCGGCAACGCCGGATATGGTTCGCACACCGGTAGTCGTTGAGCTGTTCACCTCGGAAGGCTGCTCGAGCTGTCCGCCAGCGGATGCTTTGCTGGCCCGGTTGGCCGAAGGGCAGGTTGGCGGGAATATACAATTGATCGCGCTGGAGGAGCACGTCGATTACTGGAACGATTTGGGCTGGACCGACCCCTTCTCCTCGTCTGACTGGACGTCGCGGCAATACGCTTATGCCAGAGCACTTGGGAACGGCAACGCGTATACGCCGCAGATGGTTGTGGACGGGACGGTGGAGTTCGTGGGCAGCCGTACACAGCAAGCGCGCGAGTCGATTCTGAAAGCCGCCGGCAAAACAAAAACTCCAGTGGTGCTGGCACAGGGCAACGCGGATGGAACGGGCAAAGGAAATTTGTCCGCGAAGGTGGGCAAACTGGAAGGAACCACAAAGGGCGATGCCGCGGAAGTGTGGCTGGCCATCACAGAAACGGGACTGCACTCTTCCGTGACACGCGGTGAGAACGCCGGTGAAGACCTGCACCACGCCGCCGTTGTGCGCTTCATGCGAAAAATCGGCGAAGCCAAGGCCGAAGGCGAAACCTCCTTCGCAGGAGACGTAAGCGTTCTTCTACAAAAAGAATGGAAGCGCGAAAATTTGAGGGCCGTGCTCTTGGTACAGGAAAAGAAGAGCCGGAGAATTCTCGGCGCCGCAGAGATCCGTATGGCGCAATAAGCTTAGAGAGTCTCGATTCGGGCTCGAGGTTTGCTCGCCAGGAGCAGTTCTTCCGGAAATCCATCCTTCTCAGGTACTATCAGGTTCGACGGCAAAAGGATTTACTCTTCACTGAGAATTTGTCCTTCAGATAGAACTTTTCTCAGTTGAGATTCAAAGCTGCTTACGGCGAAACACTCAGCACGTCAGACAGAGCTGCGGGGTTCGACATTTTCTCGAGGTGAACGTTGGATTTCGAACTGTCAGTGGAAGCTTCTTCCCGTCCGCCGCTTCAGGCTCCGCCTCCCGAAGGAATCCTTAGCAAAATTTTCCTGAACGACAAAGGAATGCGTGGCGGGTGGCGCCTGCTGATCTACGCGGGGTTCCTGACGCTGGGATTCGTGGTGTTCCGGCAATTCGTCGGCCCGCCGAGCGTAGTTTTTTCTTTCGGTTCTGCGTTCGTCTCCGAAGGGTTCTCCTTCGCTATCGTTTTTGGGGCTGCCCTGATCATGGCTCGGATCGAGGGCCGCTCTCCGGGTGTTTATGGCTTGCCGCTGAGAGGAGCGTTCGGGAAGTTGTTCTGGCAGGGCTGCCTCATCGGATTGATAGAAATCTCAATACTAATTGGCTTGATCGCCGCTTTCGGCGCGTATTCCTTTGGCGGTCTTGCCTTGCACGGCAAGGAGCTGCTGCGCTGGGGAATGCTGTGGGCGGTCTTCTTTATTTTTGTCGGTCTGTTTGAGGAATTTTTGTTTCGGGGCTATACGCAATATACGCTTGCGGACAGCATCGGTTTCTGGCCCGCGGCGATCGTGCTCTCCTGCTTGTTTGGTGCCGTGCACTTGGGGAATCCCGGCGAAGGCTGGGTGGGAGCAGCAGGCGTTGTAGCGATCGGACTCATCTTTGCGTTTGCCTTGCGGCGCACCGGCAATCTTTGGTTGGCCGTGGGATGGCACGCGAGTTTTGATTTCGGCGAGACATTTCTATATTCCGTGCCGAATAGCGGTCTCGTGCTCGAAGGGCACTTGTCGAATGCATCGTTGCACGGCCCCGGCTGGCTCACGGGCGGTACGGTGGGTCCCGAAGGAAGTACCTTCAGCTTTCTGACCATGGGAATTCTTGCCATCGCCATTCATTTTCTTTTTCCCGCGAAGAAATCAGAGCCTGCGCAGATCCAACAAAGCCAAGCTAGTTAATGCACAAGTTCTGACGCGAGCACCAGGCGGACGCCGCGCTCCTGTGCGTGCGGTAAGACTTCACGCAGCGCCTGGAGCGTTGCGGGATGGGGATGACCGATCGCTACGGCGTCGCCCTTTTCGCGCGCACCACGCAGCGCCAATTCGAGTTGCTTGCGAACCGCAGCCACTTCGGCAACATCGTCGATGAACGGCACATTCCGGAAGGCGGAGCGAACCCCGAAGTCCTGCGCCGTATCGTAAGCGACGGTAGCTGCGGTTGTGCGGCTGTCGACGTAGAAGAGGTGACGGTCGCGCAATACGGGCATCAACTCGTCCATCAGCGCGGCGTCGGCGGTCGCCTGTGACCCTTGATGATTGTTGATGCCAGCGGCATCCGGAACATTTTGCAGAAATTGATCGACCATCGCCGCGACTTCGGGCGCCGGCATGCCGGGGCGCAGTTCGTGCGCTTCGGGTGTTTCGTTGGCGACCGATTGCATCGGCAGATGAAGCATGACCTGGAATCCGCGGCGATGCGCTTCGTTGGCGATGTCCACGGAGTGTTCGTGATTGGGCAAAACGGAAATCGTGAGGGGATAACCTAGAGCGAAGACGGCGTTGGCGGCTGCGCGGTCACTGCCGAGATCGTCAATGATGATCGCGAGCCGCGCGTTCTCAGGTTTTCCGCCGGGATTCTTCGCTCCTGCGCCGGAAACGGGCGTCGCGCGCGTCGCGATTTCAATTTCGATGGCCGGCACCCCCGCACGTCGAAGCTTGAAGTGCAGGAGATCTCCGGTTTGAACGGGAGGATCCTCCGTCAGACGATTCCGCGTCGCGACACCGTTGAGACTTTGCATGAGCCTTGCGATTGCCGCCCGGTTCGTGTCTGTCGCGGAATCGCTCTTCAACACGATGCGCAGGTAATCGGTACTTCCGGGTTGCTGGCCGGAAGCGCCTTGACGGAGTTTGATGGGAGTCCCGGGAGGCACCGCAGAAGAGGCTGCGGCTGCCAGATCGCGCGTAATTTGGTGAACTTGCGCGGGTGTAAGACGGTTCTCTTCGTTCTTTTTGCAACCACTGGAAAGGGCTGTGAGAAAGAGGCAAATTCCCAGCAGCGCATAACTAGCCGAATCGTCTATCTTGATTCGAAAACAATGCAGGTTTGCTTGAGCTGAGTCGCGCTGCCAGGCCACGGAAGACTAAGCAGCCTTTTTCACGGGGGCCTTCAGCAAGTCGAGCGCGCGGTGAAAGATGGGGTCTTCCGGGGAAAGGGGCCGCGGTCCGAGCCCGGGTTCCTTCTGAGTCTGTGGAGCCGGAGCGGCATCCTCATCAGCCGAGTCCGAATCATCTTCCGGAACGGCGCGCACCACTTCCGTCGGCGTTACGCCTTCTTCCAGGATCGATTTACCGCCGGGATTGTAGTAGTTGGCGACCGTGAGGATCAGCGCCGAGCCATCATCCAGAGTAATCAGCTTCTGCTCGGACGCAAGGCCAAACGTCCGCTCTCCCACGACATCTCCGCGATGGTTCGCGACAATCCCGGAAGCCAATACTTCCGCCGCCCCCGACGTAGTGGCATCAATCAACACAGCGACGGGGCCCTTCCAAATCACTTGCTTGGGCTCGGCCGAAAAAACCTGCGTCGAGACTGTCTGCCCGCGCAGCGTCGTCAGATTGCCCGAGGAAACGAAAAGGCGGTCAATTGCAATCGCCTCCGAGACTGAGCCACGGCCGCATTCCCGCACATCCAGGATCACCTTGTGAATGCCCTGTTTTTCCGCGTCCAGTAGGCGATTGCGAATCTCATCCGCGCGGCCGCCGTCAAGCGTCGGGAGGCGCAAAACCAGAATGTCGGGATCCACCTTCTGAACGATGATCTTCGGCGTGGCCAGCTTCTCACGCACCAGATCGACTTCCTCCGGCGTGGCCTTGCCACGGCGGATCACGCCAACCTTGATGCCCGTGCCAGCCTGGCCATTGAGAAGATTGATGGCCTGCCCCACGGACATGTCGCGCGTGGTGAACCCGCTGATGGCCTCGAAAATGTCGCCGCTGCGAATTCCTGCCTTCGCGCCCGGACTATCCGGGAGCACGGAGAGAACAATGACGTAACCGTAGCGCTTGCTGAGCGTCAGGCCTGTCTCGCCCGTGGCCGCGGTCGCCAGCTTTTTCTTGTATTCTTCGTATTCGCGCGGCGTGAGGTAACTGGATTGCGGGTCGAGGGATTCGAGCATCCCGTGCAAGGAACCGGCGGTCACCGTGCGCATGTTGGGGTCGTCGACATAGTCCTGCTGGATTTTCTGCAGAACTTCGCCATACACCGTGAGCGACTTGTAGGCTTTGTCGTCCGAAGCGCGGCCCTGCAGAACATGTCCGATGCCTGCGAAACAGAAGATAGCCACAGATACGCAAAAAATTCCGATACGAGCCGCTCGACTCATGCCTCACCCTTTCACTAAAACCACAAGCCTAATTATACCACTGTCAATAATGGAATGGGACGCGCCTGCTATCGAAAAGGAAGCCCATGAGAGATGGGGCAGGCGACGGACCGTTTCTCTCATCAGACACGCTGGAACCGCAGAATGTTGCGCAAATACCACACCGTCTTCGCTTCAGGCAAAATGTGACCTATAAGCTGTTGATATTAAAGCACAAACAGGACATTTGTTGGCCAACAACATGCTATAATTGACGCGGGGAAATGTTCCAAAATACCATTGCAAGAGAGTCGTCCGCTGAAGGTGTGGGTCTACACACAGGGGTCTACGGTCACGTTCGTTTGGTGCCTGCCCCGGCTGAAACCGGCATCGTTTTTCGCCGCGTGGATCTGGACAATTTTCCTATCGAGGCGCAGGGCCACAACGTCGCTCGCGTGAGTTACGCCACCAGCCTCATGAAACAGGGCGTTCTGCTCTCCACCACCGAGCACCTGCTTGCCGCTATTTATTCTTGCGGCATTGACAACATCTACATCGACATTGACTCGATTGAAGTACCGATTTTAGATGGTTCCGCCGAGCCCTTCATGCAGATGCTGGAGCATTCCGGTATTCGCAAACTGCGCCGGAAGCGCCGCTACCTGAAAGTGCTGAAGCCGCTGGAGGTCATCGAAGGAGACCGCCGGATCGGTATCTATCCCGCCGACGAGTTACGGGTGTGCTGTTACGTGGATTTCCCGCACCCGCTGGTAGGCCAGCAAGAAGTGGAGATGTTGGTGGGGCCGGATACTTTCCGGCACCTTTTGGCGCGCGCGCGAACCTTCTGTTTCGAGCGCGATATCGAACCGCTCAAGGCTATGGGACTGATCCGCGGGGGCTCGCTCGAGAACGCTATCGTTCTGACGAACGCCGGTGTCATGAACGGGCCGTTGCGCTTTCCCGATGAGTTTGGGCGGCACAAGGCACTGGACCTGATTGGCGACTTGGCCCTGGCGGGCTTGCCCCTTCTCGCTCGCGTCGAAGCCCACAAAGCCGGCCACTCCCTACATACGCAACTCGTCAGCCGCCTCCTGGCCGATCCCTCGCTATGGACCATTACCACGGGGGAAGCCGCCCGCCCCGAAAGCGAAGCCTACCTGACTGCCCTCTCTCCCGCACCCGCCGCTGATTAGCAATTCGCCTC
>WNFL01329638.1_pt1 | contig 30593 bp, 22 predicted proteins | sample 5400361 | NCBI WGS metagenome assembly WNFL01 (sample SAMN13153351, study PRJNA577476) | soil metagenome | isolation source: 40 cm soil on Douglas fir-dominated hillslope | place: USA:California | collected 2013-09-17
ATGCCTGAATCAGGTCTTGCCGTTCTTTTTCAGACAACCTAAATTTTCGCTTTGCCATGTTCACAATTGTACGTCATTTACTCAGTTAATCCATTAGATACTTAAGAAGTAACGAGTAGAAAAAAAGTCCTGCAGGGCTGCATAGCCTTGCAGGACTTTTGTATTAAATGTGCCGTGTAAGCTCTGGTTACGGAGGATTCATTTTCTCTTTCAATTTATCCCCGCGCCCGGCTGACTATGTTTAGACTATCTTTGGTCTCTATCCAAAAAGAATTTTCCATATACTGAGATGCAAGGTGTATTTCTGCGTCCGCTACCACTCCACTTGTGTCGAACCACTCCCACACAAAGCTCATCAACAAGAAAGGTTGATTTTGCCATGAAAAATAATATGAAACAGGCGTTAAAGAGTCACGGGCAGCGGCAAACGTTCTTTTGTCTTCTGCTGGTGATTGCCCTGGTGCTTCCTTTCAGCGCCGTAGGGGCGGTCGCCGGGCAGGTGGACGCGAATAACGTCGTCAGCGCGCCGGCCATCGACGGCAACCTTAACGAAGCCGGCTGGAACCTGGCGACGACTGTCAGTAAGACCACAATTGGCACGCCCAACAACACCGTGATGTTCGGCGCCATGTGGGACAGCACCAACCTGTACGTTGGCGTAAAAGTGCTGGACGCCAATCTTTTCAACGACTCTACCAACACGTGGGAAGATGACAGCGTCGAGGTGTATATCGATGCCAACCATAATCACGGCACGACCTACGACTCTTTTGACCGGCAGTTCGTCAAGGGCTACAACGACGCCGGCTTGGCCGGCATCGGCAGCCAGACGGGCGTGGTGCATGCCTGGGCGCCGATCACCGGCGGCTACAGTGTCGAACTGGCCATCCCGTGGAGCAACCTGGGGGTCACCCCGACCGCAGGGATGATCATCGGCTTCGACGTGGGCTACAACGACGACGATAACGGCGGCACGCGCGACTCGCAGGCCGTCTGGTGGGGCACGATCAACAACTACAACAACACCTCGGCCTTCGGCGATCTGATACTGATGGCGGCAGGCGGCGCAACCAACACGCCGACTCATACCAACATACCGTCCGGCCCTACCTTTACGCCGACACGCACCGCCACGCGCACGAATACGCCCATTGGCCCGACCAACACGCCCACACCTACCAATACTCCGCCCAGTGGCCAGAGTGCTTATCCCTCCGGCGTGGCCTGGGCCATCCCGGGCACGATCCAGGCTGAAAATTACGACCTGGGCGGCGAGACGGTTGCCTATCATGACCTTGAGACGGCCAACCAGGGCGGCCAGTATCGCACCACAGACGGCGTCGATATCCAGGCCACCACCGATACCGGCGGCGGCTTCAACGTGGGCTGGACGCGCACCAACGAGTGGATCGAGTACACGGTCAACGTAGCGACCGCCGGCAACTACACCCTGGTCGAACGCGTTGCCTCTGGCGCCACGACCGGCCAATTCCGGGTGGAGTTCAACGGGGTGGACAAGACCGGTCTTGTCACGGTACCAAATACCGGCGGCTGGCAGACCTGGCAGAACCTGAGCCAGACCGTCAGCTTGAGCGCGGGCCAGCAGGTCATGCGCGCTTTCTTCACCGGGAACGACACCAACCTGAACTATTTCAGCCTGAGCGTAGGCGGCGCGACGAATACGCCGACGAGTACACCTACCCGGACGCCGACCCCCGGCCCCTCGCCGACGTCGCCCTCCGGTACGGGCGTGAAAGGCAGGACATTCGCCGGCTATCAAGGCTGGTTTGCAGCCGCCGGGGATGGATCGTCGTTCAACCAGTGGTTCCACTGGTCAAACGGTGGCGTGCCCGGCCCGGGGAATTTGAAATTTGAACTCTATCCGGATACCCGCGAATATGCGACGCTGTTCCAGACCAACTTTGCCAACCTGGGCAATGGCACTCCTTCGCGGTTGTTCTCTTCCTACACCACCGACACCATCAATGTTCATGTGCGCTGGATGCGCGAAAATAATATCGATGGCGTAGGCTTGCAGCGTTTTGGCAGTGACCTGACCAACCCTGCATTAAAAACTGTTCGCGACAGTATCACGACCAAATTGAGAACTGCTGCTGAAGCCAATGGACGAAACTTTTACATCATGTACGATGTTTCCGGCATGAGCGGCGACTGGGTCCAGCAGATCCAGTCGGATTGGACCAATACAATCATGAACACACTGAACGTCACTGCTTCCCCCATGTACTCCTGGGAAGGCGGCAAGCCGGTGGTCTCCTTGTGGGGTGCCGGTTTCCAGGATCGGCCCGGCACTGCCCAGGAATGGACGACGCTGATCAACTGGTTCAAAAGTCAAAACATCTACGTGATCGGCGGCGTCCCGCGCGAGTGGCGCACCAGCACCGGCGATTCGAAACCGGGATTTCTGCCGGTATACACGTTGTTCAATATGATCTCGCCCTGGACGGTTGGGGCCTACGGCACGGATGCTGATGTGGACAACTATAAGAACAATCTATTAATTTCCGACCGGGATTTCACTGCGGCCAACGGCATAGACTACCAGCCGGTTGTCTTTCCGGGCTTTGCCTGGTCGAATTGGAATGGCGGCACGCGCAACCAGATCCCAAGAAGGCAGGGCAATCTCTTCTGGCGGCAGGTATACAATCTCAAGAGTTCTAACATTTCCACCATGTACATCGCGATGTTCGATGAATATGATGAAGGCACGGCCATTGCCAAAGCGGCGGAAGATAGCAACATGATCCCGACCAATCAATATTTCCTGACCCTTGATGCGGATGGCGCTCACCTCTCGGCGGATTTCTACCTGCGCCTGGCCGGTGCGGCCAACCAGATGCTGAAAGGACAGATCCCGCTCTCGCTGACGATACCGATACCCCACTAGTACCCGGACTTTCTAAGGATGTAGGGTAAGGTAATCCTGAAGCGGCCATATTCACCCTACATTCTTATGTTGACCGGGCACTAGAAAAGAAGCTGTGCCCAAATAATCGATCGAAGCATGACTCATCCCGAAGGATTAAATTCGGGATGAGTCATGCTTTAAAGGCAGTTCGGTCTTTTGATATCCTGGTGGCATGTTCTATTTTTTACGATTGAGGTTTCCTTTCTTTAGACTATGCTTGGACTTTATCCAAACATCAATTGATATACACTGAATATCCAACACCTGTGTGCAACCACCCGGCAATTCGATTCCCAAAGGAGAGATACTCATGAAACCAAGGTTAAACAGTCATTTGCAGTGGCGAACAATACTTTGCCTCGTATTGATTGTAGGCTTGTTCAGCCCCGTCAGTCTGGCCGCTGCAGTCGCGGGCCAGGTGGACGCCAATAACGTCGCCAGCGCGCCGGCCATCGACGGCAATCTGAATGAAGCGGGCTGGAACCTGGCCAACAGCGTCAGCAAGACCACCATCGGCACACCCAATAACACCGTGACGATGGGGGCCATGTGGGACAACACCAACCTGTACGTCGGTGTCAAAGTGCTGGACGGCACGCTGAACAACGACTCGGCCAACGTCTGGGACGATGACAGCGTCGAGGTCTACATCGACGCCAACAATAACAAAGGCACCACCTACGATTCCTTTGACCGGCAGTACGTCAAAGGCTACAACGATACCGGCCTGTCTTCGATCGGCAGCGCCACGGGCGTAGCACATGCCTGGGCGGCGGTGACGGGCGGCTACAGTGTTGAGCTGGCCATCCCGTGGAGCAACCTGGGGGTGACGCCGACGGCGGGCATGACCATCGGCTTCGACGTGGGCAACAACGACGACGACAACGGCGGCGCGCGCGACGCGCAGGCGGTCTGGTGGGGCAACATTAACGACTACAACAATACCTCCGCGTTTGGCAGCCTGGTGCTGCAGCCGGCGGGCGCCACCGTGACCCCGACCTTAACCGCAACGCGTACGAACACGCCCGTCGGGCCGACCAACACACCGACGCAGACGGCAACGATAACCAACACTCCGCCGGCGGGCACGAGCATCAAGGTCAACTTCCAGATCGGCACCGATCCGGCCTTCAGCGGCTACCTGATCGACGGGGGGGCGGTGTATGCCGCGCGCGGCAATGGCCAGACCTACGGCTGGAACGTGGATAACACCACCTGGATGCGCAATCGCAACGCCACCAATTCGCCTGATGAGCGTTATGACACCCTCGGCCACATGCAGAAGGGTGGCGGCTCGATCTGGGAGATTGCGCTGGCCAACGGCACCTACGGTGTCCGCATCGTGGCGGGCGACCCCTCCAATATCGACAGCGTCTACAATATCACTGCCGAAGGTGTGACCGTAGTGAGCGGCACGCCAGACGCGGCGACGCATTGGTTCGACGGCACGCAGAATATTACCGTCTCGGATGGCCGCCTGACGATCACCCCAATGCCGCCAGCGCCACCAATAACAAGATCGCCTTTATCGACATCACCAGCGGCGGCGGCCCGACGAGTACCCCGACGCGCACCCCAACCGTGACGAACACGGCGACCGTGACCAACACGCCCATCGGGCCGACCAACACACCCACGCGCACGGCGACGCCGACCAATACGGCCACGCCGGGCACGAGCACCAACCTGTCGATTGGCAAGACGATCACCGCATCGTCGAATTGCTGCGGTTTCATCGCTACGAATGCCAACGACAACAGTGTCACGACCTACTGGGAGGGCGGCGGTGAGCCGAGCAACATTACGATCGACCTGGGGGCGAATGCCAATATCACCTCGATCGTAGTCAAGCTCAACCCGGATCAGGCCTGGGGGGCCAGGACGCAGACCTTCCAGGTTCTGGCCCACGACCAGACGACCACGACCTTTACCAACCTGGTCTCTTCGGCGGACTACCGCTTCGACCCTGTGACGAATGCGAACACGGTCACGATCACGGTCTCGGCCACGGTCAGCGCGGTTCAGTTGAATTTCACCGCCAACACGGGCGCTCCTGGAGGGCAGGCAGCCGAAATCCAGATCATGGGCACCATGGCACCCAACCCGGACCTGGTCATCACCGCCCTGAACTGGTCGCCCGCTTCGCCCAACGAGGCCAACGCTATCACCCTCAATGCCACCGTGCAGAACGCCGGCACGGCTGCCTCGGGTGCCACGACGGTCGACTTCACTGTCGCAGGCTTGCCTGCCGGCAGCGCCAACGTCGGCGCGCTGGCCGCTGGTGCCTCGAGTGTGGTTTCGCTCAATATTGGCAATAAGGCCATGGGTAGTTATACCGTGGCGGCCACGGTCGACCCGGCCAACACGGTCGTCGAGACCAACAACGGCAACAATGCCTTCACGGCCGCTTCGCAGATGACCGTGGTCCAGGCGCCTGGCCCCGACCTGCAAATCGTCGGCGTCAGTATGAACCCGCAGAGCCCGACCGCGGGTGCCTCGGTCTCCTTCAACGTCTTGGTCAACAACCGCGGCACGACCGGTGTGGCCGCCGGTACCACCACGCGCGTGCTGATCGGCGCGACCACGCTCAATAACGCCAGCACCCCGGCGATTGCCGCAGGCGCCACCGTGAGCGTCACAGTCGGGAACTGGACAGCCGTAAACGGCTCCACCCCGCTGACCGCCACCGCCGACGCGACGAACATCATCGCCGAGACGATCGAGAACAACAATACGTTCTCCCAGCCGATAGCTGTTGGCCGTGGGGCGATCATGCCCTACACGCGCATCGAAGCCGAGTCGGCCTCGGTTGCCACCAACGGCACGCGGCTGACCCCCAACTTCAATCTCTCCGACTATGCCGGTGAGGCCTCGGGTCGCTCCGCCGTCCTGCTCAATGCAACCGGCCAGTACGTGGAGTTCACGCTGCCGGTTGCGGCCAACTCGATCGTCGTGCGCAACGCCATCCCCAACACGGCGGACGGCGTGGGCCAGGATGCCAGCTTGAGCGTCTACACCACTCTCAGCGGCGGCAACCTGACCGACAAGGGTAATATCACCGTCTCGTCCAAGTTCTCCTACGTCTACGCCTCACCCACCACCCTGGGCAATCTGGGCTACAACAACACGCCCGGCGGCACGCCCTACTGGCTCTATGAAGAAACCAACATGATGCTGGATCAGGTCTACCCGGCCGGCACCAAGCTGCGCCTGCAGAAGGACAACGGCGACGTGTCATTGGTCTACGTCGACTTCGTCGATTTCGAGAATGTTGCGCCTGCGGCGTCGAACCCCGACCCGGCGCACTACATCCAGGTCTCCGCGACGAAGAGCATTGACCAAGCCCTGACCGATTTCCGCGCCGATAGCACCCAGTTGGGCATCTTCATCCCGGCCGGCAGCTGGCCGATCACCAGCAAGATCTTCGTCTACGGCCGCGCCACCCAGATCATCGGGGCCGGCGTGTGGTGGACCAAGCTGGTCGCCCCGCAGGACCAGACCAACGTCGACGTCGGCTTCAACATCGCCTCCACGGCCAACGGCTCGACCGTCAAAAACTTCTCGGTCTGGGGCAACTACCGCTTCCGCACCGACGGTCCCGGCAAGTTCATCGACGGCAATGGCATGCAGAATGTGACGGTTGACAACATCTGGGCGGAGCACTTCATCTGCTTCTACTGGGGCGTCAATTCGTCCAACAACACCTTCAGCAACCTGCGCATCCGCGATACCTTTGCCGATGGCATCAACATGACCAACAGCTCCAGCAACAACGTGATCACCAACTCGGAGGCGCGCGGCACGGGTGACGACTCATTCGCGGAGTTCAGCGCAGTCGACGCCGGCGGCTCGTATAACGTCGGCAACCAATACACCCACCTGACCGCCATCCTGGTGCGGCGCGCGGCGGCCTTCGCGGCTTATGGTGGTTCCGGCAACCTGTTCCAGAACCTGTATGGCGCCGATACGCTCACCTATCCGGGCATCACCATCAGCAGCCTGAGCTTTGGCCTGAACACGCTCGGCTTCGGCGATGCCGACACGGTCTTCGACGGCATCACGCTCGAGCGCACCGGCGGCGATTTCTGGACCAGCGTTGGCAGCGACGACCATATCAACAACTACCAGAACTTCGGCGCGATCTGGCTCTTCGGCGGCGACCGGGTGTTCAAAAACGTCCTGGTCAAGAACGTCGACATCATCAACCCGGTCTACTTCGGCTTGATGATCCAGTCGAAATACCCCGAGGCTCTGCAAATCCAGAACCTGCGCTTCGAGAACATCAACATCTCCGGCGCGCCGCGCTACGGCATCAAGATCGTGGTCTCGGCGGAATCTGGCCAAGGATGCGCGGTTGGTGGTGCTTCATTCACCAACGTCGTCGTCAGCGGCTCGGGCGTCGCCGGGCTCTACGGCGCGACTCAGTGCGCTTCGACGTTCACAGTCAATCGTATCTCTGGCAACTCAGGTTGGTAGTAGTAAGGCGAATGTACTAAAAAGGAGGGGCGAACCCGCCCCTCCTTTACTGTCCGTCAAGCTTCTTTCTCTGAAGCTATCCAAGCAATCAACGTCGCGAGGGACAGGAATTTTCCCGGACGATCTTGCCACACTATCGAATACGTTTTCTTGAGGAGAGAAAATTATGGCCCCGATCTTTAAGCATGCTCGGCAATGGCAGGTGGTTTTTTGCCTGCTTCTAATCCTGGGGTTGGTCATCCCCCTCGGCGCCGTGGGGGCGGTGGCCGGCCAGGTGGACGCCAATAACGTCGCCAGCGCGCCGGCCATCGACGGCAACCTGAGCGAGACCGGCTGGAATCTGGCCCAGACGGTCAGCAAGACCACCATCGGCACACCCAACAACACGGTGACGATGGGGGCCATGTGGGACAATACCAATCTGTACGTGGGGGTCAAAGTCCTGGATACGGCGCTGAACAATGATTCAGCCAACATCTGGGACGACGACAGCGTCGAAGTGTATATCGACGCCAACAACAACAAAGGCACGACCTACGACTCCTTTGACCGGCAATACGTCAAAGGCTACAACGACACAGCCCTGGGCGGGATCGGCAGCCAGACGGGGGTGGCACACGCTTCGGTGGCCATCACGGGTGGCTACAGCGTGGAGCTGGCCATCCCGTGGAGCAACCTGGGGGTGACGCCGACGGCGGGCATGACGATCGGCTTCGACGTGGGCAACAACGATGACGACAACGCCGGCGCGCGCGACGCGCAGGCAGTCTGGTGGGGCAACATCAACGACTACAACAACACGTCTGCCTTCGGCAGCCTGGTGTTGATGAGTGCGGGCGGCGTAACGAATACGCCCACGCGCACGAACACACCGGTGACCCCGACATTAACCGCAACACGCACGAACACGCCCGTCGGGCCGACCAACACACCGACGCAGACGGCGACGATAACCAACACTCCGCCGGCGGGCACGAGCGTCAAGGTCAACTTCCAGATCGGCACCGATCCGGCCTTCAGCGGCTACCTGATCGACGGGGGGGCGGTGTATGCCGATCGCGGCAACGGGCAGACGTATGGTTGGAACGTGGATAACGCGGCTTTTGCGCGCAACCGCAACGCGACCAATTCTCCCGACGAACGTTATGATACCTTGAACCACATGCAGAAGGCTGGAGGTGGTTCCAGTTGGGAGATCGCGGTCGCCAACGGCACGTACAGTGTCCGCATCGTGGCGGGTGACCCCTCCAATATCGACAGCGTCTACAACATCACTGCTGAAGGTGTGACCGTAGTGAGCGGCACGCCAGACGCGGCGACGCATTGGTTCGACGGCACGCAGAATATTACCGTCTCGGATGGCCGCCTGACGATCACCAATGCCGCCAGCGCCACCAATAACAAGATCGCCTTCATCGACATCACCAGCGGCGGCGGCCCGACGAGTACCCCGACGCGCACCCCAACCGTGACGAACACGCCCATCGGGCCGACCAACACCCCGACGCGTACCCCAACCGTGACCAACACACCGGTCGGGCCGACCAACACACCCACACGCACGGCGACGCCGACCAATACGGCCACGCCGGGCTCGAGCACCAACCTGTCGATTGGCAAGACGATCACCGCATCGTCGAATTGCTGCGGTTTCATCGCTACGAATGCCAACGACAACAGTGTGACGACCTACTGGGAAGGCGGCGGCGAGCCCAGCAACATTACCATTGACCTGGGGGCGAATGCCAATATCACCTCGATCGTAGTCAAGCTCAACCCGGACCAGGCCTGGGGGGCCAGGACGCAGACCTTCCAGGTGCTGGCTCACGACCAGACGACCACGACCTTTACCAACCTGGTCTCTTCGGCGGACTACCGCTTCGACCCTGTGACGAATGCGAACACGGTCACGATCACGGTCTCGGCCACGGTCAGCGCGGTTCAGTTGAATTTCACCGCCAACACGGGCGCTCCTGGAGGGCAGGCAGCCGAAATCCAGATCATGGGCGTCATGGCGCCGAACCCTGACCTGACCATCACCGGCATCACCTGGACTCCCAGCTCGCCCAGCGAAGTGGACGCGATCACGTTGAATGCCACGGTCCAAAACATCGGCTCGGCCGGCTCCGCTGCCTCGACGGTCAACTTTAACCTGGGCGGGTCGCTGGTGGGCAGCGCGAACGTGGGCGCCCTGGGCGCCGGCGCTTCGAGTGTCGTGCCGTTGAATATCGGCACGAAGGCCATGGGCACCTACACCGTGGCTGCCACGGTGGACCCGAGCAACACGATTATTGAGCAGAACAACGCCAACAACACCTTTACCGCTCCCACGTCCCTGACTGTGGTGCAAGCGCCCGGCCCGGACCTGCAGGTGCTGAGCGTCAGCGCCAACCCGCAGAGTCCTGCAGTTGGAGCGGCGGTAACCTTTACGGTGGCGGTGAACAACCGCGGCACGACAGCGGTTGCCTCAGGCACCACGACGCGACTTGTCGTAGGCGCGACGACGCTGAACAACACCAACAGCCCGCCGATCGGCGTGGGCGCGACCGTCAATGTTGCCATCACCGGGAGCTGGACGGCAACCAGCGGCCTGAGCACGGCCACCGGCACTGCGGACGCGACCAATATCATCGCCGAAACCAATGAAAACAACAACTCGCTGGCCATTAATATCGTGGTTGGGCGCGGCGCGGCGGTTCCGTACACCGAGCTGGAGGCTGAAAACGCCAACTTCACCGGCACATTGATCACGGCGGACGCTTTGCGCACCTTCAGTCACACCAACTTTGGCACCGAGTCATCCGGGCGCCAATCGGTGGAGTTGACCAGCATGGGCCAGTTTGTGGAGTTCACCTCCACCGCGGCAGCCAACTCGATCGTCGTCCGCAACAGTATTCCGGATTCAACGGGCGGCGGCGGCATCACTGCCACCATCAGCCTGTACGTCACAGTACCGGGCGGATCTTTGACCTTCGTGCAGCCGATCTCGCTCTCGTCGCGCTTCAGCTGGCAGTATGGCACCACCGACTCCCCCGAAGGCTTGAGCAACACGCCCGGCGGGGATGCGCGGCGGCTGTTCGACGAAGCCCACGCCCTGCTGGCCAGCAGTTACCCGGCCGGCACCAAGTTCAGGCTGCAACGCGATTCAGGCGATAGCGCCGCCTTCTACTACATCGACTTCATCGACCTGGAGCAGGTGGCCCCGCCGCTGACCCAGCCCGCCGGCTGCACCTCGGTCACGACCTACGGCGCGGTTGCGAACGACGGCCTGGACGACACGGCCGCCATCCAGGCTGCCTTGATGGACAACGAGAACGGCATAATCAGCTGTGTCTGGATCCCCTCCGGCCAGTGGCGCCAGGAGCAGAAGTTCCTGACCCCCGACCCGAGTCGTGGGCAATTTAACCAGAAAGGCCTGCGCAACGTGACCATCCGTGGGGCCGGCATGTGGTACACCCAGCTCTACACCACCACCGAGCCGCAAAACGTGGTGGGCAACATCAATCATCCGGCCGAGGGCAACACCGGCTTCGACATTGACGACAACGTCAAGCTCTCCGACCTGGCGATCTTCGGCCTGACGACCAATCGCGCCAATCACGGGCATGGCTTGAACGGGCGCTTCGGCAAGAATACCGTGATCTCGAACGTCTGGATCGAGCACACCAACGTCGGCGCCTGGGTGGGCCGCGACTTTACCGACACTCCGGCCTACTGGAACCCGGGTGACGGCCTGCAGTTCACCGGCATGCGCATCCGCGATACCTTTGCCGACGGCATTAACTTTGCCAACGGCACGCGCAACTCGACGGTGTTCAACTCGAACATCCGTTACACCGGCGACGACGGGTTGGCGGTCTGGGCCAGCCAGTTCGTGAAGGATACTTCGGTGGATATTGGGCACGACAACCACTTCCTCAACAACACCGTCCAGATGCCCTGGCGCGCCAACGGCATCGCCATCTACGGCGGATACGGCAATACCATCGAGAATAACCTGATCTACGACACCATGAACTACCCCGGTATCATGCTGGCGACCGACCACAGCCCATTGCCCTTCTCGGGTACGACGCTGATCGCCAACAACGGCCTGTATCGCGACGGCGGCGTGTTCTGGGGCGAGGCCCAGCAGTTTGGCGCCATCACACTCTTCCCGTCCACGATAGCCATCCCCGGCGTGACGATCCGGGATACAGACATCCACGATTCGACCTACGACGGCATCCAGTTCAAGAATGGCAGCGGCAACATGCCCAATGTCGCCATCACGAATGTCACGATCGACAAGTCGAACCACGGGGCCGGTATCCTGGCTATGTCCGGCGCCACAGGCAATGCGACGCTGACGAATGTGACCATTACCAACTCGAACACGGGCAACATTGTGATCCAACCGGGGTCGACGTTCACCATCAACTAAGGGCGGAAGAAGTAATGAGAAATGAGTAAGAAGTAAGAAGGAAGAAGTCCCGCAGGGCTGTGAGGCTCTGCGGGACTTTTATTAAATTTTAAAAAACTCATCGCTATTGCGCGGACGACGAGATGATCGACTCTCTGTTTCAATCCACGCCTCCCGTGTGGGAGGCGACTTTAAAATGTTACTCGGCAGCACCAATACCAAAATGTTTCAATCCACGCTTCCCGTGTGGGAGGCGACTGCCGGCCCCGTTGGTGGACCTCCGGCCTTTGTGTTTCAATCCACGCCTCCCGTGTGGGAGGCGACACCAATGTAAGGACTGCATTGCCGAACGAGACGAGTTTCAATCCACGCCTCCCGTGTGGGAGGCGACATGGCGCTCAATTTCCTCGCGGGTCATTTCTTTTGTTTCAATCCACGCCTCCCGTGTGGGAGGCGACTAACCAAAACGATTATCACCGCCGTAGGGACAGGTTTCAATCCACGCCTCCCGTGTGGGAGGCGACTCGATCTCAGCCATATTCACCGCCTGGATGATTGCGTTTCAATCCACGCCTCCCGTGTGGGAGGCGACAAGCGCCTTTGGGCGTTGTGCAAAATCAACAGCTCGGTTTCAATCCACGCCTCCCGTGTGGGAGGCGACGAAAGAAATCCTTCACACTGCCAGGGCAAACGAGTTTCAATCCACGCCTCCCGTGTGGGAGGCGACTATTCCGCGCTGTTCTGCCAGCCGCTATTCTGGCGGTTTCAATCCACGCCTCCCGTGTGGGAGGCGACGTTCCGGCCGATACCAAAACCAACCGAAGATGGCGTTTCAATCCACGCCTCCCGTGTGGGAGGCGACATCTGGCAGCGGCGAATGGTGCCCTTTTAGGTCGTTTCAATCCACGCCTCCCGTGTGGGAGGCGACCACACCATAATCATCTAACTTGCCGTATATACGTTTCAATCCACGCCTCCCGTGTGGGAGGCGACTCGAACTCGCGCCAGAGACCCATAGCCTCATAGAGTTTCAATCCACGCCTCCCGTGTGGGAGGCGACGCAAACGATGATACAGCGTGGAGACACCAGGCCAGTTTCAATCCACGCCTCCCGTGTGGGAGGCGACTCGTCTTGATTGGGTTACGAAAGGTGTGCTATGTTTCAATCCACGCCTCCCGTGTGGGAGGCGACACCCTGTCACCGTCTATAACCGGATCAAGGGAATTGTTTCAATCCACGCCTCCCGTGTGGGAGGCGACGGTGTTTTTTCCTTTCTTGTGTCTGGTTGGTTACGTTTCAATCCACGCCTCCCGTGTGGGAGGCGACACCGCAATAGCGACGATCACCAGCAAACCCGCCTGTTTCAATCCACGCCTCCCGTGTGGGAGGCGACAAACCACATTTTCAGTTTACCTTATTTCTTTATGGTTTCAATCCACGCCTCCCGTGTGGGAGGCGACCCTGGATCGACGACGACGAATACTACTTCCTGAGTTTCAATCCACGCCTCCCGTGTGGGAGGCGACAGGCGCGATAGCAGCCTGACGCACGGCCATAAGGTTTCAATCCACGCCTCCCGTGTGGGAGGCGACTATCCAATTGATCGATAATAGTCTTCCAAACAGTTTCAATCCACGCCTCCCGTGTGGGAGGCGACGCCTCCGCTTCTCACAACACGCACAGGAAACCCACGTTTCAATCCACGCCTCCCGTGTGGGAGGCGACCCACAGCCCACAAGCGTATAACCAACGCATCAAGTTTCAATCCACGCCTCCCGTGTGGGAGGCGACCTGGAAACCGGCCAGCGTCCAATCCACAGGGACAAGTTTCAATCCACGCCTCCCGTGTGGGAGGCGACTTTCGGCTTTTCGAACTGCCGCAGAACCATACCTCGTTTCAATCCACGCCTCCCGTGTGGGAGGCGACCGGTGGCGGGTTTTGCAATGCTCTCGTCAATTGTGTTTCAATCCACGCCTCCCGTGTGGGAGGCGACTGGTCGACCAAGCCAGTCGCAAGACACCAAGCGGTTTCAATCCACGCCTCCCGTGTGGGAGGCGACTAGGTGTACGTGACGGCGTACGTGTTGCAGTGGTTTCAATCCACGCCTCCCGTGTGGGAGGCGACTCGCCTCGCCTTAGCGGCGGAAACGATGATACAGTTTCAATCCACGCCTCCCGTGTGGGAGGCGACGAGTAGGAGTAATCGTACGTGTTGGAGACGGCGGTTTCAATCCACGCCTCCCGTGTGGGAGGCGACAGCATAGGCCAGCAGATCATGGACGCCATCGAAGTTTCAATCCACGCCTCCCGTGTGGGAGGCGACAGGGGGCTTATCCTGGACTTTCAAAGCTCGAAAAGTTTCAATCCACGCCTCCCGTGTGGGAGGCGACTACAATCAATATTCGAGCATTCCCTAAAATGGCAGTTTCAATCCACGCCTCCCGTGTGGGAGGCGACCTTTTTGAATGCTGTGAATATGGCCGTCAGGCCGGTTTCAATCCACGCCTCCCGTGTGGGAGGCGACATTTTGAGCGTGGCCCATGTGGACGGTGCGCAATGTTTCAATCCACGCCTCCCGTGTGGGAGGCGACGATAGTGACATGATCTTCCCCCGCAATGCCCTGGTTTCAATCCACGCCTCCCGTGTGGGAGGCGACATCCTGCGATTGAAAATCTCACCTACGAAATGCCAGTTTCAATCCACGCCTCCCGTGTGGGAGGCGACCTGTACCTGTGCTCCCCAATCGATCTGTCCAGTTTCAATCCACGCCTCCCGTGTGGGAGGCGACAATCATCATAAGTATCAGTGCCATCCTGATGATGTTTCAATCCACGCCTCCCGTGTGGGAGGCGACTTGAAGCAGCAAAAGCCAACTTGCGGCATTCATGGTTTCAATCCACGCCTCCCGTGTGGGAGGCGACCTTTCGCCCACAACGAATATTCGGACTTGTACGTTTCAATCCACGCCTCCCGTGTGGGAGGCGACGATATGTGCATCTACAGTCATGCTGGGCGCGATGTTTCAATCCACGCCTCCCGTGTGGGAGGCGACGAGTGGCCCGGCACGCGACTTGCGTGATTATGTGTTTCAATCCACGCCTCCCGTGTGGGAGGCGACTCTTTATAACGTTGCCAGACCTGGATGATTGTTGTTTCAATCCACGCCTCCCGTGTGGGAGGCGACTCTAAGTAGTAGTTAGAGCGCTGCTTTGCATAAGTTTCAATCCACGCCTCCCGTGTGGGAGGCGACCAATTACGTTACGTATCGGCTGTGGCTGGGAGCGAGTTTCAATCCACGCCTCCCGTGTGGGAGGCGACCTGTCAATGTTGGCAATCGCCCCGGCTTATACATGTTTCAATCCACGCCTCCCGTGTGGGAGGCGACGAGCGGTCTACATCATGCTGCGCTTCTTGTAAGTTTCAATCCACGCCTCCCGTGTGGGAGGCGACGATGGAGATATTGCGTGTCCTGCGCGATCAAACAGTTTCAATCCACGCCTCCCGTGTGGGAGGCGACAACCACTTTTTCCTATTATCGCAAGAGGTATGGGTTTCAATCCACGCCTCCCGTGTGGGAGGCGACCAAAATCCGTTGCGGCGATTGCCACCCAGGAAAGTTTCAATCCACGCCTCCCGTGTGGGAGGCGACAGGAGATAAGACATGACAAAAAACCTGACCGCTGTTTCAATCCACGCCTCCCGTGTGGGAGGCGACGCGGCCGCCGTCCCGATTGCGGACGAAGTACGCAAGTTTCAATCCACGCCTCCCGTGTGGGAGGCGACAACATCAGTCGATAATCCCGAAATCTTTATTTTGTTTCAATCCACGCCTCCCGTGTGGGAGGCGACATCTGCGCCCCGCCGTCAATGATCGGCTGCTGCCCCGAGTTTCAATCCACGCCTCCCGTGTGGGAGGCGACCATCGCGTTCAGTGCATCATCACCAGTAAATCCCGGTTTCAATCCACGCCTCCCGTGTGGGAGGCGACAAGAGGCTTCTTAGTGTCATCGATCTCCGGTGCAGTTTCAATCCACGCCTCCCGTGTGGGAGGCGACGACTTGCAACAGCAATATGACGATCTTGGAAAGGTTTCAATCCACGCCTCCCGTGTGGGAGGCGACTACTTACGTCAGTCAACTTGGAACATTGCAAACAAGTGTTTCAATCCACGCCTCCCGTGTGGGAGGCGACGCGCAAGACAAGCCAAGCAATACCATTACGGCAAGTTTCAATCCACGCCTCCCGTGTGGGAGGCGACAGTACAGCGGTTTTATCTCGGAAGCCTATAATGCCGTTTCAATCCACGCCTCCCGTGTGGGAGGCGACAGGATCGCCTCGGCCTTGTCATGCATCTCTCGGCAGTTTCAATCCACGCCTCCCGTGTGGGAGGCGACTAATTGGAGCGATGCCGACGAACTTGGCAATGTGGTTTCAATCCACGCCTCCCGTGTGGGAGGCGACTCGATGGCATTGTACCGCTGGGCGCGGATGACATGTTTCAATCCACGCCTCCCGTGTGGGAGGCGACACGATGCGCAGTATCAGCAGCCAGCTCAGGGCGTTTCAATCCACGCCTCCCGTGTGGGAGGCGACATTTGTAGACGATCCAACCGGAACGCCTGTCACGTTTCAATCCACGCCTCCCGTGTGGGAGGCGACAAACGGCGCAAATATTGCTCCCCTCCCGGCGTGTTTCAATCCACGCCTCCCGTGTGGGAGGCGACTAGAGTACAAAGGCAGACAAGCTAGAGTGCTAGAGTTTCAATCCACGCCTCCCGTGTGGGAGGCGACCAAATTACCACTACTACACCTCTTGACGAAGAAGTTTCAATCCACGCCTCCCGTGTGGGAGGCGACAAGGCGTGAATGCCCATCTTGAATTCGTCACGATGTTTCAATCCACGCCTCCCGTGTGGGAGGCGACTTCCGGCAACGGGGTACTGGACAGGCAAAGCAGGGTTTCAATCCACGCCTCCCGTGTGGGAGGCGACCGCAATATCCGGGGTATCGGAAGGAGCTGCCGCCAGATATTGGCCTTGCATAGAAAAGTAAAGTCAATAGTTACGCAAAATTCGCCTCAAAGTGAGAAATATTCGGTTGTTAAGGTTCAAAACCTTGCGAACCTCATGGGGATTTCATGTTCGCTTTGGGTTCGCAACAGAGATTTTCAGGTGATCAATGTGCCTTCCAGGTCGAGGCTGGCCTTTGCACCGACGTGTTCCACGCGGCTGCGCCATTCATCGCCCAGGTAGTAATAACGCAGACTGTCCTTTTCAGGATCGATCAGTTTCTCCAAACTGGCTTGCAGTTGTTTCAAGCGCGCCGGGTCGAGGATACATTCAAATACTGAGTTCTGCACACGCTGGCCGTAGTTCTGGCACTGCTTGGCAACCTTACGCAGGCGCTTCTGCCCGACAGAGGTTTGGGTGTTGACATCGTAGGTAATCAAAACCATCATAAGGTCCGCCTCCTAACCCCAGAAAAAGGGTGGATAAGCGTCGAGGTCGCCGCGCAGGTAACGGGCCAACAGCATGGCCTGGACGTGCGGGATCAGCCCAAACGGGATGCGCTCCTTGAGATACGGGTGGACGATTTCTTCCTTCTTGCGCTCCTGCCAGGCGGTCAACACCATTTTGCGGGTCTCGTCGTCCATCAGGATGCCGCCGCTTTCTTTTTGGGCGAAGCCCCTTCCCGTAATCTGCTTCCGATTAACGAGCGAAAGCGCCAGACGGTCGGCAAAGACCGGGCGCAGTTCCTCCATCAGGTCCAGGGCCAACGATGGGCGTCCGGGGCGGTCCTGATGCAGAAATCCAACATACGGGTCGAGCCCCACCACTTCCAGCGCCGAAGCGACCTCGTTGGTCAGAAGCGTATACAGGAACGAAAGCAGCGAATTCATATTATCCAGCGGCGGGCGGCGGGAACGTTCCTTGAAAATGAAATCCTGGCGTTGCTGCAAGATCAAATGGTCGAACACGCCAAAATAGATTTTGGCCGCGCTGCCCTCGAAGCCCATCAAATCGCCAACCGACTTACAGGACTGGATGGCCCTGAGCGTCTCTTTCAGAAAGTTCGATGCGCCTGTCAGCGACTCGACATCCACCAGCAAGGCATGGTCGCGCACGGCGCGTTCGAGCACTTTGCGGGAGTTGGCAATTTTCCCCAGCAGGAAAGATGCGGCAATCGGGACGCTTTCACTGGTCTTTTCCGAGACGTCGTATTGCTTCTTGCGCAGCAGCACGTTGCCCCTTACTTTGCCGGTGACGCGCGCCTGGAAGCGTCCGTTGGGCGTGAGAAAACACAGCCCAATGTTGCGCTCTGCGCACGCGCCCATCAACGCCGGGCTTGCGCCCTGCCAGGTGAAACAGACGATATTTTCCAGGTTATGCAGCGGCAGGCGCATGGATGTGTTTGGCGCAGCCCCTTGCGGGTCGTCTTTCTTGACGACCACGTTTTCGCCATCCAGCGTCAGGTAGGCTTCGGGAGTGGTGATGTAGAGCACGTTGGCAAGTTTTTTCATAGACATACTCCGTTGGTTGAGTAGACCCGCGCTTTTCGGGGCGTATCGAAACCAACATGGAAGCAAGAACACTTTTGTTACAAGATTTCTTTTGAGACCTGGTGGTTTCGATACGCTCTTCGCAAAGAACGCTCAGGAGGTCACTTATCTTAACCGCCGATTTGCTCTTTTATGCATTTTCAACTTGCTGTTTAATATATTTGGAAGCAATGACGACCTTCTCCTGCAAGACTGGCAGGCAGACATCGGCCAACGAACACGAGCGGCATCCTTTAAAAGGCTTGACGCGCGGGGTATAGCCACGCTGGAAATAGGCGTGCATTTCATCGGACATGCTGCGCACCAGTTCGCGCAGTTCGCCGGTTAGTTCTACGGCCACGCGGTGGCGGGTTTCGCCATAATACAAGTAGCCAAACGGGATCGTCACCGAGAGCATTTCTTCCAGGCAAATGGCCTGGGCGCACAACTGCGCTTCGTCGCTGTGGTCGCGCTTTTCCTTGCCGCGTTTGTATTCCACCGGCGCAGCCAGGAACAATCCTTCGCGCCCCGGCAACTGTACGCCATCGGGTGAGGCGGTGAATTCGACCACGTCACACACGCCCGAAAGCCCCAGCCGGTAGGATGCCACCGGCACGGAACGCGCTGTGATGACCCCTTTCCGTGTTTCGGTGAAAAAGGGGTCGTCGGCACGCTTGTGCATGATCCGGCCTTCAGCAGTTAACGCGTTTTCCTGCCACTGGCGCTCGACGTGGATCAACGCCCACTGCCGGCGGCAGAAGAGGAAATGCTGGATGCCGGAGAGCGGCAGGAGTTCTTCAGAGGTGTATTCGGATTTCATAATAGATGACCGTAGACGGTAGACGGTGGACGGGAGAGCGCAAAAGCATATTTTGGTTTCATTTGTTATCTCCTGCCCGGACGGGTATAATCCGATAATGAGGTGAGCCATGAACCTGACCGACCAGTTACCTGAAATTACACAGCGGATTGTTCAAACCAGCAAGCCGGACAAAATCATCCTTTTTGGCTCGTATGCGCGCGGCACTTTTGGAGCCGATAGCGACCTGGATTTGCTGATTATTGTGCCGGGCGTCAAGCACCTGCGCGAGGAGAGTATCCGGCTGCGCCGCGCCCTGCGCGGGTTGCTGGTTCCGGTGGATATTGTGGTGGCCACGCCTGAACAAATCAATCGGCTCGGAAATACGGCCGGGCTGGTCTACAAAACGGCGCTGAGCGAGGGCAAGGTACTTTATGAACGCGCCCGTTGATGTGACCCTGGCCTACTCGCCATTAATAACTTCGCACGCCAAACCAGGCAGTTCCTTTTCAACATCTTCTTTGCTTGGTTTGTCATAGTCATCAATATTTTTGGGTTCTGTGACACCTTCTTTCAAGCCAATCTTATTTCTCACAGCATTATGAACTTTTGCCGAAGAATACTGCCCGCTCGGATTACCATGCTCCCACCAATAAACCCTGTAAACTTCCATACTCCCTTCGGGTCTCGCCGACGATGCGTCATTGCGGAATAGCGTCTTGATTGCTTCCTTGATGGCTCCCGCGTCCTCATCAGAAAAACCGGTCTTGGTGGCAAGCTGCGGATTCATGCTTCCGTAGAAAACATAAACGCCATGATCCACGCGATGCTTCATGCCCATTGTGTCAGATGCGCGCTTCCCAGTATCGCCTTCGCCGCTGACACTCTTCGTGATTTGCGTGCTAGAAATACGGTCAAGAACAGAGGCAACAGAGAAGGCGGGATGGACGGAAACAGGTCCACGAATGCCGATAGAAACGCCAGCAGCGTCACCGCCTTCTTCATCTTCGCCTTTTTTCTTGCCTTTCTTGCCGCTGAAAGCAAATAACTGACCAAAGGCGCGCACATCAAGCCATTGTTTACAAGCGGCTTCCCGATATTTCTTATCATCGCCTGGGTCAACGTTTTTCAATGTTCCTTCGGCGCGGGATTTTAGGCTGCGGTAATCATCCTGGCGACTGTCATCAGATTGAACAAAGATGGAGTGTTCCATTTCCATTAGGCGATTCCGAATTTTGCGCTTGATGGAAACATCAGATAGTTCGCCGAAGCCATCATAGTTGACGCGCGGACGGTTGCCATTCAGTGGGTCGCCGTTGGGGTTGGCGTTATTGACACAAACAATCACTGCAAAATCAATTTTGTTGGAAAGAGTAGCCATGGTCAGTTCTCCTTATAGAATATGAATTTGAGATTTTTTAGTTTTCAACAGTTTCGGAAATTTCTTCTTCGTCAGAAGTTGACTTGTCTTTCTTTTCCCATAATTTCTGCCGTTGGCAGTAATAGCCGAGCAGGTATTCGCCAGTGAGGGGCTTCTTGTCCATAAAATCATCAGGATCAAACAGCCCTTCGACCTCCGCAATTAAGTTTTTGTAAAAATAGGCTTTGGAACCAAGCCTCATCATGTACGGAGTGAGCAAATCGTGAATTTGCTTCCAGGTGCGGAAAGGACGCTGGGAAAATTGTTGCATGTAGCGGGTGGCATTGGTCGCGCGGTTTTGTTCTGTTTTGAAAAGCGCCCGTTCTTCAATAACGTCCGCAATGGCAAGTAACCTTCCATAGAGATAATCCCTTGTCTTTCGGGTTTCATCGAGTGACATTTCGTATTTCTCCTTTCCTTGTTTGAGTTTCTTGAATAAAGCACAGGCAATGCTTAAAGTTTTATTCCATTGCCACTTTTCCAATGCGATTCTGTTGGATGTCCGTCTCACTATGGCTTCCACAAGGTCGCGTGGAATAGGCTGACCATCCACGATACAGGGGAGCAGGCGCGCAATGGTTGCTTTGCGGAGTTCATCATCCAGTCGGCTTCCATAAGCGGCTTCGGCAATATCGGCAGGGGCGGGCGCACCCACAAACTGAACATTTTTTCTTGGCTTCCCACTTTGTTTATCCTGAACTTCACCGTAGCGGTGCAGCCATTCACAAGTTGCATGCCAAGCGTCAATCTTTTGCAAGAAGTCGGAGCCTGTCAAATCACGGTAATAGGTAATTGCCATGCGCCCAGTTGTGGCTGAGTCCAATGCCATAACAAAGACCTTATCTGTATTGCTGAGTTCTTTACCGTAGCCTGCAATTCTGCTTCTGAGTTTGACACCCAATTCCTGAGCGGTGTAGGCGTTTGGGTCTTCTTCTGTAGGCGCATTACCCCACAGCATTACTTGCGGGTCATCGGTAGGTTGTGGAAGCGTGGCGCCCGAAGGTGCCCAAGCAACAATCGCTAAACCATATCGGTTATAACCTTGTCGTCCAATAAGCCATCGAAGAGCAAAATGGGCTTTTTGGGTAGTTTCAAATCCTACTGTTGCAGCTTGATTTGCTGCAAGAAAGCGCCCCAAGAATGTATATCCCCGCGAGTCGTTTGATGAAATAATTTTCGCTTTGTCTCCATCATTCCGTATTTTTGCTGGGTGTTGGTCGGCAGAAAAACTTTCTTCACCTGTCACATAGCAAAGCGCTTTGATATTTTTGGTTGATGAGTAGTAGACAATCCAACTTTGGATTAACTCTGGGTCACTCCAAACCGCAGATTGTGGGTCATCTGGAATTTCGACCTTCCACCGAACAAACGCTTCCGCTTGCCAGTTTATTAACTTGCCAGTCTTCGGGTCAATTCTGCCGGGCAACAGGTCGAAAATGTCTAATTCCGCACTTTTGTCTTTTTCGCTGGGTCTTTGAGCAAAAAGTTTGTTCTGGCGGTCTGCAAATAGCGTTTTGTATGATACCAAGTCGGCAATAGTTCTTCCGCGCTGAACATATTTGTAAATTAGTTGTACTTTTTGGGGGGCGCTGTTTGCAACCCATTTTCCCAATTCATCAAGATATAAATTATGGCACGGGTCTTTTTCGCCACCAAACGCTTTATAGTCAGCCGCCACATATTGAAGTTTGTCGCATAACGGATGAGCTACGGGACCGCTAGTTCTGCCTGCTGAGTTTTCAGTACAAGGAATGATTGTCCTTGACTCATTTTTTGACAGTACCTTTGCCCTTTTGAAATTGCCAGTTTCATCCAAAACGATTTCAATTTGTGCTTTTTGCGTAGTATGGCAAATAGGAAGCAAAGGGATTTCGTTATCGTCAGAACCTGCTCCAATCATTGACTTGCAACTCTCATATGTTTCAGCCAAGTCTTGAATCCAACTCATCTTAAACGCTCCCTTCTTCATAGCCTTCGAGCAAACCTTCTTCCATGAGTCCGATTGTGAAAGGTGGGGTTGCTTTCATCGGGCGCACAAATTTGCGGACAAGCGATTTGTCGTCAGGGAGAACAAATTCGATAACGCCGTCAACCATTTTGGGACGGCAAAAACGGGCGTAAAATTCACCTTTTTGAGCTTCATCGGGGTAATCGAACCCATGAAACATCAAGCCAAAATCAAGCACGCCGTAGTTGTCGTATTCGCTCTTGCCCTCGCCAAACTTGCAAGGCTCAACATATGCCTGGCATTCGCGCGTGCCGAGAAATACATCCCGTCTGCCGCCGCGCTCAATCATGCGTTTGGCAACGAAATAATGCTTGTTCTCGTTCTGGTCGCCTGTCAGGTCTTCCCGTTGTTCGTTCCATACAAAATGCGCCTGTACCTGATATTCCACATCTGCAAGATAAGTGTAGATTGCCAGGTCGTTCCCTTCCTTGTAATACTTGATGGGCTTGGCGCTTCGGGTCTGGGTTTTGATGCGTTTCATCACCCTAACCTTGTCAATGATCCAAATAATGGTCGGCTTCCAATACACGGAACTGAGAATCCCTTTCAAGGCTTCGTAAGTGGGAATCTGATAGGAGTATTTTTCCCCGCCAATTTTGGTGAGCGGGTCGGTGAACAGGGCATATCTGCCCCACACCTTGAACTCTACGATATTTTGCATTGAGACCTCCTTTTAGAAGATTTGTGTTTTCATGTCGCTGACGGGTTCATCGTCCCAGCCAAACTCGTCGCTATAGTATTGCTCGTCAAGATGGAAAATACCTGCTCCTTTCTGAACTTCACTGATGGCTCCTATTTTGTACAAATTATCAAACTCATATGGACGTAGATTGACAGAATATCTCTGCGCTTTCTTGAGCAGTTTGTATTGCTTTTCCAATTCTAGCGCTTCGCACAGGTCAGCCACAATTTCTATTCCGTCATTGTGATAGGGTACAACCACACTACGAGTTGGTAAATCAATGACCTGAAATGCTTTTGCGGCGGTTTGGAACGACTGACGAAGAGCGATTTCAAGAGTATCTTGGCTAATCCTTTGGTATGCCTTCACCGCCAGCGAATTTATCGACAGCATGTTAAACAAATCATCTTCCTGCCCTGCAACTGAATTTACCCCAACTTTGTAGCTCATTTCATCTTTCCGCGCAAAATAGTAGTTGTTGTAATATGCCGCCATCATCCCCAATCCGATTCGTTCGTCTCCAAACGATTCGGGACTTTTCTCGAAATCGTCCAATACATGCAACGCCTGCTCAATGCCGACTGAAATGTCTTTCAACTTCCCGATATTTTCATCCTTTGGATTAATAATCCAAACATTTCCCAAGCCTTCACGAACTCCATGACGGTTGCAACGCCCTGCGGATTGTGCAATCGAATCCAATCCAGCCAAATGGCGAATGACTGCGCCAAAGTCAATGTCTACACCCGCTTCGATAAGTTGCGTGCTGATGCAAATCAAAGGTTCGGTTTGGTCAGGCTTCAATTTTTCTTTGATTTCATCCAGTATATTCAGACGGTGAGCAGGACACATATTTGTGCTGAGATGATATAGATGAGCGTCTGCAATTTGTCTGTTGGCAATGGCTTGATAGAGCGCGGTGGCTGATTTCTTGGTATTGACGACGATCAGCACGCTACCCTTTTCTTGCAATTGGTTTTCAGCAAGTTCCGCTACTTCTTCCTCGCTCCATCCGCCAACCTTGCGCTTGTCAAATATTTCAACGCGCTTCAATTTTGCAAAGAGTTCTTTTTCGTTTTGAATAATGCGTTGTTCTGGATTGATTATCAAGGCGCGATAGGGGTTATCCAATTTGTCCAGCGGAGGCTGGGTGGCAGTGCAAAGAACAACTGTCGCGCCGCAGGAGTGAACGAGAAAACGAAGTGCAAGGTTGAGCATGTGAATCATGTTGATGGGAATGGTTTGCACCTCATCCAGGATAATCACTGAATTTGCCAATTGGTGCATTCGCCGCACGCCGCGCGTCCCTGCGCCAAACAATGATTCCAAAAACTGAACCTGCGTCGTGAGAACCACAGGCGCATCCCAATTTTGCGCCAACAAATTCTGTCTGCGGGTTTCTTCGTCGGGTGTCAGGTTGGAGTGATGTTCAAGAACAACTTTGTCCAAATACTTGCCGTTTGCATCTTTGTCTTCCAGAATCTTTCTGATTTCTTGTGCATTTTGGTCAATAATCGAAGTGAAAGGAATGACGTAAAAGACTCTATCCATCGAATATTCTTTTGCGTGCTTCAAAGCGAATCGCAGGCTTGCCAATGTCTTCCCGCCGCCTGTCGGGACAGTCAATTGATAGATACCTTTTGGCTTGGTGGCATAGTCAAAGCAGGCTTGCGAAACCTGGGCGCGCAATTCGTCCACTTCATTCCTGATGTTAAATTCTTTCAGCCTGTTATCCAGCCGTTCGATCAGTGTATCCCAAGGGTGATATTGCCCATAATTCCGTACTTTGATATTTCCTGGGTTCTCGAAATCAGCGGTATCGAGTCTGTCCGCATCAATCAGACCGCTAAGAAGAAAACGAACAAGTAACCCCGCTTTGAAAGCCAGTGTGTTTTGTGGTTCGTTAGGCTCTTCTTGCAGGCTTTGCAACTTTTCAAAAACTTGATCTATAACTTCCTGTAAAAGCAAGCCTTCAAGTCTGGTTTCAATTTCCTGCAAGTTGGATAACGCCTCGGATTTGTGAGTATCTGTATCTGCTTTTTCCATACGCCGTTTGAAATTGTTTTTCCCATCAGGAGCAAGACAGTCAATCAAGCCTGAATGATGAGATGAAATACACAAGCCAAAAACCTGCGCGGCGATCTTTTCTTTTCCTCCTTTGCCCCACAGATTTTCATAAATTATCTGCGCACCAGCGGTGGAATGATCAATCTTCCCGCGCATTGCCTCTGCGTCAATATACCCGTCTGCGTCTGGATTAATCACACCAGTTCCTGAAAGTAGATAATTCTGAAATTGTTCACTTGCCTTGCCAAAGTCATGAAGTAAGCCGAGAATTTCCCCCGTCTCTTTTAAGCCAATTTTGCCTGCAAACTGTCCTGACAGTCTGGATACCGTTGTCAGATGTTCCATAAGAGACTGGCGTTCTTTGTCTTTCTCGCGTATGTGCGCAATAAATTGTTTTTTCATTTCCATCACCTGATACAACTCTGCCAACGCCTGTGCCTCGCGCCTGAGCGCCTTGCGCAGCGATTCCGGCTCCAGCACTTCCACGTCCGCGCCCCAGCCGCGTACCCAGGGCAGCATCTCCTGCCATTCGGCAATTGGGGCCTGCCAGAGGCAGCCGCCGTCTTCAGTATCGTTCACTTCCTCCAGCGGGTGCCAGATGCTTTCCTTCACGCGCCGGGCAGCGTCTGCATTAAAACGTAGTTTGACAATTTGCGGCTCTTCTTCGCCATACCAGATGCCCCAGGCATGTTTGAGCAATTGCTGGTCGTCGAACTCTGCGGCAATCTCAAAAGTCTCAACCGAAAGGACGGCGCTTTCGATACGGTCGATCTTGAACGGCATGACCTTCTCGAACACGTCGCTCCAGGCGATCGCGTAGATACTGTCACTCCAGATGGACGGCTCCATTAAATAGGGACTGATGGTGTGATTGCTAACGCCCATACTTTTCAAGCCCTGATAACGGATGCGCACCTTGCGCTGCTCCACCCAGGCCTGGGCCAGGGTCTCCAAAACTTTGACGCGTTCGGGCTGCTTGTCCTGTTTCAACAGGCGCTCAGCGGCTTTGAGCAGGCGTGCGGTCATCGGCTGGCGCAGCGTGGCGGCCAGTTTCTCCAGCGCGCTGGCGGCATGCGGCTGCTGGAAGCGCGTCTGGCGCGAGCTCTTGCGCGCCGCCAGGTAGAGCGTTAACGCTTCGTGCAGGTTGACCTTGATCTCGGAGATTAACTTTGCGCGATCAATCCGGTAGCGGCCTTCGGCGTCCGGTTCGATTGGGTATTCTCCGGTCAGCTCGATGCGGTCACGGTAGGCGGTAGCGCGGTCCACGCCCAGCCGTTCGGCCATGTCAATATCTGAATACGCGCGCTGGATGTACAGCCGCTTCATTTCTGCCAGGCGCTCTGATTTGGTCATTCCCTTGCCCATATTCACTCCTTGTCACATGTCACCCTCGCTGCCAGGGCAGGTGTGACATGCTATATCTTGCAACAGAATAGCACATCCACCGATCGGATTCTGCAACATTTTGATTTTGGTTGTAAACATTTTTCATTTTACGCAGGGGCACAGCGATGCTGTGCCCCTGCTGTGTTCATTTTTTATTTTCGTTTGCGAAAGGGCCACAGGCCTCCACGCTCGTCTTCTGAAATATATAAATCCCTGTCTTCCAGTGCCGGCAGCGAACGCGTCACTTCCGAGCGGTTCAGGCCAAGCAGCCGGGCAATGAAGCCGGGTTTTTCCCCGGGGTACTCCTCGACCGTGTCGTAGATGCGTTCCAGTTTTTCGTCTTGCGGTTGGCGTGCCATACAACACCTCCGTATTATGGATTTGATCCACTGTACGGGAGCGGTGTTGCAGGTACTGCAACATGACAACGCCAAATTAATTACTCACCTTACGCAGCCATGCTCAAAGGCGGGCTGTGCCCGCCGTGTTTGGCAAAGAAAATCGCAGGGGCACAGCCCCTCCGGGAGCAAAAAGTGCATAAGGTGAGTTAATTATAAGGATATTGTCTTGCCTTTGGGGCAACCCAGCGGCAAAGACAGTACAAATGCCTATATGTCACCACCGCAGCAGCCGGCGGCGGCCCGAAGGTGCTGGGCGCCGCGTAGGACTTGCCAGGGCACATCGCCGAGATGACAAGGGTCAAGTCATAACGATAAGGAAAAGCCAGGCTCACAAAGAGCCTGGCTTTTTTTGCGCTTGCGCCGATTCGACAGTTATGCTTTTATTATACGGAAGGGCGAGAGGACGTGTTAACATCTTGATACACGATTCGAAAACTCAATTCCATAATTGTTCTTGCAAGGAGTGAACGATGAGAGCCGCAGAAGTTCCGCCCGAGATGCTCTCTGTCTTTGAAAAAGCCAGAGACTCGGTCGGGAAATATTTTGAGACCCTGCAAACCGTCCCGGACCGGGGCCGTGTGGAGGTCAGCAAGGACAGGTTCATCCTGGCGCGCACCGATTCGCTTTCGTTGGTGCTGCGCAACGTCCTGACGGAAATATACGGCGCGAATGGCTCCGACCAACTGCTGTATTCCTTCGGTAAGGCTGTCGGGCGTGCCGAAGCGCGCAAGTTCTTCGACCGCTTTGGGCTAAAGGACCCGATGGAGAAGTTCGGTTTCGGTCCCACCTATTTTTCCTTCTCTGGCTGGGCTTTCGTCAACCTGCTGTACCCCACCCACCCGGTGGCAGATGAGACCTTCCTGCTGGTCTTTGCCAACCAGCAGTCCTTCGAGGCTGAGAGTTTCATCGCCGAGAAGCAGAAGCCCGAGAAAGGCATCTGCCATATCACTGCCGGCTTTTTCACCGGCTGGTGCGAGGAGTCCTTCGGCATCCCGCTCGAGACGCGCGAGTTGTTCTGTTCGGCAAAAGGCGAAGGCCTGGATTTGTTCATTATGACTCATCGTAAGAAGATTCTGATGGCGGTCGAGAATGCCATGAAGCTCATCGAGAAAGACCAGGACCTGACGGTGGAAGCCGTCCTGGCCGGTTAGGCCGACGAATATGCGCTGCCCGCAGGTTCACAACCTGCGGGCAGCTTTTTTTATCCCGCCGGCAGGCGGTAGCACAGCACCTTGGTTCTTTCGTAAGACGAGATCCAGACGGCATTGCTCTGGTTGCCGCCCAGCGAGCGCACGTAGGCTCCGCTCTCACCGATATAAAAGCCGATGTGCCCCCAGTTGAAGATGGCAATGCAGCCGCGCCGTGGCTCGGGAATGGTCTCGCCCCATTTGAGCCAGGGGTTGACCAGCGCCGAATGCACTCCTTCCACACTGGCCCGGGCCAGGCACCAGCTCACAAAGCAGGCGCACCAGTCGGTCTCGTCGGGGAGCCTGTTGGCGTATGGCAGGGTGGTGCTCATCAGGTATTCGATGATGCGCGGATTGCTGGCCGCGCCGGGGATTTCGCGCATGCCCAGCTCACCGAGCGCGATCGACATCCACGGGCATTCCTCCGGGCTGCGCGGGCAGGCTTCGTCGCCCAGGCTGGTCAGGTATTGCACTGCGCACCAACCCTTGAGCCCGCGGGCGGTTTCAACATGTTTCCATTTGCCGTCCGGTGATGTCTCCGAGGCGTCCACGACTTCATGCGGCCCGAGCGTGTACAGGGCGCGGGAACTGGTGCGGGCCGATTCGCGCACGGTGAGAGCGTTGATCGTGGTGCGGTATTTCCCCGTTGCCGGGGGGTCGAGGATCGGCGGCTCTTCCCTGGCCAGGTATTTGGCCGGGCACCAGCCCACCAATCCCTTGCTGTTCTGGACCTTTTTCCAGACGGCCCCGGAGACGACCAGATAATCCAGCACTTCCACCAGCTCGTTTTGTTTCAGAAAGCCGATCACCCGATACTGTATGCCGGGCGTTTGGCGGACGGTGAGAGCGAAGGGGACGACAACGTTTTTGGCCATCATAACTCCATTCAAGCGCGCGTGGGTCTCGATCCTACTGTACGATGACCTGGCCCTGGCTGCAAGGGAATTTTCGGGTGGATTGGTATGCGCGAAAGTTCCATCGAGTCCTGGGCAAAAAGTACCCTGCCTATTTTTCGCAGAAAGAACCGGCATCCTGCCAATCTGTACCTGAAAGATCGACCGGGCAGCCTGCGCGCTGCAGCCGCTGGGCCAGTTCCTGCCTGGCGCGGGTGGAGTTGCGCAGCCGGATGGTATACCTGCCCGCCAGATCGCTGAACGGCTTGAACCGTCCCGCCTGGACGAGCACCGTCCGCTGCGGATACCTGCCCAGCGCCAGGCCCGCTTCGAAGAGCACATTCAACCTGGGCTGGGGAATAAACTCCCGTTCATAGGGGGGGTCATCGGGACTGACGAATTCTTCCCGTAGCCGGGCTTCGTCATCTCCCGTCAGCAGCACGATAACCGCCTGGGCCCGTTGCAGCGCGGAATCGAGCACGTCACCGATATAAGGTGATGGTGTGCCGGTCATCTCGATGGCCTGGCTCCACTCGATCGGTTTGAGGCCGATCGCCCTGAGGAAATCGAACAGGGAACGGCGCAGGTTCTCGTCCCGGCCATGGACGACAAACACCCTGGATGGATCGTGTACTTTTGCACTGCGCCTTCCCGACATCATCTCAATTCTCCTTTCCAAAAATATTCAATCAGGTATCATAACCTTTCTGGAAGTAAATAAATATCCCCCGACGGGGGACAGGTCGGGGGATATATGGGGGAGGCTGCCTCATTCCTCCCACGCACTGAAATCCCAGTTTGCGAAAAGCAGGCGCAGCTCATTCCGGCTGTGAAGCCCGAATTGAGGCAGGACGTTTCCCAGGTGTGTTTTCACCGTCTCGGGCGAAATCCCCAGCCTTGCGGCGATCTGGCGATTGGTGTATCCGAGGCAGGCCAGCGCGGTTACATCCTGTTCGCGAGGTGACAAGGCGCGCCAATTTTGCAGCAGCCGGCCTGCATCAGAATAATCCTGCAGGCCGGCTGCCAGTAAATCCTTGGCGAGTTCTTCTTCGGTGAGCCCTCGCTGATGCGCAAGCTTTGATAATTCTGCCTGCAGAATTTCGTCGAAGGCATAGCTATGCAGCCCGGGATTGCGGCGCAGGCCAAGCCGGTAGAGGAGTCGATCGAGAATGGACATGATAAGAATATTATATTAGAATAAGTGTTCTAGTCAAGGACTAATTAACTCACCTTACGCACTTCCAGAATTTTAAACCCAAAGAGCTTTAACCACAAAGGACACGAAGCGACACACGCGCCCACCCACAGGGGGCCGTTGGCTCCAGGGGGCCTTCGGCTCTACCTGCGGTCGGTGCAGGCAAAGGAGATCAAATTCTTTGATTTTTAAACAACGTCACCTGCCT
>WNFL01014313.1_pt1 | contig 30566 bp, 25 predicted proteins | sample 5400361 | NCBI WGS metagenome assembly WNFL01 (sample SAMN13153351, study PRJNA577476) | soil metagenome | isolation source: 40 cm soil on Douglas fir-dominated hillslope | place: USA:California | collected 2013-09-17
CGAGGCAAGAGCGGCAACCAGGGCCGTGAGCGTGCCCACCGCGGCGGTCGCCTTGATCGACTTCAGCCATCCTCGATTGAAGAACCATCCGGCGGCCGCTCCCATCGTGAAAGGCGTGCCGAGGAACACGGCCGCGCTGTAGCGATGCAGGAGCAACACGTGCAGCCCGATGGAAACGGCCCCGATCAACGTCCCGGCCCCGACGCCGAGCAATGCGGCTCGCAGTCGAGCCGTTCCGGCCGAGGGAGCCGCCTGCGCCGGGCGGGGCCGCGAGGGCAGGAAGGCCAGGACCGCGATCAAGATCCAATTCACGAACGGCACGAAGAAGAGGAGCGCGATCCAGGGGGAAAGGCCTGCGTCGAGCGCCCGCCGGAGCGACATGGAGACGCCGATCCAGAGGAACGGCAGGGTCCACACGGCCATCGCCGCCAGCAGCCATTCAGGCCGCGGGTGGAGATAGCCTCCCCGCACCGAGAGTGACGGAGCGAGGTAGTCGATCGGGGTCCACAGCTTGCCGGTGACGGCGTACACCGAGACGACGTCCACTCCGAGCTTGAGCGCCATCAAAACCGCGCCGTGCACCAGGTAGGTGGATCGGTCCACCCGGTGGGTGAGACCGAACCAGAGCCGGGGCAGATTGGACACCGCGGGACTCTACTGCGGGCCTCGGTGTACTTCCCGGAAACGTCGCTTTGACGCGCATTGACAACCCACAGGGTTCGACATAGACGTGCGCGCCCGATGATTGCCCTGTCCAGGCAGGCGGGGGACGTGCCCTCGCCGTTCGACGCGGAGCAGCAGCGCCGATTTGACGAGGGATTCGAGAAGGCCGTCGCCAAGTACCCGCCCGATCGGCGGCGCTCGGCGCTCCTCGCGGTGCTCCACCTCGCGCAGGACGAGCTGGGCTGGCTTTCCGAGCCGGCCATGGCCTACGTCGGGTGCCGCCTCGACGTGCCGCCCGTGCGGGTGCGCGAGGTGGCCACCTTCTACACGATGTACCGCCTGCACCCGGTGGGGCGGCACCACGTCGGCGTGTGCAACTCGGTCTCTTGCTGGGCGATGGGGAGCGAGAACATCCTGCGGCACTGCGAGGATCGGCTGGGGATCCGCCCGGGCGAGGTCACCAAGGACGGCCAGTTCTCCCTGGAGGAGGTGGCCTGCCTCGCCTCCTGCGGCACCGCGCCCGCGGTGCTCGTCAACAACTTCACCTACGTCGAGAGCGTGACGCCCGAGTCGATGGACGCGCTCATCGCCCGGCTGCGCACCGAGCCGGGGCAGAACATGGCGCCGGGCCCCCATCCGCGTCACCTCGAGGACAGGCACGCCATCCAAAAGCAGTCCGAGCCCCAGGCGACCGGCACCGTGGGACAGCCCGCAGCGACCGCCGTCCCGACCGACAGGAGCCGCTGAGCGTGCCCGAGCGCGTGAAGATCCTCACCGCCGACTGGGACAAGCCCGAGAGCTGGTCGCTCGCCACCTACAAGGCCTCCGGCGGCTGGCAGGCGCTGCCCAAGGCGCTCAAGATGCAGCCGCAGCAGATCGTCGACGAGGTGGTGAAGAGCAACCTGCGCGGCCGCGGCGGCGCCGGGTTCCCCACCGGCATGAAGTGGAACTTCGTGCGCAAGGAGACGAGCTTTCCCAAGTACCTGGTGGTGAACGCCGACGAGGGCGAGCCGGGCACTTTCAAGGACCGGGCGATCCTCGAGAAGAGCCCGCACATGTTCGTCGAGGGGCTGGTGATCGGGTGCTACGCGCTCGATTGCCACCTCACCTACGTGTACTGCCGCGGCGAGTTCCGGAAATCGGCGACGGCGCGGCTCCAGCAGGCGATCGACGAGGCGTACGCGCAGGGGTACCTGGGCAAGGACATCCTCGGCTCGGGATTCAACCTCGACATGCACGTGGTGATCGGGGCAGGCGCCTACATCTGCGGCGAGGAGACGGCCCTGCTCGAGTCGCTCGAAGGGCGGAAGGGATATCCGCGCCTCAAGCCGCCGTTCCCGGCCAACGCCGGCGGCGGCCTGTTCAAGCAGCCCACCGCGGTCAACAACGTCGAGACGCTGGCCAACCTGCCGGTGATCGTGGAGAAGGGCGGCGACTGGTTCTCGAGCGTGGGAGTGCCGAAGAACGGCGGGACGCGCCTGTACGCGGTGAGCGGGCACGTGAACACGCCCGGCGTGCACGAGGCGCCGATGGGCACCACCTTCCGCGCCCTGCTCGACGAGTACTGCGGCGCGGCAGCTCGTCGGCGGTGATGACGGCGGAGGAGGTCGACTGGCCCTCCGACTTCGACACCCTCAAGGCGAAGAAGACCATGGCCGGGTCCGGGGGCGTCGTGTACCTCGACGAGGACACCAACATGGCCTTCGCGCTGGCCAACGTGATGCGCTTCTACGCGCACGAGTCCTGCGGCCAGTGCACGCCGTGCCGCGAAGGGACGGCGTGGCTGAGCAGGCTCCTCGACAAGATCTGCGCCGGGCGCGGCGAGAAGCTGGACGTCGACAACGTGCACCAGATCGCCCGGCAGATGGAGATGAAGACCATCTGCGCGCTGGCCGACGGGGCCGCGATGCCGGCCAAGAGCTACATCGAGAAGTTCCGGGCCGACTTCGACGCGCTCGTGCGGGGCTAGCGATGGCCGAGACCGTCCTGTTCTGGATCTTCTTCGCCGGCGTGGTCGTGGCCGGCGCGCAGGTGATCCTGCGGCGCAACCCGGTGTACGCGGCCATGTCGCTGGTGGCCTGCTTCTTCTTCCTGGCCGGCGTCTACCTGCTCCTCTCGGCGCACCTCATCGCCATCCTCCAGGTCATGGTCTACGCGGGCGCGGTGATGGTGCTGTTCGTGTTCGTGATCATGCTGCTCAACCTGAAGGAGGAGGAGCTCGGCCGGGAGCGCGTGACGGTGTGGAAGGGGATCGGCTCGCTCGCCGTCGCGGGGTCGGTCGGCATCATCGTCGTGTACGCGCTGCGTAACGCCTACCAGGGGGCGGTGCGGGACCTCGCGGTCGAGCAGCTGCCGACGGGCTTCGGCACGGTCAAGGCGGTGGGCCGCGCGCTGTACCTGTTCAGCGTGCTGCCGTTCGAGGTGACGAGCCTGCTCCTCACCGTGGCCATCGTCGGCGCGGTGGTCGTCGCCAAGGGGAGGATCTGATGGTCGGGCCCTTGCACTACCTGTTCCTGGGCGCCGTGCTGTTCGCCCTGGGCGGCGTGGGGGTGGTGGTCCGGCGCAACGCGCTCATCGTGCTCATGAGCATCGAGCTGATGCTCAACGCGGTGAACCTGACCTTCCTCACCTTCTCGCGCTTCCCGCTGGTCAAGAGCGCCCCCACCCAGGCGGGCTTCTTGAGCGGCCACACCGCGGTGTTCTTCGTCATCGCGGTGGCAGCCGCCGAAGCAGCCGTCGGCCTCGCCATCGTGATCGCCGTCTTCCGCAGCCGCAGCTCGGTCAACGTGGACGAGTTCGACACGCTCAAGTTCTGAGAGGTGGAATGGAAGTCTCCTGGCTGTACCTCATCCCGCTGCTCCCGCTCTTCGGCGCCGCCGTCAATGGCCTTCTGGGCCGCTGGCTGCCGAAGGCGTGGCTGTACGCCGTGGCCCTCCTGGTGGTCCTCCTCTCCTTCTGCATCGGGCTCTTCGCCTGGTCGGAGGTGGCGCGGCTCCCCGGGGAGACCGGGCAGATCCGGCAGCTCGTCTACACCTGGTTCTCGGTCGGCAGCCTGCGCGTCGATCTGGGGCTCACCTTCGACCGGCTCTCGGGCACCCTGGTCCTGGTGGTCACCGGGGTCGGCTTCCTCATCCACCTGTACTCGGTCGGGTACATGGACGAGGACCCCGCGTACTGGCGCTACTTCGCGTACTTGAATCTGTTCGTCTCGATGATGCTCTTGCTCGTCCTCGCCGACAACCTGGTGGCGATGTTCGTCGGCTGGGAAGGCGTCGGGCTCTGCAGCTATCTCTTGATCGGCTTCTGGTACGACGACGAGGCCAAGGCATACGCGGGGCGCAAGGCATTCATCGTCAACCGGATCGGCGATTTCGGGTTCCTGGTCGGCATCTTCGTCCTCTACTTCTACACGGGCCAGGTCGGTTTCCACGCGCTCCGGGTAGCGCCCCTCTCGCTGGGCGTCGCCTCCGCGGCCGCCGCGCTTCTCTTCGTCGGCGCCACCGGCAAGAGCGCGCAGCTTCCGCTCTACGTGTGGTTGCCGGATGCGATGGCCGGGCCCACGCCCGTCTCGGCGCTGATCCACGCCGCCACCATGGTCACCGCGGGCGTGTACATGGTGGCCCGCCTCAGCTTCCTGTACGTGCAGGCGCCCGGGGTCATGGCCGCGGTGGCCACCATCGGCATCCTGACCGCCCTGCTCGGAGCGGTGATCGGCACCGCGCAGATGGACATCAAGCGCGTGCTCGCCTATTCGACCGTGTCCCAGCTCGGCTACATGTTCGTGGGCGTCGGCGTGGGAGCCTTCGCGGCCGGCACCGCGCACCTCATCACGCACGCGTTCTTCAAGGCCTGCCTGTTCCTCGGCAGCGGCGCGGTGATCCACGGTTTGCACGGCGAGCAGGACATGTCGCGGATGGGTGGCCTGCGCCGGGCGGGCCTCAAGCACACTGCGGCGACCTTCTTCATCGCCACCGTGGCGATCACCGGCGTCTTGCCCATCAGCGGGTTCTTCTCCAAGGACGAGATCCTCGCCCGGGCGTTGAACACGCCGGCGTTCGACTTCCTCACGCTGTTCCGCGACCCGGGCTCGCCTCGCCTCACCTTCCTCGGTCCCGCCATCTATTTGATCGGCACCTTCACCGCGCTGATCACCTCCTTCTACATGTGGCGCTGTTATCTGCTCACCTTCGAGGGCGAGTACCGCGGGCCCCGGGACGTGCACCCGCACGAGGCGCCCTGGGTGATGACCGTGCCGCTGTGGATCCTGGCCGCGCTCTCGGTCGCCTCTGCTCTCATCGTGCTCCCCGGCCACGATCTGTCCTTCACCTGGGAGCATTTCACCGAGGGCCTCTTCGCGCGCACCCGCGGAGGCGCTCCCGCGGAGCGTTTGCCGGAGCTGGTCGCGTTCGGCATCGCGCTGGTCGTGGCCTGGGCGGGGCTCGCGGCCGCGTGGTCCTTGTACGCGCCGGGCCGCGCGCTCGAAGGGGACGAGCGCATCGCGCGTGCCTGGCCGCGGCTGCGCAAGGTGCTTGCCGCGAGCCTCTACGTGGACGCGATCTACGACCGCCTGGTGGTGAAGCCGCTGTGGGCCACCGCCCGCACGCTGTGGCGCGTGGTCGACGCGACCCTCATCGACGGCCTCCTGGTGAACGGGACTGCCCAGGCGGTGGCTGCGCTGGGCTCGGTGCTGCGCCGGTTCCAGAACGGCGACGTGCAGCGCTACGCCGCGGTCACCGCGGTGGGAGTGCTGATCCTCGTCTACGTCTTCCTGGTGCGAGGCTGAGATGGAGTTCCTCCAGTCGCACCTCCTCACGCTGGTCATCTTCGCGCCCATCCTGGGCGCCGCGATCGTCGCCTTCCTCCCCCGCGACGAAGGCGGGCAGCACAAGGGCGTGGCGCTGATCGCTTCGCTGGTCACCTTCGTGCTCTCGGTCCCGCTGGCGACCGGCTTTCGCGCCGGGGCGCGCGGCTTCTCGTTCGAGCAGCGAACCGACTGGGCCCCGAACCTCGGGTTCAGCTACCACGTCGGCCTGGACGGGGTTTCGCTGCTGCTGGTCCTGCTCACCACCTTCCTCGGCCCCATCGTGGTGCTCAGCTCGTGGAAGTACATCCAGGATCGGGTGAAGCTCTATTGCATCGCGCTCCTTTTGCTGGAGACGGCGATGATCGGGACGCTCGCCGCGCTCGACCTGGTGCTCTTCTACGTGTTCTGGGAAGCGATGCTCATCCCGATGTACCTGCTCATCGGGATGTGGGGCTCGGAGCGCCGGATCTACGCGGCGGTGAAGTTCTTCCTCTTCACCTTCGCCGGCAGCGTGCTCATGCTGCTCGCGATCTTCTACCTGTGGAGCCACTCCGCTCCGGCCGGGCAGCCCCGCACGTTCGACTACGTGTTGTTGCAGGCGCAGGTGCCGTCGCTCGGGGCCGAACCGCAGAAGTGGCTCTTCCTCGCCTTCGCGCTCGCCTTCGCCATCAAGGTGCCGGTGTGGCCGCTGCATACCTGGCTCCCGGACGCGCACACCGAGGCGCCCGCCGCCGCGTCGGTCGTGCTGGCGGGCGTGATGCTGAAGATGGGCACCTTCGGATTCGTCCGCTACGCGATGCCGCTCTTCCCCGCGGCCGCGCTGCAGTACGCTCCCGCCATCGCGGCGCTCGGGGTGGTGGGGATCGTCTACGGATCCCTGATGTGCATGGCGCAGCAGGACCTGAAGCGGTTGATCGCGTATTCGTCCGTGGCGCACCTCGGGTTCGTCATGCTGGGGCTGTCGGCGCTGACGCCGGAGGCGGTCAACGGGGCGGTCCTGCAGATGGTGAACCACGGCGTGTCCACCGGCGCGCTGTTCCTCATCGTCGGGTACTTCTACGAGCGCACGCACACGCGAGACCTCTCCCAGTACGGAGGTGTGGCCCGCGTCGCGCCCGCCCTCTCCGCCGTGTTCCTGGTGGTCGTGCTCTCGTCGATCGGGCTGCCCGGCACCAATGGCTTCATCGGAGAGTTCCTCATCCTCATCGGAACGTTCGTCTCCACCGCGCCTTTGGGGAACTGGGGCACCCTGCCGCGCGGCCAGGTCCTCTCGGTCCTCGCCGCCACCGGGGTCATCCTGGGCGCGGTCTACATGTTGTGGATGGTCCAGCGCGTGATCTTCGGTCCCAAGCGGCGGGCCGCGGAGCACGGCATGACCGACCTCGACTTGCGCGAGTGGCTCACCCTTTTGCCGCTGGTCGCCGCCATCCTGGTCATCGGCCTCTATCCGCAGCCGTTCTTGAGCGCGAGCCGCGTGCCGGCGGAAGAGCTCATCCAGCGGGTCGCGCGCTCGCGGGCTGTCCGGCCGCAAGGGGCGGAATTGCAGCGGCCGCCGGACGCCCCGGCAGCGCCCAGGGCAGCAGGCGAGCGATGAACTTCAACCCTTCCGACCTGCAGGGTGTGCTTCCGGCGCTGATCCTCGCCGCCGGCGCGCTGGTGCTCCTCACCTCCGAGGTGTTCCTCCGCGCGGTGCGTCCGGAGGCGCTCGGCGGCGCCGGCGTCCAGGCGCGGCCGGTGAGCGCCGCCTCCGCCGACCGCCGGTACCAGGCCTGGCTCGCGGCGGTGTTCGCCGGGCTGGCGCTGTGGGCGGCGGTCTCGCAGATGGGAGAACCGGCCGCGCCTCTCTTCGCCGGCGCGGCGGTGACCGACGGCTTCGCGCGGGTGGTCGCGGCGGTGGTGTGCGGCGCCCTGGTGCTCTCTTGCTTCGTGTCCTTCGGCTATCTGGAAGCGCTGCGCGCCACCCGCGGCGAGTACTACGCGCTGGCGCTGTTCTCGGCCTCCGGGATGTGCCTGCTCGGCCAGGCCACCGACCTGATCGTCATCTTCATCTCGCTGGAGAGCGTCCCGCGGAGGCCGCGTTCAAGTACTTCGTGCTGGGCTCCTTCGCGGCGGCGATCTTCCTCTACGGCGCGGCGCTGGCGTACGGCGCGACCGGGTCGACCCGCCTCTCGGACGTGGCCAGCGCGGTCCGGCTGGCGGCCTCCGGCGGCAGCCCGGCCGCGACCACCACGCTGCTCTTCGCCGCGGCCGCGCTGCTCGCCGCCGGATTTGCCTTCAAGGTGGCGGCGGTCCCGTTCCACATGTGGGTCCCCGACGTGTACGACGGCGCGCCCGCCCCGGTGACCGGCTTCATGGCGGCCGCGGTCAAGGTGGCCGCCTTCGCCACGCTGGTGCGCATCCTGGTGGGCGGCTTCGGCGACCCGTCGACCGCCCTCGGTCCGCACGGGTGGCAGACGCTGGTGGTGTGGCTCGCCGCGCTCACCATGCTGGTGGGCAATCTGCTGGCGATCCCGCAGCGCAGCGTGAAGCGCATGCTGGCGTACTCGTCCATCGCCCATGCCGGGTACCTGCTGGTCGCCGTGGCCGCGATGGCGGGCGCCCAACCCCGGGCCGACGCGCTCGAGGGGTTGCTCTTCTACCTGGCCGCGTACGGCGCCACGGTCATCGGCGCGTTCGGGGTGGTGGCGCTGATCGAGCGCAAGGAAGCGCTGGCCGGGGCAGGCGACGATCTCGCCTCGTGGGCCGGGCTCTCGGAGCGGCACCCGGGCCTGGCGGCGGCGATGTCGCTGTTCATGGTCTCGCTCGCCGGGATCCCGCCGACGGCGGGGTTCATGGCCAAGGTGACGGTCTTCCGCGCCGCGATCGCCGCCGACCTGGTCCCTCTCGCGGTGCTCGGCGTGCTGACCAGCGTGGGCGGCCTCTACTACTACCTGCGCGTCGTCGTGTACGTGTACATGGTGCCGCAGTCCAAGGCAGAGCCCGTCTCCGGCGGTCACCTCGTCGCGGCGGGCATCGCGCTGGCCGGCTGCGCCGCCCTGGTCCTCTGGATGGGCATCCAGCCCGACACCTTCGCCCGCGTGGCCCAATCCGCCACCACGACCTTCGCGAGATAGTCCAAAGCGTTGACGCGAAGCGCGGAAGACTGGAAGCGCGGAAGGTTCTTGGGTTCCCACCAGCACGACCGCGGTGCGAGCACACGGAACACGACTTCCGCGCTTTTCCTCCTTCCGCGCTTCGCGTGAAACGCTTCTGGGCTTTGATCGCGGGTAGTGAGTTAGAGGCGGCGGAGGAGGACGTAGACGGCGCCGAGGCCGCCGTCGTGGGGACGGGCGGTGGCGAAGGCCAGGACGTGGTCCGCGAAGCGGGCGGTGTTCATCCACCGCTTCAGGGCGTCCTTGAGGACCGGCATCTGGTCCTTGGAATGCAGGCCGCGGCCGTGCACGACCAGCACGCAGCGCTTGCCGCCCTGCCGCGCGCGCGAAAGGAAGGACTCGAGCTCCCCGCGCGCTTCCTCGCGGGTGAGCCCGTGCAGATCGACGTGCGCTTGCACGGCGAATTCGCCCCGCCGCAGCCGCCGCAGGACATGGTGATCGAGCCCGCGCGCCGCTCCCTCGATGAACTCGTCCGAATCGGCGATGTCGAACGGGGCCGCGCCGCTCACGAGGGCGCGGAGCTCGTCGTAGGCCGCCAGCTCCGGATCGAGCGGCCCGGAGGCGACCGCGATCGGCTCCGGGTCCGGCTTGATGCGCGCGCTCCGATCGGCGAGCGGGGCCGCCCCCTCGGTCGCCAGCGCCCAGAGATCGTCGTCGGAGAGCGGCAGCCGCGGTTCAGGCGGCGGGGCAGGAGGCTCGGGGAGCGCGGGAACGGGCGTTTCCGGCGGTGCGGGGCGGTCCTGCTTGAGCCGGCCGAAGGGATTGTTGAACGGCTTCTTCGGCACGCCGGGGAGCTTATCAGTCGCGGCGGAGGCCCAGGCGCTTCATCTTGCGCCACAAGGTGGTGGTGGAGACGTCCAGCTCCCGCGACACCTGCTCCAGGCTGCCGCCGCACCGGGCGAGCGCCCGCTGGATGGCCTCCCGCTCGGCCCGGTCGACCTCCTCGGTGAGCGTCCTCACCGATCCGTCCGCCGCGTCCGCCGCAGCCGCGCTGTCTTTCTCCAGGAACACGTCGTCCGCCCCGATCGAATCTCGCCGGGCGAGCGCCGCGGCCTGCTCGATCACGTTCTCCAGCTCGCGCACGTTCCCCGGAAAGGAATGGGCGGTCAGCTTGAGCAACGCTCCCTGCGTCAGGACCCGCCGGGTGCCGTTGCGCTGGTTGAACCGATCGACGAAATGCTGGGCGAGGAGCCCGATGTCCTCGCTCCGGTCCCGGAGCGGCGGCAGGACGAGGGGCACCACGTTCAGGCGATAGAAGAGGTCCTCGCGGAAGCGCTTGTCCGCGATCGCCTGCCGCAGATCCTGGTTGGTGGCGGCCAGCACGCGCACGTCCACCAGGATCGACGCATTGTCCCCCACGCGGCGGATCTCGTGCTCCTGGATCACGCGCAGCAGCTTCGCCTGGAACGCCGGCGTGGTCTCTGCGATCTCGTCGAAGAAGAAGGTCCCCCCGCCCGCTTCCTCGAGCAGCCCGCGCCGGAGCTTCACGGCGCCGGTGAAGGCGCCCTTGACGTGCCCGAACAGCTCGCTCTCCAGCAAGCTCTCGCTGATGGCCGCGCAGTTCACCGGCACGAAGGGACGCGCCGACCGGCGCGAGTTGGCGTGGATGGCGCGGGCGATCAGCTCCTTGCCGGTGCCGCTCTCGCCGGTGATCAGCACCGTGACCTCGGTGGGCGCGATGCGCACCACCTTGGTGAGCAGCTCGCGCATCGGCGCCGAGCGGCCCACCAGCTCCTCCAGCTTGTACTTCCGGCGGAACTCGTCGGAGAAGAGGCCGACGTCCACCAGCAGCTTGCGCTTCTCCAGCGCCCGCTGCACCCGCACCAGGAGCTCCTCTTCCTTGAACGGCTTCGACAGGTAGTCGTGGGCACCCTGCTGCATCGCGGCGACGGCGCTCTCCACGGTCCCGTATCCCGTCATCACGATCACCTGGGTGGTGGGCGAGATCTCCAGCGCGCCACGCAGCACGGCGATCCCGTCCAGCGGGGCCATCTTGAGGTCGGTCAGCACCACGTCGAACGGCTCGGCGAGCAGCCGCGAGAGCGCGCTCTCGCCGCTCTCTGCCTCGGCGACGTCGTAACCTGCTTGCCGCAGCACCAGCGCCGTGGTGGTGCGCATGTTGCGCTGATCGTCGACGATCAGGACGCGGGAAGCGGGCGGGGATGCCTCCCGTCGCTCGGCCGATTCGCTCATCTGCTCCTCAATCTAACCTGACAACGGCAGCAGCAGGTGGAACTCGGTGCCGCGCTCGCAGTCGGACAGGAGAGCTCGCCCGCCGTGGCCCTCCGCGATCCGCTTGACCACAGCGAGGCCCAGTCCGGTGCCGGTCGGCTTGGTGGTGAAGAACGGCTGGAAGACCTTGGAGCGGGCATCCGGTGGAATGCCGACCCCGGTGTCGTGCACGGCGATGCGCGCCTGCGGCCCGGAGTCGGCGAGCACGGTCGCTGCGCTGACCGTCAAGACGCCCCCGTGCGGCATCGCCTGCAGCGAGTTGGTGACCAGGTTGACCACCGCCTGGCGCAAGAGGCGCGCGTCGGCGCGCACCGGGGGCAGGTTCGGCTCGATCTTGAGGCGCACCTCGACCACGTTCTCCTCGCCGGGGCGCTGGGTGGAGGCGATCGCCTCCTCCAGGACCGGCTGCAGCGACACCGGCTGCAGAGTGGGCCGCAGCGGCCGCGAATAATCGAGGAGATCGCCGACCATGCGGTTCAGGCGGTCCGACTCCTCGCCCAGGATGTCGAGCAAGAGCCGGACGTCGCCCTGCGGCTGCAGCAGGCGCTTGAGGCTCCCCAGCGAGTTGAAGATCACCCCCAGCGGGTTGCGCACCTCGTGCGCCACCGAGGCGGCCATCTCGCCCAGGGCAGCCAGGCGCTCGCGCTCGATCAGCTCGGCCTGGGCGCGCGCCAGCTCGGCGTAGCTCTTGCGCAGGTCCTCGTAGAGGCGCGCGGAGAGCAGCGCGAGCGCGATCTGTTGGCAAACGGCGGTCGTGCGCTGGATCTCCGCGTGGGTGAAGACGCGCGGCCGCTCCGTGTCGTCGAGGGAAACCACGCCCAGCACCTCGTCGTGGGCGATCAGGGGGACGACCAGCAACGCGCGCGGGTGGAGGTGCTCGATCAGCGTCCGCGAGGCGACCTGGTGCAGCTCGGGGCCCTGCGCCTGCGCGGCTCGCCGGGTCCGGACCACCTCGGCGGACAGCGAAGGCTCGGTCAGGCGCAGCTGCACGCCGCGCATGAACTCCTCGTGCTCCGGGTTGCAGGCCGCGGCGCGCAGGATCTGGGTGGCCGGATCGAAGAGCATCACGAACCAGTTGCTCGCGTCGACCAGCTTGCACAGCGTCTGGCCCGCCGCCATCAGCAGCGGTTTCATCTCCAGCGCTCCGGCGAACGAGCGGCTCACCTCGTTGAGCAGCGTCATCTCCTCCGCCCGGGCGCGCTGCTCGGCGTAGAGGCGCGCGTTCTCCATCGCCACCGAAAGCTGTGCGCCGACGGCGTCGAGGATGCGCAGCTCGTCGGCGGTGAAGTCGCGCTCGGCGAGGCGGGCCACGCAGAGCGCGCCCAGGACCCCGCGGCCGCCGGGGAGGCGCACGCAGGCGCAGCGTCCCAGGCGCGCGGACCCCGACGGGGTCCGCAGGGTCGCCGAAGCGAGCACGAGCCGCTGCAGCTCGGCCGCGCAGGACGGCGTGCCCGCCCAGGGAACGCGCGTCGGCAGACCGTCGGTGGCCCCCGGTTTCGCCTGCGCCCAGGACACCCGCAGCTCGCCTTCGGCGGCGGGGTCCTGTTCGTACACGGCCGCCAGATCGGCGTCGACGAGCTGGAGCAGCCGCTCGCTGGCCGTCTCCAACAGCTCGCGCTGGTCCAGCTTGCCCGTGATCGCGCCGGACAACTCTTGGAGCAGCGCCAGCTCGTCGGCGCGGCGGCGTTCCCGCTCGAAGACGTCGGCCCCGGCCACCGCGGACGAGAGGAGCTGGGCGACATGGCTGGCCAGCCGCAAGTCCTGTGTGGCGAAGATCCGCTCTCCGCGGGACATGAGGCAGAGCACGCCCACCGGGACGTCGTGGGACATGAGCGGCACGGTGAGCACCGACCGCGCCCGGAACTGGCCCGCCACGGCGGGATCGATCCGCTCGTCGGTGGCGGCGTCGGGCGCCGCCTGCGGCTGGCGGCTGGAGAACGCCAGCGTCGACAGCGAGCGGGTGCTCATCGGCAGGGTGAAGCCGGGGCTGATGCCGGGAGGCGCCTCCGGATCCTCCAACGCGGCCACCTGCAACGCCGCGCCGCCGGGATCGGGCAGGTAGATGTAGGCCGCGCTGCAGCGCAGGAGGCGGACCGCCACGCGGGCGCCGGCCTGCAGCACGCGCGACAGGTCGAGGTGCCCCAAGGCCGACTGCCCCAGCTCGAGCAGGAGCGACAGCTCCTCGACGCGCCGCTGCGCCTGCTCGAACAGCGTCGCGGTGAGCAGCGTCACCGCGAGCTGGGCCGCCAGGGTGGAGAGGAGGCGCAGGTCCTCGGGGCCGAGGGGGGAGTTCCGTACCGCGAGCAGCACGCCATGGACCGCGTCTCCGACCTGCAGCGGCAAGGCGATCGCGTTGTGCCCCTCGGCGGGCGGCGGCGGCATGCCCGCGGGCGCCACGGGAACCACACCGTGTGGGGGCGTGCTCAGCCGGCGCGACGAACCGGAAACGATGCCGTTCTCGCCGACCGTGAAGAGCACCGGCTCGCCCGAGCGCGCGCTCTCGGCCCACGGCGTCGGTGCATCGAGCCGCTCGGACGGCGGGAGCGTGCGGGGCGTGAAGCCGCGCTGCGCGGCCACCAGGAGCGCCTCGTCCTCGCGGCGCAGGATCGCCGCGCGCGGCAGCGAGGCTTCGTCGGCCACCCGTTCCAGCGCGGCGGCGAGCGACTCGCCCGAGCCCAGAGAGGCGCTGGCGCGGGCCACCCGGTTCACCGCCAGGAGCTCGCGGTTGGAGCGCGCCAGCTCGTCCATCCGGCGCAGCGTCTCCAGCGCGGCGCCCAGCTGCTGCCCGAAGAGCCCGAACGCGTTGGCCACGGTCGCGTCGATGCCGGGCCCGGTCGCGGACAAGGCGAACTTCGGCAGGCCGTCGACGGGGATGAAGCAGAACATCGCGTTCGGTGGGACAACCGCCGCCAGCTGGGCGCGGTCCCTGCCCAGGGCGCGCGCGATGAGCCCGGGCAGATCGTCGATCAGCGAGCCGTGGGGGCTGCCCGGCTGGGGCAGCAGGTTTTCGAAGACGGCGATCGGCATCTCCCCGGGCCAGCGTTCGCGGAGCGCGGCGATGCCGGCGTGGGCCCGGCCCCCCAGCTCCAGCAGGCGGAAGCTCTTCCCGGACCGTACGCTGAAGTTCACCGCCAGGCCGGCCCCAACGAGCCGTTCGCCGACCATCCGGAAGATCCCCTCCTGCGTGGTCTGGCGCTGCGCCGAGACCGCCACGTCGGCCAGCGTACGGATGAGCTGCGCGCTGCGGGCCCGTCCGCGCTCGTCGCTGCAGAGCGCGAGGAAGGCGCTCGGGCCCGCCGGCTCGTGACGCGAGATCCGGATGCGCGTCGGGATCTCGGATCCGTCCCGGGCCAGCAGGACGAAGTCGTACTCTTCGGGCTCGGGGCGCCCGCCGGCCCGCGCGGCGTGGCGCGCGAACAGCCTGTCCGCGTCCTGCGGAGCGACGAAGGCGTGGAACGGGTCGGCGGCGGCGAGCACCTCGGAGCGGCCGCGGCCGAGCAGCGCGCACATGCGGTCGTTGCTGGCCACGACGCGGCCGCCGCGGACGACGAAGGCCGGCATCGGGATGCGCGCGAGGAACTGCTCCAGCTCGCTCTCGCTGGCGGTCGCCCCGGCGATCACCGGTCCCGCTCCTTGCGCAGGACGCGCTTGTCTCCCACCCGCAGCGTGACCCGCTCCTTGTCGAACCACTCCGCGAGGGGAATGGTGAACTTGCGGCTCTGGCCGGTCAGCTCCTTGAAGCCCTGCGCGTCGATCGAACCGTGCTGCTGCAAGTGGGCGAGGAGCCGCGCGCGAAGGTCGCGCAGCGCCGCGGAAGCGAACCAGAGGTCCTCGCTCACCTTCACCGCGCGTCCCTTGGCGGCGAGCGACTTCAGCAGCTGCTGCGTGCGCTGGGGAGTCTGCGCGGCGAGCCCGGGCAGCTCGTCCGTGCGCGGTGGAGCGAGGGCGGCGGACTCCAGGACCGAGGCGAGCTTCTCCTGGGCGTCCGCGTCAGGTCCGGTGAGCGGCGCGGAGGCGCTGGCCGGCCGGACCCGCTCGGCGTCCTGGCGCAGCTCACCCGCCTCGGCCAGTTGCGCGAGCGCTCGAGCGAACAGGCGCGGCGGCGGCGAGCCGGCCTGCTGGCGCAGCTCCTCCTTGGCCATGCTGGGGTCGAACGGCGAGCCCTTGGCGTGATCGGCGAGCCGCGCCGCGAGCCTCAGCTCCAGCTTGCGCAAGAGCCCCGCGTGTACGTAGAGGCGGAGCGCCCGATCGGCGGACTTGATCGTGAACGCGCCGCGCGCGGCGAGGCGGGCGGGCGAGCATCCGAGGTGGCCCGACTCCAGCACCAGCTCCTCCGCCTGCGCGAAGGGATCCTCGCCCGCCAGCGCCTGCAGCGCGTGGACGTCGGCATCCCGGCGGCGGCGCCGGCGGGGCGCGACCGACAGGATACGCCCGCCACCCAGGGTGCTGGCATGCGCGCGCGCCGCCGCCGCGAGCCGCCCGGGCGCCGGGGCGGACGCCTCGGCCGGCTTGCCCAGCTCCCCGCGGAGCAGGAAGCGAAGCCCGGCGAGAGCGGCGACGGGAGTGCCCAGCCGGAGCTGCGCCAGCGCCCGTTCGCCGGGGACAAGCTGCGCGCGATCGATCAGCGCGACGACCGCTTGCGCCTGCGCCGTGCCGATGTGCGCGAGGAGCCGCGCCCGATCCTTGAGCGGCCGCGCTGCCCAGGGAAGCAGCTCCAGCTCCACGTCCAGGACATGCGCGGGGCCGGTCGCCTCCAAGGTACCCGCCGCGACCAGCGCGGATCCCCGCGGCGCGTCCGACACCTCGATGCCGGCCAGGTTGGCCGCCGTCCGTTGCCCGGCCTGGGCGCGGGGGACGGCCTCACCGTGCACCTGGACGCCGCGGACGCGCACGCTGCGCGCCTTGGCGCCCGCGCCCACCACGTCGACCTCGTCGCCCGCCTGCAGCGCGCCGGAAAACAAGGTCCCGGTGACCACGGTACCGAATCCCTTCACCCCGAAGGAGCGATCCAAGGGGAGGAACAGCGGTCCCTGGTCGGAGCGGGGCGAATCGAGCTGCGCGCGCACCGCGTGCGCGACAGCCTGGACCAGCTCGGGGAGGCCCTGGCCCGTCCGGGCCGAGCACTCCAGCATGGGCGCCTCCTCGAGGAACGATCCCGAGAGGAGGTCCTTCAGCTCCAGCAGGAGCAGCTCGCGGTGGTCGGGGCCCAACCCGGGCAGGAGGTCGGACTTGGTCAGCGCCACGACGCCCGCGCGCACTCCCAACAGGCGCAGCACGTCGAGGTGCTCGGCGGTCTGCGGCATCGGGCCCTCGTCGGCCGCCACGCACAGGATCGCCACGTCGACCCCGAACGCCGCGCCGACCATCGCCCGCAGGAAGCGCTCGTGCCCGGGCACGTCGACCACGCCCGCGGTGCCGACGCCCGGCAGGTCGAGGTGGGCATAGCCCGCTTCCAGGGTGATCCCCCGCCGCTTCTCCTCGGGCAGCCGGTCGGTGTCGATCCCGGTGAGCGCCTTCACCAACGCAGTCTTGCCGTGGTCCACGTGCCCCGCGGTTCCGATCACCACTCGCAGCGGGCCGCTCACTCGTCCACCCAGCCCACGCCCGGCGCCAGCTTCGCGCGGTCCAGGCGCGCCTCGCCTTGCAGGATCGCCACCGGCGCCGCGCAGTACAGCGTCGAGAAGAGGCCGGCGGGCCGGTGGTTCCCGCTGCGCTTGAGCCCGCCGAACGGCAGCCTCCCGCTGGCGCCCACGGTAGGCGCGTTCCAGTTCACCACGCCGCACTCGAGGGCGACAAGGCAGCGCTCGAACGTCTCCCGGCTGGCGGTGTGCACGCTGGCCGCCAACCCGTAGTCGGTGGCGTTGGCGATGGCCACGGCTTCCTCGGCCGATGCGGCGTGGTAGACGGCCAGGTCCGGGCCGAACAGCTCCTCGCGCTCGTATGCCGATCCCTTCGGTTCGCGCACCCGGTGAACGCCCGGCGTCACGTAATGGCCCCGCAGGCCGCCCGGGGACAGCGGGCGCGGCTCGAGCAGCGTCTCGGGCGCCGCGCTCACCCCGGCGAGGAACTTCTCCAGCGCGGCTTGGGACGCGAGCGGTCCCATGAACACGCCTTCGCGCAGGGGATGACCGATGGAGAGCCGCTGCGCGGCCGCGGCGATGCGCGCGGCCACCGCGTCGGCGCGCTCGGGCGGACCTTCCACGATGAGGCGGCTCGCGGCCGTGCAGCGCTGCCCGGCCGATACGAACGCGGAGAAGACTGCGTCGTACACGGCCTTGTCCAGGTCGGCGTCGCGCAGCACCAGGGCGGCGTTCTTTCCGCCCATCTCCAGCGCGAGCAGCTTGGTCTGGCCCAGCGAGGCGCGTTGGATGGCCTGGCCGACCGCCCAGCTCCCGGTGAACAGGACTCCATCCACGCCGGGATGCGCGGCCAGCGCCGCGCCCACCGGACCGGGCCCCTGCACCAGGTTGAACGCGCCCGGCGGCACGCCGGCCTCGGCCAGGCAGCGCGCGTACATTTCCGCCGCGTGAGGCGCGATCTCGCTCGGCTTGAAGACCACCGTGTTCCCGCAGGCCAGCGCGGGCAGCACGTGCCCGTTGGGGAGGTGGACGGGGAAGTTGAACGGCCCCAGCACGGCGACCACGCCCAGCGGCCGGAAGCGGCACTCCGCGTTGGGTTGGCCCGGCGCGGGGAACGGCGCCACCAGCCGGAGCCCGTCGTCGACGGTGATGGCTGCCTTGGCCACGCAAGCCTGGACCTCCGCGCGCGCCTCCCACAGCGGCTTGCCGACGTCGAGCGCGATCGCGCGCGAAAGCTCGTCCGCCCGCGCCTTCAGCACCTCGCCGATCCGGCGGACCATCGCGGCGCGCTCGCCGGCAGGCCGGGCAGCCCACTCGGCCTGCGCCGCCCGGGCCGCCTCGACTCCGCGGTCGACCTGCGAGACCGCCCACCCGTGGCGGCCGAGGAGCACGCCCAGATCGGCCGGAGAGCGGTCCTCGATGACCCCTTCCGGGCGCTGCGGCTCGGCGAACGTTCCCGCCACGAAGTCCACCCCAGGCGAATAACACTGCCTCGGCCTCGCGGCGAGTGACGAGGCGGGTGACTCGAGCCATCTGGGAGTACACTGCGCTGTGGCTTTGACGGGTCCGGAGCGGGCAGTCCCCAGACTGCTCACCCAGGCGGTGGTGGTTCCCGCCGCCCTGAGCGCGCTGGTGGCCCTGGTGCTGGTAGGGGAGGTGCGGGCGCTCATCTCGCTCTCCCGGTGGGTGCAGCACGCCGACCACGTCATCGACACTGCTCACACCCTCGAGCGCGTGCTCATCGACCGGGAATCCGGCTTCCGCGGCTTCATGAACATCCCGCGCGAGGAGTTCCTCGCGCCGTACACCCGCTCCTCGCGCTCGGTGGAAGAGAGCTGGGACTCGCTCCTGCGCCTCGTCGCCGACAATCCGGCGCAGCAGGCGCGGCTCCAGGCGTTGCAGCCCTTGTGGCGCGAATGGGAGGTGTTCGCCGCCCGCGCCATCGAGCTGCGGCGAAGCGGCGACGAGGCCTCGGCGCGGGCACTGACGAGTGCGGGGTACGGGCGCGATCGCATGGAGTGGCTGCGGGCCGGCCTCGGCGATTTCGTGCGGATCGAGGAGGGGCTGCGCGATCAGCGGACCGTGCGGGAGCAGACCTGGGCCTCGCGGATCATCTGGGGCAGCGTGGCCATGCTGCTCCTCCTGGGAATCCTGCTCGGGCTCATCGCCCGCCGGCAGCTCCGGTCCGTGGTGCGCGGGTACTCCGGTGCGCTCACCGCCGCCGAGCAGGCGATGGAGCTTCGGGAGGAGTTCCTCACCGTGGCGGCGCACGAGCTGCGCACGCCGCTCACGGCGCTCCAGCTCGATCTGCAGCGCATCCGCCGCCTCGACCGAAACCGCGACCGCACAGGTCCCACGCTCGCCGATCAGCTCGCGACCGCGCTGCGCCAGACCCACCGGCTCGGATGGCTCATCGAGTCCCTGCTCGATGCCTCCGCGCTGGCCGGGGACGGCCGGTTGGAGCTGCACCCCGAGGAGCTGGACCTGGCCGAGGTTGCCCGCGAGGTCGTCTCCCGGCTACGCACCGAGTTCGACCAGGTCGGCTGCGCGGTCCATGTGGAGGGAGGTCCGGCGCGCGGGGTCTGGGATCGGGCGCGCCTCGAGCGCATCGTCGGCACGCTCCTGCGAAACGCATGCAAGTACGGCGAGGGAAAGCCGGTGAGCGTCGAGGTCCGCCTCGCGGACGGGGAGCGGTCGCTGGCCGTCACGGACCAGGGGATCGGCGTGCCGGCCGACCGGCTGGAGTCCATCTTCGGCCGTTTCGGCCGCGCCGTCTCGGCGCGCTCCTACGGCGGGCTGGGCCTCAACCTCTACGTCGCGCGCCGGCTGGCGGAAGCCCACGGGGGGCGCATCGACGTGGCGAGCGAAATCGGGAAGGGAGCCACTTTTACCCTCCGGCTTCCCCCCGGAGCCCGCGGCCAGCCCCCTGCAACGCGCCAGCTGACGTTCACCTGAGCGCTGGGTCTAGTTGCCCGTGATCTCTTGGGGGTCGAGGGCGGAGCGAGCCAAGCGAGCTCCCCCTCGTAGAGGCGCCGAAGGCGCCGGATCGAAAACGGCGGCAGCGCAGGCAGGGCGGTGGGTCTGAGTCACTCAAACAGAACGGTATGCAGCCGGTCGCCGGGGCGGGCGCCCAGGGCATCGCGGGCGGCTGGGGAGAGGCGGACCTCGGCGTCGCGAAACTCGCACAGCGCGCGGACCGCGCGGAACCGGTTCCGCCCCTGCGGGCGCTCGAGGGCGACCAGCCGCGGCTCGACGTCGCCCGGTTCCGGCTTGGCGTCCGCCGGCAGGTCCTCCTCGGACAGGCGCGCGCGGCGGTAGCGGCGGATGGGCTCCACGTCGCGGGTCGCCGCCGAGAAGTGCGGACCGCCGTCGAACGGGTCGATGCGCTCGTCGTAGCGGAAGCCGATCTTGGTGAGCATCTGCTTGGCGCCAGCGGTCTCCGGTCCCACCTCGCCGATGGCGTCCTGGATCTTCTGCGTGAACAGCGTCGCGTAGATCTCGCCGGGCGGGAACAGCTGCTGGATGAACTCCTTGTTCTGGCGCGAGAGCCGATCCGCCTCCTGGTAGGAGAGCCCGGTGAACTTGCGACCCAGGGCCTCCCACAAGGGGCTGCGCCGGTCCTCCTCGAGCTTGGGGAGCAGCTCGACCAGCACCCGGTCGCGGAAGCGGGAGGGGTGCATGGCGATGTAGAGGAAGCGGACGTAGCTGAGCTGCTTGCCCGGCTTCTCGGGCCCGCCGCGATAGCCCGGATCGACCACCAGGCCGCCGATCTCGGTGGGCCCGTCGAAGTTGTAGCCGATGGAGAGCACGCGGTGGCGGAAGTGGCGGTCGACGTTGGCGCTGTAGTGCTCCTTCTCGTAGACGTCGAAGAAGACGTGCGGCGCGTCGCGGGTGCCGTGCTGGGCGATGATGAGCGAGGCGCCCACCACCCGCTCCGACCGCGGCTCCTCGAGCACGAACACGTACTCGCGCCCGAAGGGGTTCTTGACCCGTCCGTCGAACGATCGCGCGGACCAGTCGATGATGCGCAAGAGCTCGCGCTCGTCGTCGGGCAGGTTGACGGTGTCCAGCTCGCGCGCGAGCTTCTGCAGGGCGGAAAGGTCGCTCCTCTGGACGTCGCGGATCACGTACATGCAGTTTCGATCTCTCCGGGGGCGGCCCTACGAGCACAGCTCGAGCAGGACCTGCTCGTATACCTCGATTGCCTTCTCCAGTTGCGCGATCTCGATTCGCTCGTTGGCGGTGTGAGCGTTCCCCGTGGAGCGCCCGGGCCCGATCACCACCGCCTGGCAGCCGGCGCGGGCGAAGACGCCCGCCTCCGTGCTGGTCGGCTTCGCGCGCGGCCTTGCGTCCAGGCCCGAGCGCGAGAGGACGCGGCCGATCGATCGGACCAGCTCCGCGCCGCCGTCGAGCGACATGCCGCCCGCTTTCCGCGTCACCTCGACCCGCAGCGACAGCTCCCCGCCGCCCAGCCCGCGCACCCACTCCTGCGCCTTGTCCTCGAATGTGCGGAGCAGCGCGTCGGGGTCGTGCTCCGGCAACAGGCGGGCGTCGAGCGTGGCCTGCACTTCTGCGCGCCCGTAGACCGCACCGGGGGCGACCTCGCCGCCGGACTCCAGCACGTTGAGGCCCCCGACGCCGCCGGGCGGGTCGAACCGCGCGTCCTCGCGGGGAGAGAGGTCGCGCAAGAGCCCCAGCCAGAGGTCCTCCAGCGCGCCGGCGGTCATCGCGGCCCGCCACAGGTTCGGGCGCGGCGCAACCGCGGGAAGGAAGCGGACCTCGTCCGGGGCGGGCTCGCCTGCCTCGCGCGGAGCGGGGACCTCGAGCACGCAGCTCGCCGGGACCACGTTGGCTGAAGTCCCACCGGACGTGGAGAGGAGGGGCGTGCCGGAGCGCGCCCAAGAAAGGGCGCGGCGGATGGCGTTCGTCCCCAGGTGCGGCGTGGAGCTGTGCGCCGCCTTTCCCGCGAACGAGAGGCGCTCCACGCCGGGGCCGGCAGAGGAGACCACGCGCGCTTTCGCATCGGTCACCGTGCAGCGGACCACCGCGTACCCTTTGTGGGCGGTGATCAGCTGAAGCTCGCTCGGCTCGCCGCAGAGGACGAATCGGGGGCGGATCTCCTGGAATGCCGCGCTCGCCGCAAATCTGATGGCGCCGCGCAGCCCGATCTCCTCGCCGCAGGTGCCGAGCAGCCAGAACGGACGCGCGAGCTTCTTGCCTCGAAGCCGCCGGGCCGCCTCGATCTTGCAGAGGGCATCGAGCTTCACGTCGGCGCAGCCGAGCCCGAACAGCGTCCCTTCCTTGGCGGTCAGCGCCCACGGGTCGCCGCCCGTCTCCGTCCAGCGTTCCGCGGGCCCCGCGGGGACGGTGTCCAGATGGGTGACCAGCAGCACGCCGCCGGCGGCGGCAACGCGCGACGGGCCTTTCGCCTCGCTTCCGGACCCTCCTGGACCAGCGAGCAGGTTGACCTCCCCTGGCTCGTCCTCCAGCGGCCGGGCAGCGAGGCCAGCCGCCTCGTACAGCGGGGTGAGCAGGCTGGCGGCCGCTCGCGTTCCCCGGCCCGGCGAGGTGTCGGCGCGGATCAAGGCGCGCGCCGATTCGAGGAAGCCCGAGGGAAGAGGCATCGGAAAGGCGCTTCCTGTCACGCAAGCGACCTCCGGTCAAATGGCGCGCCGGCGGGACTCGCGCTCCGCGCGCCAAAGCGCTAGCTTCCGGTCCCCCTGATCGGAAGGAGAGGCACATGGAGACGAAGCCGACGCCGTTCCTCAGCGACATCCAGGAGATCCGGCGCCGCGCGCGCGAGCACGTCGAGAAGGGCGCGGTCACGCCTGACTACAAGGCAGATCTCCAGACGGCGCTCAAGCTCCTCAACGAGGCGCTCGCCACCGAGATCGTCTGCACGCTCCGGTACCGGCGCCACTACTACATGGCCTCGGGAATCCACCGCGAGGGCGTCGCCGATGAGTTCAAGGAGCACGCGGACGACGAGCAGCAGCACGCCAATCAGATCGCCGAGCGGATCCGGCAGCTCGGCGGCGCACCGAACTTCAATCCCGAGGGCCTGCTCACGCGCAGCCACGCGCAGTACACCGAGGGAGACTCCCTGGTCGACATGATCAAGGAGGACCTCATCGCCGAGCGGATCGCCGTCGAGTCGTACACGGAGATCGTCCGCTGGTTCGGCGACCGGGATCCGACCTCGCGCCGCATGATGGAGGAGATCCTCGCCAAGGAAGAGGAGCACGCCGACGACATGGCCACGCTCCTCGAGACGCTCGATCCGCGGCAGCCCGGCAACGGCGCCGGAGAGGTGCATTGAGAGAAGCCCTCGCATGCGCGCCGTGGTGCAGCGGGTGAGCGAGGCGAGCGTGCTGGTGGACGGGAAGGTGGCGGGCAGCATCGGCGCCGGCCTCTGCGTCCTCGTGGGTGTCGCGCAGGGCGACACGGCCGCCGATGCGGAGTGGATGTCCGCCAAGGCCGTCGAGCTGCGCATCTTCGAGGACGCGGACGGCAAGATGAACCGATCGCTGCTCGACACGGGAGGCGAGCTGTTGGCCGTCTCCCAGTTCACGCTCCTCGGAGATGCCCAGAAGGGTCGCCGGCCGGCGTTCACTAGCGCGGCGCCCCCGGGGGAGGCCGAGCCGCTCTACCGCAAGTTCTGCGAGCTGTGCCGCGAGCGCGGCGTCCGCGTGGCGGAAGGCGTATTCCGGGCGACCATGCAGGTGCGCATCGTCAACGAAGGCCCGGTCACGCTGCTGCTCGACAGCCGCAAGCCGTAGAGGCCGAACATGGACGACTGCATCTTCTGCAACATCGCGCAAGGCAAGATCCCCGCGAAGCGCCTCGCCGAGGACGCGGAAGTGCTGGCGTTTCCGGACATCGAGCCGCAGGCGCCGGTGCACGTGCTGGTGATCCCCAAGAAGCACGTCCCCTCGCTGCACGACGTGCAGGACTGGTCGCTGGTAGGCCGGATGCACGCGTTGGCGCTGAAGGTGGCCCGGGACCAGGGGATCGCCGACAGCGGCTTCCGCGTGCTGATCAACACCGGCGCCGACGGGGTCCAGACCGTGGGGCACGTGCACCTGCACCTCCTGGGCGGCCGCACCATGCTCTGGCCGCCCGGCTAGAGTGCATGCCATGATGTCCGCGCCATGAAAGAGCGTAGAGCCGCCGGATACGGCGGCGACAAGGTCATCCGGGGTACGGGCGGGCGGGCGAACGAGGGGCCCGGCGCATCGCTCTGTTGACCGAGCGCGGCCTTTCCTCTAGGTACGCAGCCAAGCACTCATGCCTCGAGACAGCGCGCACGACGCCCCGACGGAGCCCACGCACGTCGAGCGCAAGCTTGCACCCGAGATCCCCGACGACCGCCTCGACCCCGACGCGGTCAAGGTCGTCCGGCGGCTGCGCCGCGCCGGGTTCACCGCCTACCTGGTGGGCGGGTGCGTCCGCGACCTGCTCCTGGGCATGCGCCCCAAGGACTTCGACGTCGCCACCAGCGCGCACCCGAACCAGGTCAAGGAGACGTTCCGCAACTCGCGCCTGATCGGGCGGCGCTTCCGCCTCGCGCACGTGTTCTTCCGGGGCGGGAAGATCATCGAGGTCTCCACCTTCCGCAAAAGCCCCCTCGACGAGCTGGCCGACCTGCCGCAGGACCTGCTCATCCGGCACGACAACGTGTTCGGGAACGCGGAGGAGGACGCCCGGCGGCGCGACTTCACCATCAATGCCCTCTTCTACGACGTGGACGAGGGACGGGTGGTCGACCACGTGGCCGGCAAGGCCGATCTCGCCAACCGGCTGGTGCACACCATCGGGAATCCAGACGTACGCATGCGCGAGGACCCGGTGCGCATCCTGCGCGCGATCCGCTTCGCCGCCAAGTGCGGGCTGCGCATCGAGCCCGGCACCCTGGAGGCGATGAGGAAGCACGTGGCGGAGATTTCGCGCTGCGCTCCGCCGCGGGTGCTGGAGGAGCTCTTGAAGCTCTTGCGCAGCGGGGCTTCGCGGCGGTGCCTGGAGCTCTTGCGCGACGTCGGCGCCCTCCGCGTGCTGCTCCCGCCCGTCGCCGAGCACCTCGAGCGGCGTGGCCCCGCCGAGGCGGAGCGGCACCTGCGCGCGCTGGACGCGCTCGACGGGCACGTTCGCGTGGGCGAGATCCCCTCCGACGCGGTGCTCTTGGCGACGCTCCTGGCGCCGCTGCCGCGCGGGAAGGGACCGCGCGGACCCATCCCGCGCCCGGGCCGCCTCCAGGATCCCGCGTTCCAGGCGCCTGCCCTGGGCGAGGCCGTCGCCGAAACGCCCGAGCCCGCCGAGGAGTCCGACGAGCTGGACGAGGAGCTGTCGGAGATCTCGCGCGAGCTGGACGACGCGGGCGACGGAGATCCGGCCCACGCGCCGCTGCCCGAAGGCGCGCTCCGGGCCGAGGAAGCGCACGACGACCGCATCGAGCCCACCGTGCCGGGCGCCCTGGAGGTGGCCGGCGCGCAGCCCGAGCCGTGGTCCTTGCCCCAGGACGTGGTCGCGCCGGAGATCGTGCTGGCGGAGATGGTGCGAACCGCCCGTCTGCCCCGGCGGATCGCCGAGCGCGCCCGGCTGATCCTCGCCGCCCAGCCGCTGCTCTCCGGCGAGCGGAAGAAGCGCCGCTTCTCCCCCCAGGCGTTCGTGCGGCAGAGCATCTTCCCCGAGGCGCTCGCGGTCTTCGAGCTATCGGTCGCCGCCACCGGCCGCGGCGCGGACCAGCTCCAGAAATGGCAGTCCGTCTTCGCGGGACAGGACTTCTCCCAGCTGGAGCCCGACCCGGATCACCGCCGCCCCGGCCGCTCCCCGGCCGCCTCCCCTGGCCAGCCGCGCCGCCGGCGCCGCCGCGGCGGCCGCACGCGCTCCCACCGCCCCTCCCCCAAACCCCGCCCCTGACCCTGTGACCCGAAATGGGACTCAGAGATCACCGCGGAGACGCGGAGATCGCGGAGGATTACCTTTGGTGCACTACGGTGCGTGGTCGGCGGTTCGCCACCAGCAAAAACGACTCCGCGCTCTCCGCGGCTCCGCGGTGATCCTTTAGTCGCGGCGCGGCCCGAGTGAGGCTACTGAGGCGGGTTTGTCGGGGTGGGGTGGGTGCCCGGGGGAGGAGGGATGCCGGGAGGGGTGGGTTCGGTGCCGGTCGTGGCGGCGGCCAGCTTCTCGGTCATCATGCCGATCGTCCAGCCCGGAGAGCTGTCCCGGATGGTGTCGAGCCCCTTCATCGCGCGGGCGTACTTCGCCTTGTCGTCCGCGTCGAAGAAGATCACCGGCGGACCCTGGGTGGGTTCCTTCGACTTGGCCGCGCGGTACCAGACCTTGAGGCGGTCCACGGCGTTCTCGTCGGTGAGCGTCTCGTTGTTCACGTGGAAGACGCCCGCCTCGTCCACCTTGAAGAGGATCTGCAAGAGGTCCGGGGGAGGCGGCTCGACCGCCTGCGTCTGGTCGGGCTCCTCCGGCACGCGCACCGCGATCTCCTTCTCCATCAGCGGCGTGAGCACCATGAAGATGATGAGCAGCACCAGCACCACGTCGACCAGCGGCGTGATGTTGATGTCCGAGCGCGGACCCTTCTTCGCGCCGACGTCCATTCCCATGCGCTACTTCCCCTTCAGCTCTTCGGCGGCGAGCTGGACGCCCTTCAGCTTCGCCTTGGAGGCCCGGTCGAGCACCGGCCGCACCGCGCCGTACTCGGTGTTGACGTCCGCCTTGACCATGACCCGCTTGCCCTCGGCGACCGCGGCCTTCATCGCGTCGACCAGCTGCTCGGGCGTGGCCGGCTGCTTGTCGCTCTCGACATAGACCTTCCCGTCGGCGGTGACGCTGACGAACAGCGGCTCCGGTCCCTGCGCCTTGTTCTGCGCCGCGTTCTTCGCCTTGGGCAGCTCGACGCTCTTGCCCTTCTGGAGCATGGGCGTGATCACCATGAAGATGATCAAGAGCACCAGCACGACGTCGACGAGCGGCGTGATGTTGATGTCGGAGCGGACCCCGCTCTTCGCCCCGATGTCCATCGCCATGGCCTTGAGCTCCTTCAGGCCTTCGGCTGCGGAGGCCGGACGCCGCCCGCCGGAGTCGCGGTGGCCGCCGCGGGCTGCTTGTTCGCGCCCGGGTTGGTCATCGGCTCGTCGAACCGGCCTTCCTTGAGGAAGAAGTCGACCAGCTCGTTGGAGGCGTCGGCGATGTCGACGGTCATCTCCTCCACGCGGTTGGTCAGGTAGTTGAACATCATCAGCGCCGGGATGGCTACCAGCAGGCCGAACGCCGTGGTCACCAGCGCCTCGGAGATGCCCGCCGACACAGAGGCGAGGCCGCCCGAGCCGGAAGTCGCCATCAGCTGGAAGGCGGTGATGATGCCGAGCACGGTGCCCAGGAGCCCCACGAAGGGAGCAGACGAGGCGACGGTCGCGAGGCCGGACAACCCGCGCCGCAAGTCGGCGGTGACGCGCAACGTGGCGCGTTCGATGGATCGGTTGATGGCTTCCACCAGATCGAATTCGCCGACGTCGTGCGGCCCCTGGTGGGCGAGCGCCTCGCGGCCGCGGTTGTACTCGGCGATACCGCTGCCGAGCACCCGGGGGATGTGGCCGTACTTCAGCGTGTTGGCCACGCTGGCCGCTTCGACCAGCTGGTGTCCGGGGAGCAGGTCGCGCAGCTTCTCCGCATAGCGCCGGCTCTGCTCCTTGGCGCGCGCGAACGAGAAGAGGCGCTCGGCCATCACGCTCAGCGAATAGATGGACATGATCGCGAGGACGATCACGACCAGGCGGGCAGGAATGCCCATGGACTTCCACATCCCGAGGAGACTGAAATCTGCGCCACCCATGATTGAAACTTCCTCCTGAAACCTCAAGACTGCGGCTTTTTTTTGCGCGCACCCGCCCGGAGCGAAAAGGCGGCGGAGCCTACACACGCCCATATCCACTGTCAACGCTCTGTGACCGCTGCGCGTCTTGTTCCATTCTGGCTGCGGCGATCGATCGCAGAGGCCACCCGCATTCAGCGCAGGGCGCCGAGCACTCCGGAGAGGTCGTCCGGGAGCGAGCTCTCGAAACGGGGACGGCTGCCGTCCGGGTGCGCGAAAGCGAGCCGCGCGGCGTGCAGGAAATGGCGAGAGAGCCCCGGCAGATCCGGACCGCCGTACAGAGCGTCGCCGGCGAGCGGATGCCCGACGAAGGCGAGGTGCGCGCGGATCTGGTGCAGGACGCCGGTTCTGATCTCCACCTCCACCAGGGTGAAGCCGGCGCGCCGCTCGACCGGCGTGAACCGCGTCGAGGCCGGGCGCGCTCCATGGGCCTGCGCCCACTCGGGGTCGCTCGCTGCCCGCACCTTGCGCGCGTCGTGCGGATCGTGCAGGAGAGGCACGTCGATCTCGCCCCCGGCGTGCAGCTCTCCCGCCACCAGCGCCAGGTATCCCTTCTCGACGATCCGCGAGGCGAACTGCGCGCGGAGCATCGCGTGCGCCGCCTCGGTGCGGGCGGCGAGCAGCAGCCCCGAGGTATCGGTGTCCAGCCGGTGCACCAGCCCGCCCTCCCGCGGCGCAGGTCCCACCGACGAAAGCTCGGGGAAGCGCCCGACCAAGGCGTTGGCCGCGGTCCCCGTCTCGCCGGGCTTGAGCGGGTGCGAAGGCATCCCGGCCGGTTTGTCCGCCACCACCACGTGCGCGTCGGCGTGCACGATGCGCAGCGGCAGCTCCGGCTGGGGCGCCGGCGCGTCCGGCGGGGGCCTTCGCACCGAGACGCGCGCTCCCGGCGCCACCTGCGAGCCTTTCGCCGCCCGGCGCCCGTCGACGCGCACCCGGTCGTCCGCGATCCACTCCATGGCGCGCCCGCGGCTCACCCGGAACAGGCGCGAGACGGCGCGATCGAGCCGGTCGGGCGGCGCGCCGCCGGGGACCGTCCGCTCGTCCAGCTCGTCGCTCACGCCCTGGCCAGCGCGGAGCGGACGTGCTGCGCGGCCCACGAGCTCACCGCGTAGATCGACTCCATCGGGTTCACGCCCAGGCCGGTGGGGAAGACGCTCCCGTCGGCCACCCACAGGTTCTCGACGAAGTGGTGCCGCAGCTCGGGATTCACCACCGAGCGAGCCGGGTCTTTGCCCATCCGGCAGCCGCCCATCTGGTGCGCGGTGAAGACGCCGCAGCGGTTCGGCCCCAGCGGGGCGGATTCCAGGGCGGGAAGGTCCCTCTGGGAGGCGATCGTCACCGGCGGGACGTGCAGGCTGGACACGCGCAGCGCGCCGTTCGCCAGATGGGCGCTCGCGAGCGCCTTCATCGAGGCGCGGAAGCACTCGAAATGGCGAGCGCCTTGTGGGTAGTCCAGCCTGGGGCTTCCGTCGGGCCGGAGCGTGACGGTCCCGCCCTCCTCCCCCTCTCCGAATCCGTCGATCATCAGCGCGATGCTCACCGACAGGTGCGGCAGGAGGCCCATCTGCCCCGTCACCTGCGTTCCGAACCCAGGCAAAGCCAGCCCGGCCAGCATCGGGTGCACCGGGGCCGCTTCCAGGAAGAAGCCCGCATCCTGTCCGCGGCTCGCGAAGTGGTGCGAGGCGACGCTCTGCGGCGCGCCGTAGAAACCCTCGATCGGCTCCCGGTAGATCGCCACCATCGCCACCGTCGGGTGCAGCCAGGTCTTCTTGCCCACAGGTCCCTGCGCGAGCCCGGAGCGCAGGAGCAGCGCGGGCGAGTTGAGGGCGCCGGCGCTCACCACCACGGCGCGCGGCTCGACCCGCACGGTCCGGCCGGTCTGCTCCTGCGTCCCGGGGTGCAGGACCTCGCCCACCACGGCCTGGGCGCGCTTGCCGTTCCACTCGATGCGCCGGACGCGGCAGTTGGCGTAGACGGTCGCGCCGCGCGACACGGCGTCCGGCAGGTAGGTCAGCGCGGCGCTCTGCTTCGCGTCCACCGGACAGCCCATCCCGCAGTATCCGGTGCGCAGGCATCCGCGCACGTTGCGGTTGATCGTGTCCACCGCCCATCCGAGCTTCTTGCAGCCGTCGTAGAGCGCGCGGTTGTTGGCGTTCACGTCCTCCAGCTGGACCTTCTCGATCCCCAGGCGCCGCTCGATCTCCTCGAAGTGGGGCCGCAGCGCCTCGGGCGTGAGCGCCGCGCCTTCCTTGTCGCGCCAGAAGGCGAGCACCTCGTCGGGCGTGCGGAAGCTGGTGGTCCAGTTCACCACCGTGCCGCCTCCGACCGCGCGGCCCTGCAGGACGGAGATGGACAGATCGGCGGTCGCCCGATTCCCGCGGTCCTGGTACAGGCGCGGGTAGGCCGTGGCCTCCTGCATGTCGAACTCGTCCTTGCCGTGGTGGCCGCCCTCCTCCAGCACCACCACGCTCGCCCCGGCCTCCGCGAGCCTCGAGGCCATCACCGCGCCGCCGGGGCCGCTTCCCACCACGCAGACGTCGGGCGTGAGCAGCAGGTCCTTGCCGACCTGATCGCCGCGAACGATGCCGCTCACGGCCGGCCTCTGGCTGCGTTCACCGTGCGCACCAACTCGTCCGGCGGACCGGGATAGCCGACCGCCGCGTAGGTCTCGCTCGAGCCGTAGTAGACGGCGGCGGACAGACGCTTCAGCGCTTGAAACCCGGTGCGCCGCACGGCCATGCGGGAGGTGGCCCAGCGATCGAGGTGCGTGTCCTGCTCGGATGGGCTCATGCGCGTGAACGGCCGCGGCGGTCCGCCGGTGAGGACGCTGAACAGCGCGTTGTCGAACAAGGCGAGCAGTTGCCTCAAATCCTTCGCGCTGGCCGCGTCGAGCGGGACGAGGAACGCGTCGGCCTTGCCCGCCACGTCCACCTCGGCGGGCGGCGGCGCAGGAGGCCGTCCTCGCAATACCCCCGCGAGCTCCTGCGGCACGTCCGACGGGCCGCGGGCGAGCACGCGTTCGGCGACCGCCGCGAACACGGAGTACTCCGCCGGGGTGAAGAAGCGCAGCGGCTGCCGGGCTGCGCGCAGCCGCGTCTTGCGCAAGGCCAGCGGGACCGCCCCCGCCGCGGCGAGCAGCGCCGCTCCGCCCAGGGTCTTTTTCAACAGCCCGCGCCGCGTCTCCATCGGAGCGGGCATCCTACTACCCGAGAACGGTCGGGGCTGTTTCCCCTCGTGAGCCCATGCGTTTC
>WNFL01039456.1_pt2 | contig 30558 bp, 26 predicted proteins | sample 5400361 | NCBI WGS metagenome assembly WNFL01 (sample SAMN13153351, study PRJNA577476) | soil metagenome | isolation source: 40 cm soil on Douglas fir-dominated hillslope | place: USA:California | collected 2013-09-17
TGCACGGTGCTGATCGATGGGCGCCCCACCCGCTCGTGCGTCACCAAGGCGGCCTCGATCGGCGGGAGCGCGGTGACCACGATCGAGGGGCTCGAAGAGGAAGGGCGTCTCCACCCCGTCCAGCAGGCGTTCCTCGAGGCCGACGCGCTGCAATGCGGCTACTGCACGCCGGGCATGATCCTGGAGGGCGTGGCCCTGCTGCGCCGCATAGCGCATCCCAGCGACGCGGAGATCACCCGGGCCATGGAGGGCCACGTGTGCCGCTGTTGCACGTACCCCCGGATCGTCCGTGCCCTCCGCGAAGCCGCCGGCGCGAGCCCGACGCAGCCCGGAGCGGCGAGGGAGCCTTCACCGGTGAAGCAACCTTGAGCGACGGGGTCCCCGAGCGATACGAGCTGTCCGAGGGGCTGCCCTACCGCTTCGGGGTGGGCCGGCGCGGCTTCATCCAACTGCTGGGGGGCGTCATCGTCCTGGTGGCGGCCAGCGGGGGCGAGGGGCAGGAGTCGGGGGGTCAGAGGGCCGGCGGCGCCGAAGGCTCCCCGGACCTCGCGGCCTGGCTGCACATCGGCGAGGACGGGACGGTGACGGTCTACACCGGCAAGGTCGAGGTGGGCCAGAACGCACGAACGTCCCTGTCGCAGGCGGTGGCCGAAGAGCTGCGGGCGCCCCTGGCCACGATCCGGCTGGTGATGGCGGACACGGATCGGACGCCCTACGACATGGGGACGTTCGGCAGCCGCACCACGCCATACATGGCGCCGCAGATCCGCAAGGCCGCGGCCACGGCGCGCGTGATGCTCGAGGAGCGGGCGGCCGAGGAGTGGGGCGTGCCGGCGGCGGCGCTCGTGGTGGCCGAGGGGAAGGTGAGCCACCCGGCCAGCGGCCGCAGCATCACGTTCGGAGGCCTGACCCGGGGGCAGAAGCTCGTGCGGAGGCTGGGCGACGGGCCCCCGCTGACCCCGCCGGAGCGGTGGACCATCGCGGGGCGCTCCGTGCCGAAGGTGGACGGCCGCGACTTCGTGACGGGTCGCCACCGCTACACCTCGGACCTCACGAGGCCCGGCATGTGGCACGGCCGGGTGCTGAGGCCTCCCGCGCTGGGCGCGATCCTCGAGTCCGTCGATGTCTCGGCCGCCGATGCTCTCCCCGATGTCGTGGTGGTCCGGGACGGCGAGTTCGTGGCGGTTGCGGCCGCGCAGGCTCTCCTCGCGGGGAGAGCTCTGGACGCTCTGCGGCCGGTCTGGAGGACCGTGCCGCAGCCTTCGGGCCGCGAGCTCTATAAGGATCTCCGCAGGCCGCCGGCCAGGTCTCGTGGCGAGGGCGGGCGCGGCGCGCCCCACGTCGTGGGCTCCGTGGCCCAGGCTCTGCCCGCGGCCCACCAGCGTCTCGAAACGACGTACACGGTCGCGTACATCGCCCACGTCCCCCTCGAGCCCAGGGCCGCCGTGGCGGAGTGGAGCGAGGGGCGCCTCACCGCCTGGACGGGCACCCAGCGTCCCTTCGGGGTGCGGAGCGAGCTGGCCGAGGCGTTCCACATCCCGGAGGAGAAGGTGCGGGTGATCGTGCCCGATACCGGCTCGGGTTACGGCGGCAAGCACACCGGCGAGTGCGCCCTGGAGGCCGCGCGCATGGCCCGGGCAGCGGGCCGGCCGGTGAAGGTCGTGTGGACCCGAGAGGAGGAGTTCCGCTGGGCCTACGTCCGCCCGGCGGGAGTTATCGACGTACGCAGCGGAGCCGATCCCGAAGGCAGGCTCGTGGCCTGGGAGATGCACAACTACAACTCCGGCTCCTCGGGCATTCGTACTCTCTACGAGGCGCCCCATCAGCACATCGAGTTTCACGCCTCGGACTCGCCCTTGCGCCAGGGCTCCTATCGCGGCCTCGCGGCCACCGCGAACCACTTCGCACGCGAATCGCACATGGACGAGCTGGCCGAGGCGATCAAGCTCGACCCGCTGGAGCTCCGCCGCCGGAACATCAAGGACCCGCGTCTAAGAGGCGTGCTGGACGCGGCGGCGGCGCGCTTCGGCTGGGCCGATGCCCGCAGCGGGCCGGGACGAGGTCACGGAATCGCCTGCGGGTTCGAAAAGGGCAGCTACGTGGCCACCTGCGCGGAGGTCCGGGTGGACGAGGCCGGGAAGGTGCGCGTCGTCCGGCTCGTCGCGTCCTTCGAGTGCGGCGCCATCGTCAACCCCGACCAGCTCCGCAACCAGGTGGAAGGGTCGCTGGTGATGGGGCTGGGCGGCGCGCTCTTCGAGGCGGTGGAGTTCGACGAGGGCCAGGTCCTGAATCCTCGCCTCTCGCTCTACCGGGTCCCCCGCTTCAGCGATCTCCCGGAGATCGACGTGGTGCTGCTCGACCGCAAGGACCTGCCCTCGGCGGGAGCGGGCGAAACCCCCATCATGTGCGTGGCGCCGGCCGTGGCGGGAGCGCTCTTCGGCGCGACCGGTGTGCGCCTCCGGACGATGCCGCTGGCGCCAAGCGGTGTTGCTACTCGGGCTCCTCTCCGTGGATCCGCATCGAGACCAGCCGGTCCACCGTGACCCCCTTGCCGGCCCGGCCCTGGACGCGCTTGACGAAGTCGGCCGTCACGCCGTGGATGCGCAGGCTCACCAGCTCGTCGACCCCGACGCCGGAGTAGCCGAGGCCCTTGAGCTGCGTCACGAACTCCGGGGTGACCCCGTGGATCCGCATGGAGACGAGCTGGTCGGGGGTGAGCCGGTCGTAGCCGAGCCCCCGAAACGCGCGGACGAACTCCGGGCTCACGCCGTGGATGCGGAAGGCCACGAGCTGGTCCGGTGAGAGGCCCGGGAAGCCGAGCCCCTGGATGTCGCGGACGAATTCGAGGCTGGCTCCGTGGATGCGGAGGGCCACGAGCTGGTCAATGGGGAGCCGCTTGTAGCCGAGCCCCGCGAGGCCGCCGATGAACTCCGCGCTCGGCCCGGGGATCCGCAGCGCGATGAGCTTGTCCATCGGCACCCGCTCATAGCCCAGCCCCGCCAGCTCTCCCAGGAAGGCGCGGCTCACGTCGTGGAGGGCCAGGGTCAGCGCCTTCTCGTCGTCGATGTCGGCGTAGCCCCGGCCGCGCATGTCGGCGACGTAGGCCGCGCTGGGAGTGAACGTGAAGTGCCCGGCCCCGGCGCCCGTCTGGAATCGGCCCTCGAAGCCGAAGGTGCCCGCGTCGCGCTTCCAGTCGAAGCGGACGTCGGCCGACGGCGCGTCGATCGCGGCTATCGTGAGGCCGCCCAGCTCGGCCAGCGGCACGGGGTGCGACGAGTTCCAATCGCCGCGGGCCCCGACGCGCCGGAGCGAGAGCTGGACGAGGGTGGTGGTCCCTGCCTTCTCGACGGGCCACGTGGAGCGCTCCGCCGTCCACACACCGCGTAACCCGCCCGGCGCCGAAGCGCCTCCGATGCCCGTCACCAGCAGCGCCGCCCCCAAGGCAAAGCCCCCGAGGACCCAGGGCACCCTGCGACTCTCCCGCTCCCTCATCGTCGCCCCCCTCTTCACTGATGGGCCCGCAGCCGCTTGAGCAGCTCGCCCCGCACTCCCTGGCTGCGCAGCTCCATCAGCTCTTCGGGCTTGAGCTTGTCGAAGCCAGCCTCCTTCAGCTCCCGGATGAACTCCGGAGTGACTCCTTGCGATCGCAGCGCGATGAGCATCGGGGCAGGCAGGCCTTCGTATCCCGCCGCCTTCAGCCCGCGCACGTACTCGGGGGTCACGCCCTGGCTGCGAAGCCCGATAAGTAGGGGCAGCTCGATGCCCCTGTAGCCCAGGTCCGCGAGGCCCCGGACGTAGTCGGGGGTGATCCCCTGGCTGCGCAGGGCAATGAGCTTCGAGACCGCCAGCTTGTCGTAGCCGATCTCCTTCATCTCCGTGACGTAGTGACCGCTCACGCCCTGCGCGCGCAGCGCGATCAGCTTCGCCGACGTCAGGTCGTCATAGCCGGCCTTCTTCATCTCCGCCACGAGCTCGGGGGAGACTCCCTGGGCGCGGAGCTCGACGAGGTCGGAGATCGAGAGATCGGCCAGACCCTGCTGCTTGAGCTCACGGGCGAAGGAGCCGGAGACGCCCTGCGCGCGCAGCATCATGAGCTGGTCCGGCGAGAGCTTCCCGTAGCCGGCCCCCGCGAGGTCGCGGATGTAGTCGGGGCCCACCCCCTGAGAGCGCAGGGCGATGAGCTGCTCGGCGGTCAGCGACGGGTAGCCGAGGGCGTCCATCTCGTCGATGTACTCGGGAGTGACCCCCGCCCGCGCCAACTCGAGCACACGGGCCAGCGGGAAGGCGCGCGGCTCCGGCTGCGGCTTGGCCGCCGGGCGGGGCTTCGAGGATGGCTCTGCGACTTGTCTAGCCTCTGTCTCCGTCGCCGTCGTCGCCGTCGTCTCTTCGGCCTCCGCGGAACCTGTCGAGTCGGGGGCCGGGGCAAGCGCGGGCGTCACGACGACCGACGACGCCGGGCTGGCGATCAGCAACGAGCTGCCCCCGAAGGCCACGCCCAGGGAGGCGGCGACGAGCAGCGCGGCCAGACCTCGAGAGGCGCCCGACAGGTTCCCCGGCGGGGTCACCAGCCGGGCGACCCGCTCGAACAGCGACCCGCCGGTGGCGGCCATCGCGAGGGCTGGAGAGCCCGAGCGCAGACTCTCCAGCTCCGCCAGGGTTCGCGCGTAGCGCACACGATTGCCGCCCGCGGCGACGGCAAGGTCGTCGCAGCAGTGCTCGCGCTCCACGCGCATGCGGTCGGACACCCACCAGACCGCCGGGTGGTAGAAGAGCAGCGTCTCCACCGCGGTCTGCGCGAGGTTGGCCAGATAGTCACGGCGACGGATGTGGGACAGCTCGTGGGCCAGGATCAGCTCGAGTTGATCCGAGGACAGGCCGGTGAGGGCGCTCGCCGGAAGCAGGATCACCGGGCGCAGCCAGCCGATGACCGTGGGCACCTGCACGAGGGCGCATTCGCAAAGGCGCACCGGGGCCGAGACGCGCAGGCGCGTCATCAGCCGAGCGAGCACCTCCTCCACCGCCGGCGGCGGCGCCTTGACCCCTGTCCCCTTGAGGCGCTGCACGACGGCCCAGCCACCGAACGAGCGCAGCGAGAGCAACAGGACGCCGGCTCCCCAGAGGCCCACCAGGCCGGGAAGCAGTGGCTCGATCCGCCGGCGCAGGTCCTGGGCGGTGGCTCGCGGACCGCTGGTGGCTTCCGCGGGGTCCCCGGAGGATCGAGCCCTGTCCCCCGCATCCTGCACCGGCCCGACGCGGGTGGAGCGCCCGGGGACGAGCGCCCGCGCCGGCCCCCCCCGCACCACGAGGAACGTCGTGATCGGCATCAGGAGCATGAGCAGCAGCGCGCCCGCGGCGAGCAGATAGCGGACCTGCGGCGCGGCCCGCCGGAGCACGAGGCTCAGGCTCCCCAGCAGGGCCGCCACCGCGGTCCCCTGCCAGACGAAGTGCAGCAGGCTCCAACCCAGGGCCTGGACGTCCCGGGGGTCGAGATGCATCGGGCTCATCGTTCTCCTCCCTCGAGCCGGTCGAGCAGCTCCCGGATGCGCGCCAGCTCCGCGCGCGGCGTCTTCCGGGTCGAGAGCGCGTGCAGCACCAGCTTGCTGGCGGAGCCGCCGAAGGCGCGGTCCACGAGGTCGCGCACGAGCTGCTGCTGCGTCTCGTGCTCCGGCATGCGCGCCGCATAGACGTGGGCCCGCGCGCTCTCGTCGCGCCGCACCAGCCCCTTGTCCGCCATGATCTGGAGCAGCTTCAGGGCGGTTGTGTAGCCGGTGGGCCGCTGCTCTTCGAGACGCTCCAGCACCTCTCGCACCGTGCTGGGCCCGTGCGTCCAGAGGACGCGCAGGATCTCGAGCTCGGCGGGAGTCGGTCGCGGTGGCGGTTCCATGGGCGGCACCATAGTACGAAGACCTTCGTTGTGTCAACGAAATTCTTCGTACAATGTCTTGGATACGGGCGTGCTACGATCCGCCCCGAGACCAGGATCATGTTCCGAAAGCCCGAGACTCCTCCGCCCTTGCCCGCCCCGCCTTTGCCCGCTGCGCCGGCGCCCGCGCCCGTTCCCGCCCCGCCGATCCCGGCGCGGCGGGTCACGGACGCGCCCAGGGTTCCGAAGACGGTGATCGGCCCGGCAATGCAGATCAAGGGCTCCCTGACCGGCGACGACCCGGTGGACCTTGCCGGAACCCTCGAGGGGGACTCGCAGGTGACGGCCCTCTTCCGCGTGCGGGCGAGCGGCCGCATCGTCGGCGACATCACCGCCAAGAGCCTCGTGGTGGAGGGCGAAGTATCGGGTCGAGCCCCCGCGGCCCGCGTGCGCGCCAACGTGCGCGCTCGCGTGGTGGCCATTGCCGAGGGAGCCTTCTTCGACGGCCAGGTCCAGATGGACAATCGCGAAGGCCCCGCCGACGCCTTGACCTTCACGGAGAAGCGAAAGCCTCGCGACGGACCGGATCCAGCCGGCGAGCCCTAAGAGCGTCGCGGGGCCGCCATCAGGCCCGCTGGCGGCGGAAGATCTCGGCGACGGTCAGGATCGTGTCGGCCTGGCTCGCCGGCTTGTCGCTCCGGTAGCTCTTCACGCGCGCGAAACGCAGGGCGAGCCCGGCCGGGTAGCGCGGCGACTCCTGCACGTCGCTGAAGGCGATCTCCACCACGAGCTCTGGCCGCACGTGGACGACCCACTCCTCGCGCCGCTCCTCGAGAGAGAGGAGCTTCTCCGTCTGCCAGCGCAGCATCTCGTCCGTGAGCCCCTTGAAGGTCTTGCCGAGCATAACGAACCCTCCGCTCTCCGGGTCGCGGGCCCCGAGGTGGAGGTTCGAGAGCCAGCCCTCCCGCCGGCCGCTCCCCCACTCGGCCGCCAGCACCACCAGGTCGAGAGTGTGGGCCGACTTCAGCTTCAGCCAATGGAAGCCGCGCTGCCCGGCCGCGTAGGGCGCCCGGAGCGACTTCGCCATCAGCCCCTCGTGGCCGAGGTCGAGGGCCTGGCGAAGGAACCGGTCGGCCTCGTCCGGGTCACCGGTCACGAGCCTGGGCAGCAGCAGGTCGGGCGCGACCGTCTCACGGAGGCGCTCCACGCGCTCCGCGTAGGGAAGCGAGACGAGCGGCCCCTCGCCGTCGACGAAGAGGCAATCGAAGAAGAAGGACGAGAGCGGCAGCTCGCGCCGCGCCGCGTCCACGTCCTTCGTCCGCCCCAGCCGGCGCATCGTGACCTGGAAGGGCTGCGGCCGCGCGTCGGAACGGAGGGCGATGGCTTCGCCTTCGAGCACGAGCTCGCGCACGGGCAGCCCAAGCACCCATTCCACGACTTCCGGCACGCGCCCCGTAACGTCCTGGAGCTGCCGGGTGAAGACCCGCACCGTGTCGCCGGCCTTGTGCACCTGGATCCGGGCCCCGTCCACCTTGTACTCGAAGGCGGCCTCGCCCAGGCGCTCGAGCGCCTCCTCGACGTCGCCGGCCGGGCTCGCGAGCATGGGGGCCACCGGCGACAGGAGGCGCAGCGAGAAACGCGCGAGGCCGGCGGCCCCATCGGCCAGCGCGGCGCGCGCGACCTCCCCGAGGTTGCCCGAATACATCGCGGCTTGGCGGACGTCCGACGATGGCAGGCCCGCGGCGCGCGCGATGGCGTCCAGGACGAGCCCGTCGAGCGCACCCTGCCGCAGCTCGCCCAGCACGAGCTCGCCCAGGAAGCGCCGGCCCGCGGCATCGGTCCGCTCGAACAGCGCGCGGAGGGCCTGCACCCTCCGCTCCGTCGAGCCGGGGCCCGCGTCGGCCGCGATCGCGTCGAAGGCACGGTCGACCTCGAGAAGGGTGAGGGGCCCGCCCGAGGCCGGCGCGTCGCTCGTGGCGGCCTGGATCGTCCGCCATCCGAGGCCGATCTTGCCCTGCGGGAGCGTCCCCGTGAGGTAGAGCGCGGCCAACACCGTCTCGGGGCCATCGGTCTGCCGCAAGAGGTCGGCGAGGAGCGCCACCTTCTCGCCCTTCTTCGGGGTGGCCCGCACGCGGCCAACCCGGTCGACCAGATGCGACAGCTCCATCGCCCGGCATTCTAGTTCGAGCCGAAGCCTTGGCGTGGCAAGCGGCGCGCTAGACTGCTCTTGGCCATGTCAGACGTGTCCGCCGTGCGAGGGTTCATCCTCGAGCCGACCTACCGCGTCGAAGCGGGGCGCCCGGTCGTGCAGCTCCATGGCCGCCTCGAGGACGGTCGGACCTTCCTGGTGCGCGACGACCGGCAGACGCCGCACTTCTACGTCGAGGCGCGCGATGCCGATCACGCGCGTGCGATCGGCGCCCGGCCGCTCGCCACGACGGACAAGGTAACCCTGGAGGGGCATCCCGTCGTCCGGGTCGAGGTCCAGGCGCCGTCGGATGTTCCCCCGCTCCGCGAGCGCCTGACCCGGGCCGGGATCGCCTGCCACGAGGCAGACGTGCGCTTCGCGATGCGATACCTGATCGAGCGAGGCGTTCGCGGCTCGCTCGAGATCCGGGGCCCCGCGCGGACCGTCCCCGGCATCGGCCTCCTCTTCGACAACCCCGAGGTCGCTCCGTGCGACTGGACGCCGACCCTGACCGTCCTGTCCTTCGACATCGAGACCGATCCGCGCGCGGAGCGCCTCCTCTCGATCGGCCTGCACGGCGGCGGCGCTTCCGAGGTGCTGCTGCTCACCCCCGCCGGCTGGAGCTACCCGGAGGGCGCCATCCCGCTCCCGAGCGAGAAGGCGCTTCTCGCCGCCTTCTGCCGGCGTGTTCGTGAGCTGGACCCCGACGTCCTCACCGGTTGGAACGTGGTCGATTTCGACCTGACCGTCCTCTCACGGCTCGCCGCCCGGCATGGCGTGCCCCTGGAGCTCGGCCGGGGCTCGGGGCCGTTGCGTCTGCGCAACGACCTCTCGGCCCGCGGCTCGCGCCGGGCAAGCGTGCCGGGCCGGGTCGTCCTCGACGGCATCTTCCTCCTGCGCGGCGCCTTCGTGCGCATGGAGGACTACAGCCTGGACGCGGTCGCGCGCGAGGTCCTCGGCGAGGGCAAGCTGGTGGCGGGTCACGACCGCGCCGAGGAGATCCTGCGCCTCTTCAAGGAAGATCGGGAGCACCTCGTCCAGTACAACCGGACCGACGCACGGTTGGCCCTGGAGATCCTCGAACGGTTGCAGCTCGTGGCCCTCGCGGTCGAGCGCAGCCGCCTGACCGGCATGCCCCTCGACCGCGTCTCCTCCTCGATCGCCGCCTTCGATTTCCTCTATCTCTCGGAGCTGGGGCGGCGGAGGGTGGTCGCTCCCAGCGTCGCCAGGGTGGACGCGACCACTCCCATGGGCGGCGGCCACGTCCTCCAGCCCCGGCCCGGGCTCTACACGAACGTGGTCGTCCTGGATTTCAAGAGCCTCTACCCGAGCCTCATCCGGACGTTCCAGATCGATCCCTTGAACCTCGTTCGGCCGGGATCGGGCCGCCGCCGCGACGGCGACGCGATCGTCGCCCCCAACGGCGCGGCCTTCGCCCGCGAGCGCGGCATCCTGACCGAGATGCTCGACGCGATCATGCCGCAGCGGGACGCCGCCAAGCGCGCCGGCGACCGCGTCAAGAGCCAGGCCATCAAGATCCTCATGAACTCGTTCTACGGCGTGCTGGGGACGCCGGCCTGCCGTTTCTACGATCCCCGGCTCGCCAACGCGATCACGAGCTTCGGGCGCGAGGTGCTGCTCTGGTGCGCAGCCCGCATCGAAGCGGGCGGTCGGCGCGTCCTCTACGGCGACACGGACAGCCTGTTCGTCGAGTCGGGCGAGGTGGACGAGGCGGCGGCCCGCCGCCTGGGGGAGACGCTTCCGGCCGCCCTGACCCGCGAGCTGGCCGCGCACATCTCGGAGACCTGGCGGGTGGAGAGCCGGCTGGAGCTGCAATTCGAGCGTCTCTACCTGCGGCTCTGCCTTCCCGCCCTCCGCCACGGCACGGCCGGGGCGCGCAAGCGGTACGCGGGCCTCGTCCAGGGCCCGGAAGGCCCGAGGGTCGTGTTCACGGGCATGGAGGCGGTGCGCGGCGACTGGACCGGCCTGGCCAAGGACGTGCAGCGCGAACTCTTCGCTCGCCTCTTTTCAGACCGACCGGTCGATGAGTACCTGCGGCAGGTCGTTGCCGAGGTCCGCGCCGGGCGCCTCGACGACCGCCTCGTCTATCGAAAGGCCCTGCGCAAGGAACCGTCCGCCTACACCGCGACCACTCCCCCCCACGTCGCCGCCGCGCGCAAGATGGATCGCACGACGCGTGGCCGCATCGCCTACGTCGTGACCACGGACGGACCCGAGCCCGTCGGCGAGCGCCAGAGCCCCATCGACTACGAGCACTACGTCGAGAAGCAGGTGCGGCCGGTGGCGGAGCCGGTGCTGGCCCTGCTGGGCCTCGACTTCCCGCGGGTCGTGGGCGACGACCGGCAGTTGCCGCTGTTCTGAGAACCCACTGTGCGAGGTCCGGAACGGCCCTAAGATGGCGCGAGGCTCGACCGAGGAGCACTCCCTGATGACCAATAAGATGAACGAGAAGAAGACGGCGATGATGACCGCGCTAGGACTAGCGCTCGCCATTCCGCTGCTCGCCGCCGAGACGAACGCCGACCTCCAGGCCCAGGTCCGCGACGCGGAGCGCGCGTTCGCCAAGACCATGGCCGACCGCGATCACGCGGCCTTCGCGTCCTTCGTCTCGGAGGAGGCCGTCTTCAGCGGGCCGAAGGCGGTCTTGCGCGGCCGGAAGGCGGTGGCCGACGGCTGGAAGCGCTTCTACGAGGGCCCGAAGGCGCCCTTCTCGTGGGAGCCGGAGAGCGTCGAGGTGCTCGACTCGGGTACCCTAGGCCTGAGCAGCGGGCCGGTGCGCGACCCGGAGGGCAACCGCATCGGCACGTTCAGCTCGATCTGGCGGCGCGGGCCCGACGGCAAGTGGACGATCGTCTTCGACAAGGGCTGCCCGCCGTGTGAGGGTTCGAAGTAGCGGGGGGACCCTCGGACGCCTGGGGGGAAAGGCAATGAACGTCCTCGTCATGGGTGTGGTGGGCGACACCGCGGCGATCTGGGGCCGGCATCTCGGACGCGAGGTCCGCTACGGCGGCAGCGGCCTCGAGGCGTGGGCCCTGCAGTCGAAGGCGCACATGCCCGAGTGGATGATCGAGGACCTGCGCCTCATGTACCGCCTCTTCCAGGAGAAGGGCCTGCGGGCGAGCGAGGCGGACCTCCGTCAGCAGGCCAAGGTGCTGAAGCACCCGCCGCGCCGGTTCGACGACTTCGCGGAGGAGACGGCCGCGTCCTGGCGCGGCTGAAGGGCCATGGACGCGGCCGGCATCATCGCCGCCCTCTTCGGCGCCCCGCGCGCGCTCGTGGGGATGCTCCACGTGCCGGCCCTGCCCGGGACGCCCCGGGCGGGCCTCGGGGTAGAGGCCGTCGCCGAAGCCATGGTCGCGGAAGCGCGGCAGTACCAGTCCGCCGGCTTCCACGGCTTGATGATCGAGAACATGCACGATCGCCCGTACCTGAAAGGCGGGGTCGGGCCGGAGGTGGTGGCGGCCATGGCGGTGGTGGGCCGCGAGGTGCGGCGGTCCGTAGGCCTGCCCCTCGGCGTGCAGGTCCTGGCCGGCGCGAACCGCGAGGCCCTGGCGGTGGCCCTGGCCTGCGGCGCCGCCTTCGTGCGCGTCGAGGGCTTCGTGTTCGCCCACGTCGCGGACGAGGGTCTGATCGAGGCGAGCGCCGGGGCCCTCCTCCGGTACCGCAAGGCCATCGGCGCCGCCGGCGTGCGCATCTTCGCCGACGTGAAGAAGAAGCACTCGGCCCACGCCATCACCGCCGACGTGTCGATCGCCGAGACCGCCCACGCGGCCGAGTTCTTCCTCGCGGACGGGGTGATCGTCAGCGGCACCAGCACGGGGCGAGCCGCCGACCCGGCGGAGGTCCGAGCGGTCAGCGACGCGGTGGGCATCCCCACCGTCGTGGGCTCCGGAATCACGGCCCTGAACGTCTCTGCCTATGCCTCGGCCGACGCCTTCATCGTCGGCTCGTGGCTCAAGCAGGAGGGCGTCTGGTCGAATCCCCTCGATCCCTCTCGCCTGGAGGCGCTCGTCCACGCGTTCCGCGCGGCGCCCCCGCCGAAGAGGCCCTGAGGTATCCTCACCCGCGATGCAGCGCCTGGCGAAGGGCCTGGTTTGCGGCGACGACGGCGTCGTGCGCTGCTCCTGGGGGGCAAGCGATCCGCTCTATCTGCCCTATCACGACCGGGAGTGGGGCTTTCCCGTGGCGGACGACCGGAGGCTCTTTGAGAAGATCTGCCTCGAGGGGTTCCAGGCGGGACTGAGCTGGCTGACGATCCTGAGAAAGCGCGAGAGCTTCCGCGCCGCCTTCGCCGGGTTCGACTTCAGGGCGGTGGCGCGCTTCGGGGCCCGGGAGGTGAAGCGACTCCTCGGGGACGCCGGGATCGTGCGGCACCGCGGGAAGATCGAGTCCACGATCCAGAACGCCCGGCGGGCTCTCGAGCTGTGCGAGGAAGCGGGCTCGCTGGCCGCCTACTGCTGGCGCTTCGAGCCCGCGCCGAACGACCGTCCCCGAAAGCTCACCTGGACCGCACTCTCGGCCATGCCGTCTACCGCTACCTCCATCGCCCTCAGCCGCGACCTCAAGAAGCGGGGCTGGACCTTCGTGGGTCCGACCACGGTCTACGCGTTCATGCAGGCGATGGGCCTGGTGAACGACCACCTGGAGGGCTGCGGGGTCCGCGAGCAGGCGGAGGCGGCGCGGCGGCGCTTTCGACGGCCCGCGTGAGGCTCGACCTCGTCGTGCTCGGCAACCTGCTGGTGGACGACGTGGTGCTGCCCGACGGTCGCACTCGCATGGCCGAGCCCGGCGGAGCCGCCCTGTATGTGGCGCTCGGGGCCTGGCTGTGGGGGCTCCGTGTCGGGATCGTGGCCGTGCGCGGGGACGAGTACCCCGTCGAGACGCTCGAGAGCCTGGCCAGTCGCGGGATTGCGCTCGAGGGGGTTGCCCGGCTGGGCCGGCCCGGGCTCCGGACCTGGCTTCTTTACGAAGGCGTCCGCCGCCAGATCATCCACCGGCTCGACGGTCCGACCCACCTCGAGATGTCCCCGGCTCCCGGCGCCATTCCCGCGGACTGGCGTGATGCCCGCGCCTTCCACCTGACCGCCTCGTCTCGCTGGATCCGTACGTGCTGCTGCGCCCGGACACCCTCGCAGCATGGCAGGGGCTCTTGCCCCGGGTCGAAGCCCTGTTCCTCAGCGAGGACGAGATGGAGCTGACCGAACCCGAGGCCCTGCGCGTCCTGACGGGGGGAAGGCTGAAGACGGTCGTGTTCAAGCGCGGCGCCGAGGGCGGAACCCTGTTCGACGGCGCGACCGACCGGGTCGTGCCCTGGGAGCCCCGGGCCGCGGCGATCGTGGACCCCACGGGCGCCGGCGACGTATTTGCGGCGGGCGTGCTCGCCGGCTGGCTGCGCGGCGAGCCGCACGAGCGGGCCCTCCAGCGGGGGATCGTGGGGGCGAGCTTCGCGATCGAAGACTGGGGGCCGGCCGGCATCTTCCGAGCGACGCCGGAGGCAGCGGACGCCCGCCTGCGCGAGTGGTTCGGATGACCGGCGTCCCCGACCGGTTCCGCGTCTCCGCGCAAGTCTCCGAAGCGCGGGCGGCGGGGCAGCCGATCGTGGCCCTCGAGACGACGCTCGTGACCCACGGGCTCCCCCACCCGGAAGGACTGTCGGTGGCCGCCGAGCTCGAGGCCGAGGTGCGGTCGGCTGGGGCGACGCCGGCTACTCTGGGCGTGCTCGACGGTTTCCTGGTCGCCGGCCTCACGCCGGCCGAGCTGGAACGACTGGCCACGGCGCCGCGTGTGGCGAAGGTGAACCTCAGCAACCTCGCGGCCTGCCTGGCGAGCGCCGGGCCGGGATCCACCACCGTAGCCGCCACCGTGTTCGCGTCCCATCGACTGGGCATCCGGGTGCTCGCCACCGGCGGCATCGGAGGCGTGCATCGGGATGCGGGCGAGACGGGCGACGTCTCGTCCGACCTGACCGCCCTCGCGCGCTTCCCGGTGGCCGTGGTCTGCGCCGGCGCCAAGGCGGTGCTCGACCTGCCCAAGACGGTCGAGGCGCTCGAGACCCTGGGGGTGCCGGTCTTCGGCTGGCAGACGGACCGCTTGCCGGCCTTCTACCGACGCGACAGTGGCCTCCCGGTCGATCGGCGCTTCGACACGCTGCCCGAGCTGTCCGGGGCGGTTGCCGCGCATTTGGACCTGGGGCTGGGAACGGGCGTGGTCGTCGGCAACCCGATCCCGCCCGACCACGAGATGCCGGCGGAGCTGTACGAGCGGAGCCTGGCCGAAGCCCTGCGCGACGCCGCCGCGCGAGGCGTTCGCGGCCGCGACGTCACGCCCTTCCTGCTCGAGAGACTACGCGTCCTGACCGAAGGCAGGAGCGTCTTCTCGAATCGCGCGCTCCTCCGCGCAAACGCTGCCCTGGCGGGGCGCCTGGCAAAGGCCCTTGCAGTGAGCCGGTGACAACGGGACGTCACTCCTCGCGCAGGAGGGCCGCCGGGTCCAGGCGCGCGGCGCGACGAGCGGGCAGGTAGCTGGCCAGGAGCGCCGCCATGGCGAGCACTCCCGCCACCGCCGCGAAGGTGGCGGGGTCGGTGGCGCCCACGCCGAAGAGCAGGCCTTGCATGACCCTGGTGAGGGCGAATGCCGCCACCAGCCCCAGGCTCACCCCCGCCGTGGCCAGGCGCGCCGCCTGGCCCAGCACCATGCGCAGCATGTCGCCAGGGTCGGCGCCCACGGCCAGCCTCAGGCCAATCTCGCCCCGGCGTCGCTCGACCGACTCCGCCAGGACGCCGTAGACGCCGACCGTAGCGAGGGCCAACCCGATCAGGGCGAACGCGCCGAGAAGGGCCATGATGAAACGGCGCGCGGCCAGCGAGTCGGACAGCAGCTCGAGCAGGGGCCGCACGCTGTAGACGGACTGTTCGGAATCGAGCGCGGCCACCTCGCGCCGGAGCGCGCCGGCGAGCGCCCCGGCATCGCCGGACGTGCGCACGACCAGGCTCATCCAGGACCAGCTCTGCTGCGGGTGCGGCACGTAGATCTCGGGCGGGGCGGGGACGTGCCGGCCGGATGGGCGGACGTCGCCCACGACGCCCACGACCTCGAAAGTGCGGGGGTCGCTCTCGTCCGTCCCGATGCCGATGCGGATCCGCTGGCCCAGCGGGTCCAGGCCGGGCATGACCTGGGCGGCCAGGGTTTCGTTGACGACCGCCACCGCGGGCGCCTCTCGGCGGTCGCCCGCGTCGAAGGTGCGGCCCTTCTTCAGTGGGATGCGCATCGTCTCGAAATAGCCGGAGGTCACGGCGCGGTACTCGGCGCGTGGCTTCTGGCCGGGTGCCGACGCGGGCTGGCCTTCCACGGTGAAGCGCGTCGCGATGCCGCCGTCGGCTCCGAGCGGGAGCGGCGTGATGGCCGCCGCCGAGATCACCCCGGGCAGGGTGCGCACGCGCTCGAGCAGCTCGGCGTAGAAGCCGGCGCGCTGGTCCGGCCGTGGATAGCGCGTGCCGGGCAGCGACACGGCGAGGGTCAGGACGTCGTGGGGATCGAAGCCGGGATCGACGGACAGCACGCGGCGGAAGCTCTCGAGCAGCAGGCCGGCGCCCGCCATCAGCACCAGGGAGAGGGCGATCTCCGCGACGACGAGGAGGCGGGCGACAGGATGTCGCGCCAGGCGCGGGCTCCGGCCGGACTCGTGCAAGGCCGTCTGGACGTCGGTGCGGGACGCGGAGAGCGCCGGGGCCAGGCCGAAGGCCACCCCGGTGGCCAGGGAGAGCGCCAGGGAGAACCCCAGCACCCGGCCGTCGAGCGCGATGTCGAAAAGGCGCGGCGTGCTGGCAGGTGCGAGCGACACCAGGGCGCCGAGGCCCCAGTGGGCCAACGCGAGTCCGGTCACGCCGCCCATGACCCCCAGGAGGATGCTCTCGGTGAGGAGCTGGCGGACGAGTCGCGACCGCCTCGCCCCCAGCGCGGCCCGGATCGCCACCTCTCTCTGCCGTGCCAGGGCCCGAGGCAGGACCAGGTTGGAAGACCAGGATCGGCTGACGCAGCTCGCCCACCGTGTCCGCATGCAGCGACTCCATCATCGCTCCCACGCCGGTGTTGGAGTCGACGTGCTCCTTTTCGAGACGCAAGGCGACGGCGGCCAGCTCGGCTCGGGCCTGGTCGACGCTCACGCCGGAGCGGAGACGGCCAATCACGACCAGGGACCGGTTGCCGCGCTGCTCGAGCGCTTCACCGTCCAGGGCCAGGGGGGCGAAGACTTCGGCAGGCTCGACCTCGCGCGGCGGACGGAAGCTCTGGGGCAGGATGCCGATGACGGTGTGAGGCTGTCCGCTGAGCGTGATGCTCCGGCCCACGAGCGCAGGGTCGGCGCCGAGGCGCCGCCACAAGCCGTGGCCCAGAACGGCCACCGGCTCGCCACCGGGTCGGTCGACGTCCGCGGGGAACAGATGGCCGACGGCCGGCGCTACGCGCAAGGTCTGGAAGAAGCTGGCGGTGACCCGCGCCCCTTGGATGCGCTCCGGACCGCCGGGCCCCGCCACGGTGACGTCCGCAGGGCGCAGCGCCGCCATCGTCTCGAAGCTCCGGCTCTCCTGTCGCCAGTCGCGATAATCGGGATACGAGATCACGCCTGGCCTGCCGGGCTGGGCCCGGGTCGCCCCGCGGATCATGACCAGCCGGTCGGGCTCGGGGTAGGACAGGGGCTTGAGCAGCACGCCGTTCACAGCGCTGAACATCACGGTCGTGGCGCCAACGCCGAGACCGACGGTGAGCACGGCCAGCACGGTGAAGCCGGGGCTGCGCAGCAGCCGGCGTGCGGCGTATCGCAGGTCGTTGAGCAGCGTCTGCATGCGAGCGCTCCTACTCCCGCCGGAACCAACGGGGTCAAAGGATACAATGACGTCGAGCATGGAGACCCGCGCGCTGGGGCAATCGGGAATCAGGGTAGGGGCGATCGGCCTCGGCTGCATGGGCATGTCCGAGTTCTACGGGCCGCGGGACGAGGCGGAGTCCATCGCGACCATCCAGCGCGCCCTCGATCTCGGCGTGACCCTTCTCGACACGGCCGACATCTACGGCCCGTTCACCAACGAGGTGCTGGTCGGCAAGGCCATCCAGGGCCGGCGCGGTTCCCTGGTCCTGGCCACGAAGTTCGGCATCGTGCGCAGCGCGACGGACCCGCTCGTGCGCGGGATCAGCGGCCGGCCGGAATACGTCAAGGCCTGCTGCGACGCGAGCCTGAAGCGGCTGGGCGTGGAGAGGATCGACCTCTACTACCAGCACCGGGTGGACCCGAAGACGCCGATCGAGGAGACGGTGGGCGCCATGGCGGAGCTGGTGCGCGCGGGCAAGGTGGCGGCGCTGGGGCTCTCCGAGGCGAGCGCCACGACCCTGCGCCGTGCCTTCGCGGTCCACCCCATCGCCGCTCTCCAGTCCGAGTACTCGCTCTGGAGCCGCGACCCCGAGGACGAGACCCTGGCCGCGTGCCGGGAGCTGGGGATCGGCTTCGTGGCCTACAGCCCGCTCGGTCGGGGCTTCCTCACCGGCCAGATCAAGCGCTTCGAGGACCTGGCCGAGGACGACTGGCGGCGCATGTCGCCGCGATTCCAGGGCGACAACTTCCAGAAGAACCTGGATCTCGTGAAACAGATCAACGCCATCGGAGCCGAGAAGGGCTGTACCGCCTCGCAGCTCGCCCTGGCCTGGGTCCTCGCGCAAGGCAACGACGTCGTCCCCATCCCGGGGACGAAGCGACGAAGCTACCTCGAGGAGAACCTGGCGGGGGCCGACGTCACCCTGAGCGCCGACGACCTGGCGCGCATCGACCACGCGGCTCCCCGGGGGGCCGCCCACGGCAGCCGCTATCCCGAGCTCGCGATGGGGCTGATCAACGGCTGATCCGTTCGACCTCGATGCGGGCATCGTTGAAGCACGCGCCCCCGCCGAGGTCGGCCAGGCTGTCGGGGCACAGCGCATTGGCCGTGGTTCCGCTCTCCGTGTTGTGGCTCCAGAGGCCCTTGGGCAGGGAGACGACTCCCGGCCTCACGTCTGGCGTCACCCGAGCCCGGCAGCGCACCTCGCCGAGGGAGTTGTGGAGGCGCACGCGGTCTCCGTCGGAGATCCCGCGGGCCGCCGCATCGTCGGGATGGATCTCCACGGGAACGTGCTGCCGCCGCAGCTGGCCAAGGGTCGAGCTGATCGTCTTGTCGGTCGAGGGCGAGATGAGGGCGAGGGGGAAGGACTCTTCGGGCCCGGTCCTGAAGCCGTAGAGCCCCTGCGGCGCCTCGCGGTCGAGCTCGGCCGGCACCAGGTGCGCCTTGCCGTCGGAGGTGCCCGGAAAGGCGTCGACGAACTGTACCGGGGTGGGGCCCGCCGGGGGCAAGGCCACACCGCGTTCGGCCAACCCGTCGCGGATCGCGTCGCGACGCGCGCTCGATCGGTAGATCGCCTCCGCCAGCTCCTCGGTCGTCGTGGGATCGCCGGGCCGCGACACGCCCGTTCGCGCGCACAGCTCCGCGAAGACCTCGTGGTTCGCGCGCGACTCCCCCACCGGCGCGATCACCGCCGCTCGGTCCTGAAGGACGTAGGCGCCGTAGCCACGGGCGATCTCCCTCCGCTCGAGGAACGTGGCGGCCGGGAGCACCACGTCCGCGTACCGGGCCGTATCGGTCAACACCTGATCGAAGACCACGGTGAAGAGGTCCTCCCGCTGCAGGCCCGCTCGCACCCGCTCCTGGGCCGGCAGGGTCATCAGCGGGTTGCAGTCGTACACGAAGAGCAGCTTGACCGGGGGCTGCGGGCTGTCCGTCAGCACTGCCCCCACCTGGTTCATGTTGACGGCGCGGGTGGCCGGCTCGGGCTCGGCCGCCGCCAGCTCCGTGTTGACGTCCCACACTGCCGAGTTGCTGAGGGTGTACCCGCCGCCGCGCTCGCCGAACGTGCCGGCCACCGCGGGCAGGGCGAGGACCGCGGCCACCGCGGATCCTCCGTTGCGGTTCCGCTCGAGTCCCCAGCCGCAGCGTATCACCGCCGGTCGCGTCCCGGCGTAGAGGCGGGCGAACGACTCGATGTCGCCCGCGCGGAGCCCGGTGACCTCCGCGGCCCGCTCGAGCGTCCAGGGCTCGGCCCGGCGGCGCAGCTCGTCCCCGCCGGTCGTGTGGCGGGCGAGGAACCTCGTGTCCGCCTTGTCGTTCGCGAAGAGCCAGCGGATGACGGCGAGGGCGAGGCCCAGGTCGGTGCCCGGCCGGAGGGCGAGATGGGAATCGGCCCTCCGCGCCAGAGGCGTCCGCCGGGGATCGATCACCACGAGGCGGCCGCCGTTCTTCTGGGCCTCCTGGATGTAGGGCACGAGGTGAATGCCCCCGACGGACGGGTTGGCGCCCCACACCACGATCAGCCGGGCCACGGCGTAATCCGGATAAGCGACGCCGGCCATTTTCCCGTACAAGGCCTCTGCGGCGCGGCCGGTGGGCATGGCGCACACCGTCCGGAGGAGGCGTGAGGCGCCGAGACGATGGAAGAGGCGCGCGTCCGTGGTGTCCTGGGAAAGGTAGCCGTTCGAGCCGCCGTACGACAGCGGCAGGATCGCTTCCCCGCCCCATTCCCGCCTGGTGGCGCGCAGGCGATCCGTGATGAGGCTCAGGGCCTCGTCCCAGGTCGCGCGCTCGAAGCGGCCCTCGCCCTTCAGCCCGCGCCGGACAGCCGGGTAGAGCAGGCGCTCGGGGCCGTACAGGTGGCCGGCGTATCCGCGCACTTTCGCACAGATGTACCCGCGGGTGACCGTGTTCGAGTGGCTGCCGTCGATCGTGATGACCCGGCCGTCTTTGACGGTCACGGACAGGCTGCAGGCGTCCGGGCAGTCCAGGGGACAGCCGCTCTTCACCGTCGTGGTCGTGGTTGCGCTCATCTCCTCCAAGCCTCGACGTCATTGTCCCATGTCTGCACGACGGCGGCGTTACCGCTAGAATCGCGCCGCCTCTCGTGCTGAACCATCTCCTGCTCGCCGGCGTCGGGTTCGCCGCCGCCGTCCTGAACACGATCGCGGGCGGCGGCTCGTTCCTCACCCTGCCGATCCTGATCTTCCTCGGGCTGCCCGCCATCGAGGCCAACGCGACGAACCGCGTCGGGGTGGTGGCCCAGAACGTCGGCGCCATCTGGGGCTTCAACCGGCACCGGCTCTTCAATTGGCGCTCGGACTGGGGCTTGGCCCTGCCGGGCATGGTCGGCGCGGCGTTCGGGGCATGGTTCTCGCTCCAGATCACCGACCGCGATTTCCGCCGCCTGCTCGCGGTCGTCATGGTCGTGCTGACCCTGTGGACGCTCTTCGACCCGACGGGCCGCGCGGCCGGGAGGCTCGCGGGCCGCCCCTGGCTCGTACGCGGGGGCTTCTTCCTGGTCGGCATCTACGGTGGGTTCCTGCAGGCCGGCGTCGGTTTTCTCTTCCTTGCCCTGACCACTCTCGCCGGCCTGGACCTCGTGCGCGGCAACGCGGTCAAGGTGCTGGGCATCCTCCTGCAAACGGCCCTCTCCCTGGCCATCTTCGCCTGGAGCGGCCATGTGCGCTGGCCCGAGGGCCTGGCCCTGGCGGCAGGGAGCCTCCTGGGCAGCCTGCTGGGCGTCCGGCTCACCGTGCGGAGGGGCCACCGTTTCGTGCAGACGGTCGTGACCGTGGCCATCCTCGTCCTGGCCGTCCGTCTCTGGTTTCCTTGAGCTTCCCGACGCCCGTGCTACGCTCTCTCGCCGGCCCCCGGAGGTTTCATGAACTACGATGATGCAGACAGACCCGGATTCGCGATCCGACTGCTCGGCGCCCTCTGGCGGCTCCTCGACGGCTGCCGGCGCGTCGCCGTCAACCTGCTTTTCCTCGCCATCGTGATCGCGCTCGTGGCCGGCGTCTTCGCCGGACGCCCGAGGGTCCCGGCCACCGCCGCCCTCGTGATCGACCCGAAGGGACCCATCGTTGAGCAGCTCTCCGGCAGTGCGCGCGACCGGCTGATGAGCACCTTGACGGGATCCGGGCCCTCGCAGGAAACGCTTCTGAAGGACCTGCTCGACGCCATCCGGGCGGGAAAGGACGACCCGCACGTGAAGGCGCTCTTCCTCGACCTCGACCAGATGGGCGGCGCGGGCATGAGCAAGCTCCAGGACCTTCGGGCCGCGCTGCTCGACTTCAAGAAGTCCGGCAAGAAGGTGGTTGCCGCGGGAGACGACTATAGCCAGGCGCAATACTACGTGGCGGCCCACGCCGACGAGGTGTTCCTTCACCCGATGGGCATGGTCCTGCTGGAGGGCTTCGGCGGCTACCGCCGATACTACAAGGAGGGTCTCGACAAGCTCGGGATCGAGATGCACGTCTTCCGGGTCGGCGAGTACAAGTCGGCGGTCGAGCCCTACCTGCGCGACAGCATGTCCGCCGAGACCAAGGAAGCCCTGGAGGACGTCTACGGCGACCTCTGGCGGTCCTATCTGGCCGACGTGGCCGGGGCCCGCAAGCTGAAGCCCGAGGACCTCGCCGCGGGGATCGATGCCCTGCCCGACCGCCTGCGCGCGGCGGCGGGCGATTTCGCCCTCGTGGCCCGGGACGGGAAGCTCGTCGACACCCTCGCCCCCCGCGACGAGGTCAGGAAGCGGCTGATCGCGCTCGTCGGCGAGGACAAGAGCACGAAGTCCTACAACCGCATCTCGTTCCGCGACTACCTCGTGGCCAAGGGGGGCGACCGCAGCGGTTCCGGCGGAAGCGGCGACGCGGTGGCGGTGGTCGTGGCCAAGGGAGAGATCCTGGACGGCACCCAGCCGCCGGGCGCGATCGGAGGGGACTCCACGGCCGCGCTCATCCGGCAGGCCCGCCAGGACGAAAGCACGAAGGCGATCGTGCTGCGGGTGGACAGCCCCGGGGGAAGCGCTTTCGCCTCGGAGGTGATCCGCCGCGAGCTGGAGGTGACCCAGGCCGCGGGCAAGCCGGTGGTCGTCTCCATGGGGAGCGTGGCCGCGTCGGGGGGTTACTGGATCTCCACCGCTTCCGACGAGATCTGGGCCAACCCGAATACGATCACCGGCTCCATCGGCATCTTCGGCGTCTTCCCCACCGTCGAGAAGCCGATGGCCAGGTACCTGGGCATCCACGTGGACGGCGTCGGCACGACCCGCTTCACGGACCCCGTCCGCGTCGACCGGGCCCTCAGCGCCGAGATCGCGGAAGCGCTGCAGCTCAGCATCAACCACGGGTACGAGGAGTTCCTCGTCCGCGTAGGCAAGGCCCGCAAGATGACACGCGAGCAGGTGGACAAGATAGCGCGCGGCCGCATCTGGAGCGGCGAGGACGCAAAGACGCTCGGCCTCGTCGACCAGCTCGGCGGGCTGCCGGAGGCCATCGAGTCGGCGGGGAAGCGAGCCAAGCTGGCCAAGGGTTATCGGATCGTCTACGTCCAGAAGGAGCGGGGGCTCAAGGACAAGCTGCTCTCCCAGCTCTTCAGTGGGTCGGCGCGGCTGGCGGCGGCGCTGGGACTCGTCGCCGCCGAGGCCGAGCCCAGTCCCCCGCTCTCTCCCGTGGAGCGCACATTCCTCTCGATTAAGGAGGAACTCGGCCGGATGGCGCGCTGGAATGACCCCAGGGGCCTGTACGCTCACTGCCTCTGCGGCGAGGAATAGCAGCCTTCCGAGCCGGAGCCGGCGGAGCGGGAGCTCGCGGCCCGGGATCTAGCGGCCGGTGAGCGCCTCCTCCAGGACACGTCCCTCGCTGCCGCTCGGTGTCTCCACCGCCAGCAGCGTCGCCAGCGTCGGAGCGAGGTCGTTGAGGGCCACCGCCCGGTCGTAGCGGCCCGGCCGGATGCCCGGGCCGAGCAGCACCAGGGGGATGTGGCTGTCGTACGAGTAGGGAGTGCCGTGAGTCGTTCCCTTCTCTTCACGGATCCAGTAGGGCTCGAGCAGCACCTCCACGTCGGGCGACCGTTGCGCATGAAAGCTGCGCAGGACGCGCCGGCAGGCGGAGTCGCTCCCCACCTGGCCGAGCAGGAGCTGGGCGCGGGTGAAGACGCGCGCGACGTGGGGCGTGTCGGAGAGGACCCGGGCCGCACGGCTCTCGACCTCGCCCTCGTCGAGGTTCTTGTCCCGGATCAGGGAGCGGTTCAAATAGAGCCCGCTGCCCGCGGTCCCCGCCACCCATTTCCCCGGCCCGTAGGCAGCGGTGAGCGCGGCGTTCACGGGATCCGCGAGGTCGGCCGTCTTCATGCGGCCGCCCGGCATCCGGCGCTCCGCCATGACCTCGGGAACCGGCGCGACTCCGTGGTCCGCGGTCAAGGCGACGAGGGTGCGGCCCGGACCCACCCTCCGCTCGACCGCCGCCAACAGGGCCCCGATGACCTGGTCCGTCCGGACCGTCATGTCCGCCATCTCCTCGGAATCGGGGCCCACCACATGGCCGAGCCCGTCGTTCGAGGAGAAGCTGACGGAGAGCACGTCCGTGACCTTGCGCTGGCCGAGCTGCTCGCCGTCGAGGGCCGCCTCCGCGAACGCCTCGAGCAGCTCGTTGCCGAACGGGCTCTGGTAGATCGCCGCGTTCAGCTCGGACCCGGGGGCCGAAGGCATCGTCTTCAGCAGGCGGCCATCGGCCGCTCTCCACTCCGCCCCCGCGAAGTGGTCGGCCAGGTGGCGCTCGTTGAACGCCACGACCCAGGCGGGGAGCTCGGCGAAGTACCAGGTGCTGCTGACGAAGTTGCGGCTCGCACCGTCCTGCCAGTAGGCGCCGTCGGCCATCCGGCCGACCGGCAGGATCGCGCTGCGGTCCTTGAAGCTCGCCCCCACGACCCGAGAGCGCCGGTTCGCCATCTTGAGCTCGTCCCCGAGAGTGCTCACCTGGAGCCGCGCCGGTGACGAGGCGGGCCCCGTTCCCCCCAGCAGCTTCGCCGCGGGGTCGAACACGCTCGTCACGTTCTTTCCGGTCTCCCGGTCGTACCAGTCGTTGCCCACGATCCCGGAGAGCGCGGGAGTGGCCCCCGAGAGCATGGTCGCGTGGCCCACCGCGGTCACCGTCGGGTAGTGCTCCAGGTTCGCGTTCGTGAAGACCGCGCCCTGATCGAGGAGGCGCTTGAGGCCCCCCTTGAATCGGTCGCGGAAGCGGGTGAGGTAGTCGTACCGCATCTGGTCGACCGCGATGAGCAGGACCAGCCTGGGCCGGCCACTTCCGGCGGCGGGCGGGGTGGCTCCACCCATCGCAGCCCACGTCCACCAGGCACACGAGGTCAGACACAGTGTCGCGAGAATGGTCGCCGCTCGCCGGTTCTTCATCGTCCTCCCCTACCCCGGGCGCCATTCTCTCCCGAATGGGGTACCCTTTCTCGCGAGACCTCCGATGCCTGATTTTGACGACCTCGACCTCGATAAGACGCAGCCAGAGGAGATGGAGCCGGACGGCCCGCCGCCGGAGCTGGCCGAGCTCGAGGGGTCGGGGTGGGGCCTCCGCGCCGGGATCGCTGCCGGGCTGCTCCTGATCGCGGGCGCCCTTGGCGCCGTGTTGATGCTCGTCTTCCGTCACCCCGCGCCGAAGCCCACGCCGCCGCCGAGCACGCTGTCCTCCGTGCTTCGGCCCAGCGCCGCACCGTCCGTGCCCGTTCCCCCGCTCGAAGGGAGCGACGGCTTCGTCCGTGACCTCGCCAAGGGCCTTTCGAGCCACCCCCAGCTCGCGGTGTGGCTCGCCGCCAAGGAGCTGGTCCGCACCCTCGCCGCCGTCGTCGACAACGTGGCGGCGGGGAACAGCCCCAGCCCGCACCTCGCCTTCCTGGCCCCGAAGCAGCCGTTCGCGGTGATCGGGAAGCGGGGTCGGACCGTGATCGACCTGCGCAGCTATGCGCGGTGGAACACGTTCGCCGAAGGGGTCGGGGCGATCGACTCCGCCGAATGCGCGCGGGTCTTCGGCCTCACGGAGCCGCTCTTCGAGGCGGCCTGGCGGGAGCTGGGCCATCCCGAACCGTTCCGGAAGGGTGTCGCGCAAGCCGCGGCGGCGCTGCTCGCGGTGCCCGTCGTCGAAGCGGAGGTGCCCGTGACCCAGGTTGTCCGCGCGGTACCGGTCTACGAGTACGCGGATCCCAACCTGGAAGCCCTCACGCCCGCGCAGAAGCAGCTTCTCCGGATGGGACCGGCCAACGTCGCCCGCATCCAGGGGAAGGTGCGCGAGGTGGCCGCCGCGCTGGCCGCGGCGCCCTAGCATCGGCATGATCGGAGAGACGGCCTCCCACTATCGCGTCCTGGAGCGCCTCGGCACGGGCGGCATGGGCGAGGTCTACCTGGCCCAGGACCTGCGCCTGCACAGACCAGTGGCGCTCAAGATGCTCAAGCCCGAGGCCCACCAGGACGAGGCCGCCCGCGCCGACCTTCTGCGCGAGGCGCGGGCGGCATCGGCCCTCAACCACCCGAACATCGCCGTGATCTACGAGGTGGACGAGATGGCGCGCGCCGAAGGGCCGGTGCGTTTCATCGCCATGGAGTACGTGGCCGGCAAGACGCTCTCCGAGCTGAGCCAGGCCGGCCCCCTGGCTCTCGACCTCGTGCTCGACCTCGCGCAACAGGTGGCGGGGGCGCTGGGCGAGGCCCACGCCCACGGCGTCATCCATCGGGATGTGAAGCCCTCGAACGTGATGGTGACCGGGAGCAGCCGGGTCAAGGTCCTCGACTTCGGGCTGGCCAAGCGCGAGGCGCCCCCGGTCGATCTCGACCTGACATGGACCCGAGAGCTGCGCTTCGCCGAAGGCGCCCTCGTCGGCACGGTGGCCTACATGGCGCCGGAGCAGGCGCTGGGGCTGGAGATCGACGGGCGGGCCGACGTCTTCTCGCTCGGCGTCCTCCTGTACGAGCTGGTGGCGGGCCGCCCGCCATTCAGCGGCCGCAACGCCATGCAGATCCTCGACGCGATCCTCCACGCGGACCCGCCGCCTCTCGTGGCCCGCCTGGCCGACCCGCGGATGCCCCGCCTGGAGGTGATGGTGCGCCGGATGCTCGCGAAAGACCGCGAGCACCGCCACCCGGACATGCGCGCGGTGGCGGACGATCTCGAAGCCGTGCGCCGCGGCGCCCCGATGGAAGCGGTCCGGCCCGCGGCGCCGCCCTCGCGCACCGTAGCCGTGCTCGCCTTCGCCAACATCACGGGCAGCGCCGAGGACGACTGGCTGGGAACGGGGATCGCCGAGACCGTCACCGCCGACCTGAAAGGCGTGGCGGGCCTGGCCGTGATGTCCCGAGAACGCGTGCAGGAAGTCCTGCGCCACCTTCCAGGGCCGGGCGCCGGCAACGAAGAGGCGCGTGCGGTCGAGGTGGGCCGCGCCGTGGGAGCACGCTGGGTCCTGAACGGAGGCTTCCAGCGGGCCGGGGAAAACGTGCGCGTCACCGCCCGGCTCACCGAGGTCGAGACCGGCACCATCGTTGAGACGGTGAAGATCGACGGGCGGCTCGGCGAGATCTTCGACGTGCAGGACCGCATCGCCCGCGAGCTGTCGAAGACCCTTCGGCTCACGGACAGCCCGGGCGGCCGTGAGCTGGAGGACACGCGGGTGGTCGAGGCCTACGAGGCCTTCTCGAAGGGCGTGATCAACCTGCGGCGGGAGAGCTACGAATCCCTCGATCGCGCGGTGTTCCTCTTCGAGCGCGCGACGTCGCTGGACCCCGGCTACGCGCGCGCCCACCTCGAGCTCGGATCCACCTACGCGAACAAGGCAGAGTACCTGGCGATACCCGAGCTGCAGGATCGGGCCATCGCGAGCTTTCGCCGCGCCCTGGAGCTTCGGCCCGGCCTGGTGCGCGCCTGGCGCGAAATGGGAGGGGCCCTCGTCTCCCTTTGCCGCGACGACGAAGGGATCGAGGCCATCCGCCGCGCCCTGGAGCTGGACCCCGAGGATGCGGGGGCCCTCGCCTCGATGGCGCGCGCGCTCTTCGTAGGCCAGGCCCGGTTCCGCGAGGCGGTCCCCTACTTCGAGAAGGCCCTCGCCCGGAATCCCCAGGCGGGTTGGTACGCGCTCCAGCTCGCGCACTGCCTGACCCTCCTCCGCGAGTTCGAGCCGGCGGAGGCCGTGGCGCGGAGGGCGGTCGAGCTGCAGGCGGCCTTCTTGTCCGGCCAGGAAGGCGTCCGCTTCGCCGGCGCCCACATGCGCCTCGGACATCTGGCCGCGCTCCAGGGCCGGCCCGAGGAGGCGGCCGACGAGTTTCGCTGCGAGCTGGCCTTCATCCAGAAGTGGGATCACGCGCTCCGGAGCCGCATCGTGATCGAGCTGCACATGCGCCTGGGGGCGGCCTGCCAGCAGCTGGGCAACACGGCCGAGGCGGAGGCCGCGTTCGTGACCGCGCTCGAGGGCTTCGAGGACCGCATCCGCCTGGGGGCCGACGAGCCGTTCACCCGGTACTACGTGGCCTGCATCCACGCCCTGCGCGGACAGCACGAGGAGGCCATCGACTGCCTGGAGAAGGCCGCCCGACAGCGGCGCGCGTTCACGGTCGTCCGGGCGCGAATCGATCCGGACCTGCTGGCGCTGCGCGACCACCCGCGCTTCCGCGCCCTTGTGGCAGGGGAGTGATCGGGCATGACCTCACGGCGGCAGTTCCTGGGCGGCGCCCTGGCGGTTCTCGGGACACGGGGAAGTATCGTGAGCGCTGAGTCGACACAGGGTCCGGCGGTGACGCGTGGAGGCGACGACGCCCTCGAGTCGGCCCTCGAGCGCCTCGCCAACACGGGGCCCGAGTTCGGGGGCGGCCTCGCCAACCACGGGCCCATGGCCGCCGAAGCCCTGGTCCGCCTCGGCCGCCCCGAGGCGGTGACGTCGTGGGTCGAGGAGTACCGTCATCGTCTCCAATCGCACCCCGAGCCGCGCAAGCCAATCTCGGGCGACGGCTGGTCCGAGGCGCTTGGGGATTTCGACCGTGTGGGCGACTGGGTCCGCCTGTTCGACCGGCAGCTCCGCGAGGGGCCCTGGCCTGCGGTGCTGGCCGTCTGGGCCCCGCGTCTCGCGCCGGGCCTGGTGGGGGCGGCCTTCCACGGTCTCATCCGCACGGGCCACGCCGCCCGCGGGCTCGGCCGCCGCGACACGCCGGCGCGGCGGCAGGAGCTGGCGGAAGGGCTCGCGTACTGGGCCGCGCGCTATCGGCGGCTTCCGGTAGCCGCCCACCCGCGCAACTCCAGGCTGCCCTCGGAGGCGCTGCCCGAAGTAGCGTTCCTGCCCCCGGAGCGGCGCACCCCGCGGCGGCTCATCAGCGAGGGCCTGGCCGGCCTGGACGCCTTCCCGGCGTTTGGGGGCGTGATCGATCTCGTCGACCCTTCCCGCGACACCTCCGCGTTCCTGTCGAACCTGACCGCGACCTTTGCCCGCGTCTACCTCGAGCAAGCGGTGACCGGCGGCGGCGTCATCACGTTCATCCACACGGTGACGGGACCGAGCGCGATACGCCTGCTGCTCCCCCACCTCCCCGCGGCCCTGCATCCCGCGCTGCTGCGCTATGGCTGGCAGGGGACGGCCGGGGTCTACGCCGCTCTTGGCCAACCCTCGCCGGGCTCAGCCCCGACCCGGCCCGCCCTCGACGCCGACAGCCTCGTGGACCGCGCCGTGGCCAGCGGCGACGAGCACGCGATCAAGTTCACCGAAGCCTGCCTGCGCGAGCACGCCATCGATCCCCGGCCAATCTACCTGGAAGCGGCTGGCGACGCCGTGCGACGGCTCGGGCGTGGCTGAAGGGCGGCGGCGATCTGTTACGATCGCTGCGTGATGGAGCTCACCCCCGGGCGCGTCCGCGCCGCACGGATACTCGGCATGACCGCCGATTTCGTCCAGATCGGCCTCCTGCCCCTGTTCAGCCCGGGATGGCTCTCGCCGCTGAACGACGCCCTCGACGTGGTGGTCGCCGCCGCCATGGTCGCTCTCGTCGGGTGGCACTGGTCCTTCCTGCCGGCCTTCCTCGCGGAGCTGGTTCCGGTCTTCGACCTCGTGCCGAGCTGGACCGCCGCCGTCCTGATTGCCACGCGCAACGCCCCGGGAGCCCCGGTCCCTGCGACGGCCGTGCGAGAGCTGCCGTCAGGCCCGCCCCCGAAGGACGGATCGGCAGGCCCGCCGCAACTGCCGTCCGCCTGAGCGCCAAAGGACGGACACTCTAGCCCTCCGGCTCGTACAGGAGGCCCAGGCTGTACGTCCCCGGCGGGACGTCGAGCTCGGCGCTGCCCAGCGCATCGAAGCGCAGGTCGTGACTCGGGCCGCCCTCGGCAGGGACGAGGCGCAGCACGATGTCGCGCAGGATCGGAAGATCCGGCAGATGGACCTGCACGAAGCGCCGCGTCGTCCCGTCCAGCCCTTCCTCGGAGAGGATCCGTAGCGGTCCGTAGTCCGCGAGGGTCGCGTAGTCGTGCGGGATCGTGATGCGCGGGGTCGGGTATCCGAGCCTCTCCTTCAGGTAGATCTGGATGCTCACCTCGACCTCCATGAGCCGATAGAGGGCGCGGGTGAGCCGGTTCCTCGAGATGATGCTGAGGAGCCGGGAGGAGACGACCTCGTTGGCGAGAGCGTACTCCCCCGCCGCGATGAACGCGCTGAGCTGGTCGATGCTCTTGAAGACCAGCTGGCTCTCCGAGGGGGCGAGGCGAACGCTCGAGATCTCGATGAGGATCGTTTCGAGGTCGTGCAGGGACTTCCGCCCTTCCTGCCGCGCGTCGTCCCGGTCGCCGAAATCGGCGTAGGCGATGTGGATGAGGGTCGGGACCAGACGGAAGAAGACGCCCTTGATCGCCGGAGCCGCGTCTTCGTGGAGGGTGGGGACCAGCGCCTGGAAGAAAACGATGAAGTTCTCCACCGCCTGCACGGGCGCCTTCTTGGCGCTCTGCCGACAGATCTCCATCAGCACGTTCGTGCGCTCGGTCAGCAGGGCCGGAGAGAGCGCCCCGAAGCCGGCCTCGTCGAGGCTCTCCAGGATGCCGTCATCGGGCCGCGGGTCGAGGAAGGCGGCCAGCTTTTCCGGCAGCAATTCCGGGACCGAAGCGGGATGGGCTGAGGGGAGGGCGGCGAGGCTCTCGAGCTCGGAGAGGAACGAAGGGTCGAAGAAATCTTCCACGCCGCACGGAGTGTAGCAAGCCGCGGACGAGGGCGCCTCGCTGGCGCGTCCGGGGAGCAGCGGCTACACTCGGACCGTTGCCGTGAAGCGCCGCCTCGTCCATCTCGTTCGCCTTCTGCCGGCGGCCGCGGCCTTCGGGCTGTTCATCCTCATTCTCCGCAAGGGCGACCTGGGCCGGGCCCTCGGCCTGATCGCCTCGCTCGGCCTCGCCCTTCCCCTGCTCCTCCTTCCCAACCTCATGATGATCACCGTGGAGACGCTCGGCTGGCGCATCGCCTTCGATCGGCTGGGACGCAAGCTGCCCTTCACCGGCTTGCTCAAGGTCCGCCTCGCCGCCGAGGCCTTCGCCATGGGCCTGCCCTCGGGCGCCCTGATCGGCGAGTCGTTGCAGCCCTACCTGCTCAAGCGCCGCTGCGGCCTGCCGTTC
>WNFL01444292.1_pt1 | contig 30551 bp, 27 predicted proteins | sample 5400361 | NCBI WGS metagenome assembly WNFL01 (sample SAMN13153351, study PRJNA577476) | soil metagenome | isolation source: 40 cm soil on Douglas fir-dominated hillslope | place: USA:California | collected 2013-09-17
GTGGCCATCCAGGACCTGAGCCCCGAGCTGGCCGCGGGCTTCGGCGTCAAGGAGGACGTGGGTGTGCTGGTGGCCGACGTGATGAAGGACGGCCCCGCCGCGGCGGGCGGGCTCAAGCCCGGCGACATCATCGTGGAGTTCGGCGGGGCGGCGATCAAGGACGTGTCCGATCTCCAGAAGCGCGTCGCGGCGATCGAGCCCGGCCGGGCCGCGCCCGTCAAGGTGGTACGGGAGAAGAAGTCGGTCACCCTGAGCGTCAAGATCGGCGAGCAGCCGACCGACGACGCGATGGAGGCGGAGGAGGGCCGCGACGAGATCCTGGGTCTCACGGTGGAGCCGCTCACGCCCGAGACGGCCCAGCAGCGTCGCCTGGCGGCCCGGAGCGGGCTCCTGGTGACCGAGGTGGCCCCGGGTAGCGCGGGGGCAGCCGCCGGGATCAAGCCAGGCGACGCGATCCTCGAGGTGAACCGGAAGCCGGTCAGCGACGCGGAGGCGTTCCGGCAGGTCGTGGCGGGCCTCAAGTCCGGCGAGTCGGTGCCGGTGTATCTGCAGCGCGGCGGGGGCGCCAACGAGTACGTGGTGCTGACCGCGCCGCGCCCGTGAGCGCGCGCCTGACTTGACCGGTGTCTCATCCGGCGCGAGTCTGTTCGAGGGAGGATCTGCCATGAGACCGCTCGTTGCGGTGGGCGTGATGGTGGCGGGGATGCTGGTAGCCGGGACCGCGCTTCCCGCCCTGGCCCAGCAGCAGACCCGGGTGGTCGCATACCAGCGCGCCCTCGAGCAGGTGTGCCAGACGAAAGTCACTCCCGAGATGATCCGGCTCTACCAGGACGCGCTCAAGGAGATGGAGACCACGCGCTACGGCCATGGCCGGGACTCCAATTTCTTCGGCCTGCGCGCCCCTGAGCGGGCTTATAACGACTGCTTCCAGGGGACCGGAGTGATGCCCCGCTGAGCGCATCCCTGCGCGCCGCGGCCCCTGAGCGCCGGCTTCACGGAGTAAGGGTAGAAATCCACTTGACAGCGGCGCCGCGGGTCCCTAACGTGCCGGGCATTTCGTACGGGACGGAGGGACACGCGAGTGGGAGCTCAGGGGTGTATCCGGAAGGAGACCAACGGGGAGGGTGACGCGGCGGCGGTCTATCGGCCCCGCCCGGTCGTGCTCGCGATCGACGACGAGCCCGGCGTGCGGGAATCGCTGCAGCTCATCCTGCAGGACGAGTTCGAGGTGCTGGAGGCGCCCGACGGGGCCGCCGCCCTCGCGATCCTCGGCGCGCGCCGGGTGGACGTGGCGCTCCTCGACGTGCGGATGCCGGGCGAGCCGGGGTCGAAGGTCCTGCCCCGGATCCTCGCGATCGACGAATCCATCCCGGTCATCCTGATCACCGCCGATCCGCACCTGCGCATGGCGGTGGACGCCATGAAGGCGGGTGCGTACGACTACCTGGCCAAGCCCTGGGACGTGGACGAGATCCTGAGCCTCGTCCGCGAGGCGGCCCGGCAGCGCGGGATGGAGCGGGAGCTGCGCTACCTGCGGGCCGAGTTCGATCGCACCCATGGTTTCGACCAGCTCGTGGGACGCCACCCGAAGATGGTACGTCTCTACGAGACGATCGCCCAGGTGGCCCAGACCCCCGCGACGGTGCTCGTCAATGCGGAGAGCGGTACCGGCAAGGAGCTGGTGGCCCGCGCGATTCACAACCAGAGCCCGCGCCGCGCTCAGCCCTTCGTCGCGGTGAACCTGGCCGCGATTCCCGACACCCTGCTCGAGTCCGAGCTGTTCGGCCACGAGAAGGGCGCCTTCACCGGCGCGCACGCGCGCAAGCTCGGCAAGTTCGAGCTGGCCCACGGAGGGACGCTCTTCCTCGACGAGATCGGCAGCCTGCGGGTCGATCTCCAGGCCAAGCTGCTGCGCGCGCTCCAGCAGCGCGAGATCGAGCGGCTCGGCGGCACCCGCACCATCCAGGTGGACGTGCGCGTGATCGCGGCCACCAATACCGACCTGCGCCAGGCCATCCGGGCCCGCGCCTTCCGCGAGGATCTCTACTATCGACTCCACGTGGTGCCGATCGGCGTGCCCCCGCTGCGCGAGCGCAAGAGCGACATCCCGGACCTGGCCGCTCACTTCCTGCGGAAGTACTCCCAGGAGTTCAAGAAGGACGTGCGCGGTTTGTCGCGGGGCGCGCTGCTGGCGCTCGACGGCTACGACTGGCCGGGCAACGTGCGCGAGCTTGAGAACATCATCGAGCGGAGCGTCGCCCTCGCCACGCGCCCGGTGATCGGGCTCGACGACCTGCCGCTCGACCTGGCGATGAACGAGGTGGCCCCCGGGCGCGGCGAGGGCGAGGTTCCGCTCACGCTCAAGGAGGCGCGCGACCGCTTCGAGCAGGCCTACGTGCTGCGGGCGCTCGAGCGCGAGGACTGGAACCAGAGCCGCGCGGCGCGCGGGCTGGGGGTGCACCGCAACACCCTGATCGCCCGGCTGGCCGCGTGGGGCTTCCGGCGCGGCGAGCCGGGGATCAGCGTGCGGCCGGTCGCGGGGGACGGCGGCCTGGCGTAGGCGGCGCCGGCGCCGCCGGGCTCAGCGGCCGAGCACCCGGCGCGCCTTGTTGGTGTTGCCGCCCACGGTCAGGACGACGGCGGCGGCGCCGCGGCCGGCGGTGGTGGCGTAGATCGAGCGCACGTTGATCCGCTCCTTGGCGAGGCGGCCGGCGACCCGGGCGAGGGCGCCGGGCTTGTTCCGGAGCCGCAGCGCGAACGCGGGCTGCTCGGTGAAGCGGTACTTGGCCTTGCGCAGCGCGCGCCGGGCCATGACCGCGTCCTTCACGACGAGGCGGATCTTCCCGCGGCCGGTCACCTCGGCCGCGCTCAGCGCGGTGATGTTGACGCCGGCGTCGGCGAGCGTGCGGGCCAGCATGGCGAGCGTGCCGGGGCGCGACACGAGGCTGAGCGTGAACTGAGTGGTCCTGGCCATCGAGGTCTCCTCCTCCGAGATCTGATCAGTGCAGTGCCATCCGGGCGGGACCTTCGAGTCCGGCCAGGATCAGTTCGCTGCCGAGTAAGGACACCACTCTACCCAGAGAGGGCCGGCTTCGGGGAAAAATCGGGCGACCGGACGGCGCTCGGCGATCGCGAGCCCCGGCCGGGGGCCGTCCGAGACGTGAGCGAGCGGCCGCTAGAAACGTCGCTGCGGAACCGTGATGATGTCGTTCGGGCGCAGCCGGACATCCTGGTTGCCGTCCGGCGATCGCATGATGCGATCGACGTCGACCCGGATCCGACTCTTCTTCTCCGGGTCGCCGCGGATGATGTCCACTCGACTTCCCGCGGCGAGGGGAGTGAGGCCACCGGCCTGAGTGAGGGCCTTCAGCAGAGTCAGGTCGCCCGCGAATTTCACCGCGCCGGGCTTCTTGACCTCACCGCTCACGTAGACCGAGTCCGCGAGGGGAACCACCACCGAATCCCCCGCCTCGAGCTTGGGGTTCTGACTCAGATCGCCCCGCTGGGCCAGCCGGTCGAAGTCGATGGGGATCTTCCGATCGCGCCGGAGGAGGAAGCCCTTCTCGCCGTCCGCCTCCGGCAGCACGCCCCCCATGAGGGAGATGGCCTGGAGCAGCGTCAGGTCTCCCGTGAGCTGCAGCACGCCCGGCTTGGCGAAGCCGCCGACGAAGTAGACCGGGCGGCTCTTGATCTCCTTGACGATGACGGTGACCACCGCGCCCTTGACGGTTTTTTCGTAGACGGCCAGGAGGTGGTCCTGTAGCTGCTGAACCGTCTTGCCGGCCACCGCGATCTCGCCCACCAGAGGCAGCGAGAGCCGCCCGTCCGGGCGAACGAAGACGGTCTGGTTCAGGTCGTTGCTGCCCCAGACCTGGATATCGAGCACGTCCTCGGGGCCGATGATGTACTCCTTACCGACCGCCGGCGCGGGCTGCGTCGGCGCCGCTTGCTGCGGCGCGGGCTGCGTCTGCGCCATCGCGAGAGGCGCCGCAAGCAAAATGACGATGAGCCGGGATGTCAACCACACCGCTCGCCTCATGGCATTGTCTCCTTGCCGCACTGGAGCATCAGACATGCCACACCTGCGTTTCGGGCCGCGAGCCGGCAAGAATCAATGTGTTGTGCGTCATGGCGGCTCGCGGGAGTTCGCGGCGGTTGAGCCGGCCGTGTAAGAAGGAACTACCTCGATGCGCATGAAATACCGTCCGCCGGGCCGATCGCGTGGTACGTTCGCCGCGATGCGGACCCGGCGCCCCTCCATCGGCCGACGCGCGCTCCTGCTGCTCCTGCTCACCGCGGCGGGGCTTCCGGGGTGCGGCCGCTCCGAGACGCCGATCACGCTCGTCTTCACGCCATCCCGCGACCCGACCGCTCTCAAGGAAGCGGGCGATGCTTTCGCCAGGACGCTGACCGAGATCTCCGGAGTGCCGGTCCGCGCGCTCGTGGCTTCCGACTATGCGGGGGTGATCGAAGCGCTCCGCAGCAAGCGGGTCGAGCTGGCCTTCGTGCACCCGGTGGGCTATGTCCTCGCGAATCGCGAGGCGGGCTGCCGGATCCTCGTGCGCGACATCTGGGGCGGGAAGACCGCGTACACCGCCCGCTTCTACGTGCGCAAGGATCGCGGGATCAAGAGCGTCGAGGATCTGCGGGGCAAGACGGTGGCCTTCGTGGATCCGGCGTCCTCGTCGGGCTACATCTACCCGATGGTGCTGCTGATCAAGCAGGGCCTGGTGCGCGACCGTGATCCGAAGAGCTTCTTCAAGGACGCGCTCTTCGCGGGGACGCACGAGGCCGCGCTCCAGGCTGTGCTCCACGGGCGAGTGGACGCGGCGGCCGCCTTCGACAAGGCGCCCGAGCTGCACCTGAAGGATCCGGCGCTGATCGCCCAGATCGCCTTCGTGGGGGAGACCCCGGAGATCCCGGAGGCGGGCATCTGCGTGCGGCCGGGCGTCCCCGACGAGACGGTGGCCAGGCTCAAGCGCGCGCTGCTCACGATCAAGGCTCCCCAGCACGCGGCGTTGCTGAAGCAGATCTACGACATCGACGGGTTCATCGAGGCGGACGACCGGGACTACGGGCCGGTGCGCGACGCCATGCAGCTCATGAATCTGAACCCGCCGAAGTAGAGCTAGCCCTCGGCGGTGCGCCGGAACGCATAGAAGGTCGCCCAGAGGCGCAGCAGGTCGGCCAGCCCGGTTCGCAGATTTCCCTCGACGTGGCCGACCGCCCCCACGATCGCGGTGCGCACGGGTCGCCCGGCCGCCCGCGCGGCCGCGTCGAGCCGCAGGCTCTCCGTGAACGGCACCGCCGGGTCCCGCCGGCCATGGATCAGGAAGAGGGGGGCGCGGAGGCTTCCGATCCTCGGGCCGGGCGAGAGCGCTTCGAGCAGCTCCCGGGTTGACGGCGGCAGGGCCCGGATCCGCTCGTCCACCGCGGACGGGTCGCGATTGTCCACGAGGCGGCGGCCCGCCTCGTCGAGCAGGTCGGTATTCGCGCGGGCGAACTGGGCGATGGCCGGCTCGAGCACCGAGCCCGCGCGGCCCGCCACCTCGCCGAACGCGTAGGCGCCGGTCAGCGTGTAGCGCAGCAGCTCCACCGACGAGGCGTACCCGCCGAGGGCGAGGACGGCGGAGAGGTCGGCGGCCACCGTCGGCTCCACGGCGGCGAGCAGGGCCGGACCGGCACCGAGGCTGATGCCCAGCAGCGCCACGCACCGGTACCCGGTCGCGTGCAGCGCCTTCACGCTGGCGCTGACGGGGCCCGAATCCTCGGGCCGCAGGCGCAGCGCGGTGAGCCCCGATACGGTGGGTACCGCCACCGCGAAGCCGGACCGCGCGAGCAGGGCGGCGGCCTCGCGCAGTCGAACATCGTCCTTACCCTCCGGTGCAAGGCCATGAACGAGAACGAGGCCGGGCGCCCGACGCAGCCCCGCGCGGGTGTAAAGATCCACCGGCACCGGGTGTGTTCCGGCGGGCGCGGGGAGGAAGGCGGGGAGAGTCCTGACGAGGGGCTCCCTGGTGAGCGCCGAGAGCGGCCGCCATCGGCCCTGGCCGAGGAACTCGGCGAGGAACGACGTGGTCAGGATCAGCGTCCACGCGCCCGTGCAGAACGGGAGGGCGAGGAGAACGGCGAGGGCGAGCCGGCCGGCGGCCCACGCCCGCGAGGCCGGGTATCGGGGCGCGTGAATCACGCACTCATGATCTGGACTCGCCGGGCCGAGCGCAACCCCGCCGGGCATTCTTCCGTCGGCGTATCAGGCAGGTTGCCCATTCGAACTGGCTCGACAGACTGAACGACTAATTATTACAGCCAGTTACATCATGGCACTCCTGATGCTGTTCGTGGGCCAGAGGAGGACATCACATGAGTACGACTACGGTCCGGGTGCTGATTGGTAGCGTGATTGCCGCCTGTGTCCTGGGCATCGGCGCTCTCGAGGTCGTCAGCGAGCGGGTCCACGTCGATCCTGCCGCCACGATCGGCCGAGGCACGCCCGACGGTGGGGCGGACTCATCCTCGACGCAGGTCGCCGACCTGGAGTTCCGGGAGGAGGCCGGCCCGAGTCCGGCCGAGATGACCCGCGCCGTTCAAATGGGTCGGGACACCGTCCTGACCGTCGATCCCAGCGCGGGGCGTGTCCTCTCGCTGACCGGCGCCGGCGAAGTGCGCGTGTCGGAGGTGAGCAAGAACGTGACGGTGGTGACCGATGAGAAGCAGCGGGCCAGCCTGGCACTGCTGAAGCCTGGAGACGTCATCAGAGTGGAGGCCCCTCGGGGGCAGATCCAGAGAATCGTGGTGCTGCGACGCGGCTGGCAGGAGCTGGAGAGTCCGGAGAAGTAGCGGGAGGCGCGGCGAGCGACGCTACCTAGGATTCACGCACTTGATCAGGCGCCACCCGTTGAACAGATTGACCTTGGTGGTGATGTCCGGGGTGAGGCCCACCTGACGCAGCAGGGGCTCGAGTGGGAGGTTCGACTTCCACCCGAGCCTCGTGCACACCGGGGCGACCAGATCCTCCAGGCGCCCGACCGCGGGCCGCTCGCTCCGGAAGTGATTCAGGAGCACGATGTTGCCACCCGGCTTGACCACGCGCTTCATCTCGCGCAGCACGCCCACCGGATCCGGCACCGCGCTGATGGTATAGGTGGCCACCGCCGAGTCGAACTCGGCCTGGCCGAAGTCCATCACGGTGGCGTCCATGGTCTTGAGCGTCACGTTGCCCAGCCCCAGCTCGACCACCTTGTCCTGCGCCTTCTCGAGCATCTCCTCGGAGAGGTCGATTCCGGTGAGGCGGCAATTGGCCGGGTAGAGGGGAAGATTCAGCCCCGTGCCGATCCCGACCTCGAGGACGTTGTCTCCCGACTTGATATCGAGCAGTCGGATGGCCGCCTCGCGGCCCGGATGGAAAATCCAGTCGAAGACGAAGTCATATGCGGGGGCATACAACTTATAGGCCCGCTTGACCTGCCTCTTCTCCAGCGCTGCGTCCAATCTGGCACCCCTCCGAAAAGTCGTCCCCGATTGCCCAGCCTTCGCCCTTGTAGCATAGGGTGAAGCAAGTTGCCAAGTGCTTTCTGACTTATTGATCTGCAAGGGGAAAATATCACCCACCCCTGCAGTTTGCACTGCGTCGGCGCCTCGGCGGGCCTAGAGATCGGCCTCGCGGCAGAGCCGCTCCAGCACCCGATCGGCCGCGAAATATTCCTCGGCGATCCCGCGCGCGGCCCGACAGTGCCCCGCGTAGTCCCGATTCACCTCGTCGAGCGCGGCGGCCGCCTCCTCCACCGTCTCGAAGGCGAGCAGGCCCACGCCGGTGGGCACGAACTTGCCGAAGCCGGTATCCTGAGTGACGACCGGCTTACCCGCCGCCAGGTAGCAGACACTGCGGTCGCTGAACCACCCACTCCGCGTCCGGGCCACCAGGTCCTTGGACACCGTGAACTCGCCCCGGGAGCGCTCGATGTGGCGCTGGTAGGCGGTGATGTCGCGGGACGCTTCGAACGCGTTGGTGAGCACCCAGCCGTTCCGGGCGAGCAGATCCCGTGTCGCCGCGTCGTCCACCTCGAGCGCCAGCTCCAGCGGCTGACCGGTCCGGTGCGGCAGGTCGGCCATCCGGAGGAAGTTCATGTGCTTCGACCAGTAGTAGGTCTCGCCCCGGAAGCGGATGTCCTTGCCCACGTTCTTCCAGGTGGCCACGGTGGTGAACCGCTGGGCGGCGGGGTTCACGCGGGCATCCCACAGGTCCGGGATCACCGGCGGCCGGGTGGTCCGCCACGCGAACTTCTCCAGCGGGATGGGGCAGTCGGGTTGGCCCAGGTTCTCCCCGTAGGTGAAGTGGTGGGTGTGCTCCTCGAGCGCCTCGATGGCTCGGCGATCGCCCTCGGCGACCCGGATCTGCTCGAAGACCGGATCGGTCTCGACGTAGACGCGCACCGGGCACCGGAGGTGGTCCTCGTTCAGCTGCGTCGCCCCGCACACGTTGAGGAGGCCGTCCGCCTCCCGGTAGACGTCCCGGAGCCGCTCGCGGGAGATCCCGTGGCAGATGCCGGTCACGCCGTCCACGTAGGCCCAGCGATCGGCGAGGCCGAAGCGCGCCATCACGTCGGCCAGGAAGGCGATGCTGTAGCTCGAGTCCTCGACCACGCTCTTGACCCGCGGGTCGTACGGATGGGCGCCCGAGTCCTCGACGTAGTAGACGTCGTGGCCGAGCCGGGCGAGGCCCAGCACGTAGTGCGCCGCCTGCCAGCCGATGCCTCCCAGGGGATAGCGGCCGGCCAGGTGCAGGACCACGAGGCGCTTACGAGAAGGCAAGCGGGTCCTCCTGGCGGCGAAGCTCCGGGCCCCCGTACATCGCGGCGAACGCGCCCTTGCGATCCAGCAGCTCGGCGAGCGTTCCCTGCTCGACGATACGGCCCTCCTTGATCACCACGATCAGATCCGCGGTGCGCACCGTCGAGAGGCGATGCGCGATGATGAAGGTGGTGCGGCCGGCCTGCAGGCGCTCCAGCGCCACCATCACGAGGGCCTCCGTCTCCGGGTCGAGCGCCGAGGTCGGCTCGTCCAGGATCAGGATGGGCGAGTCGCGCAGGATGGCCCGGGCGATCGTCAGGCGCTGCTTCTCGCCCTCCGAGAGCGTCACCCCCTGCTCGGCCACGCTCGTATCGTACCCCCGCGGCAGCCGCTCGATCATCTCGTGGATGAGGGCCGCCTTGGCCGCCGCGATGATCTCGTCCATCTTGGCGTCGGGCCGGCCGAAGGCGATGTTCTCGCGCAGGCTCACCGGGAAGAGCAGGGGCGGCTGGAGCACCATGGCGATCTGCCGGCGCAGCGACGCGAGCCGGTACTCGCGGACGTCCCGGCCGTCCACCAGCACGCGGCCGCGGGTCGGATCGTAGAAGCGGGGCAGGAGGCTCAGCAGGGTGGACTTGCCCGCGCCGGTCGGCCCGACCACCGCGACGCGCTGCCCGGGCGCGACCCGCAGGCTCACGTTGTGGATGAGCGGCCCCCCGGTCGCATACTGGAAATCCACGTCCTCCCAGACCACCTCGCCGCGCGCGCCGCCGGACGGGAAGGTCCGGTCGCCGTCCGGCAGGTCGCGCTCGACGTCGAGCACGTCGAGCACCCGGCGCACGCCTACGCGCGCGCTCTGGGCCAGGCCGTAGACCTGGAACATGTTGTTGATGGGCCCGTACAGCGCGGCCAGGTAGCTGATGAACACGACCAGGCTGCCCACCGTGAGGGTGCTGTCGAGCACGTGACGGGCCCCCACCCACACCACCGCGGCGGTGCCGAGGGCGATGACCAGGTTGACCACGCCCGAGTAGAACGTCTGCAGCGTGTAGAGCCGGAGACCGGCCGCGAGGCTCCGCTCGCTCGCGGTCATGAAGCGGCGGTGCTCGTCCTCCTCGCGGGTGAACGCCTGGATGACCCGCATCGCGCCCATCGCCCGCTGCACGACGCCGAGCACCTCGCTCTCCCGCTCCCGCATCTCCCCCGCCGCCGCGCTGATCTGGCGGTTCAGCCGGCCGATGGCGAGCAGCAGGATGGGGCAGACGCCGAGCGCCAGCAGGGTCAGCTCCGCGTCGAGCTGCACCATGACCACCGACATGCCGGCCAGCAGGATGAGCGCGCTGGCCGCCGGGAAGAGGCAGTTCATGGTGAGCGCCTGCAGCGCGAAGGTGTCCGCGGTCACCCGGTAGAGCAGATCGCCCGCCTGGGCCCGGCTGTGAAAGGCCATCGAGAGCCGGTGCAGGTGGGCGTAGAGATCGCTGCGCAGGTCGCGCACCATGCGCTGCCCGATGCGGATGGTGGTGAAGTTGGCGAACACGTTCGCCGCGCCGAGGGCCGCATAGATGATCACGAGGGCCGCGCAGGCGCTCAGCAGGAGCGCGCCGGTGCCGAGGTCGTCGGGGGCCAAGCCCCAGGGCAGGGGCGCGCCTCCCAGCACCGAGTCGATGATCAGCTTGAGGGGCCAGGGCTTGAGCAGCTCGAGAGCGCTGATCAGGCACACCTGGGCCAGCGCCCAGAGGATGCGCGCCCGGTGGGGCCAGATGTAGCCGGAGACGCGCCCGGTGATGCCGTTCACTTCACCACGGCGTCACGCACGTCGAGCGGGGGCGCGTAGTGCAGTCGCGCGCGCCGTGCCACGTCCTGAAGTGCTTCGTAGTGCGTGCGCCCGAGCCCGACCGCCTCCCGGAGCAGCCCCGCCCCGGTCCCGAGGCCGGCGGCCACCCCCACCGCGGCGACCATGGGCAGCCCGAGCGTCAGGCCGACGCCCGCCATCACCGCCGCGGACGCGAGGACCCCGCAGGCCAGGCGCGAGATCCGGAGGGCGCACTTCACTCGCAGGACGCGGCGCTCGCCGCCGTGGTTCTCGGTGCACACCTTGATCCGACCGCGCGACCAGACCCCGCCGTGCGCCTCGAGATCCCAGTCGCTCCAGCCCTGGTCCACCAGCACGAAGTACTTCCGCTGCGCCAGCACGTCCACGAGGCCGTGCAGGATGGTCTCCTTCTCGAGGCCGTCCTCGGTCCAGAAGGCGGCCGAGAACGCGCGCTCCCGCCACGACCAGGGCAGCCCCTGCATGGGCCGCTCGGAGTCCGAGGGCTCCGCCGCGGTGAGCCCGCGCACCCACCAGCGGTAGCGCTCGAACGAGCGGAGCAGCGGCCCGAAGTAGGTCAGGACCGCGATGAGCAACCGCCCCCGCAGCCCGTCCGCCATCGGGTCCACCCGCGCGCGCATCGCGGCCCAGAGGCAGCAGGCCCACGAGAGCGCGACCGGCGCCACGCCGAGCCAGCCCCACCCCCCGCGCATCGCCCCGTAGGCCAGGAGCAGCGCCCCGACCAGGTTCCACTCGAGCGTGAAGGGCAGGTGGGAGAGCACGGTGGAGGGTGGCTGGTAGAGAGTCTGGAAGAGGCCGCGGCCGAAGACGCCGCCGTAGATGATGGGCCGGCGCAGGGAGAAGAGGGCGGAGATGCCGCCATAGATCCGCCCGCGCCAGCGCGAGTAGCCCAGCGCGTTGAACCGCTGCGGATGGCGGAAGTAGAGTAGCGCCTCCGCCTTGCCGTAGCCCTTCTGCTGGCCGATGTAAGCCTTCATGGTATTGCGCCGGAAGTGCCAGACCATGGCGGCCGGGCTGAAGCCGATCCGGTAGCCGCAGTCTTGAAGCCGCCAGCACACGTCCACGTCGTCTCCCGCCGAGCGGTAGATCGGATCGAAGCCGCCGATCTCGTCCAGGACCTCACGCCGGAAGGCCATGTTGCAGCCGGGGATGTGCTCGGCCTCCACGTCGTCGAGCAGCACCTCGAGCGGCCCGCCCGGCGAGGCGGCCACGCATGCGGCCACCATCGAGTCTTCCGGCGGCGGCAGGTTGGGCCCGCCCACCGCGGGCAGCCCGGTCTGGAGGAACGTCGCGACCAGGTAGTGCAGCCAGTCCGGATCCACCACGCAGTCGGAGTCGGTGAAGGCGACGATCTCACCGAGCGAGGCCGCGATGCCGACGTTGCGGGCGGCGCTCAGCCCCTTGTTCTCCTGGTGGATGACGTGGATGCCCTCGAAGCTGTCCGCGATGGCCCCGGTGCGGTCCTTGGAGCCATCGTCCACCACCACGACCTCGAAGGCGGGATAGCGGAGGTTGCGGAGCGATTCGAGACACGCCTCCATGGTCGGCTCCGCGTTGTAGGCGCAGATGACCACCGACACCTTCGGATACTCGGACAGGGCGGGCAGCCCCGGCGACGAGTACCAGCGCTGCACGGCCTGGAAGGCCGGCTTCTTGCGACGCTCGCGGTCCACGAGCCCGAAGGCCCAGTTGGCGATGTCGCAGCCGCCGGTGTGCCACTCGTCGGTGAACGAGAACACCACGGTGCCCGCCGCTCCCATCTCGAGCGCGGTGCGCACCTGCCACGACAGGATCTGGGCCTGGACGACCTCTCCCTCGCGGATCGAGTCGATCCCGAACTCGGTGAGCACCAGGGGCCGGTCGCCCGCCAGCGTGTGCAGCCGCGAGAGATACTTCCGGAACTCGGGCTCCGAGTGCAGGTAGACGTTGAAGGCGAGGAAATCGGTGAAGTCGGTCTCGAGATACTCGGTGGACGGGTAGTTGGCGTAGCCGACCAGGGCGGCGGGCTCGATCCGCTTGATCAGGCCGACCAGCTCGCGGAGGAAGCCGGTGATCCGCTGCGGACCGTACCAGCGCACGATGTCCGACGGGATCTCGTTACCGACCAGGAAGGCCCCGACCGCCGGGTGATCCCGGCAGGCCTCCACCACGTCCGTGACCGTACGTCGGACGGAGTCCGAGATCTCCTCCGAGTCGAGGAAGCAGATGTGCTCCGCCCACGGGATCCCGACCAGGACCCAGAGCTTTCGCTCCGCGGCCATGTCGAGCAGCCAGCGGGGTGGGGGCGTGAAGAGCCGGAGGCAGTTGGCCCCCAGCTCGGTCATCAGGGCAAAGTCCCGCTCGACGATCTCGGGGGCGGGATATCTATAGCCTTCAGCGTCCGGGGCAAAGGGGCCGTACGTGACGCCCCGGAGCGGAACCTTTTCATCTCCAGCGAAGAAGAACTTCCCGCGAACTTCCAGCCGGGCGCGGGAGCCGGCGGGCTGCGCGCGCCGGATGGCGCGCGACCTCGTGTCGAGCCTCACGGTCCCAATCCTCCTTGGGTGCCCCCACGGGGAGCCCATAGTTGTGGTCGCTTCGAGACACTCGGTGGTGGGTTGCGCCCGTAGCGAAAACCAAGAGGCTGGGGAGCGGGTCCACGCCGAGCGCCGGGTACGGAGGTGCCCGAAACCTCAGGCATTCTCCGAGGCGTGATCATCGCAACCGCCATGCCAGAGCGCGTCATCGCGGAGGGCGCCCGACTGTACCAGAAGTTGTGATTTATCAGCTAGTCCGAGGCCGGAAATTCTTGCAGGGTCGTCGGAGGTAACGGTTTGCTTCGTTTTTACACGGCCGTGGAGTAAAAGTTACCCGGCCCCGGCCGATTAGTGCAGGAAGCGGATCAGGAGGGTGGCCAGCCCGAGGAAGGAGAAGAAGCCGAAGACGTCGGTGAAGGTCGTGATGATCACGCTGGAGGCGATGGCCGGGTCCACGCGGAAGCTCTTCAGCAGCAGGGGAATGAGCACCCCGACGACGGCCGCCACCACCATGTTGAGGGTCATGGCGACGGCGATGATGCCGGCCAGGAGAGCCTGTCCCTTCCAGACATAGGCGATCCCGGCCATGACCAGCCCATTGGCCAGCCCGATGGTCAAGGCCAGCGTGGTCTCCTTGCCGACCACCCGCCAGAGGTGCGCTGTGGTCATGTCTCCCAGAGCCAGCCCCCGCACCACCACGGTGGCGGTCTGGGTGGTGCCGATGCCGCCCATCGAGGCCACGATGGGCATGAAGATGGCCAGGAGGGCGAGCTCCCGGATGGAGTCCTCGAACAGACCGATGACGGAGGCGGCCAGGATGGCGGTGGCCAGGTTGATCAGGAGCCAGACCAGGCGCTTGGGGAACACGGTCCGGGCCGGGTCGAGCACGGTCTCGTCGCCGGCCACGCCGCCGAGGCGCTGGATGTCCTCCGTGGCCTCCTCGCGGATGACGTCGATGACGTCGTCGACCGTGATGACCCCCAGCAGCCGGTGGTCGGCGCCCACCACCGGGACGGCCACCAGGTCGTACTTGGCCACCAGGCGGGCGACCTCCTCCTGGTCCATGTCCGCGGTCACCCGGACCGGCTCGTCCTGGCGGAGGAAGCGGATCGGCGCGGCCGGGTCGGCGGTGACCAGGCGGCGCCAGGGCAGGCTGCCGACCAGGTGCTCGTGGTCGTCCACCACGTAGAGGGTGGAGGCGGTCTCGGCCACCGGCGACTTCCGCACCTGCTCGATGGCCTGGGCCACGGTGAGGTGCTCGTGGACGGCGAGGAAGTCCGGCGACATGAGCCGGCCCGCGGTCTTCTCGCCGTGCTCCAGGATCTCCTGGACCTCTTCGGACTTCTCCTCCTTCATGAGGTCCAGCACCTTCTCGATCTGCTCGGCGGGGAGGTCCTCGATGACCTGGGCCGCGTCGTCCGGCCTCATGCGGTCGAGGATGCTCGAGATCTCCCCTTCGTCGAGGGCGCGGGCCAGCTCGTGCAGGGGCTGGTCGTCCAGCTCGGCCAGCACCGCGCCGGCCGACTCGCGCCCGAGCAGCCGGAAGAGTGTCACCTGGTCGGGCAGGGTGAGGTCCCGCAGCGCCGCCGCGATGTCGGCGGCGTGGGCATCCTCGAGCACCTGGCTCAGGCGCTCGCGTCGTCCCGACTCCAGGAGATCGCGGACGGTGTCGGTGAGCCGGGCGGCCTCAGCCATGGGACGCTCCTAAGCGGGCAGCGAGGGGCCCTGGGGCGCGCGGGGCGGTGAGGGTGACGCGGACGACGGGGGGGTCTGCGCGGCGATGAGCTGTGAGACCTGCGTCTCGAGCTGGCGGATCCGGTACCTGAGCTTCAGGATCTTGACGAGCCCGCTCAGCGAGGCGAAGACGGTTCCGAGCAGGAGCGACAGCAGGATCACCAGGGCCAGGGGCATGCCTTGCACGCTCCAGGTCAGGAACCAGATCTCGACCGGGTCACGATTCTGCAGCGCGAAGATCGTGGCCGCACTCCCCAGCAGGGCCATCAGGAGGTAGATGACGATCATGACGGGCTGCCCTCCGGCGTCTTGGAGTTGCCGCCGAGCGCCCGCACGAAACGCTCGATGATCCGCTCCTGGCACGCGTCGCTCGCGGTCGGATCGCCTGCCCCGCGGCCGAGCTGGCGCAACGGGAAGATCGCCTTGGCCATGGTCCGGTGCCCGCCCGCCATGCCCAGCTCGCCGAACGCGGCGCGGGTCACGTCGCCCGCGCTCCGCACGTAGCCCACGTTGCGGACGGAGATGTGCACCTCGTCGTCCACCACGCCGGAGACCACGGACCACTGGACGCCCTCGGCCTGCAGCCCGAAGTCGGCGAACTGGGGGATGAGATCCACGGTGGCGACCCGGCCCAGGTGCGAGAAGAACACGCCCTGCACCACGCGCCGCTTGGCCAGGCCCCGGGCGAGGACGTCCAGCGCCTCCGGGGACAGCTCCGGCCGCTCGATGCGTCGGAGCGCGTTGTGGTTGGCGAGCAGGTAGAGATACGTGAAGGCCTCGAGGTCGGCCTTCGTGCCGCCGCGCTCGAGGCCGAGCGTGTCGGACTTGATGCCGTACAGCAGAGCGGTGGCCAGCCGCTGGGTGATCTTGACGTCCGCCGCGCGCAGGTACTCGACCATGATCGTGGAGGTCGCCCCGTAGGACGGGCGCACGTCCTTGATGCGCGCCCGGATCGGCTGCTCGACCGGATGATGATCGATGACCAGGTCCACCTCGCCGAAGTGCCGCTCCTCCTCCAGGAAGGAGGGCTGCACGTCCACCATCGCGACGCGATCGAACTGATCGAGCGCGGCCGCGTCGATCGCCTCGACCTCGATCTCGAGGATCTTGCACATGGCCACGTTCTCGGGTCGCGTGATGGTGCCGAAGGTGCACATCGGCGCGGAGGTGCGGGTGCGGCCGAGGAGGGTCTTGAGCGCGAGGGCGGAGGCGATGGCGTCGGGATCCGGGTCGTCCTGCATGAGGATCAGCACGCGCTCCGCGTCGTAGAAGTGGGCGCGCAGCCGCTCGGCGCGGGCCCGCTGGGTGGCGCGCTCGAGGGCGGGCTGGACGATGCGCTCTCCGAAGGCGGAGAGCGGCACCACCGAGGCGTTGGACACCGGCCGGTCGTCGTCCCGCAGGACCAGGAGCGGTGCATCGGGAGCCGCGTCCTTGACCGCCGCGGTCACCCGCGCGAGCTGACCGGAGGGCGCCGCCACCACCACCGGCCCGCGCCCGCCCTTGAGGGCGTCGCGCAGGAAGGTCGCGTCCGTCACCTTGCCCGCCATCGCCCGATCGCCCCGCCGCGTGAGCCGCGCGCGCAGACTCGCTCGAGACACCAGGTACAGCGGCCGCTCGCCCGGGAAGGCGGCGGCCGTGACCACGTGTTCGAGGAGATCATCCGGACAGATCAGCACCGGTCGCATGTCGGCCTCGCTCGGGGCGTTCGAGCCCCAGCCTCCTTATTGTCGGCCCACCCGCGGGGGCGGCCAAGCGAAAATCCGGTCAGCGGTGGGGGCCCCGGTAGGCGGCGCGGCCGGCCTTGACGCCCGCCTTGAGTCCCCGCGTGAGCAGGCCGACCTCCCGCGTGATCTTTTTCTGCGACTCGCCGAGCGTCTGCCCGAGCCGATCGAGCGACTGCTTGACGCTCTGGCGCGCCTGCGCGATCTGCTGCGCCGCTTCCTTGCGCGAGCGCGCGCTGAGCAACGTCCGGCTGAGCCGGTTCACCGACTCCTTGAGCCCGGCCTGGGCGCGGGCCACCTGCGCGGCCATCGACTTCTCGATCCCGGCGAGGCGCTCCCGGGTGAGGCCGCCCCGGGCGGCGGTGCTCCGCACGCGCGCGAGGTCCGCCTCGACCTGGGCCAGCCGCGCCTCGAGCTGCTTGATCTTCGCGGGCGGGCGGGCCGCCGCAGCCTTGCGTCGCTCCGTCATTGGGGGGTCCTCCATAGACGGGCAGTATACTCGGGGGCGAGGCTCCGCCGTGATCGCCGAATCCATCTTTTTCCGCGACCTCGCCTACGTGTTTCTCGCCGCGGTCGGGGGCGGGGCGCTCGCCCGGCTCACCCGCCAGCCGCTCATCCTGGGCTACGTGCTGGGCGGGATCCTGATCAGCCCGCTGACCCCGGGCCCCGCGCTCTCCGATCTGCACACCTTCGAGCTGTTCGCGGAGATCGGGGTCATCCTGCTGATGTTCTCGATCGGCATCGAGTTCTCGCTGCGCGATCTACTCAGCGTGAAGTGGGTGGCACTCCTGGGCGGCCCGCTCGGCATCCTGCTGTCGGTCGGTCTCGGCGTCGGGACCGCCGCCGTCCTGGGATGGCCGCTGCTGCAGGGGGCCATCGTGGGCATCGTGATCTCGGTGGCCAGCACGATGGTGCTCGCGCGTCTGCTCCTGGATCGGGGCGAGCTGCACTCCCGGCACGGCCGCGTCATGATCGGCATCACGCTGGTCGAGGACCTCGCGGTGGTGATCCTGATCGTGCTCATCCCGACGCTGGGCACTCTCGAGGCGGGCGGGCTGCTCATCATCGCGCTCGCTCTCGGCAAGTCGCTCCTGATCCTGATCCCGGCCATCTGGCTGGCCGCCAAGGTCGTCCCGCCGCTGATGACCCGGGTGGCGCGGCTGCACAGCGACGAGATGTTCCTGCTCGTGGCCCTCGCGGTGGGTCTCGGCACCGCGGCCCTCAGCCAGGCGGCCGGACTCTCCCTCGCGCTCGGGGCCTTCCTGGCCGGGCTGATCATCAACGGATCGGAGTACGCGCACGAGACGCTGGCCCGCCTCCTGCCGCTGCGCGACGTCTTCGTCGCGCTCTTCTTCGTCACCATCGGCGCGCTGATCGACCCGCAGAGCCTGATCCAGAGCATCCCCCTCCTCGCCACCATGGTGGCGCTCATCGTGGTGGGGAAGCTCGTCCTGTGGGCCTTCGTGGTGTGGCTCTTCCGCCAGCCCTTCTGGACCGCGCTGCTGGTCGGCGTCGGGCTGACCCAGATCGGCGAGTTCTCGTTCATCCTGGTGCAGGTCGCGCGCAGCGCCGGGCACGTGGGTGCGGAGATCTACAACGCCACCCTCGCCGCCTCGCTCGTCACCATCCTGATCAACGCGGCGCTCGTGCGCACCGTCCCCGGCTGGGTCGCCCATCTCCGCGGCGTGGAGGAGCGGGCCGCCCCGACCGGCGTCGAGCCCGCGGCGGCCGAGCACGTGGTGCTCTGCGGCTTCGGCCGGGTGGGCAGCGCGGTGGGCGAGGCGCTCGAGACCTTCGGAGTCGGGTTCGTGGTCATCGAGCGCGATCCGGACATCGTGCGCGGCCTCCGCTCGCGCGCGGTGCCGTGCCTGTTCGGCGACGCCGCGCAGGGGCGCCTCCTCGAGGAGGCGGGGGCGGGGCGGGCGTCGCTCGTGGTGGTGGCGCTGCCCGAGATGGATCGGGCCCAGCTCGTGGTGCGAGGCGTCCGGGCCCTGAGCCCGCGCGTGCCCATCCTCGCCCGCGCGCACAGCGCGGCGAGCCGCGACGGGCTGGCTGACTCCGGCGCCACCGAGGTCATCCAGCCCGAGCTGGAAGCCGCCGCCACCCTGATTCGCCATGCCCTCCGCACGCTCTCGCTCCCGCAGGCGCGCGTGCTCGAGTACCTCACGCGGTTCCGCGTCGCCATGAATCCGGTGGGAGCCGACGCGGGCTCGTCCCCCCGGACCGCGGAGGCGCTGCCCGAGGTGCACGAGGTCACGCTGGTCGCGGGTGCGCTCGCCGACCGGTCGCTCGGCGAGGCGCGGGTGCGCGAGCGCTTCGGGGTGACGGTGGTGTCGGTGGAGCGACCGGGTGGCGACGCGGTGCTGAATCCCTCCGCGGATACCCGGCTGCGTCCGGGCGACCGGCTCCGCGTCTTCGGGCTGCCCGAGCAGGTCGAGGCGTTCCGCCTCGAGGCCGGCCGCTCGCCGTGAGCGTGCGGGGCGCCTAGCCGAACAGGATCGGCCAGATGCGGATGGCGTTCCAGACCGCGAACACGAAGGCCGCGAGGGTGAGGCCGATGGCGCCCAGCGCGACCGCCCGATCGAGGGCGCGCTCGCCGCCGCCTTCCCGGTGACCGAGCGCGAGCGCGGCCAGGTAGCCGCCCGCGAAGCCGCCCGCGTGGCCCCAGTTGCTCACCCCGCTCATGAAGAAGCCGAAGACGAACATCAGCAGCGCCCACCGGCCGTACTGCTGGAGCACCGCCGCCCCGAAGGCGCCGCCCCGGCTGCGTCCGTAGGCGACCATCGCGCCGAGGAGGCCGAAGACCGCGCCGGAGGCCCCGACCACCCACGCCCCGCTCGCCACGTTCGACAGGACGCACCCCGCGATCCCGCTCGCGGTGAAGACGACCACGAGCCGGGCGGTCCCGAACAGCTCCTCGACCGCGGGCGCGAGCTGACGCACCCAGAGGAGGTTGAAGACGAGGTGGAGCAGGCTGCCGTGGAGATAGACCGCGGTGAGGAGCGTCCACCACCAGCCCTGCCGCCAGGCCAGCTCACCGGTCATGCCGAGCGTCATGAGGGCGCGGTGGCTCGGCGAGAGCAAGTCGAACGGGCTCCGGGGGACGCTCATCGCGGCGCGGGGATCGAGCAGGATGGAGGCGGCGAAGGCGACGACGCACGCGATCGTGACCGCGTGCGCGCAGTCGAGGCGACCGATCAGGCGGCCGGCGAGCGGGCCGAAGCCCCACAGCCCGGGCCGCCGGGCCCCGCAGTAGAAGCAGACCGCGGCGTCCACGCGGTTGAGTTTCCCGCAGGCGTAACAGAGACTGGAGCCGGCGCGCTGCCTCAGGATCGTCCCGGCGGACGCGCGGGGAACGGAGCCTGCGCGTCGAGCCGCTCCAGGAGCGCGTCGACGTGCACCGCGAACGCCTCGCGGCGATGGGCGGGCACGGGCGAGCCGGGGATGAACTTCTCGCCCAGCGGGTTGACCAGGACTCCGCCCTTGCGGACGCGGTAGTCGAGATGGGGGGCGGTGGACAGTCCGGTGCTGCCGACCCGCCCGATGACCTGGCGCTGGCGCACCCGCTCGCCCGGGCGGACGTCGATCTTGGAGAGATGGTTGTACATGGTCTCGTAGCCGCGCCCGTGGCGCAGCGTGATCGAGATCCCGTAGCCGCCGTTCCAGCCCGCCTGGGTGACCACCGCGTCGGCGACCGCGCGCACCGGCGTGCCGATCGGCGCCCCGTAGTCGACCGCGAGATGGGGCCGATAGCCGCCCAGCACCGGGTGGAAGCGCGCGTGCGAGAAGCCGGAGGTGACTCGCGTGAAATCGAGCGGGGCCCGCAGGAACATCTTCTTCACCGAGCGCCCGCTCGCGTCGTAGTACCCGCGGCGGCCGGCGGTGTCGTCGAAGCCCACGCTGGTGAGGGTGGAGCGTCCGACGCTCGCGTACTGGGCGATCAGCACGTCGCCGTAGCCCAGGAAGACGTCGCCGACGTAGCGCTTCTCGACCAGGAGGCGGAAGAGGTCGCCGGGCAGCGAGTCGGCCGCGAAGTCGAAGTCCCACTCGAAGAGGTTGACGAGCCGCGCGGTCAGGCTGGCGGTTTCCCCGAGCCGCTCCATGCTCGCGAAGAGCGAATCGCGCACCTCCCCGGTGATCGCGACCACCCGCGTGTCCACGTCGGGCCGCACCGCGCTGACCGCCCACCGCCCGTCGGGGCCCGGCCGGATCTCATAGCGCTCGGCGGGGGAGCGGGTGTAGCCGATCTCGACGGGCTTGCCGTCGGCGCCGGGTCGCACGCTGAGGCGCTCGCCGGGGGCGAGGCGTCGCATGTTGACGCTGACGCGCAGCGCGGCCACGATCGCGGCCGCCTCGGCGCGCTCCATCCCGATCCGGCGCAGCGCGGCCTCGAGCGTCTCGCCGCGCTTGAGCACGATCTCGACCGGCTCGGGAAGGGAAGAGGCCGGCGCGTCCGCGGGCGCCTCGGTCACCGCGGGGGGCGCGGGCTCGCGGATGGGCACGGCGAGGCCGATCACCCCGAGGGCGAGCAGGACCGCGGCGGACAGGAGGCAGTAGGAGCGCCTCATGATCTTTCCGCCAGGATACCGCGAGTATCCCGCTAGGCCCCGTACTTGGTGAAGCGCAGCGCGTTGGCCATCACGAGCGGCATCAGGTCCTGGGCGAGAATCACGCCGAGGGACCCGCCCGCGCAGTCGCGCTCGGTGAAGCGGGTCACCGGGTCGCCCCCGCAGTAGGGGCTCGCCAGGATCGCGGGCACCCCCTGCCAGCCGTGCCCCTTGAGGATGGAAGGGGTCGCGTGATCGCCCGAGATGGCGAGGACGTCGGGCTCGAGCGCGAGCACCCGCGGCAGCAGCGCGTCGAAGCGCTCCAGCGCCGCGACCTTGGCGTCGAAGTCGCCGTCCTCGCCCGCCTTGTCGGTGTCCTTGTAGTGCAGGAAGAAGAAGTCGTGGTGCTCCCACTGCTGCTCGAGGGTGTCGATCTCCTCCGCGAACGTCCCGCCCGTCTTGAGCACCTCCATGCCGACGAGGCGGGCGAGCCCGCGGTACATCGGATAGGCCGCGATGGCGGCGGCCCGCAGGCCGAAGGTCTCGGGAAAGAGCGGCAGATGCGGCTGCTGATCGAAGCCGCGCAGGAGGAGCATGTTGGCGGGGGCCGCGTCGCGCAGCAGAGGGCGCGCGGCCTCCACGAAGGCATTCACGAGCGTGGCGGTCCGGTCCGCCTCGGGGGCGAAGGCTCGCACGGGCAGGGGCGGCACCCCGAGCTGCTGCGGATCCGTCTCGGAGACTCGGCCGGAGAGGCCGCCGCCGCGCAGCACGAGGACGAAGCGGTGCTCCTTCACCGGCTCGAGGAGGATCTCCACTCCGTCGAGGCGGATCGCGCGCAGCCGCTCCACCAGGCGGACGCAGACCTCGGTGCTGATGCGTCCGGCCCGCCGGTCGGTGATGTGCCCGCGCGCGTCCACCGTGCAGAAGTTCCCGCGCGCGGCCACGTCGCCCGCCCGCAGCTCGAAGTCGATGCCGAGGGCCTCGAGCACGCCCCGGCCCACCGGATAACGCAGGGGATCGTAGCCGAAGAGGCCGAGGTGGCCGGGCCCGCTCCCGGGGGTGATCCCGGGGCCCACGTGGCGGAGCAGGCCGCACGCGGACCGGGCCGCGAGTGCGTGCAGGGTGGGGACCCGCGCGGTCTCCAGCTCGCTCTTGCCGGTTCCGGGCCGCGGCAGGCCCCCGAGGCCGTCGAGCGAGCAGAGCACGATCTTGGTGGTGGCGGGCTGGACGAGCGCGTGCAGGAACTCTAGGTCCATGATTCCTTGTTCTCGCCGAAGTCGGCCGGGCACGACGGGCCCCAGACGTAGAGGGAGTCCTCGGGCGGAAAATCGCGCGGCTCCCACGCGCAGCCCTCCGGGATGTAGTCGAGGTCGAAGTAGTACTCGCTGAAGCTGCCCCAGGGATCCCGCAGGTAGAAGAAGAAGTTGGAGCCGATCACGTGGCGCCCGAGCCCCCAGCCGGGCTGCCAGCCCCGCTCGGCCATGCGCACCGCGCCCATCGCGATCTCGTCCACGCTGCCCACCTGGAAGGAAGCGTGGTGGAAGCCCGGCGCGCGCGAGGAGAGCAGGGCCAGGGTATGGTGATCGGTGTTGCAGCGCAGGAACGCGATGATGCCGCGCGAGCGGTCGGAGAGCTTCATGCCGAGAGTCGCGGTGTAGAAGCGCATGAGGCGCTCCATGTCGGGGGTGAAGAGCAGGACGTGGCCCAGCTTGCGCGGGGCCACGCGCAGGCCGCGCTCGGGATAGCCGCGCGCGGCCTCGCGCTGGGTGTAGCCGGGGCCGTTGAGCGTCACCGGCGGATCCACCGGCGGCGCGGGCGCGGCCTCGTCGCGGACGTTCACGGTGTTGCCGTCCGGATCGCGGAACCAGATGCCGCCCTCGGGGGCGCCGGCGGGCGCGTCCATCTCGGACACCCCGGCGCTCCGCAGGGCCCCGCGCACCCGCGCGAAGTCCTCGCCGGGCGCGCCGTAGCAGAGATGGTGGAGGCGCTTGCGCGGGCCCCCGTACAGCAGTACGGTGTCGCGCCCGAGGCGCTCGGGCCGCAGGCGCACCGCGTCGCTCGAGCCGGTGCCGTCCACCAGCCCGAAGTCCTCGTAGAACCGCTGCCCGACCGCCTGGTCGGGTACCTCGAGCGCGTAGTGGAGGAACGAGCGGACCGCCATGGCGCGCGCTCAGGCGTCCTTCACGCTGTTCTCGAGCGAGCCGAGCCCGGTGATCTCGAGCTTCATCCGGTCGCCCGGCTGGAGCGTGACCTGCGGCTTGCGCGAGAAGCCCACGCCCGCGGGAGTGCCGGTGGCGATGAGATCGCCCGGCGAGAGGGTCATGATGTTGGTCAGGTACTCGATGATGTAGCCGATGTCGAAGATGAAGTTGCGGGTGGAGCCGTCCTGCATGAGCTGCCCGTTGACCCAGGCCTTGAGGTCGAGCACGTGCGGGTCCGGGATCTCCGCGCGGTCGGCGATGTAGGGGCCCACCGGGGCGAGGGTGTCGCCCACCTTGCCCGCGCTCCACTGGGTGGTGTGGAACTGGAAGTCGCGCGCGCTCACGTCGTTGATGATGGTGTAGCCGTAGACGTACTCGAGGGCCTGCTCCTTCTTCACGAAGCGCGCGGTGCGCCCGATCACCACGCCCAGCTCGACCTCCCAGTCGAGCGTCTTCTCCCCGCGCGGCCGCAGGACCGGCTCACCCGGATCCTGGATCCCGTTGGCCCACTTGGGGAACACCGGGGGCTGCTTGGGCGCCGGATTGTTCGTCTCGGCCGCGTGGTCCTTGTAGTTGAGGCCGATGCAGATGAACTTCCCCGGGTCCGCGATGGGGGCGTGCAGCCGCACCGAGGAGAGCGCGTGCGCCACCGGCTGGAACTTGCCGCCGCGCGCCGCGTCCATCATGGCGGTCAGCATGTCCTGGCTCGCGCTGCCGCCCTCGAGGAAGCCCCGCGTGCTGTCGTGGGGGAAGAGGGCCGCCGCGATGACCGGAGCGCGCACCACGCCGCGGGCCGCGAGGAACGCGGCCGCGCTCGCTTCGAGATCGGCGATGCGATCGGCCCCGAGGAAGCAGCCGAGCCGGGGGACGTGACCATTCTGGGAGAAGCGGACGATCTTCATGGGCGTATCTCCTTGCGAACTCGGGGTTGTGGCGCGTGCCGACGGCCGGCACCCGAGAGTCTACGACCCTCGCGGAGCGATGTCGAGGGCCCGGCCGCGCCGGCCAAGCTATTGATCTGCAAGATGTTCGGGCCGACCGCTCCGGCCTCCCGCGCGGGCAGCCGGAACCGGGAGCCCGGGCCGCCGGGGAGCGTCGCGCATCTAGGTATGGATAATCAATTCGTGTACCTTAGATGCGTAGACACCACCCCGGAGAAGGAGACAGATCATGCGGGATGCCACGAAGTGGCTGTGCGGGCTGCTGGTCGCGCTGATGGCGCTGAGCGGCCCGCTGCTGTCGCGGGCGGCCGTGGTGCAGGCGGCCGAGCTCTCGCCAGGCGTCGATGTCGAGGTCTCTGACGGGGACCGGGTAGGTGCCGGGTTCCTCAACGTGGCCTACGTGCCCGGCAAGGCGATCGTCTGCGGTCTCGGCACCGTGGTCAGCGCCGCGGTGATGATCGTGACGCTGGGCAGCGCCTACCGCGCCGCGGTCGCCACCTTCAAGGAAGGATGCGACGGCCCCTGGGTCCTGACGCCCGAGCACGTCGCGGGCAAGATTCCTCCCAAGGACGAGATCGAGTAACCGCGATCGCGTTCCGGCGCGCGGCCGTTCCCGCGCTGTTCCTGCTCCTCCTGGCCGGCTTCGCAGCCGGCATCTGGGGGACCTACCGGGCCGCCTTTCCGGGACCCGGGCTCTACCGGGTCACCGGGATCCTCGAGGCGCGTGGCGGGCCGACCTTGCTGCTGGTCCGCCACGACAAGGTTCCGGGACTCATGGATGAGATGGAGTCGATGGCGATCTTCGCCGAGTCCAGCGGGCTGGTGGATGGGGCCGACCTGCACCGTGGCGACCGGGTCCGCGTGACCGTCCGGCAGGAGCCGGGCCGACTGGTCGCGGTCGAGATCCAAAAGATTCGGTAAATCCCGCACCCTTAACTAAGGTAGAGACACCATGGGCAAGAATCGGCGCCGCTCCCGGACCATGAGCCTTCGCGAGGCGGCCTCGGTCGTCTTCGCGCTCGTCGCGCTGCTGCCCATCATGCTGTTCGTCTACCTGCTGTCGCGCCACGAGCTGCTCCACAACACGGAGGCGCAGCTCGGGCTGCTCGCGGCGGTCATGGTGTCCATCCTCGGCTTCATGGTCTTCCGGAAGATGGTGGACCAGATCGCCCAGCTCGCCCAGGGCTTCCTGGCCCCGAGCGACGTGAAGCCGGATGCGCTGCGCCGGCGGGATCGCGGCTCGGCCGCCGCGGTGCCCGGCCTCGGTGAGGTCACCGAGATCGGCCAGGTCCGCGACGCGTTCTACCACATGCTCGACGACCTGCGGGGCTCCACCCAGCGGCTCGAGGATCTGGTCTTCAAGCTGGGCACGCTGAACGAGATGGTGGAGCTGGCCGCCCGCATCCCGAAGATCCAGGACCTGCTCGGCCTCGTGCTGCAGTCGACCATGCGCGCGGTGCGCGCCACCGTCGGCTCGATCATGATCCTGGACCGGGACCGGACGGTGCTGAAGCTGGCGGCCTCGCGTGGCATCCCCGACGACGTGGTCCCCGCGGTCGAGGTGAAGGTGGGCGAGGGGGTGGCGGGCAAGGTCGTGGAGATGGGCGAGCCGGTGCTGGTGGACGACATCGCCTCCGATCCGCGCTTCAACAAGACCAACGATCCCCAGTACGGCAACGGCTCGTTCATCTGCATGCCGATCCGGGTCGGCGACCGGGTGATCGGCGTGATCAACATGGCCAAGCGGCGCGACCCGGCGGGCGCCGAGACGCATCGGCCGCCGCCGTTCAGCTCCACCGACCTGCAGTTCCTGAACGCGCTCATGACCTACATCGGCTACGCGGTGGACAACTCGCGCCTCCTCGAAGAGGCGCAGTCCTCCGCCTCCCAGCTGCAGAACGTGGTGGACGACCTCAAGTCCACCCAGGGCCAGCTCGTGCGCGGCGAGACCCTACGCGCGATGGGCCAGCTGTCGTCCGGGATGGCGCATCACCTCAACAACCTCTTCGCGGTGATCCTCGGGCGGGTCGAGCTCATGATGGGCAAGGTCCAGGAGGCGGGCGTACGGCGCTCCCTCGAGATCATCCAGCGCACCGCCCAGGACGGCGCCGAGGTGGTGCGGCGCGTCCAGCGCTTCAGCCGCGTGCAGCCGGTCTCGGACGTCGCGGTGGACCTCAACCAGCTCATGCAGGAGGTGGTCGAGCTCACGCGGCCGCGCTGGCACGACGAGGCGCAGCTGCGCGGCGCCCGCGTCGAGGTGAAGGTGGAGGCGGGAGTCATCGGGGCGGCCGCCGGAGAGCCGGCGCCGCTGCGCGAGGTGTTGATGAACCTGCTGCTCAACGCGGCCGACGCCATCCCCCAGGGCGGCGGCACCGTCACGCTCAAGACCTGGTCCAAGGACGATCGCGTCTACTGCTCGGTCACCGACACCGGCGCGGGCATGCCCGAGGAAGTGCGCCGGCGCGCACTGGAGCCCTTCTTCACCACCAAGGGGCCCAAGGCCACCGGGCTGGGGCTCAGCGTCGCCTACGGCACCGTGCAGCGCTACGGCGGGACCTTGACCGTGGAGAGCACCGAGGGGCAGGGCACCGCCGTCGAGATCAGCCTGCCGACCGCCTCCAAGGCGGCCGCGGTCGCCAAGGCGAGCCCGCTCGCGCAGAAGGCCCCCGCGCTGCCCCTGCGCATCCTGGTGATCGACGACGAGCTGCAGGTGCGCAGCACGCTCGCCGAGATGCTCGAGGAGCAGGGGCACTCGGTCACCCAGGCCCCCGGGGGACGCGAGGGCCTGTCCTTCCTCGAGTCGAATCGCGAGCTGGTGGACGTGGTGATCAGCGACCTCGGCATGCCCGACATGACGGGCTGGGACGTGGCCGCGGCCATCCAGGAGCGCTGGCCGGGTCTGCCGGTGGGGCTCATCACCGGATGGGGCGAGACCGAGATCACGCGCGAGGAGCGGAGCCGCGTGAACTTCGTGATCAACAAGCCCTTCGACAAGGCGGTGCTGGGCGCGACGATGTCGGACATCCGTCCGCGCTCCGCCTAGCCGATCGTCGCATTCGCTCGGCCCGCCTACGGCTGCGCCTCGCCCTGCCCTAGCGCTTCGGCAGCGTCCTCAGGTACCCGACCAGATCGCGAATCTGCTCGTCCGTCAGGTGGTAGCCGAAGGACGGCATGCCCGGCTTCCCGATCGTCGCTCCCCCGTTCTTGATCAGCGTGAAGAGGTAGTCGTCCGGGAGACGATCCAGCAGCCGGGGATCGGACAGGTCGCCGGGGCGCATCAGGAAGATCCTGGCCCGCCACGAGCCCTTTCCATCCGCGCCATGGCACGTGGCGCAATGGGTCAGATAGAGGCGATGGCCGCCGGTGGCGGTCTTGGGGACCGGGTGAGGGACGAAGAGCATCACGAGGATGCTCCCGATCACCGTGAGCAGGGCCGGCCCGAACACCACGAGCATCCATTTCGTCCTCACGGGATTCGTGGCGCCGGCATCGCGTCCTCAGCATACTGCCAGGCCGCCCGAGGGACAAAACGCGCCGCCCTCTCGAGGCTGCCCCTTCGGGCTCTTCCCTCGTGCGCAGGCCACGCGCTACATCACCGATGTAGGTCGTGAGATAGTAGGCGCCGTGCTCCTGATCCTGATGCGTCACGGCGAGGCCGGCGAGGCGGATTCCCGCCGCTGGCCCGACGACCGGCACCGTCCGCTCACCGACGCGGGCCGGCACGAGCACGCGCGGGTCGCCGAGGCGTTGCGGCGCATGGGCGTGCGCTTCGATCGGCTACTCTCGAGCCCGCTGGTGCGCGCACGCGAAACCGCGGAGATCACCGCGCGGGCCTACGGCGCGGCCGCTCCCGAGCTGACCGAGCTGCTCGGCGACGAGGCCGAGCCGGCCTCGTCGCTCGCGGGATTGGCCGCGGTCGAGGCGTCCGCCCTCCTCTGCGTCGGCCACGAGCCGACGCTCTCCCGCCTCGCCGGGTTGCTGACCAGCCGCGACGGATCGGGTCGCGTCGAGATGGCCAAGAGCGGCGTCGCGATCATCGAGTGCCCGGGCGCGATGGCGCCGGGGCGGGGCGTGCTGCGCATGCACCTGCGGCCGGCGGAGCTCACCGCGCTGCTCGACGCGGGCGCGCCCGCCGCAGCGGATCCGTCGCCCGACCTGTTCCTCGGCACCATGACCGCGTACCAGCGGAGCGCCGCGCTCAAGGGCGCGCTCGACCTGGACCTCTTCGCCGTCATCGGCGCGGGCGCGGGCACCGTGCCCGCGCTGGCCGAGCGCTGCGCGGCCTCGCCGCGCGGCACGCGCATCCTGTGCGACTACCTCACCGCCACCGGCTTTCTCCGGAAGGACCGTGACGCCTACGCGCTGACTCCCGATTCCGCCGTCTTCCTCGATCGAGCCTCGCCGGCCTGTGTGGCGGGAGCGGCCGAGTTTCTCTACGCCCCCGAGCTCCGGGAGGCGTTCGGCGACGTGGCCCAGGCGGTGCGCCACGGCGGAACCCGGCTGGCGGCCACGGGCACGGTGACCCCTGAGCATCCGGTGTGGGTGCGGTTCGCGCGGGCGATGGCGCCGCTCATGCGGATGCCGGCGCGGGCGGTGGTGGAGCTGGTCGAGGTGGACGCGGCGGCCCCGCTTCGCGTGCTCGACGTGGCCGCGGGCCACGGGCTGTTCGGCCTCGCCTTCGCGCAGGCGTACCCGCGCGCGGAGGTCACCGCGCTCGACTGGCCGGCGGTGCTGGTGGTGGCGCACGAGAATGCGCGCGCCGCGGGGGTGGACGGGCGATTCCACACCCTGGCGGGCAGCGCCTTCGAGACGCCGCTCGGCGGGCCGTACGACCTCGTGCTGGTGCCGAACTTCCTGCACCACTTCGATCCGGCCACCTGCGAGACGTTCCTGGGCACGGTGGGCCGGGCCCTCGCGCCCGGCGGGCGGGTGGTCACGGTGGAGTTCGTTCCCGACGAGGGGCGGGTGACGCCCCCGCACGCCGCCATGTTCAGTCTCGTGATGCTCTGCACGACCCCGGCCGGCGACGCCTACACCTTCGCCGAGCTCGAGTCCATGTTCCGCCGCGCCGGATTCCCGCGCAACCGGCTGCGCGTGCCGGGCCCGGCCGGCCCCCAGGTGCTCATCTCTCAGCGTTGAGGAGGCGTTCATGACGCATCGGATCGCGGTCATTCCCGGCGACGGCATCGGCAAGGAGGTCCTGCCCGAGGGTATCCGGGTGCTCGAGGCGGCGGGCCGCCGCTTCGGGGTGGATTTCTCGTGGACCCACTTCGACTGGAGCTGCGAGGTGTACGCGCGTACCGGACGCATGATGCCGGAGGACGGGCTCGAGCAGCTCCGCCGCTTCGAGGCCATCTACCTGGGCGCGGTGGGCTTTCCCGGCGTCCCGGACCACGTCTCCCTGTGGGGGCTCCTCATCCCGATCCGCCGCGAGTTCCACCAGTACGTGAACCTGCGGCCGGTGCGGTTGCTCCGGGGTGTGCGCTCACCGCTCGCCGGCCGCGGGCCCGACTCGGAGATCGGCGGGCGCCTCTACCGCGACACCCCGGACGAGCTCGCGGTCCAGCAATCCGTCTTCACCCGGAAGGGTTGCGACCGGGTGATGCGCTACGCCTTCGAGCTGGCGAAGAAGCGGCCGCGGCGTCACGTCACCTCGGCGACCAAGTCGAACGGCATCATCCACAGCATGCCGTACTGGGACGAGCGCTTCGCCGCGATGGCCGAGCGCTATCCCGACGTGAAGACCAGCCAGTACCACATCGACATCCTCACCGCCCACTTCGTCCAGCACCCGGACTGGTTCGACGTGGTGGTGGCCTCGAACCTCTTCGGCGACATCCTCTCCGACCTGGGGCCGGCGATCGCGGGCTCGATCGGGATCGCGCCGGGCGGCAACATCAACCCGGAGAAGGAGTACCCGTCGATGTTCGAGCCGGTCCACGGCTCCGCGCCCGACATCGCGGGCAAGGGCGTCGCCAACCCGATCGCCCAGATCTGGACCGGCGCGATGATGCTCGACCACCTCGGTCATCCGGACGCGGCCCGGGCTGTGGTCGGCGCGATCGAGAGGGTGGTGGAGGAGGCCAGGACCGTCACGCGGGATCTGGGCGGCAAGGCGAGCACGACCGAGGCCGCGGACGCCGTCGCGGCATTGTTGTAGCCGGGTGATCATTCGCCGCTACAGGCCGGAAGACTTCGATCCCGTCAACGACCTGTGGCGGCGGGCTCGTCTCCACGCCTACGGCGACTTCCAGGCGCGCAAGGGCCACA
>WNFL01396995.1_pt1 | contig 30521 bp, 42 predicted proteins | sample 5400361 | NCBI WGS metagenome assembly WNFL01 (sample SAMN13153351, study PRJNA577476) | soil metagenome | isolation source: 40 cm soil on Douglas fir-dominated hillslope | place: USA:California | collected 2013-09-17
TTCGGAACAACGGACTTGTGGGCACGATTCCCCTAGTTTATAATAACCAAGGTGCCCTCGCTCTCCGACCAGGCGGTTGTCACGGCCGACGACGTCCGTGATAGTATTGACTTTGGAAAGACCTTGCAGCAAATGACTCATCTTCTTGACGAGGACTTGGTCGGCCCCGCGTTACGCCAAGGGGTCATCCCACAGCAAGCGAAATCATGATGGCGACCTTTCGCCGCCAATTTCGTAGGACCTGCACCCTACCTCTTGTCACGCTGTCTGCCGGACAAGACGACTGGGACGCGCTCTTGGGGCTCATCGAGAAGCTGAAGAAGTACGAGCCGGAGACTCAAGCTTGGTACAGACTTCTGATCTGTTTGGTGCGCGCATTCGACGACGGCACACAGAGAGCGAGGAGGTGCAAGAGTTCTGGTTGCACATCATTCATTATGTTGGCCGTCAGCGAACGAGCCTCAGTGGCTGGGTGACTGCTTTTAGTGAGTTCAATGTACGGGGGCAATGGATGTTTGACAGACTCGCAAGCAGAAATTTGACGACGATGTGGTCCCTCACGAGTCAGAAGCCTTTTGAGAGCCTTTGCCGGGGGCCGACGGCGTGCAGTACCCTATAAGACCCGCCTCGAAGAACTCACCCGACGTTGGTGAAGTCGAAGTGGACCTCAATAACTGATCGAATCACCCATTGACGATAGCGGGATGGCGGGTGAAGCGGGACGTCAGCGGGACGATCTTCGACCGGCAGTTGGGTGGGCATTTTTCACGATAGGTGAAAAAACATCATAGGAATGGACGGTCGCCGGTTGGGAGGAGTGAGCGGCGGGTCCTTTCCAGCGGCACTGGTGAACTCTGACTTTCAGGATGATTTCGATTGTTCCAAATCTTGCTACAGAAGTCCCTTGGAATACGAGGATTGCACCGGCCTATTGCAAATGTGGTAGCTGGTACACTCATACCCAGCAGGATTTGCATGCCAGAACGTCACTTCCGTTTCCCCTTAGTTCCACTCCTTGATCCTTCGGCTACAGCAGCATGCCCCTCATCCCTGATGTGATTGAAGAGTTTGGTCTTTGATTCAAAGGTTTGTTGACAGACGTTGCACTGCTGTCCAGAAACATCAATACGCCTTGCTCATAGATGAAGTCGAGCGCTATGACTAACCAAGCTCACAGAAGACGATCCTGCTTCCTGCTGCGCCTTCTTTGCGGCCTCTTTGGCACGTCTTTTATCCTTCTTCGACAACTCGGGCACTGCATCCGGCCCCGGGTTCTGCACTTCGAATGTATCTCCTTCAATGGGTGGTTCTGACTCCGCGGGGGTAGATGTTCCAGTCGCTGCTGCCATCGCGTCTATGGTACCGTTCTTGGGTTTCCGGTTTGACTTCTTCGTGGACTTGGGTACGCCTCCACCACTTGCCCCTTCCTTTCCTAAAGCACTTTGCAGCGCCGCTTCTCGCTCCAATGCCTTTTGCCCCGCCTTTGATAATCTGTGAGCTGCAGTTGGCTCCGCTTTCCCTTTCCCTTTGCGCCCTTTTGAGGTTTTATCACCCTCTGGAATTGGTTGTTCGTCTTCTGCTTGCACAACTTGTGGAGGGAATGCCTCCGTTGGTTCTAGGGCCTCTTCATGAAGAAGAGCGGGAGGGCTTGGCGAGAAATGAACATCAGGCTCGGCGGTGCCCTCAGCATCATAGTGTTCGGAGTTTTCATCGTCATCGTCATCTTCTTCCTCTTCTAATCCCATAGCCTTGTTTTCAGCCCGCATTTCTCGTCTCAATCTAAATCAAGAGGTGGGCTGTAAGGTTCATTCCAGAAATACGACAATAGGCAAGTCTCACCTCTCAACCTGTTTCAGGTGCTTGCGACTCCGCTCATGACTGCACCACGCCGCCTCACTCCTAAACGTCCGCTCACAAGCAACACACTCCCACTCCTCCCCACCCTCCGCTTCATCCCATTCCACTGCGTCATGATCTTCGTATTTGGGCTCGATACGTTGCCAATCTTGCTCAATATATTCCGGAACGGTTTGCTGGCGTTGCTTGGGAGCACCCGACGAAGGAGTCGTCGCTCCCGACTTGGCATGAGCCGCCTGCTTTGAGAGGTGATTTTTGTATCTCTGGTCCCTCTTGCGAAGGAATCGGACAAGGTCCTGTTTCAGGCAGTCAGTCGGGTTAGGAATTGTTATTAGAAAGGTGAACATACCCGAACAGCCTCGATGTATTCCTTTCTTGCGTCATCTCGTGATTTCTTGTTTTCCTTCTCTATGAGTCTAGCGGAGTCTTATCAGCAACCGGACCGCGATTCCGACGGGTTCGTGTCTACCTCTTGACGCGACGGTCTGGTGCCTCGTTGGGATTGTAAGAGTCCATCCACGAGAAGTCCTTATTTGTGACGAAGCTGAGCCACGCGTTGTAAAAGTGTCTCGCGGCGCGATCGTCGTCCTTGTTAGTGGCAATCCAAGGCCATGTAGAGTCCCCAAAGGGTGGCCAGTTATCCACCCCATCGCCACCATGCTGTGCTTCTTCCAGCGCGAGTCGAGCGAATAAGTTCCGGTAAATCGTGTAGAAACCCTGCGGAAAGTAATAAGAACGAGACAGCGTCAGGACGGCGAATGACTCTACCGAGTCAGAGTCATCTAATCCTTTCCAAAGTGTAGGGTTAAGGAATTTGAGTATATGTTTGGTGGTCAACCCTGGATCTTTGGTTCGGGGGCGGCTGTTTAAAGCCTTCCCGGTGCGAATGTCTTCGAATATTTGAGCCTCGTCAGGTTCAGGCGCAAGTGAGTATCGGTGGTTGTCGTACCACGCCCGTTCCTGGAATAGGCAGCACCAAATAAGTTTGGTGATATGGGAGCTTGCTCGTGAATACCTGCCTGTTCGTCAATCAAAACCTAGAGGAACATCCTTGTGAGTATACATCGGGGTTGCCATAAGCGGACAGATTTTCGGTGCTGGACTCACCTCGTAAGCTGCTTGCATGGCAGCAAATTTCTTAGTCGCATTTTCGATGTCATTCGGGTTCTTGTCGGGGTGGTGGACGAGTGCAAGTTTACGGAACGCTTTCTACTTTCATTGGGTGTGAAAAGAGGGTCTCCCAGAACGGGGCACGTTGTGAGATAGCCCTACTTTAATCTCATCGGATGTAGCGGTTTCCTCTACGCCCAGGAGCGTATAGTAATCTGGGACTTCAGATTCTTGGTCTGGGCGCTTCTCCTTATTCCCATCCTGCTGCGATTGCTGTGCGCCCATGTTGACTGGATAGTGATGGCGGAGGTTGGGAGGTGGGTGGCGGGGGCACACTGACTAACTCTGTTTAGCGCTAACTCTGTTCTGCGGGTCATCAAAATCAAAATACAGTCAACTCAAATACTTGGTCTCGACAAGGCCCAAAAGAAATCATAGGGATAATCAACGAGGGAGAAAGAATAGTCTCATGACCGTCAAGCCGTGTATCTTAAAATCGTATAAATGATTATCTGATGCTAAGGCCTGAGTCTTCGCTTCGAGTCATTGTTCGCTGCCAGCCAAGGAGGCGGAGAGGTTAAACGCCGTGGCACAGAAAGGCGCGCGGAGGTTGCTGTTATAGTGAACTGCCGTCAGAAGAGAGTATGGCCCCTCTCTCCTTTGCTAATCTGGCTGTGTATGTTCGTGAGACGACGTTGACTGCAGGAAGAACCGACATTAGAGACGTTGACCGTCAACGAAGTGAGCTCCACACACAGGCTTGCATGTACATATCCATACACCGCGTCAAACACGTCTAAGAGAAATGGATGATTCAGAAAATCTTGCCAAAGATGAGTAGGCGCAAAAGTTCTGACCTCTTCAGAGCTCGAAAGCGAGCTGCCAGGCTTCGGTACGCATTTTGCGTAGCACTTCTCGTTCAGTTTCTATACAGGTAGGTATTACAATCCGGGATGTCACGTTAGAGTCGCGGTGTTGATGGATCCGAACATGGGGAGGAAATGAGCGTCAGCAAAGTACCTGTTATTGATTCACGTTTATACGACTGACGTTCACAAGGCCTTGGGCATTGTTCATTTGCATTTCTTGCCGAACCTGGGCTTTGAGCGTCTCTAGTCGAGCACGCAACTCTGTAAATACGCGTCAATCGCGGTGCAAACAATGCAAAGATGCTTGAGGGCCCGTACCATCTTGTGCTTGAGTGGAAGACGAAGTAGACGACCTGCCAAAAAAATCTGCCATACTTAGAAACTTGGAAAAGAGTCAGGTGTCTAACACAAAGGTCGGCGTCGTTCAGTTGTGGATGCAGCTCGGAAGAGACTCTATCTGTCCAAGATCATGTCCATCACTTTCGGAATGTCTTCGAGTTATCGACAGTCGTGACTACTTTTTGCCACAGGTACTCTGCGTGACAAACAGAAAACTAATAGCTATTCAGGGCTTTGATGCTCATAATCGAACATTTCCCAGATCCTTTAGAGTAGCGGTTTTAGCTAGTCATAATACAATTACACACACTCGGCATTCGACCCATCCTTTTCGATCGCTAGCAGATCCCAGACCATTTGTTCGTGGATCTCCGCCAGCTTTTGCTTTCCTCGTCCCAGCTTAAGAAACTCTAGGCGCCTGCGGTGTTTTTCGGGAAGGTCTGCTACTTGCTGTTGATTGAAACCCAGAACATAATTCCAGAGGTACTAGAATCGCGTGAGCAAGGATTTATAAGAGAGTCAGAGATGTTCTTACGTGCCACATCGTCGCATTTCCGATGGAGAATAGCTCCTCTCGTGGTCCGTCACCCTCACTGGTCCAACGTCCACCCAATGGACGGTCCGTGTTGTTGCCCCGCGATTCCCCGGTCTTGCATTTATCTTTTCCAGATGTATAATAATCAATCATGGCTTCCGCAATAGCTTTCGAGTCGCCTGGCGGCACGAGCTTGCCATCGACACCATCACGTATTTGCAGAGGAATACCACCCGCTCTGGTTGCTATGATCCAACGAGTCTTGTGGATCGCCTGCTCCGGAAAGGTATAAGCAACCAGACTTAGCACCAATATCGAATTCGCACTTCGGTGACTTTGATCTCGAAGCCCTCTCTGATACTGACTTGACACGCGAGATCAGCGCCTCGCAGAAGAGCATCCAATAAACGGTCTGAGTGGTGTCAAAGAGTGCAATGCGGAGCTACCAATAGATAGGCGTACCATCAGCAGGTGCACGCAAAGCAAATATGTCGTCGCGTATATTCTCGAACGGTTTGGTGCTGAGCTTCTCCTGTAGATCATGTAAAATTGTGGTAGCATCGGGATCATCAACGCTGGTATGTCCGATCTGTGCTGGTGTCAGAGGTGGAGTGGTGTGGCATGGTTGGCTTCATACCAAGATGAGCTGCGGCGAACAGTCACCCAATCCACGTTTGCCCACCTCTTCCCTGAATAACCGATATCCCTCCACCAGGTCAGGAATACCCTTGGACGGATCAAACCGAGCAACTTGAATAATATAACCTCGGCTCCAGTCGAGCCTTTGACCAGTAGAATGTCTCATCAGAGTGTTGAAATGGTGGCGGTAAGCTTCTAGCCCTTCTTGAGGAATGGGCTTATTCAAACCGTCTAATGGGTCAGTCGAAGGGGGCATGTCTAGAAATAAGAATGAGCATGATAAATGACACGAACGAATGCTGTAAGCTGACAAAGGACGGGCATTGACTCTTTTACCACCTTTGGGACGAATTCCTTGACAGGATGCTGCAAGACCTATCAGAGACCAGTTGTCGACACACCGGAGGAAAGCCTCACGGAAATAAATAGGTCTGCTTGTTTGATAAACCCGAACAAATATGCGAAAACGTCTGCTTGGTTATTATTGCCGGCATCGATTAAGTCGCTTCGTACTACGAAGAGGTCATCAGACAGCTGAGAGGCAGCGAGAGGGGAGTAGACTCACTCTCGATATGCGAACGATAGATGATTTTGGTCTTTGGACTATCACGTCGGATGATCGGAATCAACCCAGTGACTATAGGTGGAGATATTAAATCACAGCCATACCACAGATATGCACATACGTTGCGGGTCATCGATAACCACCACTTCAGCCTCGATAGGACTGGGCCCGTCGGTGATTCCATTTTCTCCCTTGCTATCAGCCTTCCAGTATTTGTTGTAGTTCCACGCCGTCCATCGCTCAAAAAGCTCCTTTTCGTGATTATGAAGACACGCGTCGGGGGGCGCCACTCCTTGAAGAACGTTGTGGAACTTCCTCTTCGTAATGTCGAAAACTGCCGAGTCTCCTAACGGCACGTACCACTTGATATCCAGATCCATCAAGTCTGTTTAGTGAGTTAAAACTGGTGCCGCCAGCCAAGTTAGAAGTCGTGGACTTACGCCAGATGCGCATGAGGGAATGGCGCATCAATGCAACACCTCCCCCGCGTGCAGTAGCCGAAAAAAATGAGACTCGAACCTTGTGCTTGCGAATTGGGCACGCCAGAGCAGTGAATGTGTCCCAGAGCCCATGAGAAGTGAGAGCGGCCTGCTGGTGTAGGTCATACAAATGGACCTTGTAATCCGCATCCACTGGACTATATTAGCTGGATTGCTCGTAGAATTATTCTCTGGATGCGTACCCAACACTTGCCGCCGGTTCTGGCTAGCTGCAGATTGAATGATCGAATTGGTGGTTGGGGCAAGGTATTCCAATGCCGTCTCAACAGCGCGTACAGCTTCTCCTACGAGTGAAAATTGCGTATCTCGACAATGGACACGGACTGGAATGGCATCTAATTCGAGCCAAACTCGGGCGAGGAATGAAGGCGGAGCATTGCGATCGACATCAAAACCTTTTGGTGGGAGTGCAAGGGGGGAGTCAAGCGGAAATGCCACGGCATAAAGAGAGATCTAATGAGTGCTCAACGTCAGTTGATAGAGGAGCCTGCAAGCTGTCGCACACCTTATGTCCTCTGGCTTCACAGTACTTCTTCGCTCGTTCAATCAGTGCATCCAGCAGCCTATGCTCTTCAACCTTCCCTTCCCGAACATCCCTGTCTATATATGAGTGGTCTCCGGCTCGCAAGAAATGTATTGACGGTACCTCTCAGTTCCCACAACACCTTGTCCGTCGTGAACTACTACGCCATACTCCAAGTGATCTTGACCTACGCGCATGGCGAGGCCGAGAAACACTGTCGAAAGACCGGCCTTTTCCCTGAAGCTTTCTCAGGAGCGACTTCATCCCACAGGACGCTTTCTTACGTTCTTGTAGACTTCTTGCGCATATGAAGTCTTTGTACCTTACCGCCTGGTGGTGTCATTTTTCCATCGTCATGTCCGCTGGAAGCTGTGGGATGCCTAAGTAGTGGCCTCCAGAATGCGAGCAGAACTCACTCATTTCTGAGGTGTGCTTTGCGTGTGTGGGCAAAGCGAACGTAGAGCAGATACGGTTGGGGTTTAAATAAGAAACTCCCGCTCCACATGATGACGTCGATCGAGCCGCCAAGATATTCCTGCCACAAAGAAAGGAGCCACGTGCTCGGTATACCTTCGGCTCTTGGCTCTTGAAATTTGGATTCCTCCCACTCCACCAAGCCTCATCCGGGGCTTGAGCGAACCTACTGTTCCCAAAAAGGTATGTCTAACCACTCCGATTTTAGTGATAGATTTGCTGGAATAGTCGCGTCGTTTCCCGGCTTCGATGGATTGCGAAGGGTGGCACTAGCACCCCGTAGAAAGGAAAGCTTAGGCCCATCTCGGCGAAATTATGGTCGTTGTTTTGACTGCTCGTATACGCCTTTCAGTGAAATTGACACAATTTTTTGGGGGGATGACGCCGTTCGTTTCCAAGTCCATTCGGAGTTTGCCATAATGACCCAGCCTCTTCCAGTCCGATTGCAGGAGCCTCTTTCGGCCGTCTCGGAATCTACAAGGGAATGCATAACTCGCCTCGTTGGTGCTTGTAGCCAAGGCCACTCCCTCTCTCCGTCAGTTCGCACTTTCCGGCCTTCCAGACCGTCCATTTGCATTTTTTTAATTTTAATTGACCATGTGACTCTAGGGGAGAGTATTCTGGAGTAACAGTGGCCGCAGTATTGATTTTACTTTTTGAACAAGGCGGACGCCTCAGGGTGTTGTTGACGACGCGCTCCAAGTCGCTGCGAGCCCACCCTGGTCAGGTTCGCCGAGAGTTCCCTTGTCTACGGATGTTTACCTGATATACATTTGTCATCCATACATTACCAGACTGCTTTGCCGGGTGGCAAGGTTGATGCCGATGATGAGGATGAGATTGCCACGGCGGTGAGTTTTCAGTCGATAACCCTTTATAACCTCAAGCAGCTTCACCCAGCTGAGAGAAGCTCGCGAAGAAATCAACCTTGTCGACGTCTCCGCAGTCCATTTTCTGTGCTCTCTGCCACCCTTTATTTCCCAGTGGAAACTATTGGTGCACCCTATCGTCATGTTCTTGACCGATATATCCATATTAGACACCTTAGCACCCAATCCTGATGAAGTGGACCGCATTTTCACTCACCCTCTAGATGCAATCATTGACCCTCCATTGGCATCTGGAGAGTCATTAAGTGGTATAGGCAGCGAAGACTGGCCCTACGAGGGAGACTACTATGTACGCCCAATTTACCTCATGCAATTGACGACTAAACCATCTGTCAGCACCCTTCTGATACCTGTTGGAGCGGTGAGTGTCATCAACACTTGATCGGGGTTGTTTCAAATATTATGTCTTCAGGTATTCCCTTTCGTATGCATCGCTTCCGATCCGCTTCCACACCAATAAAGGGGCTAACAGCGGACATACTCGTGCGTCGGTACTATGTTTCACAATACACGAGGACTCACCATTTAAACAGATTCTCACTGCAGAGCTTGCCTTTCACAAAGGACCCACCTTCGATAAGTTGGCTCCGGGTCAGCCTTCGCGGGAGGAGATAGTCCAATGGGGTCTTTCTGAAGGACAGGAAGGGCACGTTAAGCGTCTGAGCAACTCATTGCACGTGGCAAATCACGAGAGGACGAATGCTGGGATTTCTCGTGAAGAGGCTGCCACGTTTTGACCCCGGCATCTTTCACGTGTCACAAATTCAGGCCTGGACCAGACGGGAAGTCCATTCGTAATTAGCTCTCTCCAATCAACAGACGTATTATCCGGGATACACTCGTTCTGCTGAGATATCGGATCGTAAATGCAATCCTGCTGGCAGCCTCGTGGTATGGGGCAGGTCCAAGATCTGCACTGGATATCACATCGCCAGAATATAAATGGAACGAGGTGAGAATCCTCGTGTTGTCTTCCCCACCACTCGCCTACTCTCGACCCCGCCACCCCTCGACCGGTCAACAAGCAATGACGACCCAAGTACGGCCCCAACCGCTTTCCAATATTGAACTCTCATGGTAGGCATAGATAACTCTTCCACACACCGTCTCTCCTCACGACGACACCAGGGAAGAAATTGACCGAATGTTCGACGAAGCGTTTGCACGCCCTATTCCCGGATCCGAGGATGAGTTCACCTCAGAATCGGAACTATTCAAGAGCATGAAACTCTCAGAGGACGATGACGGTTATACGAGTTCGTTTAGCGCGTTCAGCGAGTCATTCGACTCGCCGCTGCTACGAAGCCCGCCCTCCAGACGATCAAGCGAAATCAGTAACGGAGGGCCCGTATTGGGGGAGGCCGATGGGAATAGCACTGCAACTCCCAGCAAGAAGTCACTTTTACCTGCGAGCCTCAAGCGAGTTCGTACTTCCTCCATGGGGCAGATGCACACTATTCGGAGATCTACTTCGCCCGCGCCTATGCTCCCCTCTCATGTGCGGAGCAATACGGCGAGCAGCATAGGTTCCGTCATCAGTAGAGCTGAGAGTCCACTTGCGCATCCCTTGCGGAAGAAGAAGTCTCGGTATGTTCCCAATAGCTTACATTGACAAAGCTCACATCTCAAATTCTTCCTTCTACTTTCGTATAGATTGGCATTCCGCAATGCACCTGACGGAAAGTCCATAACCGCCATCATCGTGCTTCCTCGTTCCATGGATGGGCAACCAACCGTGAACTATAAAAGGGGGGACCTCCACATCTCATGGAGAACTATCACGTTGGCAGATAGTACCCAACCCGATGGTTCAATTGTTCGTGAACGAAAGGAGAAGCGGTTCAGTCGGGTTATTCCGTAAGTTTGCCAATGCAACAAGAATATTCGATTAATGGTGATGAGTACAGGTTACCCGAGGGAGTGCCCTTCAAGGACGTCAAAGCCGTGATGAATGAGCGCAAACTCAGCCTGACTTTCCCAAGTGGAAAGATCTCTCTAGCTACGGAGGAGGAGGCAGATGAAGAGGAGGACGCATAGAGTGCGACCACGCAAGTAAATTATATGAAAGAATGATAGAATGCAGGTGGCAAGATTCCTGGGTGTTTTCATATCGTTATTTTTCTCATCGATTCATATTGTTGTACCACCAACCGCTACATCGTACACCTAAGATTGTGTCCGTGTTCTATCAGAGCACGTTAGGGTTGGGGGAACCGAGCGGCCATGCTCATTTGTGCCAATCGCTCTGCTGCTTGATTTGAGAGTCCAAGACCAAGAGGGGGAGCAGCAAGTAACATCGCATATTCCCCAATGATGTTGTTCCGGAACGGTAGCGTGTCATCGGTCTGCGAATCGGCGTCAATATAGGCGGACGTTTTTGCAGGTGGAACATACGCATATCACGATGGGCACGTCGTGGTTTAGCCAGAAGTTAATATGATGATCCTCTAGCGTCTTCACTGTCTTGCAGAGCAAGTTAGAGGTGAGGCATACTTCTAGGCAGATCTTGTGCTCCAGTACGATCTTCTGAGCGTCTTCGTCCAGAAAAGTGGCGTGGCCGAGTCGCTTTGGTCTCGCTGATAGGAGCGTGAGCACGTCATCCCGGGTGTTCATCGCTGTCTATTCGGAATGTTAGTCAGGGGAAGGAAGCGGAGATACGAGAAATACCTCTGCGATGTGTAGAGTAAGCTGCAAGCCATTATCTCGAGCGATCTCAAAGGCAGGTAACCACGACAATGCACTTCCGACCTGTCGAAATGAATGAGTCGAAGCCACAGCTTGATACGAACGACTCACACAAGGCGTTCCGCACAAATCAATCCCAACAACCCTCCTCCCTTGCTCTCTCAGCTCAATAGCAACCTCAACCACACTAGTTGCGTCCTCCTCGGACATTCTCCGGTCGACGCTCACCAAGAGTGCCGCCTTACTCGGAGGATATGCCTCGACCTCATCGAGCACAGCGCTCAGATACTCCTCTCTCGTCATATGTTCGTTCGTCCTTGGTGTGGTCCTCAGCTCGAGATACTCGCACTGTGGTGGATCATCCGGCTGCAAATACCCGGGCTCTAAGAACTGCCGGAGGACAGCTCTTGCGGCGAAACGGGTAGCATGGGGTGTAGAAGTAAGAGCGTAAATTGCGGGGAACAGCGCGAAGAAGTTGTCCAGGCTGTCGAGCTGCACGCCTGCACGCAGGGTCTCGAGGCCACGCTTGATCAAATCGTCTTGGTACAATGACGAGGATGGAGTAGCCTCTGCGAGTTCTCGTAGCGTGTCGAGTGGTATACACCCGTTCAGGTGGGCGTGGAGCTCCGCCTTGGGTAACCTGCGATCCGAGTCAGGGAAAATCCTTGCACAGGACCGTAAATGGGGTGACTAACCGCTTGATAAAGTCGATCTGCTCGACTGTGAGCGAAGCCAGAGCCTCAGCGCCGGGTGAGTACATTACTAGGAGTCTCGTGTGTGTTCAGGCGCTTGAGCCCTGCCACACAAACCAAGTGCGAAGATGGTGACGACAACGCCTGCTCCGTTGCAAGGACTTCCACCGGAGAAGGTAGAGGAAGGTCAGTCAAATTCTTTAGGGGCCCTACGGCGCGCGCCGGACCTTGTCATGGGCATTGACGTCCAAATTGGAGAATAGCGCCTCCGCTGCCGCCGTGGGACCAGCTCCCTGATATTGGAGGAATGGCTCGGTGGTCTGTTTCGTCTGCAAAGTTCGGCTTTGGGCTGGAGTGTCTGAGGGATGAGAATCCGGAGACGTTTTGGCAGTAAGTTGTGCAGCACGACCTTCGCGTCTTAAAGCGCAAAACTTGCCTGTGCTTAGCTCTGAAGGCAACCAACCTCATTCAATTACATTGGAGTTCCCAAAACGCGTCGCGATCCAGGCGAGTCCCAGCTCGAGCCTCACATCCTTCCACTACTAACATGAGGCGCCCTCACGCTTCTCAGAAGATTGCGGTGTATTTAAGTCACAAGAAGGATGACTCGTATACTCCAGAAAAAATGGGCATTCGGGCTGGGACGAGCTTGCGCGATTTGCAGGATGTGCGAACAGTTCGTTTTGAGAAACCAGAGGGCTGGATAGAGTTTGCCGTCTCGAGTGAAGACAATAACCAGCAGGATGAGCTTGACCTAAACGGCGGCGGCACGTATGCACCCCCTACTTGCAAGTCCCGAATCCAGCCACTAATACAGCTCACAGAAAACCATTGTACGCGTATGTCCTGCAATTGGTGATCATTCAAAATTTTATGAGCGGCAAAGACACGCATATTCGCGGTTTGAAGATATGTGGCCCAGAACAGTACGTGTTTCTCCCAAAGCCAAAGCCCGTGACACCAATAAAATGTCAGGCCTTCAAATATGAATGAGGAGGAACCGCTTCCTTGGAAAACTGACGCTTACACGATGCATCTTACGTACCGCTAGCTGTGAGCTACTCTGTCGCGCATTCAGTTTATAAAGAAGAATGAGATTGACAAAGAAGAGTATTATTGTATGAGCAAGAAAGAATAGCAGCCGCAGCTGAGGAACCTCTGAATCTAAGGAAGCGTACGGCCGTGTACTCGGACATTCAAATCTGGCAAATAGCGAAATCAGAAGGGCAGCACGAGAGAGTAATGGTGGTCTTGCACCCACATATTGAGCGACCCATCGGAAGCCCTCACCATAACCCATCTTCTGCACGACAGAGCACATGAAGAGCTCAATTGGGCGGATATCCCTCAGCGGGACTTTTCCCTTGCCAGTGGTTTGCCACAGGCCAAGAGCATGGCGCAAATGGTCTTCTGAGACGGCGCCGGGTGCGTCAATCTTGTTGCCAAGGATGAGGAAGGGGACTTTTGAGAGCTCCTCAATAGCAAGGAGGGCGTCCAGTTCAGCCTTCGCCTCCGGGAGACGTTCGATATCCGCAGAGTCGACGAGGAAAACGATTGCGTGGACCTCGGGGAAGTAGTCGCGCCAGAGACGGCGAGCTGCGAGGCAGGTAAGAAAGGAGAGCATTAGTGCTGGTGTGACTGGCTGGCTGGGAAGTGACACGTACCCTGTGCGTGGCCACCAAGGTCGTATGTCGTAAACTTCACATTAGCAATCGCCAACTCTTCTGAAGCTGAGAAACCGCAAGCGTCAGTCCCACCCAAAAAGACATATACAGTCGGTATGACATACTGGGGTGAAGAGTAGGCTGGAGAGTAGCCAGACGATCGTTCTTCAGCATGTGAAGTAGCGTCTATAATAGCCCACGTCGACACATATAAATCAGTCACAACCTCTTCGCTGGCCTCGACGCCCCCCAACATAGCGAGCGCATATACTGACCGTCTTGCCCGCATTGTCGAGTCCAAGGAACAGGATCTTCGCATTCTTGTTCATCAAGCCTAACGTGCCACGCGCTTCAGCTCCTGCTAGACCACTCGTCTTCCCTGGGCGGAGGCGTACCAAGTTGGCTGAGGACATCACGGAACCATTCCCAAATCCACATATTTGCTATACGAAATTACCGGAATTCCAAACGGCACAACCGAGGGCAGAAAGGGTGACGCAAAGGTCCAAGTCGTGGTTTTTGTTTACACACCACCTGTCGGACGGCCAAACGATTTAGACAGGGGGTCCGCGACGCACCTCTTTGTATAGTAAGTCTACGAGTTCGAACAAGATCCATGCACCAATAAAGCCGGCGAGGTCCGCGCGCGTCATCGTCAACGCGTTCGTCACACGACCCAGGCTGCAGACGTATCGATACAAATATATGGCGCAAAAATATTTAATCTGATTGGTTGTTAAGTGTTATTCACAGAGCGAGTAGGTGGAACATCGGTACTAGGAAGATTAGTCGCGGTGACCGTCTGCGTGTTGGCCTGATTCAACTTACTCAGAACGAGTCGATCGGACGCATATTGGAATATTGTTGGAGTGGAAAAGGGACGAAACGAACATCGTCGATTTCAAACCTGCAATTATCGGGCCACCTGCGTGCCGTGTTCGGAATCAGATCGACGCCAGGACTCGGGCGTGCACAAAGCAGCGCCTGCTCCTGTAAGACGACTGTGGCCATAGGTAAGACCCGTACAAGGAGTGCAAGTAGTATACAAGAGTGGACAGGGAAACCCACTCAGATCGAGGATTTGATCTCGATGAGGGATACAGCAGGTCACGGAATGCCAATGCGAGGAAGGCGTGTTGCTTATCACTGTCGTATTACATATACCGTCAATACTGCCACTGGATGCTGGGCGTGCAAGCAAGGTAGTGGGACGTTCAGTAGAACTCCCCCTCGCCACCAGTACCGTGAAAATACGTGTGAATATGGATATATACTAAATAGAGAGTGGCGGTACGGAGTATACATACCAGCAGGCAAGAAGCACAATGGATTCAGGTTGTTGAACGCCCGTCCTGCGACATCCCTGGAGGTGAAGTGTCCATCTTGCTGAGGGTCACGAGAGAAGCCCGAGGGGACGGAGCGAGTTGAGCACGCGCCCAAGGTTTCGTCGTCATCACTGTGCTTGATGTGGTGGATATAGTCCTGGTCCGCTCTTGACGGCAACATGGGAAATTCGCCGGTACTCAAGGTCCCGTTCATGCAGGTTTCCCAAGGCAGTGCAGGGCAAGGTAATGTCGGTGGCAGGGAGGGAAGTGCGCGGGCAGCAGGTTTTCCTCTGTATTCATATATGGTAAAGCGTAGAGGGACGGACGCTTAGGTCTCGCGACGCGACGCGATATAGAGCGGTGGCAAGGTGAAAGAACCGACGAAGAGACGCTAGTGAACAGGTTTCGGTGGAGCGATTGCTTTTGTCAAGGAAAAATATCCAAATTTCGTTCGAGTCAAGGCGGGTCTGTGTGTCCGCACAGGCGAGTCATTTGCTCCTGCAGGCCAAAATTAGGTTGTCAGCCACCCTGACACAGTAATACTCCAGCACGTAACTCGCAAAGGATTACTGAATTTCATCTCTGAGCATGCTCACCGAAACAAGAGAGGTAGAAACGGTCCTCAATATTTACGGAATGTCCCGTGGCGCATCTCTTCCTCTCTGTACTCGAACATGAATTGCACACCAATAAACAACGCCCCGCATGCTGCCACGAGAAACTGCAAGCCTAGTATTCGTGTCAACGAGCTTGTGAGACTAATAAAAGGTATGGAACGCACCATACCAAGTCCCAAAAATCTCCCCGGCTAGATACTTCATTCCATCAGTCCCAATTACGAACCCGACGAGGTTCCCAGTCATCATCATCAACACGTTCGCCACACCACCTAGTGCACAGACGTGTCTATACCACGGTTTATCGCCAAACTTTGTGGAGATATCGTCAGCACTGCTTCTGCGGACAATTAGTGCAGCCTCACTTTTTCTGCTGTGACCATGCGGGTGAGGAGCATTTCAGGTAGGATAAACAAACTAATTATCCACCCCCAGGCGAGCAGCCTAAATGTTAGATCGTGCCACAGTGCCACAAAGGTAAAAACGAGGACTGTGGCTAGGATCCCACTTCCACGTCCTCCAATTGGGATGTATATGTATCTAGTCCAGGCTGGAATCAGGTACTAGTAGAGAACAAACCAAAGAGAAGAGTACCCACCGGATAAGCCACTGATTATAACTTCGATGCCAGCTCCTCCAAAACCCAGCCGCCGAATAATTGTTCGCCATACACCGGACAATATTTTCCAAAGGCTCCACCCCATCGACTAGAGCCCATAAGCGGAAGAACCTCCACGGTAACAGCAACTGCAAAGATGTTAGGGATCTCAGAATGCACAGAGGATACGAGCACAAAGACCTTCAGCCAAAGGATGATGAGATTCCAGAACCCAACCATAGAAAGCTCCATCGGTGATGCGCCCAGCCACGTCCGCGTATCCTTGATGGCGACGACGTACATGAAATGCATGATAAACTCCATCGTTAACAGGCAGAACAAGAATCGGCGGAAGTACGATATTGTGTAACCGCGTTCAATGTGAACTGGTCTCCGGAACTACCGAACAACAATATTAGCTCTAAGCAAACGCGAAGAAGCCAGCGGCCGAGGTTCACCTGCCAATAAAAATCGTTGAAGGTCATAATAGGCCCCGCGATATATAAAGGTGGGTAGACGACATAAGCAAAGTAATTGAGGGAGTTGTATGCGTCGAGTTTATGTGCTGTTGCACAGCGTTGCTTTGTGTTCAACGGGATTGACTACTCACGCACGACCGTCGGTGAGGTGGGGAAGAAAGCACTTTATTGAGCATGATGGCTAAGTGAACACGGACTAATGAATAGCGCACATCTTCGCGGGCATTCTGGGCCTTTTGCCGAGTACATGCCCAATGATAATCCATATTGAATGACAAGAGACGGAGCATCGTAATGTTGAACGTGATGTGCCAACGGGGATAGAACCCCTCCCACCCATCCTATCCACGATCTGAATCAGGCCCACGCAGTTCGTCGATAACATGAAGAATCTTACCAAGTGTGCTAAGCTTGGATGGAGGGCCGCAAACTTGTACCCATCTGCCAACTCGTTCAAAATGAGCATGCCAAGGTTGAAGGCCCAATTAACCACTGGTCCAATGACGGTCCCCGCAGTGGTCTTGCCAATCCAATAATTCGCAGCGAGGATCGCAAGAACCTTTAGCGCACTCGCCCCGTGCAATCCAATGAGCATACACAGGGCAAATCCAGCTATGAACGGCAGGCGCGGGACGTTGTCGTTCCGCTTGCCTGTGAGGGTGCGACGGGTGTTGGAGAAGCGGGAGTAGAGATAGGATGTGCCAAGATACCCGAGGGCCAGCAAGAGGAGGGGTAAGAGATTGTTACGAAAGTTGCGGTATTGGTGGTCACTGTTGTCCTACAGATAGAAACTCAGCATGGTGCATAGAAGGATGTTGGGAGACATACAACTTTGCGACCTGCTATCCATCCAGGAGAGAGTTTATACTCGTACTTTGGGTGATTGGGATGCCAGGCTATCAAGTCCTGAATCAACACCGGCGAACTCAACTTCAACATCGAGTAAGTTGACGTACGCTGGCTCAAGGTTATTGGGACATAGACCATATACGGTATGACTACCACAGCAATAACTCCATAAACCAAAAATTCGGTCGTCTTCCAACGAGAGGGCTTCGTTGAGGGTGCCTTCCCCACCGCGGTCGACGTGGGCGTCTGCAAAGTCAGTGCAGTAATTCCTCTCTCACCCCATGCACCCGAAGAAGTGTCGATGTGTAGCCTTTCCGGGCTCATGGCGTTGCGCTGGCGCAATGGAAGCATCCAAGAAACATTTACACCTCAAATTATGTCTCAATGAATAAAGAAATGGGGGGATATAGCCACGCTACATTAAGAATACAAGACAACTCAAGGCATGGTGGTAAGCAGGCAGGGTGACGGGGTCGAACGGAATCGTAAATCAGGGCCACAAACAGAAACGCGGACGAACGCCGGTTACAGCTATATCTGGGGAATTGTGAAGTTAAAGTAACTGTAGGGGGTCTATCAAGTCAAGTCGGCAGTCCAATCGTCCATACACAGGGCTATTTACCTGGGATCTACGGACCAGGATTACCCATATAATACTGCTGTTGTCGGTGTACAGACGAGCCCATCCCGTTCATGTTCATTCCATTCATCATAGGGACACTGTTGGGCATCACATTAGGTTGTGGGTTCCACGGGGTATGGGGCGGCATCATCATAGGAGCGTGAGGTCCTATATGTTGTTGTGGGTATGGGGGTGGCCCAGATGGAATGTTGAAATGATGAGCCATCGGAAATCCGTGCCCGTTCGGAATCGAAGTCTGCGGATATGGTAGGTAGCCCATTTGTGAGGCCTCTCCCAAAGGGACACTAGGGGGCGGAATGGGTACTTGATTATTGAGCTGCGCGAAATCGTATGGCTGCTGGGGGTGTGGGTGCATTTGAGGCGGTACTGGCCTTCCATTTGGTTGAGGGGTGAAGGGCTGCTTCGGTGGCGACTGGAAGTGCATCGGCGGCGCAGCCACAGGTGGCGGGATAGGAACAGGCACGAGTTCAACGGGTCTGGACTCGGCGGGTTGCTCGCCCAGAGTGTCCATACCGTCTTGGCCCTCACCCTCAGCACTCACTGCGATATAGCCTTTTCGAGGCAAGACTTACACGTGAACTTGTCGACTCTCCAGTCACGTTTTGGACGGCCATCGCGCCGATCGGCAAGGTCGTGGCATGCCACACTAGGAACCGTTAGAAACCTTATGTCAAACAAGGGTAGTTGCAAACTCACTGTTGCCAAATGTCGCACGAAGAGCACGCGAGCAACTTTTGTCCGTCGTTCTGCAATTTGGTGAGCAACCTATCGAGCGACCAAGGTGCAGAGACATACCTCATTCCACCCAGTCCTGTGGCAGACTTCACAACTGAGGAACCAGGGCTCATCATCTTCCATCTCGACGTCACTGTCTTGACGGCGCCGTCGTCGTCCGGCCTTGGGCTGCGTAAGGGCCTCAGCAGCAATGGCAGCAGCTCGGCGAGTACGACCATCAGAAGCTTGATTCGACCGCTTAATCTCGTCTTCGTCTTTGTACTCGTCCTCATCCCGGCCTCTATCACTGACATGAGCAGAGACTCCATCGCCTTCTGTACCTAAACCTCCTGCATAAGCTGATGCAATGTGTTCCAAAGCAAACTAGAGAACGCACCTGGGAAAGTCTCACTTCCCTCCCCATCAAACCGTTCATCCAGCAGCCGCTTGGCATTCCTCGCGCTCGCCCTTTTCGTTCGGGCATTGTCGTCAAGCCTAGCATCCGGATCACCCCTCCTACGACGCTCATCAAGCTCAACATAATCCCTTTGCCTCCTAAACGCCCTTTCATCCGACCCAAGTTCGCCCGCACGGGCGGCCCGGCGAGTCTGGCGCTTAAACTTTGGATCTTCCTTTTCGAGGATGGCAGCTGCAACTTTAGCGGCAGCCTCTTCATGCTTCCGAATGTCTTCCTGACGTTTGCGCTCAATTTCATCAAGTTCCTACAAGGGAAGGCTATCAGGATAAGAGCCGCGAAAGAGAGGTCAATTGCACCTCTTGACGTCTTTCAAGATCAGGGATGATCCACTTGACGATGTGTTTATGAAGCCGCTTCTCGTCCTTGTGCTGCGACTTTTCAAACTTGGCGGCGAATTTCTTCCAGTCATCGAGGGTGGTGCAGATCTAGAAAGGTTCAACACAAGTGCTCGATAAGCAAGAATTGAGTCCACATACAGTCTCCAACTCGACAAAATTAGGATCCTTGGGATCTGGAGTCTTTTCGCGTTCATCGGAAAGTACCTCTTTGGTCTTGCCTGCCTCGTCTTTGGCCTCCTTTTCTTTTTCATCGTCTATTTCGGTGAGACTTCCCGAGCCAAAGGGCGTATCTTCCTCGTTGTCAGAGGTCACAACTTTCCTGGCCGGTTTGCGGTCGGGTGGCACAACCTGTTCGTTATCCGAAATATCGGTGAGATCAGAGTCGGCATTGAAGAAGCTCCCTGAACCACGATCACTTTCGTGCCCTTTGCCGTCCAGCTTTGATTTCTTACTCTCGTCTTGAAGCCACTCCTCAGGCGGTTCCTGCCATTCTGGGTCTCCCTCTCCCCTTCGAAGGCGCGAACTCAATCGGGTGCCCATGGCGCGTGCTCTAGCCCTGGCGGCACGACTCGCCTGTGCGCTCTGGGAGCTAAGCATTTGGCGAGTGGGATCCTCCTTCTTTGATTTAGCAGTTGCTTTCGCCTTACCACCTTTCTTGCCTTTCTTAACAGGGGTTTCAGACGTTTTTGTGGTCGGGCGTTGGATCCACAACCTATCGCCTAATGGTCCGGGTTAGAGATGCGCTTTGGTCCGGGAAAACCAATCACATACGCCCATATTGCCAGTAGGTATTTCTTTTGGCATCTCGGCCAATAGAGAGGGTTCTCTGTGAGAAAATAAGCCTAAATTCTGTTGTAAGCACCAACCGGCAGACACACCCAACTAGCATTGTCATCATTGTGTCCCATGTTCTGGCGGAGACGGGTAGGATCCTGGAATTGCCATTCGCAGAGATTGTGCATGAGCCCGAGGCGTTGGTCAATTGTGAGGTCCTTGATCTCGCGGGGGTCATCATCGGTGCCAAGAAGGGGGTTCTTCTCGTCGCGCTTCGCTAGGTGGCGCCTGAGGTATATCTGCCAGGTCTCTGCGCTGGAAAAGACGCGTTGGTTGGAATTCTGTGACGCGGTGTTTTTCAAGTAAACACGCACCCGAGGCCGCGAATTGCAGTGAGAGTGAAGAGCATTTTGATGATGACGGTTGCCATGATCGTCGTACTGCCGTTTATAATGTCTTTTTCGAGTTCCTACGCGTCCTGAAAGTATCAGCTTTTGTTACGAGTGGGGCCAGCGCCCGGACGTTGCAGGGGGCATGGAAAGTCGGAGGGCGATGTAGGGTGCGCAAACTGAGTGAAAAAGCGAGAAAGAACGCACATAATAATTGAGCAAGTCGAGCCGCATCGCCGTGTTGAACGTCCACAGAAAGTCACACACGGCAGCCCACTTCCAGTTGCGACGCAGCTCCTGCAACTCCTTAGGGTCTACTCTGTCGTTGCTCGGGTCCCGTGGCGCCTCGGCCAGCGGCTCTGTTCGTGGAGACGACATCCTACAAGTGGTGGGTTGCAAGCCTCTGTTTCGCTTTGTTCGCTTTGTCCACAAGGCGATTTCAGGGAGATGGGTCTCTTCCAATGGGATCCATCTTCGAAAGATTTGTAATAATGTATATGTGATTTCGATAACATACATATGCCGGACTACTCGGAAACACTCGCGTCTGCTGTGGTTACCGCCACCTTGGCCAAACCTTTCCGTGCTCGAACCTTGGCCGACTTGGATTTGGGCTTCGGTGGTTCGGGACCTTGGTACCTGCGGCATGAATAATGAATCGATTGTAGATTGTAGATCCAGCGAACCCCAACTCACGTCGCACCTGCCTCTTCCAAATGTGGCACCTTTTTTGTACAGAGAGTAATCTTCATATAAGGCGTGAGGTTACGCTTAAGGCTGTAGAGAGGAAGTTAGTATATTTGTGATGATTCCCAGGACGAAATACGAACTGGTTCTTTCCTTCGAGCGCCAAAAACAATTCCCCACCAGACATTCCCTCCTCACTACCCCTCAGTGGAGGCTGATCATCCTCCAAACAGGCGAGGACATTGTATTGATACAGTAGAGTCCCAGGAGGATTGCCTGACCCAGATTTCTTTTGCTTGTAAAATTCGCGCTTGATAATTTCCACAACAGAAATCAAACGCGGTAAGTCGTCTGTGGGCGACGCGAGTCTTCTTCGCTTCGTTGTTCGAATGTCTTCGTCTTCCTGCGCGATGACGGTTGGCACTGCTTGTCCTGGCTTTGTGGGTTTGGGTGGTGCGGGGAGAGTGTGGAGTGTTAATTCACCTCCTGGATAGTCCTTGATAAGCATGCTCTGTTAGTTCTGTGCAAGGGTGGGTGAGAGCTAATTGGCTCGACCTGAAGCCACTGCAAGGCAAACCGGACCGCATTCTTGATTTGCGTATGGTCTGAAATTCGCATTTCATGCACTTTAGACTCGGCTACAGTATTTGGCACGTCCGGCTCTGCGTTTTCTGCTGTTGCCATGATATCGAATGCAACAGCGCGGCGCAAGTTCGGCCTCAAAATGAAAGTTCAAGACCATTCACTGTTCTTGCTAAACCTAGGAACACGTGGAATTATTCACCCAAACTGAGACCCAGGTTGTGACGTACAAGCCCCCCATTGGATTCAAGGAGACGTCGCATCTCCTGCACACCCGTCTTGGAAAGACGAGTGCTGTCTTGAAACGGAGCAGCCATTTAGGAATAAATTACTCAGGCTTGGCCGCGCCTGACCTCTTTGGCACTTCAGTTGCAAACACAAGATTTCTTGTCTCTTCTAATCGACATTGATTATAATTATTTTAATCGAGAATGAAACCTCACACTGGATCAAACGTCGTGGCCTGCGACGTCCGAATATTTCGAGATTCGTTAGTTTGCACATAACTTCAACTCCTGAACATTCACAAAGCCCGAATTACTGCGGGAACGTTGACACTTCGAAGTTTGAGAAGGTGTTCGGAAGAGATGAAAATGGCTGAATCGAGCTGTCCTATATGATGGAGTATGAGGTACAGTGCCACGACATAGTCGAATGGACGAGATCCGTTACACATACATGAAGAGTATGCTATTTCAAGAGTGACGATATCTTCACAGGTTTCCGCACTGCGGCGGAATTGCCTTCATTGAACTTGTAGGAAGCTTTTGTCAATCTGCCTGTCGTAGGCCCTTGATGTGTAATTGTTGATTTTGGTTTCTGAACGAGGGGACGACCGAAGAAATCCGTGGGTGGCTGCAATAATTCAGGAACCTTGGGTAACTGAAGACGTTTGGTGGACGCACCCTATCAGCGATATCAATCTCGGTCTCTCGGGCACGTTTGGTCCCAGCGATGGATGATGTTTTGACTGGTTTAGTTATGCTGGTCTTAACTGGACTCGAAGGTGTGTCCTCATTCTGTCTATTCGTAGCCATCAGTCATGGATAAACCGCTTGTTACAATCAACTCACTTTCGTTTGAAGAAAGCGGAAGTCATTGGGCTCTTCGCAAGTTGCATAGCTTCCGCATCTCGAACAATAAGTTGAGCATCAATCTATCGACGGTATATTAGCGGCCATATGCCTGAAGGGCTGCTTGGTATCCTTACTTCGCCAGCTATCACGTGTCGAGTTGCATAGCGAGAAACGGCAATGTCCTTTGCTCGCTTGCCGTCGTAAGTGATAAAGACGTCGATGGGGCTGAAGTATCACATCAGTGATGCTAGGGTGCATGTAATGTTTGACGCACGGTTCAAGACGGTACATCATTTGGCCATCATCTTGCTGCTCTTGAACAAAGCGTAATTCTAGAGCGACCATCACATCCACTACTCGAGAGAGAATACACCTGTCTTCCTTTTTGATCACTTGGTGATTGACCTGCATTGTGCGGAACGGTTAGGTGAATGGCGTAACATTTCTGATAACTCACAGGCCGTAATGGAGGAGAAATAATGCGGTTCAGCATGGGCACAAACTCGAGGTGCATGACCCCTTCTTGAGTTAGATGTCGATAATCGACAGATCGACGACCACCTCCAGCAGTGGCGATGCTTTTAGAGAGAGATTTGTAGATCTCCTGATTGTTTTTCTGTACCACGAAGGCCTGGTAGTAGTGTAATCAGTATAAGAACATGAGCGTGGATCGCCGGGCATGTACCTCCCAGTCGACCTTTGGTCTCTCTACCTTTCCTCCACCTTTTGTTCTGAACAGCGGATGGAAAGCGGTGAGGGTATAAGGGAGATATGGCAATATACCGTACTCCCGATCCGTGCGTATAGTTCCATTCATGAGATCATATGTTGCCAGCCAGTCTTGTGCCTGTTCGTAGGCTCGGAATGAAACGTCATGTGTTCGGAGTGTCGTATAGTGCTCAAAGCAAGCTAAGGCATAACAAATAAGCTTCTGCGATCCTATGTGGAAGAGCTACGTACCGAGTGCAACCTTGTCCGTGTTTCCGGTCCCCTCGATGCTTCGAGATATCCTCCCAACGTAACACGCCACCTCCTCTGTTGTAAGTCCAAGATCCTTGACTCTCGATTGGGGCAATGGGGAGAATATATCGCTGAGGACACTGATGAAGGACTGGTCTGCCTCCTTAATACCTCGGGTTGCCTTCTGAACCATGGCCTCATTTATCTCCGGATGTCTTCTACCTAGAAGCTATGAAAGGGACTCTTTACAACTTATCCATTTCTTATAGCTGGAGCACCCACCTGAAGCGTGTTCAGGCATCCCCTCATATCACCCTGGGTGACGTTAACAAGCGTGCTAAGAGCACGACTATCCACTCGAATACTCTCTGTTGAGCATATTTGCTGCAATCGATTGACGAGGTGCACGGACGCCGTCTTTTGAATCTTGATGACCCGCGCCAGTGGCCGCAGCTTCGATAGCGATGGCGCGTACAAATCATTGCAGATGCAAATGATAGGGCGCAAGAGTGGCCGTTGGCCGTTGTTCTTCTCCTTCGAGTGTGCTGAAACTTGTTTAGAAGTCGTAGCAGCTCCCAAAACGTTTATGCTCACCGTTCTTCTTCTTTCGCTTCACCATGGTGAGTGCGATCAACTTTTGAATGAACCCAGAGGCCTTCAGCTCGTGTCAGAGTCCATCCGAAGGAAGGCAACCCTGGCGCTCACATGGTCGTTGCCACCAGTGGCCCCATCAATCTCGTCAATTATCACGAGCACAGGTTTCTTGCTCCCTACTTTCGAGCCCGATTCCAATGCAGGACGTATCCTATCCTCGACTGTGCCAGCCGAACGAGAATCACTGCCAAATAAGTTACAAGTGAACGAAATCTAATCTAATACTACCCACCTGGCGTTAATCTCAAGTATATCATAGCCTGCCTGCGTCGCGAGCACGTGTGTCAAAGTTGTCTTTCCAAGACCAGGCGGACCGGATAGCAAGAGGATCTACACAGAGAGTTACTGGCGGCACAACCGTACAAATGGAAGACCAACCTTTTCACGTGGTCGGTGGTATTCATCTAGGTATTGAAAAGGCTGCCGTGCGTGAAGTTAGTCCCACTCTTTCCGGCAAAATCGCATACCCACAGCGTCTTCTTCTTCTTGTCTTCGTCGCTTTACCCGCTTTCCGAATACACAATGATCCCACTCCTTGACCCAGGCCATCGCTTCTCGATGCGTTCTCTTGCAGGACGTCAGAAGATGGCGAGCAAAGCAGAGATTCTTACCTCGTCCCCAACAAGTTCAGTAAAGTGTTGTGGTCTGTACTTGTCTGTCCATAGAGTATCCTCAGCTCGATCATGAGTCGAATGTTTGTGACGACCCGTTTCTGGTCTGTAAGCAGATTCAGCTTAGGAAATATCCGGAGTGGGAACAAGGTCATACTCCGGTCGATTTAACCTTGATGCAGTCTCGTTAGATAGGATTTCCATAAGTTTATGAATCGGTACACCCAGCATCTGGTTGACCGACTCTCGCGACGTTGACTATAGGGCAAGAGGTGAGATATCTGCATAGTCCATATAGTGCTGGACGCACAGAAGGATTTGATTTGGCCTTATTTACTTTAGGTCTGAATGTAATAGGTTTGCCGTCGAAAGTGAACGCTTGAATTGTTGCCCCGCCGAGAGGCTCTTCCACGAGAGTGGAGAATAGATCTTCTTCTGTCGCTTGCTCGAATATACTTCGGCCGAATCCCCCTCCTGATGTGCCTAGTCTTCCGCTTAGTCGTTACCACAAATCAGACGGGGGCTCTTACTTGCTCTTAGTCCTTCTTCTCCCTCGATGACCCACCCAAAACCAGAATCGGGCTCAACTTCGAGGATTCCGGTTGATGCTAGGCCGGTATCGGTATGATGCGCTGGTTTCGCAGAATCCGATGGGCCCGTCGGTCCCTTAGACCCTGAAGGTCCCAATATGTCGGACACTATCTGAAAGGCATTGTCGTGAGGAGGACTGGCCAGTAAGATTGCTGAGGGTTCCACCATCGCGTTGGTAGGTTCAAAGCCCGAAACAAAGCATCATGCTTTGAGCTCCGCCTTAAGCGTGTCCGGACTGTGCGAGTAGACAGTCGAGCTTTCAAGAATGATGTGCACATCTGCGCACTGGACTGACATATCCTGAACGGTTCTCTCTACGCCGAGGTTCTCCACGTCGCCTGGAATGATTCAGGCTAAGAGGCATCACGCGCTTAGTCGCGCCTTGTTGGTTTCTGACAGTCTCAAGATGTTATGGCGTAGCCGTACAATGCAAATTGAACCAATTTATTCGTCTCTTCCGCTTCACTTGGCTACAATCTGAACGCCATCCTTGATACGAAATGGACACCAGGTTTTGGAAGCCTAATTATGCTGTGAAGATTGTGTAGAACATACTTAGGTGCTTCTTACCACATGCCGTGCCTTGAAGATTTCCATAATCCGAAAGGATTCGTCAACCTCCGTACCAAACGCCTCCTGTGCATTGGACAGCCAGATAGTGACGTCGGTCAAGTAAGTAAATGAAGGACCAAGAGCAGGCTTGTGCACCGTTGTTGCAAAAGCAGATCCCGGATTGGAAGGTTTGGCGGAAACAACGTTATTGACGACCTGAAGCCATAATGAGCAGTTTTTCAATATCTGGTTTCATACTTGCAAAGGTAGTAAGTCGTTGTTCTCTCGTAATCGTTGAGAGATGTTGCATGAGTGTGGTCATTGTCGCATGGCCTATGGGCGACATTACACCCGACGACTCAGAGACATCCTTATCTACTCACCTCGAGAAGTCACTGCACTAAGTTGATCAGATAACAGAGTTGTGATATTGTCAATAGCGATCAGCCGTGGTTTCAGATTGTTCTGAACCAAGGGGACTAAGTTGAGGGGAGCAGAGCGAGAACAAAGTTGAGGAGTACCTCGGGTTTTGCCGATAAAGTATCTAATACTTCGAATATTTGAGGAGTCCCGAAACACAGCGATACTTGCAGTCGTGCGAGAGCGGATTCCCGTCCCTGTAAGAAACTAGGCTGAGGTAAAGAGAGAGGCCACAAGATAGTTGATACTTTATCATTGATCTCTAGCACATCAAGCACGCTCTTCGCCCGATCAGCAGAAAACTGGCCAGTAGTATCTAGCCAATGGGCCATAACCGATTCGTCTTGAGCAAGACATAGCAAAACTGTCTGAAGTATATACAACTGTGGTATGCGGCACGTAAGAATGCTGTCTTTGGTCATTCAAAAAGTGGCTAACCGTTTTCCCTGCTCCTGGAAGCCCAGAAACCTCGACAATGAATCCAACGGGTGAAACATTTCCCCCAAACAAGTCATCTATGTCCTTGACTCCGGATGTGCACGGCCGCGTCAACACCTCGCGTTCTTGTACTTCCAAGGCGTAAAGGAGGTCCCCTGTCTGTGCACAAGGGGCCACCGCTTCCTCTACATCACTCAATAGCTCATGGTAGTTGAAGGTTTCTAGAATACCCGAAGGTAGCTCCAAAAGCCCGTCTCCCGATGTTTGCAGGATCAAGTCATGGGAGGTGTTTATGCCCATCGCAGATAATGCCGCGAGCAGAGCATTGAGACCATCGTTGCCCTTGGGGCGACTGGGAAGAGTGGGCAAAAGCGTTCTTAATCGCATGCAAGCAGAGACGCCGGAGAACAAGGAACATCAGCTTTCACGTATAATGGCAACAGGCAACAGGGATCGTAAAGGGTCATGAATACATAAAGGTCGTTAGTATGGTCACAATAAGCACATGAATGAGACACGCGGAGTCTGACAATGTTGGGGGCATCAATGGGTAAGCAGCAACGCAAGATATGGGGCACCAGAAAAAGACCTATACAGAAGGACAAGGCCATCTGTCCGAATTGTCGCTAAAGTAATACATCATAAGAGTAAATATTCAAAAGGAGGTGCTCGGTTTGTTGACAAGAGTAGATATCACTGAGGCGGTCGGCTCCAGCCACGAGGGAGAAAGGGAGTGGACGAGGAAGTTTCCAAGGTTCTGTTTACCCCCGTCGGGTGTTCCCAGAAAGTTTGCGAAAGATAACTCGCACAACGACGGCGCAGACGCCGAGGCTGACAAGTAAAATATAGGTGGGTAGATCGGCAGGATTGGGGTCAGAGTCTCCAGGTTTTCCCACAGCTTCACGATTCTTCCTTCTTCGAACTACGGCACCACCTGGAGCAGGTTTTGAGAGACTCCGGAATACACTGGGAATTCGAGACACCGGTACTCGAGAAGTCAGAATGCTTGGTACAAGCGCTGCAAGGCTGGTGGGACCACTGGCGTCTTCTACCTCCGTCTCATTCGTTTCCGTTTCGTTGGCAGTGTGGAAATCACGGTCAGTGTCGGGCAGGACGAGAGACGCCTGGAGCCTCTGTTCTTGATCATTCAGCTTCTGAATGTACCGTTGGCGTTCGTTTACCCATTGCTTCTTCTCCTCCCGAAGACGGATGAGTTCCCTATCGCGGATTTCATCCTTCTTTCCAATATCTACTACACGGCGTTCAACCACCTCTAGGCGCTCCTTCAGTGATTGTATGAGTGCCCGGGTTCTGTCATCTTCATTCTCGGGAGTCGGAGCGAGCATGTCGGACAGTGGTATTGAGGTAGAGGTCGTGGGGGAGATGGGAGGCATAGAAACAGTAGGTGCAACGCCTTCGAATTTCTTTGCGGTACCACCGATCAGTCCTTCATCGGCACGTTCCCAGGCCCATGCGCCGAAGGATGGTTTCTGGCCTTTAATCCAACCACCCTCAGTTTTCAAGTGACCAGCGGCTCTTTCCTTGATCGTAGAGTCCACTATCGGCAGGTCACCACTAATACCTTGATGCTCTTGGGCGAGTAATTCCTGGACCGTGGGCTCCTTATCCGTTGTCAGTGCTACGCCATTCGGAGTCGGCTTATCCGAACGCGGCACCTCCAGTTCTTCTCCTTCACTAGCTGAAGGACTTGTCGAAATCTCGTCGCTTGTGATACCTCCTTGCAAATCATCCTCCGCTTCATCGAACCATAATCCTGCAGCCTTGAGCTCATTCTTGATATCGTCATCTTGCTCCGGACCAGGGTCCTCAGTTGGACTGATGACGCACTCTGATCCACTTGCCGAACTTCCAGACCGTTCGAGTGATTCGATCATACTCCGGACACGACCCCGACGGTATCCTCCCGGTAGAGGCGATACAGGCTGCTCATCTATTGCCTCAGATTCAGTGTCCTCGTCCACTGTAGTCGGAATTTGGCCACGTCTGGATTTATGGGGCTTAGTTGGCGACGGAGGATAATCATCATCATCGCTTGGCACTTCAATATGTCCAAAGCCCCAGATGCGACCCTGGAGGACTTTCTTGCGGAGGATACGAGAGGCATCGAGCAGCGCTTCTCGCCAGAGCTGGTTGATGCCCATCCTACAATAGAAGTGAGACACGCGAACTGGGGAGCGTGACGTGAAGCGAGATACGTACTCGGAGAGGTTAGTTCCTGTCAGTCTCAGAAACCGCTTTCCGCCGAGCTTCTCGCGCATGACCCAAGCAGCAATATCCTTCGCAACAGGTAGCGGTATCGCCCCGCCTCTTCGAAAACGTAATGACGACATAAGGTACAGAGAGAGCTGAGTCGGATTCCAGAGCTTTGGGTTGTCCTATGAGATTACGATGGCCAATGAGCAACACAGGGTACACTGTACCAACAAGACACGTACAGGCAAGTCGGATATCTTCAATTCATTAGTGGTCTGAGTCAAAGGAGGAATTGAGGGCAGTGTCTCGTGCCTCTTGATGAGAAATGGGGCCGGACTGCTCGCATCAAAGCTACCGAGACGAACAGGTATCGAGGGCGAGGGTGGCATAGGAAGTGGAGCTGGAGGAGCAACATTACTGAGGCTTCTTGTATGCCTATGACTGATGGTCTGAGAGCGGGACAGGCCTGGAGTCTGCGGCGTGGGTGGGGCGTACGAATGATGGGTATGGCGTGAGTTGTTGCCGATAGAATTTGATCTAGTGAGAATAGCGGAAGACGTAGACTTGAAAGCATAGGGATGTTCATGCCTTGTTGCCGCCGAACGCGACGGCGACATCAAGTTTGCACTGCCATTGGGCGTCGGGAAGCCCGTCGTCAATGGCGATAGTGGCACGGGTGGTGAGGACACTCTCTGGCCTTCAGTCGCCATCGTCGTGGACACCAGCCCCAATTCTGGTGTGGTGGGAGGGTGGGAGCAAACGTTTGATGCCTTTGTTGGCAAATAATTGTTCCGACCAAGGCTAAATTACACGGGAGCTCGAAAGGTTACAATATGACACGATAAAGCCATGAGAAGTATAAGAATTATCCTGAGTCCATCATTCCAGCCAAGTCTATGAGCGTGTAAAGGGGAGCCATGATCCACGATCTAATCATCGAGAATCATTCTCGAAAGCATAGGAGTGACCCTTGACGGGCACTCGTCGGCAATCGACCGCCACCTCGTTCAAGCACGGCTTCAGTCTGTTGAGGTCGACGGACAGGCCACGATCTAAAGGTTTGACATGGGAAGATCGGCGGAGTCGACTGGGCCGATGCTGGCGAAGCGAGGGAACTTGTAGGTATTGGTCCGAGGAACCTCGGCTAGAACGCGATCGAGTAGCCTTGAGGTTGGAGGATTGGGGTTTCG
>WNFL01020293.1_pt1 | contig 30467 bp, 22 predicted proteins | sample 5400361 | NCBI WGS metagenome assembly WNFL01 (sample SAMN13153351, study PRJNA577476) | soil metagenome | isolation source: 40 cm soil on Douglas fir-dominated hillslope | place: USA:California | collected 2013-09-17
TGCGAAAGCAACAACGCAGGCCACGGCGAGAGAGGCCTTAAGTGTGGTGGTCAATGTCATAAAAGTATTCCCCTAGGGTTAATTCGTTCGTATCGGAAAGTCCGAAGTATTGCCACAGGCTGGCCCCGTCACGGTGTCGGGCCCGTCCGCGTCGCAACACAGTCGTACATAAAGCCAAATTCGCGCGTCGAATGCAACTGAAATGCGTTATTTATGCGTTAATTGTCGGCTGTCAACGATGATTTTCGACAAGTTCCTTTCAGAGAAATTAAATCATCATTAAGAATGCAGTCCCTAATGCAGTCCCTCAATGTAAATTTTACAGGACAAAATAGCCATTGCGCTAGCCATGCAGCAATTCCTTCACCGCGCGATGACCCTGATCGATCGCCGAATCCGTGTATGCCCCTCCGCCGGAATCGGAATTGGCAATGGTTATGCGGCCGAATTGCGCGCGCCCGACGACGTGTGCCCGCTCGTCCTCGGGGACATCCGGATCGAACAATGGGTTGTATTCCGGTGCATAGCCATGCGGCCAGCGATTCACGGTGATAGCGGTGATGTCGCGTGCCGGATCGAAACCTCCCTTCTCCAGAGTGCGGCCGAGCTGCTCGCGGATATTGCGCTCGAAAGTCTCGAATGGGGTGCTCAATAACTCGGCTCGCCCGGCCCGATTCTGTTCATGTTCGGGCAGTCCCGGCTTGCAGGGCGTGCGCACCATGTGGACCAGAATCGGATCGCGCGCAGATCTCGGACTCCGGTAGGCGCCGATATCGACATGCGGATTCAGATGAAAGTAGGTGTGATAACCGCCTGGAGCGTAGATGCGGTGGACCTTGAGCGCATCGAATGCCTGCCGGTTGCGGAGCGCGACGCTGGTGTAGACCAGCGGGGTCTTGACCAACTGGTGTAGTGCGTCCTTCTGCGCCTCGGGCAGTTCCGGGCATAGATAAGGAATCATCATGTTGTAGCACGCGAGCACGGCGCCGCGGGCGCGTGCCGTGAACGCCCGGCCGCCGCGCAGGTAAGTGATTTCCACTTGTCCGGCCGATTTGGGATCGCCGAGATGGCGTGCGCGGATGGCGATGCTGTTCAATCGCAGACGAACCGGCGAAGTGTTGCGATCGAGTTGCGCGTAGTTCACGCGGGCGGTGACCACATCCTCGGCGCTGCTGCCGGGCACTGCGCGCGGTATCAGATCTCTGACCAAAAGACGTGCGATCGTCGCGTTGCCGTCCGGAAAATGTAAGCGGAACGATCCGCCGGTGTCTTCGTAACCCGCCGGTGTGAAGCCCATGCGCCGGATCGAACCCTTCGCGAGGTCCATGCCTTGAAATCCGGGTAGGCCGAAGCCCCAACAGTCGAGCGCGGACACCGCGTCGGTGCCGACTCCCCATTCACCCATGGTGCGTGCGTGATAAAAGGCGACTACGGCGGGTTCCGCATGGACCAGGTCGCGCAGAAACGCGTCGTAACTCATGCGCGATAGGCGCTGCTTTTTCTCGTCGGACGACAGGCCCGGCAGGTAGTCGGTTTTACCTTCCTGGATCTGGACGATGGTTTCGCGCGCGGCCGCGGATAGCGGCGCTTGCTCCAGAAATTGTTTGAACGGAACCTGGCCGAGGCCGACGATGAGCTTATCGGCGCCGAAGGTCTCTCGATCGAAGAACACGCCGCTTTGCAGGCCGAGGCCTTCATAGAACTCGAGCTGCTGAGTCGTTTTGACAAGCTTGACCACGTCGATGCCGAGCGTCGTCAGCAAGTCTGCGGCGATCGGACCGTAGGGCCGCGGGCTATCGATTTCCAAGGTACCGCCGTTCAATAAATTCAGATGGCCGTTCAAGTTGAATTCGTTGCGTTTGGCGTGACCGCCGAAATCGTCATGATTGTCGAGAATGAGGATGCGGCTATCGGCCTTGGTTTGTGCGCGGTAGAAGTGCGCGGCGGCGAGGCCGCTGATGCCGCCGCCGACGACGATCAGGTCGTATTCTTCGCCCGTATCCGCGGCGGCGGGCGTTGGTACGCCGTCGCGCAATGCATGAGCGTCCTCGAAGGAGCCGGGATGACTGCCGCGCAGGCCGGTGAGCAGCGGGGGGTAGTAGCCGAAGGCATCTTGCGCCGCAGTGGGCAGCTGGGCGGCGCCCGGCACGGCCTCGGCGGCAGCAGAGACCGGCGATGCGGCGAGCAACGGGCCGGAAGCGGCCGCAGCGGCTCCGATGGCAATGCCGTTCAAGAAATCGCGCCGCGTGATGGGCTGATTCATGCCGAGTAAGCGGTCGCGCGAGCGGTCTTGTTTTTGCGTCATTGGATCCCCATCGGTGGAATGGCACGGCAAATTACCGTGCCGCGGAGGGACTTGCCAGTGCCGGAAGACTGTATATAATAACAGTCACTGGCTACATATACAGGTGATGCATGTCGGACCTTACCCCCCGTCAAACCCAGATCTTGAGGCTCATTCAAGACGCCATCATGGAAAGCGGGATGCCGCCGACGCGCGCGGAAATCGCGCGCACGCTGGGCTTCAAGTCACCGAATGCTGCCGAGGAACACTTGCGCGCCCTGCAGCGCAAGGGCGTCATCGATCTCATCCCCGGCGCTTCACGCGGCATCCAACTCAAGGACATTCTGCGCGAACAATTGGGACTGCCGCTCATCGGGCGCGTCGCCGCCGGCCGTCCGATCTTGGCCGAAGAGCATATCGAAACGCGTTATCAGATCGACCCGCAGTTATTCCAACCCCAGCCGCATTACCTGCTGAAAGTGCAAGGCATGAGCATGAAAAATGCCGGCATCTTGGATGGCGACCTGGTGGCCGTGCATCGCACCCCCGAGGTGCGCAATCGCCAAATCGTGGTCGCACGCTTGGAAAACGAAGTGACCGTCAAACGCTATCGGCAAGAAGGCACGATCGTGTGGCTGCTGCCCGAAAATGCCGATTTCGAACCCATTCGCGTCGATCTCAAAGAACAACCCATGATTATCGAAGGGGTCGTCGTCGGGGTGCTTCGTCGCGGTAAAGACGTGGATGCTGCGTGACGTATCGTCACTTGCGGATATTTTGGCCGATGCACGCGTCTGGAAGTTAAAAGACGCCTCGGCTGCCCCCGCTCGTCCGGTTTGGTCCACCGGTAATGGCTCGCTCGATGCGCGCTTGCCCGGGGGTGGGTGGCCGACGGCGTCGCTCGTCGAGGTGCTGCTGGACCATACCGGCTTGGGCGAGGTACAGCTTTTCTTACCGGCTTTGGCGGAGTGCCAACGCAGGACCGGTCAAGGAAAGACCGAGGCTCCCTGGCTCGTCTGGATTGCACCACCCCACGAACCTTATGCCCCTGCACTAGCACAGCAGGGAATCGAACTCACGCGTTTGCTGGTAGTGCGGCCCGCCGGCGCCACGGAAGCATTGTGGGCTGCTGAACAGGCCTTGGGCTCGGGTGTCTGCGCCGCGGTGTTGCTTTGGCTGAAGGGTACCGATGATCGCTGGCTGCGGCGCTTGAAGCTCGCGGCCGAGGCGGGCGGTGCACTCGGTGTGCTGTTTCGCCCCTCGCGGCATCGGTTCGAATCCTCGCCCGCCACCTTGCGTTTATTGATGACTCAGGGTGAGCATGAAGCTCGTCTCGATCTACTCAAGGTGCAAGGCGGCCGACCCGGCCCTGTCGATTTTGGCGCCGCATGAAAACGCGGAGTGCGAAGCCGCGGACGGCAGATTTATTTGCCGCGGCGGATGCGTCACCCGCGCCGACGCCCGCACCTGAACCCGCGCCCGGCCTTAAGACACTCGCTTCGCCCAGACCATGGAGAGCAGGCGGACCGCCGACGCCGCAGACAGCCGGCCACGCGCGCGCAAAGCAGCTTTGGTATGCCGTGGTGTTTCCGGAACTGGCCGACGTGGAGCATTCCGCCGCCCTTCTGCAGCGCCTCTGCCTGCATGCGCAGCGATTCACCTCGTTCGTCAGCATCGAGCCGCCCAATGCATTGTTGCTGGAAATCAAGGGCAGCCTGAAGCTATTCGGTCCCCTCGAGCGTTTGCATGCCGGCATCGATGCCTGCTGGCACGACCTTGCGCTGCCGGCCCATAGCGCCACGGCTCCGTCGACTTTGGCGGCGCTCTGGCTCGCGCGCGGCCAACCGAGTGCCGGCCGCCCGGGTGGTGCCGGCCAACCGAGTGCCGGCCGCCCGATCGTCATCGAAGATCTCGGAGCGCTGCCCGGATGCCTGGCGAAGGTACCGATCGCTTGTACCGCCTGGGATATCGAACGGCTGCGGACGCTGCGCGCCATGGGTGTGACGCGCATGGGGGAATTGCTGCGCCTGCCGCGCGCCGGTCTCGCGCGCCGTTTGGGTACGGCGACGGTGCAGGATCTCGACATTGCGCTGGCGCGAGAATTCGCGCCGCGCAGGACGTTTGTGCCGCGCGAACGCTTTCGGGTGCGATGTGATTTCGAGACGGAGATCGAGAATGTCGCCTATCTGGAAAAGGCGCTCGAACCGGTGATCGCACGCTGTGCAGAGTTCCTGCGGGAGCGTCAGGCCGGCGTTCAGGCGTTGCGGCTGAAGCTCGAGCATCGTGCGGGGCCCGCGACCCGTGTGCATTTGGGGCTGGCGAGCGTCACGAGCGAACGGCGCCGCTTGACGGACGTGCTTGCTCAAAAACTGGGAAGGCTCGAGCTGGAAGCGCCGGTCCGAGGCATGGAATTGATTTCCGGTTCCTTGCAGCCGCTCTCGTCCGGCTCGCTCGACGTCTTTGCCGGATTGGCGGGCAGCGGCGCAGGCTGTGCGCGCGACAGCGTGCCGCAATTGGTGGAGCGTTTGCGCGCACGCTTGGGCGAGGAGGCGGTGTATGGGGTGGCTTCGATCCCGGAGCATCGGCCCGAAGCGGCCTGGCGGCGCGTCCACGAACTGCCGCTGGCCGCGGCCCCGCGCAAGGGCGAGAAGATGATCGACCGGGGCAGCGGCGATGGCATGCCGCGTCCTGTGTGGTTGCTGGACGCGCCGCTGGCCATATCCCTACCGGAGCGTCATCAACATCAACACGCTTTGGTTCTGGAACAGGGCCCTGAACGTATCGAAAGCGGCTGGTGGGACGGCCGGGGCGTGGCACGCGATTATTATATTGCCCGCGGCGCGCGGCACCATGGCGCAAAGCTGTGGGTTTTTCAGGAACGTCGATCCAAGCGTTGGTATTTACACGGAGTGTTCGCTTGAACGGCGGGCGCGCTTGAGGCCGATTCGTGTACGTCGAACTCCACACCTTGAGTAATTTCTCTTTTTTGCGCGGCGCTTCGCAGCCCGAAGAATTGGTCGCCCAGGCTAAACGGTTGGATTACCGCGGGTTGGCGCTCACCGACGAATGCTCGCTGGCGGGCGTGGTGCGCGCTCACGTCGCCGCCAAGCAGCACGGCCTGCCGCTGATCATCGGCACGGAGCTCACCTGCATCGATGAGCTCAAGCTCGTGGCGCTGGCCACCGATCGCGCGAGCTATGGCGCCATGAGCCGCTTGATCAGCCGGGCACGCCGCGCTACGTCCAAGGGCCGTTACTCTCTCTCTCGCACCGATCTCGAAAACGCTCTCGACGGATGTTTGATCGTCTGGCTGCCGCGCGCGGACCGAGCATCGTTGCAGCGGCAGGAGGAGGACGGCCGATGGCTGCGCGAGCGCTTCCGGGGACGCTTGTGGATGGGCGTCGAATTGCTGACCGGCGGCTTCGACGTGCGCCGCTTGGAACTGCTCGACGCGCTGGGCAAAGAGCTGGAGCTGCCCGGAGTCGCCGCGGGCGACGTGCACATGCATCGCCGCAGCCGCCGTGCCCTCCAGGATGTGTTGACGGCGATTCGCTTGGGGAAGCCTCTGCACGCCGCGGGCTATGCCGTATTTCCGAACGGCGAGCGCTGTTTGCGTTCCCTGCAGCGCTTGCGCGAGCTATACCCCGCGCCGTTATTGGCGCAGACGCTCGAAATCGCCGAGCGCTGCACTTTCGAGCTCGATGAATTGCGCTACGAGTATCCGGAGGAAATAGTGCCCGCCGGCGCCACTCCCACCAGTCATTTGCGCGCGCTGACGATGCGAGGCTGCGCCGAGCGTTGGCCCGCGGGCGTGCCCGACGCCGTACGCGACAACATCGAACACGAATTGCGTTTGATCGCCGAGCTCAAATTCGAGCCGTTCTTTCTGACCGTGCACGACGTCGTCCAATACGCGCGATCGCAGGGAATACTCTGCCAGGGCCGCGGCTCCGCGGCCAACTCCACCGTCTGCTATTGCTTGGGGATAACGGAGGTGGATCCCTCGCGCATGGCCATGCTGTTCGAGCGCTTCATTTCCAAGGAACGCAACGAACCGCCCGATATCGACGTGGATTTCGAGCACGAGCGGCGCGAAGAGGTGATTCAGTACATCTATGGAAAGTACGGCCGCGAGCGCGCGGCGCTCGCGGCCACGGTCATCTGTTACCGGCCGCGCAGCGCTCTGCGGGACGTCGGCAAGGCGTTGGGATTGAGTCTCGCACAAGTCGACAAGCTCGCACGCGGCATGCAATGGTGGGATGGGCAGCGCATCGATCCTGACCGCATCCGGGCCTGCGGCTTCGATCCCGAAGATCCGGTGATTGCGCGCCTCATCGCACTCACGGCGGAAATTCTCGGCTTCCCCCGCCATCTCTCGCAGCATGTGGGCGGCTTCGTCATCGCACGCGGGCGTTTGGACGAGCTCGTGCCCATCGAGAACGCGGCGATGCCCGATCGCACGGTGATCGAGTGGGACAAGGACGATCTCGATGCGCTGGGGCTGCTGAAAGTGGACGTGCTCGGGCTCGGCATGCTGAGTGCGATACGCCGGGCGTTTCAGCTGATCAATGAATTCGGAGGTTCATCCGCGGTTACCGGCGAACTCGATCTGGCGGCGGTGCCGGGCGAGGATAAGGCCGTGTACGAGATGATTTGCCGCGCCGACACCGTGGGTGTGTTTCAAATCGAATCGCGGGCGCAAATGAGCATGCTGCCGCGATTGCGTCCGCAAAATTACTACGATCTGGTGATCGAAGTGGCCATCGTGCGCCCCGGTCCCATCCAGGGTGAGATGGTGCATCCGTACCTGCGCCGCCGCAACGGCGAGGAGGCGGTGACTTATCCCAGCACGGATGTCGAGGCGGTGCTCAAGCGCACCTTGGGCGTGCCGATTTTTCAAGAGCAAGTCATGCAGCTGGCCATCGTTGCGGCCGGGTTTTCGCCGGGCGAAGCGGACCGGCTGCGCCGCGCGATGGCGGCCTGGAAGCGCAAGGGCGGCCTGGAGCCTTTCCAGCGCCAATTGATCGACGGCATGCGCGAGCGGGGCTACCCCGAGAGCTTTGCGCATCAGATATTCAATCAGATATTGGGGTTCGGCGAATACGGATTTCCGGAATCGCACGCGGCTAGCTTTGCATTGCTGGTATACACCTCTGCCTGGCTCAAACATTACGAGCCGGCGGCATTTTGCGCGGCCCTCATCAACAGTCAGCCGATGGGTTTCTATGCGCCGGCGCAATTGGTGCGCGATGCGCGCGCCCATGGCGTCGAGGTACGCGCCGTCGATGCGATGCGCAGCTGCTGGGATTGCACCCTCGAACCGCGAACCGACGGCCGGCCGGCGCTGCGCTTGGGGCTGCGCTTGGTGAAGCATTTATCGAGCGAGGGGGCGGCTCGATTGCTCGCGGCGCGTGCCGTGCGCCCCTTCGGCAGCATCGCCGATCTTGCGGAGCGCGGGGAATTGGACCGACGGGATTTGACGGCGCTCGCCGCCGCCGACGCGCTGACGGGTCTGACGGGACATCGGCATCGCGCAGTGTGGCAAGTGACCGGGGTGGAACGTGCGCTGCCCTTGCTGCCCGCCGCGACGGCTCAGGAGGAAGGCATTCCGCTGCTGCGGGCGCCGCGCGAGGGTCAGGACATCGTCGCCGACTACGGCAGCACCGGTTTGACGCTGCGGCGGCATCCCTTAAGCCTGCTGCGCGAGAAGCTGCGGCAGCGCGGCGTGCTGCCCACACAGGATCTCTGGGGGCAGCCGAACGGGAAGAGGGTGATCACCGCGGGCCTGGTCATTACGCGTCAGCGGCCGGGCAGCGCGGGGGGCGTCACCTTCGTCACCATGGAAGATGAAACCGGCCATGTCAATTTGATCGTGTGGAATAGCGTCGCCGTCGCGCAGCGTGCGGCGCTGATCGAGTCGCGTCTGCTCGAGGTGCACGGCAAGCTGCAGCGCGAGGGTGATGTGCAGCATGTGATCGCGCAGCGGCTGATCGATCTTTCGGCGATGTTGGGAGATCTCACGGTGGCGTCGCGGAATTTTCATTGAAGCTCGGACAGATACCCTTTACGGAGTCGTCGAGGCATCTGACGCGTGCGGGTGGCCGGATGGCCACCCAGGGCTTGCGCGCAGCAGGGACTGCGTAGCGCAATGCAGCGCCCCGGCTCAGCGGGATTTCTTCTTCTTGCGACCCGACTTGCCCGCGTGCGTGTTGCCGGCGTGCGCGGAGGGCTCCTCCGATCCGTTCGAATCGTCCGAATCCGACGCGCCGTCGTCCGCATCCGCGATTTCGTAATCGTCGAAATCGCTCATCAGTTCGGCCGTGCGCCGCTCTTCCATCACGCGTTCCAGGCGGCGCCAGGCGGGCTCCGCACCTTTCGGCGCGCGCCGGCGCTGCGACTCGACGTCGCGCATGATGTGATCGACGTCGACTTCGTCGCCGCCGGGCGCCACATCTTCGGCGTCCTCTTCCTCGAACTCGTCCGATTCGGGCTTTTCGCTCATGCTACCGAAGTTTGATGTTGACTAAATTGATCCAACACGCGCGGTTTATAAACGGAAAGGCAGCCTAGGCGCAATACCCTGGCGCACAGTCCTTTATTTGACAAGGTCGTTGAGTTGAAAAATCGGCAACAGGAGCGCAATGACGATGAACATGACGACGGCGCCCATGAACACCACCATGAAAGGCCCCAATAGATTGGTCATGGTCGAGAGCAGGCCGTCCATCTCGCGTTCCTGATTCGACGCCGCCCGTTCGAGCATCTTTTCCAGCTCGCCGCTGCTCTCGCCGCTGCTGATGAGGTGAATCATCATGGGAGGGAACAGTTTGCGCGCTGCAAGGGACTTGCCGATGGGCGCTCCCTCGCGCACGCGCAGCGCCGCCTCCTCGACCGCCTTCTTCATGGGCAGACTGTTGACGACCTCGGCGGAAATTCGCAGCGCCTCGAGCACGGGGACGGCGCTGGCGGTGAGAATGCTGAAGGTCCGCGAAAATCGGGCCGTATTGAGGCCGCGGATGAGCTTTCCCGCCAGCGGCACCCGCAGCAGGAACCGGTCGAACTTCAGGCGCGCCTCCGGAGCTTTGAGCCAGCGCAAAAAGCCCCAGGTGCCGGCCCCGATCACGGCCAGCGCATAAAACCAGTAGTGACGGATCAGGTCGCTCATGCCGATGAGGATGCGCGTGGCGATCGGCAGCTCTTGGTGGCCGGACTCGAATACGGCGACGACTTGCGGCACCACGTATGCCAGCAAAAAGGACACTATGGCGAAGGACAGGACCATCAACACGATGGGATACACCAGCGCATTGCTGACTTGCTGCCCCATCACCTGGCGCGATTCGGTGTAATCCGACAGCCGCTCGAGCACCGAATCGAGTTTGCCGGACTGTTCGCCCGCGGACACCGTGGCGCGGTAGATTTCCGGGAACGCCTGCGGGAAATCCCGCAATCCGTCCGCCAGCGGGTGTCCCTCGACGACTTTGCTGCGGACTCCCAAAATGATGCGTTGTACGCGGGGCTTTTCGGTTTGTTCGGCCACCGCCTGCAGGGATTCCTCGAGGGGCAGGCCGGAGCGCAGCAGGGTGGCCAATTGACGCGTCAGCATGGCGAGATCGAGCGTCGACAGGCCGCGGCGCATGAAGCCCCGGGCGCGGCTCTTCTTGAGCTCCTTCTGCGCCGTTTCCTGAATGTCCATCGGCAACAGCTGCTTGTCGCGCAGCATCTGGCGGACGTGCTTGGGCGTGTCGCCCTCGATCAGACCCTTGCGTTCCCGTCCTTGCGCATCGAGAGCCGTGTATTCGAACGCGCCCATCAGTCTTCGCGGGTGACGCGCAGGACTTCTTCGAGCGTCGTTTCGCCCGCCATCACCTTTCTGCGCCCGTCGTCGCGAATGCCGGGGCTCGCAGTGCGCGCGTAGCGCTCCAGGTCTTGTTCCGAGGAGCCGTCGTGAATCATGGTTCGCATGTGATCGTCGACCGCGATGAGTTCGTAAATGCCGGTTCGCCCCCGGTAGCCGCTTCCGGGCTCCTGGTTCGGGCGGTACAGCTGGACCGGGTTGCCTTTCGAATCGAGATTCAAGAGGCGGCGTTCATATTCGCCGGCCATGAACGGTTCGCGCGTCTCCGGATTGAGCACGCGCACCAAGCGCTGGGCGAGCACTCCGATCAAACTCGAGGACAGCAGGAACGGCTCGATCCCCATGTCTCGCAGCCGCGTGACCGCGCCCACGGCCGTGTTGGTGTGCAGCGTGGAGAGGACCAGATGCCCCGTCAAGCTCGCCTGCACGGCGATTTGCGCGGTTTCCAGATCGCGAATCTCACCGACCATCACCACATCGGGATCTTGTCTCAAGATCGCCCGCAGGCCGCGCGCGAAGGTCATTTCGACCTTGGTGTTGACCTGCGTCTGGCCGATGCCGTCGATGTAGTACTCGATCGGATCTTCGACGGTCATGACATTGCGGGTATTGTCGTTGATGCGTTCGAGAGCGGCGTACAGGGTGGTGGTTTTGCCCGATCCGGTGGGACCGGTCACCAAGATGATGCCGTGCGGCTTGTGGATGATCTCATCCATGATCGCCTGGGTGCGCGGGTCCATCCCGAGCGAGGTCAGTTCGATGCGCCCGGCTTGTTTATCCAGCAAGCGCAGCACCACGCGCTCGCCGTGTCCCGAGGGCAGGGTGGAGACTCGCACGTCGACCGCGCGCCCGGCGATGCGCAGCGAAATTCGGCCGTCTTGCGGGAGACGCCGTTCGGCGATATCGAGTTTGGACATGACCTTGATGCGCGAAACCACCAGCGGAGCCACGGCGCGCTTGGTCTGCAGCACCTCCCGCAACACGCCGTCGACGCGGAAACGGATCACCAGGCGATTTTCGTAGGGTTCGATGTGAATATCCGACGCGTTTTCCTTGACCGCCTGCGTGAGCAGCGCATTGATCAAGCGGATGATCGGCGCCTCGTCGTCGCTCTCCAGCAGGTCGGAGGATTCGGGAATGTCCTCGGCCAGATGCGCCAAGTCGGTGTTGTCGTCCAAGCCCTCGAGCATCTGCATAGCGGCGCCGGAGCCGGCTTCGTAGGCGACGCGCAGCATGGAATCGAAGGACTCGATGGATACGCGCTGGAGCTTCAAGGGAACACCGATGAAGCGGCGCACTTCCGCCAAGGTTTGCGGCGTCACGCCCGGGCGGCACACCGTGTCCGCCACGCCGTTGGCAACGCCTCGAATCAGGACTCCGTGCCGCTTGGCGAACGGAAACGACAGCTTTCGCTGCTCCTCTTGATCATGGAGTTCGGCGTTCATGGCGGGGGCGCAGGCGCAGGCGGCGGCGCGGGTTCGGCGTGCGGTGCGATGTCGAGCGGCGGCAGGATCGAGGGTGGCGCCGTAGACGGCTGCGGCCCGTTGGGCGTGGCTCCTTGGGCATTCGTGTCGGCCGGCGGCGGCGCGGGCAACCCCGCCCCCGGCGGCAGGGGCTGTACGGCGGGCTGCTTTTCGTGCGGCAACAGCATGATGTGACCGTTGTTCAGCGATTTTTGATTCTGGCGCAAGTCATTGTATTGAAATTCGCTGGTGGTCTCGGTTGCGTTCGCATCGCGCAATATTTTCGGGCGGATGAACACCAGCAGGTTTTTCTTCTGGCGCGAGCCGCTGCGCGACTTGAAGAGGTTGCCGATGAGCGGAATGGAGCCCAATCCGGGAACGCGATCTTCCGCCTCCAAGACGGTATCCGACATCAGGCCGCCGAGCACGATGACTCCTCCGTCCTCGATCAGCACGGTGGTCTTGATGGAACGCTTGTTGGTCGAGATGTCGGCCGAATTCGCGAGCTTTGCGCCCGGCGAGGAGTCTTCCTGCTCGATTTTGAGCTGCACAGAATTGCCTTCGTTGATGTGCGGCGTGACCTTGAGAATCGTACCCACTTCCTCGCGCTGAATCGTCGTGAAGGGGCTGGTGGTGCCCGAGACGCTCGCGGTCGAGCTGCTGTAGGAGCCGGTGATCAGCGGAATCTCTTGCGTGACCTTCACCTCGGCTTCCTCGTTGTTCATCGTGACCAGCGACGGGGTGGAGATGATGTTGCTGCTGCCGTCGCTGCGTATCGCCTGAATCAGTGCGGCGAAACCCTTGCCGGTGTTTGAATTATATCTGCCGAGAGCAAAGGTGCCTCCGGTGCCGATCGTGGAACTGCTGAGACCCGTGGTTCCGGTGGTGCCGGTGAGGTTGTTGTTGGGGTTGGTGAGGGCGCTGCCCGTGGTGCTGCCCGTGGCGCCCAATACGGCCGCAGCCAAATCAACGATGCTCGTGCCCTGGCCCGGTAGATTCGTCACGCCGTAGCCATAGCTGTTGCCTCCATCGAGGAGCCATTGCACGCCGATATTGGCGCTCTTGTTGACGTCGATCTCGACGATGATGGCCTCGACCTGGACCTGCGCGCGGCGGATATCGAGCTTGTCGATCACCGCCATCAGCGATTTCATGATTTTGGGCGGCGCCGTGATGATGAGCGCATTGGTCGAGACATCGGCCCAGATAGTGACGCTGGCATCGACGTTGGGCGAGCCGCCGCCGGCGCCTGCCGCGGGAGGGCCGCCCTGCGCCTTGGCGGTGGCGGTGGCTTGGCCTTTGAGCTTATCGGCGATCTTTTCGGCGTCGGCGTAGCGCAGGTACCTGACCTGCGTGTCCCCGCCGGCCGACAGCGGCGTGTCCATGTTGAGGATCAGTGCCTTGAGCTTCAGGCGCTGCGACTTTTCGCCGGTGAGCAAGATGCTGTTGGTGCGGTCGTCGGCGACTATTTTCGCGGCGGCAGCGGCTCCCTCGGCGCCTTGGCCTCCCTGGTTGAGCGAATTGACGATGCGAACCACGTCGGCGGCGCTGGCGTTGTGCAGCGCGATTACCTCGATGGGCTCGTCGCCGCTTTCGTCCATGCGCTGCACGATGCGCACGATGCGGCTCACGTTGCTGGCGCGATCGGAGATGATCAGCATATTGCCGGCGGCGTAGGCAGCCAGCTGGCCATATTGGGGAATGAGCGGCCGCAAAATGGGCACCAGCTGCGCCGCGCTGACATTCTTCATGCTGATGATCTGCGTCACGATTTCGTCCGAGGTCCGACTCACGTCGTTCGGCAGATCGTTGGCCGGCAGCTGCCGGGCATCGGTGTTCGGGACGATCTTGATGACCTTGCCGGCCGGCACCGCCACGTAGCCGTACACCTGCAGTACCGACAGGAACGCTTCATAGAACGCGGCCGGAGACATCGGAGTCGCCGACAGCATGGTGACCTTGGCGTTGACGCGCGGATCGATGATGAAATTCTTGCCGGTGACTTCGGCCACGGCCTGGATGATCTGACTGAGGTCGGCATCCTTGTAGTTGGGGGTGATGGTCGGCCCGTCCTCGGGTTTCAACGGCGGCGCCGCCAAAGTCGCCGACACCAGCAATGCGGCGAGCGCCAGCACAGCGGCGACGCGGGGCTTGAGCTGCGGTTTGGTTGAATTCGGCATCATGGGTACTCGTATATTGAACGCTTTCGACCGTCGCTCGCGCTATTCGTTTGAACTCGGATTGTTGCCATTGGGATTCGGATTGCCCGTCGGCGGGGGCGCGCCGTTGGGAGATGCCCCCGCGCCGGAATTGGCGTCGCCGTCCAAGTCCTTGGTCGCCTGGGCCGCGACCTGGGCGATGTTCAGCGTGATTTCCTGCTTCTGGCCGCCGCGTTCGATGGTCACGGTCGCGTGGTCCGATGTCTGAATCGTGTTGAACACGTCCTGGCTGCGCTGAGGGTCGTCGAGCGGCGTGCCGTTGATCGCCGTGACCAAATCGCCCGGCCTGAGGCCGAGCTTGTTGAATATCTGCCGATTGCGGCCCGGATACGCGCGAAAGCCGCGCAGTCTGCCGGCGGCGTTGTCGTACGAAGGTACGGTGCGCATGACCTGATCGAGAATACTGGGATCCTGCTGCACCAGGCGACGGATGTTGTCGACAGCCGCCACCGTGCGCGGGTCGCCGCCTGCACGACGCACCACCGGCGCCGCGTGCATCCCTGAGCCCAACTGCCTCGGCAACAGCAAGGTCTCGAGCTGGCCGTTTCGATCGAGAATGACATGATCGAGATAGACTGAATGCAACGACGCGCCGCCGACATTGTCGCCAACTGAATACACCTTCGATGGACCGCCGTCGCTGATGATGGCCACGCCGTGCTTCGGGTCCTGGGTTGCAATGGTCCCGGCAAGCACCAGATTGGCGGTCGACTGCGGCGCATTGGCCGGGTCCTGAGTGCTGGGATCGGGGGCGGCGATTCCGAACAGGTGGGCCGAAACCACGCTTTGAACATCGAGTCCGGCGCGCTGCGCGCGCGGGGCGCCGCCGGCGAGGACTGGCTGGGGGGATTTGACCGGACCGCCGCCCAGCAGGGAAATGGCGATCCGTGCCAGTTCCACGGCGATTAGCGCCGCTAAGCCTAACGCTAGCAACCTCGGGCCGTTGCCTTGCAATCGGGACAGCCATTCATGTGTGCGCGAATCGAGCATGGTGTTGGGGAATGCTAACCGTGGTCGGCAATCATACGGGTTACTCGCTTGGCCGCTCAAGCATTTGTTTTTCCTTGTTAAAGTAAAGTGACACTGATCCGCGACAGGGCATTTCCGGAGGGTTTAGTCTGGATGTCTTGTAAACGATCGGAACGCACCCTATAAACTGATGAGTCATGAGCGATATCGAACGTGGGCGGGATGGGACGGGCTTGGTCGTCGAAGAAGCGGCGCCGAAGCTCAAGCGCCCGCCACTCTATCAAGTTGTGCTGATCAATGACGACTACACTCCCATGGAGTTCGTGGTCGATATCCTGCAGCGCTTCTTTGCGATGGACCGCACCAAAGCCACTCGCGTTATGCTGGAGGTGCATACCAAGGGCAAGGGGGTCTGCGGGGTATTTACTTATGAGATTGCGGAGACCAAGGTGGCTCAAGTGATCGCGTACGCGCGACAACATCAGCATCCGCTGATGGCAACGCTAGAAGAGGCGGCGTTTGCCGGTGCGCGCGAGGCGCGGCATGAATTCATGACCGTCGAGCATTTGCTGCTCGCGATCGTGGATACCCCCAAAGTCAGGGAGGTCCTGAAGTCCTGCGGCGCGGACACCGCAAAACTCAAGACCGAGCTGAAGCAATTCATCGACCAGACCACGCCGCGGCTGCCGGCGGGCGAGGATCGGGACGTGCAGCCGACCTTGGGCTTCCAGCGAGTGCTGCAGCGGGCCGTCTTCCATGTCCAGTCGAGCGGGAAGAAAGAAGTGACGGTCGCCAATGTCCTGGTGGCGATATTCAGCGAGAAGCAATCGCACGCCGCCTACCTCCTCAGCATGCAGGACGTGTCGCGCTTGGACGTGGTCAATTTCATCGCGCACGGCCTGTCGAAGGCCGGCGGCGAGGAGCGCGGCGAGCGCGAAGAAGGCGGCGGCGCCTCTCCCGACGCCGAGCGCGAGGGCGACGGCGGCGGCAATGCCCTGGAGAAATATGCGACGAATCTGAATGAAGCGGCGCGCAAGGGCAAGATCGATCCTCTGATCGGCCGCAAAATCGAGGTGGAACGCACCATCGAGATCCTGTGCCGCAGACGCAAGAATAATCCCTTGTACGTGGGCGAAGCCGGCGTCGGCAAGACCGCCATCGCGGAGGGCCTGGCCCGCATGATCGTCGAAAACCAGGTGCCCGACGTGCTCTTGGATGCGACCATCTATTCGCTCGACATGGGCTCGCTGGTCGCGGGCACCAAGTATCGAGGCGATTTCGAAAAGCGCCTGAAGGCGGTGCTGGCGGAAGTCAAAAAGCAGCCGGGCGCAATTCTCTTCATCGATGAAATTCACACGGTCATCGGCGCCGGCGCGGCGTCGGGCGGCGTGATGGATGCTTCGAACCTGATCAAACCGGCCTTGGCCAACGGCGACTTGCGCTGCATCGGTTCGACCACCTACAACGAGTACCGCGGAATCTTCGAAAAGGATCACGCGCTGGCGCGCCGTTTCCAGAAGATCGACATCAGCGAACCGTCCGTCCAGGACACGGTGGACATCCTGCGCGGCCTCAAATCGCGCTACGAGGAACATCACGGCATCAAGTATGAGGACGACGCGCTGCGCGCGGCCGCGGAGCTCGCGGCGCGGCACATCAACGACCGGCACATGCCGGACAAGGCGATCGATGTCGTCGACGAGGCGGGCGCCAATTTGCGGCTGCAGCCCGTGGAGAACCGCGCCACGAGCGTCACCGTCACCCAAATAGAAAACGTGGTGGCGCGCATCGCGCGCATTCCGCCGAAGAACGTGTCGCTGTCGGATCGCGACGTGCTCAAGAACTTGGAACGCAATTTGAAGCTGACCATATTCGGCCAGGACAAGGCGATCGAGGCGTTGTCGTCCGCCATCAAGATGTCGCGGTCGGGGTTGGGCGATCAGCGCAGGCCGGTGGGTTCGTTCCTGTTCTCCGGCCCCACGGGCGTCGGCAAGACCGAGGTGACGCGTCAGTTGGCCATCGCCATGGGCGTCGAATTCGTGCGCTTCGACATGTCTGAATACATGGAACGGCACACGGTGTCGCGCCTCATCGGCGCGCCGCCCGGCTATGTCGGATTCGATCAGGGCGGGTTGTTGACCGAGGCGATCGCCAAGCATCCGCACTCCGTGTTGCTGCTCGATGAAATCGAAAAGGCGCATCCGGATGTGTTCAATTTACTGCTGCAGGTCATGGATCACGGCACGCTGACCGACAACAACGGCCGCAAGGCGGATTTCCGCCATGTCATCATCGTGATGACCACGAATGCCGGGGCATTCGAAATGAGCCGGCCCAGCATCGGATTCACGCAGTCGGAGACCGGTTCGGATGCAATGGAGGCGATCAAGCGCTTGTTCTCACCGGAATTTCGCAATCGCTTGGATGCCGTCATTCAATTCGGCAGCCTGGATCAGGACACGATCGAGCGGGTCGTCGACAAACTGCTGGTCGAGGCCGAGGCGCAGCTCGAGCAGAAGCGCGTCTCGATTTCGGTCAGCGATGAAGCACGGCGGTGGATCGCCAAGCGCGGCTACGACCCGAAGATGGGTGCGCGGCCGATGGCTCGAGTCATTCAGGAGTTCATCAAACGGCCGCTCGCCGAAGAGCTGTTGTTCGGCAAGCTCGTCAACGGCGGACACGTGGAAGTGACTCTGAGCGAGGACGGCGAGAAGCTCAAGCTCGACTCCCGCGCCGCCGATGAGCCCGCCAAGCTCCTGTCGCACGAAAGTCAATAAAGCTCTCTCAGGATAATTAACTTAACGGGCGGGGTCGCATCGACCCCGTTGACAGTTGCGCGAAGCGCATGGAGATCCGGGGTGGCTTCCACCCGTTTAAATTCGGCGCGCCAGCGCCTGAAAATCGCGCCAGCGCCTGAAAATATTATCTTCCGCGGTAGACGATGCGGCCCTTGGTCAAGTCATACGGGGTCATTTCGACAGTGACTTGATCCCCGGTCAAAATACGGATGTAGTTTTTACGCATCTTGCCTGAAATATGGGCAGTGACGACGTGGCCGGTCTTGAGTTTGACGCGAAACGTCGTATTGGGCAGGGTCTCGACGACCTCGCCCTCGAATTGAATTGCCTCTTCTTTTGACTCTGTTAATGCAATTTACGCTGCGGACGCGGCCCAGCTGCCGATGGGGCTGCGCCGCGCATAACGCCGCAATAAGGCCGCAAATTGACCACGGGAGACCTCGCGGGCGCCCAAGGAAGCCAGGTGAGAACTCGCCACCTGACAGTCGATGAGCTGGATGTCGCGCGCGCGGCACTCCTCGATCAAACGCGCCAAAGCCACCTTCGAGGCGTCGCGCCGAAGGCTGAACATCGATTCGCCGAAAAACACCTGGCCGAGCTGGATACCGTACAAGCCACCCACCAGGCGGTCGGCCTCGTAGGTTTCGATGGAGTGGCCAAAGCCGAGCTCGCGCAGTTGCTCGTAGGAGGCGATCATGTCGCCGTTCAGCCAGGTGTCGGGTCCGGAGCGCCGCGGCGCCGCGCAGGCGCGGATGACGGCGCCAAAGTCATGATCGAGCCGCGTCGTGTACGGGCCATTGCGCAGCGTCTTGCGCAAGCTCCGCGAGCAGACGAACTCCTCGGGAAACAACACCATGCGCGGATCCGGCGACCACCACAGTATCGGTTGCTGCGCCGAATACCAGGGGAATACGCCGCGTTCGTAGGCGGCCAGCAGGCGCGCCGGACGGAGGTCGCCGCCCGCCGCGAGCAGCCCGGGAGGCTCGCGCAGCGCATGCTCCAATGGCGGAAACCAGTCGGGATCGGTTTGCTCGCCCAGCCAGATGAGCCTGCTCAGAGCTGCAATTCCTCGTCGGCCGTCCGGTGGTAGGGCACATGTTCGTTCACGGCGGCCGCATAGCGGTCGACGCCCCGGGCCTCGCGTGCCGCGAAGTCACGAATGGCCGCGGCGAACCGGGGGTCGGCGACGAAATGCGCCGAACTCATCAACGTCGGCACGAAGCCCCGGGGCACTTTGTGCTCACCCTGCGTGCCCGGTTCGAAGCGCTGCAATTTCTTGTCGATGCAGTATTCGATTCCCTGGTAGTAGCAAGTCTCGAAGTGCAGGCTGTGATAGTTGCCGCCGGCCCCCCAGTAGCGTCCGTACAGGGCGTCGCCGCCCACGAAGAATATCGCCACCGCGATGCGTTCGGATCCGATTCGCGCCACTTTGAGCATCAGCTGATCCGGCATGGAGGCGGCCAGCCGCTTGAAGAAATCCAGATTCAGGTACGGTTCATGCCCGTGGCGGTAGAAGGTGTCGGCATAGAAGGGATAGACGCAGTCCCACAGGGCATGATTCATGTCGCCGCCGTGAAGAGTATCGAACTCGATGCCGCTCTCGGCGACGCGCCGGCGTTCGCGCTTCGCCTTCTTGCGCTTCTCGGCGGTGAAAGTCGCGAGGAAGGCGTCGAACGACTCATATCCGTGGTTATACCAATGGAACTGGCATCAACCCCGCCGATCCCAAGCGCTCGGCCGTGTCGTCCGCAGGGAATAGTACGTGCCAGGAGGATAGCCGCTCGCTCTGCGCATACTCGATCGCCGCCTTGATCAAGGCATCGGTCGCGGCGTTGACGTCGGCATCGGGATGGATGAGGAGACGCGGTCCGCGCACCGGCGTGAAGGGCACCGCGGACAGCAATTTCGGGTAGTACTTGAGACCGTGTTCGGCATAGGCATTGGCCCAGGAGAAATCGAACACGAATTCACCGCGCGAATGTCCCTTGCGGAACAAGGGCATGGCGCTCACCGGACGGCCCTGCGCATCGTCCAGAACTAAGTGCCGCGCGGTCCAGCCGGTGCGCGGCACCGCGCAGCCGGATTCCTCGAGCGCCAGGAGGAATTCGTGTCGCAGGAAGGGCTGGCCGTCCCTTAGCAGGGAATTCCAACTCGCCGCATCAATCTGCGCAATGCTGTCGAGGAACCGCGGGCAGCGTTGGGTCACGCGTGTCGAACGCGCGGCTCGACCAACGGCTCCGCCTCCGCTCGTTCCAAAAATTTGTCGGCGTCGAGCGCGGCCATGCATCCGGTGCCCGCCGAGGTGACGGCTTGACGGTAGACGTGATCGGCCACGTCGCCGGCGGCGAATACGCCGGCGACGCTGGTGGCGGTCGCCTCACCGTCGCTGCCGCCCTTGACCACGATGTAGCCGCCGCGCATGTCCAGTTGGCCATCGAACAGCTGAGTGTTGGGCTGATGTCCCACGGCGATGAACACGCCGTCGACGGGAATGGTCCGTGTCCCCGTTCCCGGCGAGGCGCCGTGCAGGCGCACGCCGGTCACGCCGGCCTCGTCGCCGAGAATTTCCTCGATCGAGTGGTTCCAAACGATGCTGGCCTTGCCCGCCGATTCGAGCGTGAACAAACGATCCTGCAGGATCTTTTCGGCACGCAGCTTGTCGCGGCGATGCACCAGGGTTACGTGCGAAGCAATGTTGGCGAGGTAGAGCGCTTCCTCCACCGCGGTGTTGCCGCCCCCGACCACCGCCACCGCCTTGCCGCGGTAGAAAAAGCCATCGCAGGTCGCGCAGGCCGATACCCCCTTGCCGCGAAACGTCTCCTCGGAGGGTAGGCCTAGATACTTGGCCGAGGCGCCGGTGGCGATGATCAGCGCGTCGCAGGTGTACTCTCCGTTGTCGCCGAACAGTCGAAAAGGCCGTTGGCGCAATTCGACGCGATTGATATGGTCGAACACGATGTCGGTACGGAATCGTTCGGCGTGACGCCGCATGCGGTCCATGAGGGCGGGTCCCTGCAGGTGTTCGACGTCGCCGGGCCAATTGTCCACATCGGTTGTGGTCATGAGCTGGCCGCCCTGCTCCAAGCCGGTGATCAGCAGGGGATGGCGGTTGGCTCGCGCCGCATACACGGCGGCGGAGTACCCTGCGGGACCCGACCCTAGGATGAGGAGTGGACTGTGCCTGTGGGCGCTCATGTATAATTTGCCTCTCTTCTAACTGTCTCTATCGGCTCATGGTAAGTAAATCTGTGGGCGCCAGCCAGTTCAATCAAGGCTAAGTCCCGCCCACGGGCCGAGGGGCGACGCGATGTTGGTGCCACGCGTGGGACTGGGGTACTATCGCATATTATTCAATTAGTTAAGAAGTAAATATCACTAAAGGTCTAGAATTGACTGAAGACGTTGCGCTGAGAAAACCCAAGCAAAAGAGCACGCTGTCCGCGGCCGTGGCGCGGTCCTTGCGCGAAGGCACCCTGTGGGTGTTGGCCGCGCTCGGGCTGATATTGTTGCTCGCGCTGTTGTCCTACCACGCGCACGACCCAGGATTCGCGGACACCGGCGAGCCGGGGCAATCGGTCAGCAATTGGATCGGTCCGGTGGGCGCCTGGCTGGCGGGATTTTTCTTGCTCCTCTTCGGTCGCCCGGCTTATCTATTTCCCCTGATGCTGGCGTACGCGGGCTGGCTGGTCCACAAGGAACAGCCGCTCCCCGATGCGCGCACGCGCATCAATACCTTGCTGCGCGCCGCCGGATTCGTACTGACCCTGGTCACGAGCTGTGGTCTTGCGACGCTGCACTGGGACGGCTCTGCACTGCCGAACAGCGCAGGCGGCGTGCTCGGCGAACTCGCCGGGCGGGGTAGCGCGCATGGCTTGAGCTTTCTCGGCGCAACGCTGCTGCTGCTCGGCCTCTGGCTCGCGGGCGTGGCGCTGTTCCTGGGGGTGTCCTGGTTCAAGATCATGGACCAGCTCGGCGCATGGGTCCTGAAGACGATTGATTGGATACGGACGCGGATCGAACAGCGGCGTGAACTGGCCTCGGGCCAACTGCGCAAGCAAGCTCGTCAAGAAGTCGTGCGCGTGGAACAGAAGAAAGTGGCGAGCCGGCCGCCGCCGCGAATCGAGGCCGCGGCTCCCGTGCCCGAGAAGAGCGACCGGGTCGAGCGCGAACGGCAGGTTCCGCTGTTCGACGCCCCCAAGTCGAGCGAGCTGCCGGCGCTGTCCTTGCTCGACGAGGCGCGCCCGCGCGAGCAGTCGTACTCGGACGAAGCGCTGGAGGCGATGTCGCGCCTGGTGGAACTCAAGCTGCGCGATTTCGGCGTGGAAGCCGAGGTCGTCGCGGTGTTCCCGGGCCCCGTGATCACCCGCTTCGAATTGCGCCCGGCGCCCGGCGTCAAGGTCAACCAGATCAGCAATTTATCGAAGGACCTGGCGCGCGCGCTGTCCGCCATCAGCGTCCGGGTCGTGGAAATCATCCCCGGCAAGTCGGTCGTCGGTCTGGAAATACCCAACGAGAAGCGCGAGATCGTGACGCTGGGCGAGATCATCAAATCCAAGCCGTATGATGACGTCAGCTCGCCGCTCGCGCTGGCGCTGGGCAAGGACATCGGCGGAGTACCCATCGTCGCCGATCTCGCGCGCATGCCGCACTTGTTGATTGCGGGCACGACGGGGTCGGGCAAGTCGGTCGGGATCAACGCCATGGTCTTGAGCCTCCTGTACAAGGCGACTCCGGAACACGTGCGAATGATCATGATCGACCCGAAGATGCTGGAGCTCTCGGTGTACGAGGGCATTCCCCATCTGCTGTCGCCGGTCGTGACGGACATGAAGCAGGCCGCCAACGCCCTGCGCTGGTGCGTGGCGGAGATGGAGCGGCGCTACCAGCTCATGTCGATGCTGGGCGTGCGCAACATCGGCGGCTTCAACCGAAAGGTCAAGGATGCTGCGGAAGCGGGTAAACCCATCAAAGACCCGATCCGCATGCAGAAAATAGCTCAAGGCGTGCCCGGTGTGGTCGCGGAAGACGTGCCTGATCTGACGACGCTGCCCTTCATCGTCGTGGTCATCGACGAATTGGCCGATCTCATGATGATCGTCGGCAAGAAAGTCGAGGAGCTGATCGCACGGCTGGCGCAAAAGGCGCGCGCCTCCGGCATCCACCTCATCTTGGCCACTCAGCGGCCGTCGGTGGACGTCATTACCGGATTGATCAAGGCCAATATCCCGACCCGCATCGCCTTCCAAGTTTCCGCGAAGGTCGACTCGCGCACCATCCTCGATCAGAGCGGTGCGGAGTCCCTGCTCGGCCACGGCGACATGTTGTACCTGCCTCCCGGCACCTCTATTCCGACGCGCGTGCACGGCGCCTTCGTCTCGGATCAAGAAGTGCATCGCGTGGTCGGAGGCCTCAAGTCCTCCACGCCGCCGGTCTACATCGACGAAATCTTGGACGGCCCGCGCAACCCAATCCCGGGATTTCCGTCCGACGACGAGGAGGGCGGCGAGGGCGGAGCGGCCGATGCCGAAGCCGATCCCTTGTACGACGAGGCGGTGCGCATCGTCACCGAGACGCGCAAGGCATCCATCTCCGGCGTGCAGCGCCGTCTCAAGATCGGCTACAACCGGGCGGCGCGCCTGGTCGAGGCCATGGAGGCGGCCGGCCTCGTGGGTCCCCTGCAGTCCAACGGCGGCCGCGAGATCTATGGCGCCGCACCCCCTGAGGAATGACGAGCGCATGAGCATCCAGAAGACGGTCGCGGCAGCGAGTTGCATATTGCTGGCGGCACTTTTCGCGGGGATGGCCGCGACCGCGACGCCCACAGCCGCGACGCCCGCGGCCGCAGTCGACAAATATCTGAGCGGCCTGGGCAGTTGGTCCGCCGATTTCGAGCAGACCATCGATGACGGCCATGGGAATGTGCTGCGAAGCGCCGCCGGGCGGCTGTACCTGCAGAAGCCGGGCAAGTTTCGCTGGGATTATTCCCAGCCTTCCGAGCAATTGGTGTTGGCGGACGGCAAGCAGATCTGGTTTTACGACAAGGATCTTGCGCAGGCCAACGTGCGCGACATGGACACCAGTCTCGCCAGCACCCCTGCGAGCCTGCTGTCGGGGGTGGGCTCGGTGAGCACTCAGTTCACCGTCACGGCCCTGCCGCAGAGCGCCGGGCTGCAGTGGTTCCAATTGGTTCCCAAGCACGCCGATACGGATTTTCAGCTCGTGCGGATCGGTTTCGACAAGGGTGAATTGCGGTCCATGTTCCTCGCCGACAAGCTCAATCAGATCACGCAGCTGACCTTCTCGAACTCGAAGCGCAATCTCTCCTTGGCGCCCGATCTGTTTTCGTTCACGCCGCCGCCGGGAGTCGACGTGATCGGACGCGATAAGTGACGATGGAGCCGGCAATTGCATTGGCCGCGTTATCTGACGGGGTCGCCTCGACCCCGTTGAATTCGGCGCGGAGCGCCTGACAATGGACGGCACGTATCGGCCGCTGGCCGACCGACTGCGCCCACAATCGCTCGATGAGTACGTGGGACAATCGCATTTGCTGGGCGCCGGCGCGCCGCTGCGCCGCGCGTTGGAGTCGGGTCGGCCGCATTCGATGATTCTGTGGGGCCCGCCGGGAACCGGCAAAACGACCCTGGCTAGATTGGTCGCCAATGCGAGCCACGCAGAATTCATCGCGCTGTCGGCGGTGTTGGCCGGCATCAAGGACATCCGCGCGGTGGTGGAGCAGGCGCGGGCTTTGCGCGGCACGCGCGATACCGTGCTGTTCCTCGATGAGGTGCATCGCTTCAACAAGTCGCAGCAGGATACCTTCCTGCCCTATGTCGAGGATGGCACGCTGATTTTCGTCGGCGCGACCACCGAGAACCCGTCCTTCGAAGTCAACAACGCGCTGCTGTCGCGGGCGCGGGTCTATGTGCTGAAGTCTCTCGATGCCGCCGATCTCTCGAAACTGCTCGATCGGGCGCTCATGGATCGAGAACGCGGTTTGGGGCAACTGGATCTGCAATTCGACGCCGGTGCGCGCGAACTTCTCCTGGCCGCGGCGGACGGCGATGCTCGGCGCATGCTCAATCTCTTGGAGACCGCGGCGGATTTGAGTTCGCCGGCGGACTCGGGCCGGCGTCTCGACGTCGATACCATGCGCGCGGTGATCGGCAGCACCTACGTGCGCTTCGACAAGGGCGGCGAGAACTTCTACGACCAGATTTCGGCCTTGCACAAGTCGGTTCGCGGCAGCGATCCGGACGCCGCCCTGTATTGGCTGTGCCGGATGTTGGCCGGCGGCTGCGATCCCTTGTACATCGCACGCCGCGCCCTGCGTATCGCCAGTGAAGACATCGGCAATGCCGATCCGCGCGCGCTCACCATGGCATTGGAGGCTTGCGCGGTGTACGAACGATTGGGCAGCCCCGAGGGCGAGCTGGCGATTGCCCAAGCCATCGTGTTCATGGCCTGCGCCGCCAAGAGCAACGCCGTCTATACGGCGTACAAGGCGGCGGCCGAGGACGCCGCCGGCTTGGGGTCGCTCGAGGTACCCCTGCATTTGCGCAACGCGCCGACCCGCCTGATGAAGGAAATCGGCTACGGCAAGGGTTATCGGTACGCGCATGACGAACCGGGCGGCTACGCCGCGGGCGAGCGTTACTTTCCCGATGCGATGCCGGACCGGCGTTACTATGTGCCGGCGCCGCGCGGGCTCGAGATCAAAATCGGCGAGGCGCTGAAGCAGAGGCGAGAGCGCGACCGGCAGGCGCAGGGTGTCGGCGGAACGTGACGGCGCGTTTCCGCGGAAACGTCGTCCACGCTGCGGATACCTGCCGCGTTCCCGCGGAAACGCTTTTATTTTAATGAAGTGAGGGATTTATCGTGCTCGATCCGAAGCTGCTGCGCAGCGATTTGACCGGAGTTGCCGCGGCCCTGGCGCGACGCGGCTTCGTGCTGGATGTCGACACCTTCGCCGCGCTCGAAGAGCAGCGTAAAGCCGTGCAAATCGAAGCGGATCGGCTTCGTGCGGAACGCAATGCCAACGCCAAAGCCGTGGGTCAGGCCAAATCGAAGGGCCAGGACGCGGCCGCGATGCTTGCCGCGGGAGAAGCCTTGGGCGAGCAACTGGAGGGGGTCGAAAAGCAGCTCGAGAGTATTCAGGCGCAGGTGTCGAGCTTGCAGTTGGGACTGCCGAATATCCTGCATGCCAGCGTCCCCGACGGACTCGACGAAGCGGCGAACGTGGAAGTGCGGCGTTGGGGCGTTGCGCGGCAATTCGATTTCACGCCCAAGGATCATGTGGCGCTCGGCGAGCGTATCGGTATGGATTTTGAAGCCGCCGGGCGCATCTCCGGAGCGCGGTTCGTGGTGCTGACCGGAGGACTGGCGAGGCTCCACCGCGCTCTCGCGCAATTCATGCTCAACCTGCACGTCGACGATCATGGGTATCGCGAAGCTTACGTACCCTACTTGGTGCACAGCACGGCGCTGGTCGGCACCGGGCAGTTGCCCAAGTTCGAACAAGATCAGTTCGCCGTGCGCGGCGATCCTGGTTTCTACTTGATTCCCACGGCCGAAGTGCCGCTGACCAATCTGGTCCGCGATCAAATACTCCCGCCCGAGCGCCTGCCGCTCAAGTTCACGGCGCATTCGCCGTGCTTTCGGTCGGAGGCGGGCGCCGCCGGGAAGGACACGCGCGGCATGATTCGCCAACATCAGTTCGATAAGGTGGAGTTGGTACACATCGTGCGTCCCGAAGATTCCTACGCGGCGCTCGAGGAACTCACGGGCCACGCCGAGGCGGTCCTCCAGGCATTGGAACTGCCGTACCGGGTGCTGGCGTTATGCGCCGGCGATACCGGCTTCGGCGCAGCCAAGACGTACGATCTCGAGGTATGGCTGCCTTCGCAGCAGCGCTACCGCGAGATTTCATCCTGCAGCAACTGCGAATCGTTCCAGGCGCGCCGCCTGCAGGCGCGATGGCGCAATCCCGTCACCGGCAAGCCGGAATTGGTACACACATTGAACGGGTCCGGCGTTGCCGTCGGTCGCGCGCTCGTCGCCATTTTGGAGAATTACCAGCAGGAGGACGGCACCATCGCCGTTCCGGCTGTGCTCGCGCCCTATATGGGAGGAGCGACCCTGCTGCAGTGAGCGCCGCCGCGTGTCGCGGACGGCGGCGTGGCGCGGACCGATGAGATCGGCCGCGCCACGGTATCGATGGGGAACTAGTTGCGGTTGCCCATCACCAGCCGCAATACATACCAGAACATGAGTGCGATCGAGGCGAACAGCTGCATGGCAGCCGCTACGTACCGATCCTCGGGATAGTTGTGAATGATGTTCGAGGTGTCATAGAGCACCGCGACACCCGCGAAGCCGATCATCGCCACCGAGAACCATGTGCCGAGCTGGAAGCCGAAGATGGCGCCCCCGATCATGGCGACCAACGCGAGCACACCGCCCCACATGAGCAATGCGCGCAGGAACGAGAAATCCTTGCGAGTGCGATGAGCGACGAACATGAGCCCACCGGCGCCCAGTGCCGTCACCAAGGTGGCGCTGTCGATCGCGCCGGGAGCCTTGGCATCGGCGATATACAGGAGCGGCACGAATATCAGCGCTTCCGCAACCACGTACGCGCCGTAGGCGAAGTACTGCATGCCGATCGATGAGCTGGTTTGCGCGGTGCGCGAAGCCAGCCAGCCGGTCAGCATGAAGGCGCCGAGAATCAGAAACCAATTGAAGCCGAGCATGAACTGCGCGATCTGACCCGCGATGCCGGATTCGAACAGCGCCAACTCGACCAAGATGAATCCGAGGATGCCCCCCACCAGATGAGTGTAGGTGCGCGTGATGAACGCGCTGCGGCCGTCCGCTCGAATGCCCGGGAAGGCGGCGTTGTTGCTTGGGAAATTGGCCATGAAAATAACCTCCAGTAATACTCGGCGCATTTTAGCACCCCCACGACGGCGGTGCCGAAAAGGCCTGATGTGTCATATGGGGCCCAAATCCGCGTGTTCAACGCCAAGCCGGCAGGGCAAGCGGCCCGTCAGGGCGCCGGATTGAATTCCGCGGCCATCCAACGCTGCAATGCCCCCATAGACTGCGGACGGCCCAGGAAGTTCTTCACCAGATCGTTTGCCGATACCGAGCCGCCCGGTTCCAGCACCGTGCGCCGATAGCGGAGCGGCGCGTCGCCGGCGAGCAGATTCCCGGAGTTGAATTGCTCGAAGAAGTCTTCGGCGATGACCTTGTCCCACATGTAGGTGTAGTAGGCGGAGGAATATCCCGCGAGATGTCCGAACGAAGCGTACATGTGAGTTCCCGCCAGCGGCGTGAACCGGGTGTACTTGACGATGTCGGCATTGGCGATCGCATCGAGGTGCACGATTTCCGGCTTGGCGTCATAGATTTCGTACGACAGCGCCGTGAAGCTGTTTTGCTGGCCGACGTAGCTGGCGCGCCCGAAGGCGGATGCCCGCTTCATACGCAGCACGAGGTCGGCCGGGATCGGTTTGCCGGATTGGTAGTCGCGGGCGAATGACGCCAGAACCTGCGGACTCTGGATCCATTCCTCCAGCATTTGCGAGGGCGCCTCGACGAAATCCGCTTCCATGGAGATGCCGCTGATCCCCGCCCACGGTTGTTGGCCTCCCAAAATCGCGTGCATCAGGTGTCCGAACTCGTGGAAGAACGTTTGTACATCTCCATATTCCATGAGGCCCGGATCCTCCGCGGTCGGCCGCGGGAAATTGCAGATGAGAACCCCTTCCGGCAGCTGCTTGCCGCGGATGCCATCGAGCAGAGGCATCATTTCAGCATGGGAGAATTTGCCCAGGCGCGGGTGCATGTCCAAATAAAAGCGCCCGATGACCTTGCCGGCGTCGATCACTTGCCAGGTCTCCACCGAAGGATCCCAGGCGGGGACGCCCGGCTCTTGCCGAAAGGCGACATGGAATAGGGTGGCCGCGGTGTCGAGGATGCCCTGCTTTACGCGCGTGTACGGAAAATAAGGGCGGACCGACTGCGAATCGAAATTGAAGCTCGAGCGGCGGACCTGCTCTTGGTAATAACTTTTCTCCTGCAGGCCGATGGGGCTCGCCCCGGGATCGGACTTTCGCTTCTCCGCGAGCAGCATTTGAAATTCCCGTTCCGCCACCGGGCGCACCGCTTTGTCGAGATCCTGGATGAATTCGGCGATGCGCGCACCGTTGCCGATCATTTTGTCGGCCGCGTTGTAGTCGGCCCACGATTTGTATCCGAGCACGGAAGCGATTTCGTAGCGCGTGCGCAGCATCCTCGCCAGTACCTCGAGATTTTGCGGATAGGCGCGGGTGTTGAACGCCAGGTACAGGCGTTGGCGAAAGGCATCGCTCGCCGCAAAATTCAGTGCCGGGATGTAGTCCGGATAACTCGTGGTGATGTGGATGACGCCGTCCTTGTCGGGCTTGTGGGCGTCGAGGTAGTCCCGCGGCAAGCCGTCGAGTTCCGCGGGATCGCGGACCTCGACCGTCTTCTGTCCGTCGTTGATGTTGCGCTCGAACGCCGACTGCTCTTCCGTGAGTGCGTCGTTGAGCGCCTTCAAACGCTCGCGAGTCGCGTCGTCCTTGTCGACGCCGGCGAGCCTGAATTCGAGCAGTTGGCGCCGCACATAGTATTGCGTGGCCGCATCGGCATGAGCGATGGGGATTGCCGCCAGCGCCTGATAGACGCCGCGATTCAGCGAGAGCGCGGTCTGGACGACGCTGACCTTGCGGGTCATCGCCGTAGCCCGGTCGCGAAACGCCGCGTCGGGATGCACGGCCTCCATGAGCGATGAGAAGTAGAGCGCGGCATTGATTTGCCTGAGGGCTTCATCGTAGTTCGACAGGGTGTTGTCGATGGTTTTCGCCCCCTTGACTGCGACGATGCTGTCGATCGACCGCTGCGCCGCCTCGAGCCGGTCGTTCTCGATCTTTTCAAATGCGTTGGCGTCGGGCTTCGAGCTCCAGATGGGTTGTTGACTCGACAGCACGTCCCGTGCGCCCGCGACGGCCGCCGCTGAAGCCACGATGAACCCGAAGACGCACCGATTGATGATCCGCATCTGAGACCCCGATTTGATTTTAAGCCGCCTCTGTTTCCCTGCGCATCGCTTCCTCGGCCGCCTTCACCAAAAATGCCGAGCGCGAGTCAACCTTGTGGCTCTCCACATAGGCATCAATTCGACGCAGCGTGAGCGCCGGCACGGTGATGTTGATTTTCTCCGCAGGTCCGAAGAGCTTCTCGACTTCCACGTCGACAATTCCCCACGTCCAGCCTCTATATTCCTTGTCTTTTTGCCATTCGCTCATCGATTTAGCCACCGGCAGATCCTTCTTTTCCTCGGCCAATATCTCGCAGTGAATCTTGATGGCCTCACGAACATTATCGAAGGCTTCCTCAACCGTGTCGCCGGCGCTGAAACAGCCCGGTAAATCCGGAACCACTACACCGAACGCCGTCTTTTTCGTGCCTGCTTCGATTGCAATCGTGAATTTCATTTGAGTCCCGCCTGCTTGCGTATCTTGTTGACCAAACCTGTGCCCAACTCCCAATTACATCACTATACCCACCAAACCCGTGAGGTGGGGTCGTCGATTTCGCTGTGCGCGGCTTTCCAAAAATGGGGATAATAGGTATCTTGAATGCACCGCAAGTAATTGATTCAGAACCGAACGGAGAGGTGGCAGAGCGGTTGAATGCACCGGTCTTGAAAACCGGCAGCCCCTTACGGGGCTCGTGAGTTCGAATCTCACCCTCTCCGCCAATCGAAGCTTGAGTTCGACAAAATCGCGGGAGCGATTTTGGACGCCCGCAGGGGCGCCCGAAGGGCGAGGGCCAGGACGGCCCGAGTCA
>WNFL01282756.1_pt1 | contig 30456 bp, 29 predicted proteins | sample 5400361 | NCBI WGS metagenome assembly WNFL01 (sample SAMN13153351, study PRJNA577476) | soil metagenome | isolation source: 40 cm soil on Douglas fir-dominated hillslope | place: USA:California | collected 2013-09-17
TCGACGATCGCGTCGACCAGGCCCACCTGCGGCGCCAGCTCGACCGACCCATGGAGGCTCACCACCTCGACCGACTGGCCGCGCGCATCGAACCACCATCCCGTCGTGCGCGGGTACTTGGTGGCCACGCGCATCAACGGCGGCCACGTCTCCGGACCGGCGAGCTTCGAAGCTTCAGGCACGGCCAGCACCAGCTGGCACGCGCCGAAGCGCAGGTCGACCAGCTCGTAGTGCGCCCCCTCGTACTCCCACAGCACGTCCTTGCCCACGATGCCGAGGTCGGCGGCGCCGTGGTCGACGTACGCGGGCACATCCAACGGGCGCACCAGCACGACGCGCAGCCCCGGCCGTTCCACCAGGAGCTTCCGGCCCAGCTCGGGCGCGCTCAGGCGCGCGAGGTGCGCCCGCGCGAGCAGCTTCAACGCTCCCTGCAGCAGCACGCCGGTCGGCAGCGCGATGGAGACGCGGTCGTTGCGCGATGACCTGGCCAACTAGCGGCCACTCCCCGCCAGCCGCGCAGCCACCTGCTCGGGCGGAAGCTGCCTCGTGCGCCGGCCCGGCACAGTCCATGAAACCGTGGACGCGTTGCGGCAGTGCACGAGGTTGGCCGCGCCAATCGCACGGCACCACGCGAGAGCGTCATCGTGGTCGCGCGCCTGCGTGTCGACGACCGCGTGCATGCCGAACAAGCGCAGCGTCGAACCCAGACGCAGCGCGGCTTCGAATCCCGATTCGGTCCACGCGATCGCAGCGTCCAGGCGCGGGAGGATCGGCGGGCGAGGGCCGCGGCTCAGCATCTCCCACACGAGATCGAGCTGCACCACGAACCCGGTCGCGGCAGCGGGCCGGCCGAACTTTGCGAGCAGCCCGTCATAACGACCGCCCTGCGCCACCGGTCGCCCGAGGTCGGGCCCGTAGCCCTCGAAGATGATTCCCGTGTAGTAGTCGAAGTCTCGGATCGCTCCGAGGTCGAGGCGCACGATGTCGCCGAGCCCGTGCTTCTCGAGCAGCTCGCGCACGCGGCCCAGCTCGGTCAGCGCCCACTCCGAGCGCCGGTTGCGCACCAGGCCGGAAGCCGCGTTGAGGATCTCGGGGCCGCCTCGCAGCGCGGGGAAGCGCAGCAGCAGCTCGTGCTCCGCGGACCGAAGTGCCGTGCGCGAGAGCAGGTCTTCGAGTGCCACGAAATCGCGGGCCGCGAGCGCGGACCGCACGCCCGCCTTGACCGCGTCGGGGAGCTTGACGGCGTCCATGATTCCCTGGAAGAACTCCGCATGCCCGACGTCGACCTGGTAGCGGCGCAGCCCTGCCGCCTCCAGACACCGCGCGGCCAGAGCGATGACCTCCGCATCGGCGACGGCGCCGCGCGCGCCCACCAGCTCCGCGCCGACCTGGTGCGTCTCGCGCCGCTGGTGGAAACGTCCAGCATCCGCCGACAGGACCGGGCCCGCGTAGCAGAGGCGCACGGGCAACGCGGTCGAACGCAATTTGCCCGCGACGAGCCGCGCCACCGGCACGGTGCGCTCGCCAACCAGCGCGACCACCTCGCCACCCGAGTCCGTGAACTTGAACAGGCGCCGCCTCTGCTCGGCACCCAGTCCGAGCTCGAGGACATTGGAGCTCTCGACCATCGGCGTGATCACGTGCCGGTAGCCCCAGCGGCGCATCTCCGCGAGCAGCGACTCCTGCGCCTCGCGAATGACCTCCGCCTCTTCCGGCAGGAGGTCGCGGAATCCCGGAACGCCGCCTAGCTGCAGTGCTGCAGGCGGAGAGGTTGGACTAGGGTCGGTGAAGGGACCTCCGGGCGCCGGCCACGTCGCGCATGTCAGCGCTCATTCGTCTTCGTCCTCGTCATCGTCCTTGTCGCCATCCGCGTCTTCCGAGAAGTCAACCGTCTCGGCGTCGTCCTCGACCTCGTGCATGCCCTCTTCGACCTCATCGGTCGCGGGAGTGCCCTCGACCGAGCTGGCCTCCTCGTCGTCCTCGGCGAAAGCCTCGACCTCGCGCGCGAGCAAGCTCTCCTTGGTGTAAGGACGGAACTCGACCTCGCGCTTGCGTCGCATCGGAAAGCTCGGCTTGCCCGCGAATTTCGGGTCCTGGTGTGTCTCGCGCACGATGAGCTTCACGATGCTGCCCTCGCATGAAGTGACGCCGGCCTGGTAGCGGTTGCCGCCGCGCATGAACTTCGTGATTCGCCGCGCCAGCTTCGCCTCCAGCGTTCCCAGCCGCACCCCGCGCGACGTCTCGGCGACGATGCCGTCGCCCTCGATCTTCAGCTCCGCCACGTCTCCGGCCGCAGCCTTCGAGCAGATGTCGCTGCCCGGGACAACATCGAGGATCGTCATGACGGTCTTGCCCATCTCCTCGACGAACAGGTTGAGGTCGACTCTGGTGCCGCCGACCTTCAGCCCCTCTTTCTGGTGCAGCAGCGCGTTGATGCGCGCGGCGTTCCGCTTGGCGATGGAGTTGAGCGGGTTGAGCTTCAGCGCGACTTCGTAGGCGGCCTTCGCGTCCTTCAGCTTGCCGAGCTCCGACAGCGCCTTGCCCAGGCGGTTCTGCGACTCCTCGTCCGGACCGAGGTTGTCGATGATGAATTTGTTCAGCTTGACCGCGTCGTCCCAGTTGCCTGCGATGGCGAGCTGCACCGCTTCCTCGGCGTACTGGGACCGTGGCTTAAGGTGCTCCGTCGACTCTGTCTTCACACGCGCTCCTCGCAGAAGTGGACTAACACCTCGGACGCGCGGCCAAGAAACCGCGGGTGTCAGAGGGAAGGACGAGTATAGATATTGCCAGAGCGCGGCGAGGCGGAATCTGGACAATCTGCAGGTGCTTCGTCCCCAGGCGGCGGCCGTGGCCGCCTTTGCCTTAGCCGTATGCAGCTCCTGCCTGTTCGGCGGTCCCGCACCAGTGATCAAGATCGGCGTGGACCTGCCGCTCAGCGGTGCCGAGGCCCGCGCGGCTATGCCCGCCCTCAACGGCATCCGCTACTACGTCCAGCAGCATCCGACGCTGGACGGCTTCACCATCGTCCTGTCCGAGAGCGACGACTCGATCGGCGGGCTGCCGGACTCCAACCGCGGAGCCGACAACGTCCGCGCCTTCCTGCGGGACCCGCTGGTGGCGGCCATCATCGGTCCGTTCGACTCGAACGTCGCGCGCGCCGAGATCCCGGTGACGAACTCGTCGCTGCTCGCAATGGTGAGCCCCGTCACCAGCAGTCCCTGCCTCACGCAGGACGTCTACCTGCCGGCCGCCCTCAGCCTCAGCCGTAGGGCGGTGACATGCAAGGACGCAGGCCTTCCCGCGGCGAGCGACCTGCATACGTCAGGCAGCAACAACTACTTCCGCCTCGCACCCACGGATCAGCTGCAGGGTCCCGCCGCGGCCGATCACATCTTCAAGACCCTGCAACTCGTCCGCGCCGCGGTGATCTCCGACCACGAGGCGTACGGCCAGGCGCTCGCCGACAGCTTCACAACGCGCTACATCCAGCTCGGCGGCAGCGTCGTCGGCAGGCTCGATCTGGACTCATCCGCCGACCCGGTCGCATTCCTCAAACGGATGAAGGCGGACGGCGCGCGCGCCGTCTACTACGGAGGCGTCACAGCGAATCGAGGCTGCGCGATCCGATCCGAGATGCTGGACGTCTTCGGCACCGACGTGACCATTCCGTTTGTCGGCGGCGACGGAATCGCCGAGGACCCGGCCTGCGTGCGCGACGCGGGGGCGAATTTCGCAGGCATGTACGCGACGGTGCCCACGATCGACCCCAGCGAGCTTCGATCGGCGGCTTCGGTGATCAAAGGGTTCAAGAACGCGTACCCGAACCCATCGGACTACGGCCGCTACACCGTCGTCGCCTACGACGCCACGGCGGTCGTCTACGACGCGATCGACCGCGCGATCACCGCATCGGGCGGCGCGCAACCTCCGCGCGCGACCGTCCTGGCGATGCTCGCGGCCACCTCAGGCCTTGGAGGCGCCACGGGCACGATTCGGTTCGATGCCAACGGCGACACGACCCATCGGGTCATCACGATCGTCGAGTCCCCGCGCATCGACCGAACCGCGCCGTGGCTCACTGCCGGGTTCGTCGATTACAGCGCCACACCGCCATATTGATACAGCGGCATACCCACCTCCGGTCCAAACCAACTCGCGGGTGACCAAACACAACTTGACTTCGAGGGCCTTGCGAGTCGATAGTTGCGACGGAGTGTCAGTTCGGCCACCCCCGTGTGGCCGCATTCGCCGCCGGCGCACTCTCGCCCCGGCGTCGCTGGGAAGAGGGCGGCGAATGACGGAGGCGTCCAGAGCAAATCAAAAGGCCTCCATTTACACAAGGGGGAACCACATGGTTCGAGCTAGGGGACTCGTAGTCCTCACAATGGCGACGCTTGTCGCCTTCGCGTGCGGCAGTTCGTCCGGGCCCGCTGGATCCAAGGGCACCATCAAGATCGGGTCCGACCTGCCGGTGTGTACAGTCGGCGGTCAGGCGGTACAGAACGGCATCCAGTTCGCGGTCAACCAGAAGAACGCGGCTGGGGGCGTGAACGGCTACACGATCCAGTTCCAGGGCTTCGATGACTGCCGGCAGGGCTCGTACAACGCCGACGCCGGTGTCGAGAACGTCCAGAAGATGCTGGGCGACAGCAAGTTCCTAGGCATGATCGGCCCCTACAACTCGGCCGTAGCGAAGGCTGAGATTCCGATCGCGGCTCCTCAGCACTTCGTCATGATCAGCCCGTCCAACACCAACCCCTGCCTGACCAAGGACCTGTCTACCTGCTCGTATCACCCGCAGGACCTTCGGAACGGCAACGCGAACAACTACTGGCGCGTCGTCACGACTGACGACTACCAGGGTCCCGCGATGGCGGACTACTACTACAAGACGCTGAACATCACCAACGTCGCGATCCTTGACGACAGCACCGTGTTCGGTGTGGGCATCGCGGGTTCGTTCGAGACCGAGTTCAAGAAGCTCGGCGGCACTGTCGCGAAGCACTCCGAATACAAGAAGGACCAGCAGGGCAGCGACTTCCGCTCGATCCTCAACTCCTTCAGGACCGCTGGCGCGAAGGCCATCTACGTGGGCGGCACCGACGACCAGAACATCTGCATTCCGCGGAAGCAGATGAAGGACCTCGGTTGGGACGTTCCGTTCGGCGGTGGTGACGGCATCGAGACCACCGACTGCATCGACCAGGCAACCGGCAACGAGGCCGGCATCTATTCCACCTCGGCCGGCGCGGACGCGACCCAGGTTCCTGGCGCCGCGCAGACCATCGCCGACTTCCGCAAGGCCTTCCCGGGTGCAAACGACTTCGGCGGTTACACCATGCAGGGTTACGACGCCACTAACGCGTTGATGGCCGCCATCGGGCGCGCGATCAACGACGCGAACGGCGGCACGCCGACCCGCGACCAGGTCCGGTCAGAGATGGCCAAGACCAAGGGCTTCGTGGGCGTGATCGGTACGTATGACTTCGACGCGAACGGCGACACGAGCCTCAAGATCGTGTCCATCTACGTCATCCAGGGCAAACTGAGCGCCGACCAGGTGAAGAACTCATCGGGCGTTTGCGGATCCAAAACCGCGAAGGACGCCTGCTTCGTCTGGAAGACTCAATTCGACTTCGCGAAGACCAGCTAACCTGTAGCCGAAATTCCACGAGGAGGCCCCACTCGGGGCCTCCTCGCTCTTCAACTCAACGGAGGGACAGGACCGGAGCTTGGCTACTAGCGTTTCGGCCTTGAGCAGGTTCAGGTCTCTGCGGCTCGGCGGGGTGACCCTTGCCGACTACGGCTTCTACGTCCTGTGCGGGACGGCGATCGTCCTGCTCGCCACCCAGGCGGTCATCGACCCTCGCACCTTCTTCCAGACGCTTGACTTCGGCATCGCCGACGGCGCCATCTACGCCCTTGTCGCGCTGGGCTACACGATGGTCTACGGCATCATCGAGCTGATCAACTTCGCTCACGGGGACATCTTCACGTTGAGCGCGTTCATCGGCTCGGCGCTGCTGGGTTTCTTTGCCGTCAATGGGGACTCGTTAACGCTGACCAACGTAATCGCGCTGCTTCTCGTCTTCCCCTCGGTGATGCTGATCATCGGCGGGATCAACGTCACCATCGAACGCGTCGCTTACCGGCCTCTGCGCAACGCGCCACGCCTGGCGCCGCTGATCACCGCGATCGGGATGTCCTTCATCGTCGAGGGCGCCATGTACCTGTGGCGCGGGGCTGCGACGATAACCTTCCCCGACCTGCTCCCCCATGGGGCAGGGTTCCAGACCTACATCGGCGGCGTGTATTTCACGTTCAAAGACGTGTTCGTGGTAGTCGCAGCCGTGATCCTCGTCTCACTGCTGGCAGTGTTCATCAACCGGAGCAAGCTCGGCAAGGCAATGCGGGCAACCGCGCAGGACCGGGATGCTGCCCAACTCATGGGCATCGACATCAACCGGACGATCTCCGCCACCTTCTTCATCGGCGCCCTTCTGGCGGCCGCAGGCGGCATGATCTACGGGCTTTACTTCACCTCGCTCGATTATCACCTGGGCTTCCGTGCCGGATTGATCGCGTTCACCGCCGCCGTCTTCGGCGGCATCGGCAACATCCCCGGAGCCGCGGTGGGCGGACTGCTCATAGGCCTCGTCCAGGCCTTCAGTGACAACTACATCGGCTCGAAGTGGACCGAGATCGTGATCTTCGGCATCCTGATCGGCGTCCTGGTCTTCAGGCCGACCGGCCTGCTGGGCATGAGGGTGCCCGAGAAATGAACCAGGCCGCCAAGCAGCCTCCTCGCTCAGGCCTCGGGCGACTGCGGCTGCGCGAGCGGTTTCGCGACCGCGACACCGCCCTCTACGGAATTCTCCTCATCGTCGCGCTCGTGTTTCCGGCGGCCACGCTCTACACGCAGGAGGGCAGCACGTACCTCATCTCGCTCGCCGGGCACGCCGGGACGTACGTGCTGCTCGCGATCGGGCTCAACGTCGTGGTCGGCTTCGCCGGCCTTCTCGACCTTGGGTACGCTGCATTCTTCGCCATCGGCGCGTACACCTACGCGCTGTTCGCGTCGCAGCAGCTGCTGGCCTCGCCCATACACCACGCCTACCATTTCCCGTTCTGGCTGATGATGTTCATTGGCCTGCTGATTGCAGCTTCCGCCGGCGCGATCCTCGGCTTCCCCACCCTCCGCCTGCGCGGCGACTACCTGGCCATCGTGACGCTGGGCTTCGGCGAGATCGTCCCCAACGTCTTCTACAACCTCGACCAGTGGACGGGCGGCATCAACGCCATCGGCGGAATCGACCAGCCGGTCCTTCCCGCGTGGATCACCGGCCCCTGGGCAGGCGCCAACGACATTGCGATCGTTTCACCGTTCAACTTCAGCTTCGATCCAATCGCGTATTACGTGCTGATCTTCGTGCTGGTCGCGGGCGCGATCATCCTGGTCAACAATTTGCAGCGCTCCCGATTGGGGCGGGCGTGGATGGCGATCCGCGAGGACGAGGTAGCCGCCGCGGCAATGGGCATCAATACGGTGACCACCAAGCTGCTGGCGTTCGCGATCGGCGCGTCGTTCAGCGGCTTTGCCGGCGCGTACTACGGTGCGAGCTTCGGTCTGGTCAGCCCTGACGACTTCCTGTTCCTCGTGTCGATCACGGTGCTCGTGATGATCGTGCTGGGAGGCATGGGCAACATTCCCGGGGTGATCATCGGCGCGATCTCGATCTACTTCATCCTCAACTGGTTCCTGCCGTCCCTGCCGCCGAACATCGAGTCGCTCGCGAACACCTTCGGGTTCGGCGCGCTTAACGACCGCAACGGGGACTGGCCGGGCCTCGCCAACGCGACCCAGCGCCTCACGCTCCTGATCTTCGGATTGATCCTCGTGACCATGATGCTGCTGCGCCCCCAGGGCCTCTTCCCCAGCCGCGTGCGCGAGCAGGAGCTCAAGCACGCGATCGGGCTTGAGGACGAGGCCGCGATCGAGCAGGCGCACGCATGATGGACAAGCTCGACGACAACATCCTGGTCCTGAAGAACGTCACCAAGCGCTTTGGCGGCCTCGTGGCCGTGGACGACGTGAGCATCAACATCAAGCGCGGCGAGATCTTCGCGTTGATAGGCCCCAACGGCGCGGGCAAGACGACGCTGTTCAACAACGTGACCGGGCTTTTCAAGCCGACCAGCGGTCACGTCATCCTCAACGGCAAGGACATCACCGGCTCCAAGCCGCATGAGGTGGCGCGACTCGGCATCGCGCGGACGTTCCAGAACATCCGCCTCTTCGACTACATGTCGTGCATCGACAACGTGCGCGTCGGACGTCACGTGCGCATGCACGCCAAGCTGTGGGACAGCCTCTTCAAGCTGCCGGCCGAGCGCCACGAGGAGGAGCGCGTGACCGAGGAGGCCATGGAGCTATTGCGCTTCGTCGGCATCGCGCGGCAGGCCAACCAGTACGCGCGCAACCTGCCCTACGGCCAGCAGCGACGCCTCGAGATCGCCCGCGCGCTGGCCACCGAGCCGAAGCTTCTCCTGCTGGACGAGCCCGCGGCGGGTTTCACTCCGCAGGAGAAGGTCGAGCTGATGGCGTTGGTGCGAAAGATCCTGGACCGGGGCACGACGGTGTGGCTCATCGAGCACGACATGAAGGTGGTCATGGGCATCTCGGAGCGCATCGTCGTGCTCGACCACGGCGAGAAGATCGCCGAGGGTCCGCCGGAAGAGGTGCGCGCCGACCCGCGCGTGATCGAAGCCTACCTGGGCAAGTCCGCGTAGCTCGATGGCTCTGCTGGAACTGCGAGGAGTCGACGCCCTCTACGGACGCATCCAGGCGCTGCGCAAGATGTCGATCGACGTCGACAAGGGCGAGGTGGTCGCCCTCATCGGCTCCAACGGCGCCGGCAAGACGACGACGCTTCGCACCATCTCCGGCCTGATGCATCCGCACGCCGGCACCATCCACTTTGACGGCCGTGACATCACCGACACCGGACCGTCGAAGATCGTCGAGCTGGGGATCTCCCAGTCGCCGGAAGGGCGCCGGTTGTTTCCGCGCATGTCGGTCGTCGACAACCTGTTCATGGGCGCCTATTCACGCAACGACAGGCCCGGCATCGCGTCGGACATGGACCGCGTGTACACGCTGTTCCCGCGCCTCAAGGAGAGGCGCACGCAGATCGCGGGCACGCTGTCCGGTGGCGAGCAGCAGATGCTCGCGATGGGCCGCGCGCTGATGGCCCGGCCGAAGGTTCTGATGCTCGATGAGCCGTCGCTCGGACTCGCGCCGATCCTGGTCGAGACGATCTTCACCATCATCCGCGAGATCAACGCGCTGGGCACGACCGTGCTCCTGGTGGAGCAGAACGCGCACAAGGCGCTGGAAGTGGCGAATCGAGCCTACGTGCTGGAGACCGGCTCCATCGTCAAAACGGGCACCGGGCAAGAGCTGCTCGCATCAGAAGACGTCCAGAAAGCCTACCTGGGAATGTGAATCTTGTCCCTCCCCACCGAGTGGGGAGGCTAGGTGGGGATGTTGACCGGGCCTGCGTCGCAGGGATGGCCGGGCTCCGCCCGGCCATGACTCCACGCTGCAACCGGACTCCGGGCTCGGCCGGGCGGAGCTTTTGATCAAGCGCCACCTCTCCGGAGGGAGAGCAGGTGCGCTCATCCGGCCGCCAGGACCGCCGATTCGCTGTTGGGTTAATCGGCCGTGGAGCGCACCGATGAGAGGGAGCCGGGACGGGTCCCTCTCATTACCGCCCTGCCTGGTAGTTCGACACGAACAGGTAGACCAGCACGGCGGCGAAGGCGACGTACTCAAACACCACGTTGCGCGTGAAGCTGTCCTCGACCGTGTGCCGCACCAGACCGCGGTTGATGTACCAGGCGAACAGCAGCATCACCGCCCGCCCACGCCAGGAACGTCACGACCTGCGCCACGAACACGGCGAAGATGAACGCACGGCTGGGCGCGATGGACGAGCCGTTGATGCGGAAGCTGCGGTACGACGCCAGGAACGTGATGGTCAGGATCCAGAGCAGCTTGAGGATGGGGTTGAACGGAAGCGTGACCACGACGATGTACGCGCCCGCCAGGAAAGCGATGAGGATCGCCTCCTGCAGCACGACATGGCCGCGCTTCTCCGAGCCGTGGATGCGCAGGTAGTCGAGGCGCCCGGCCACCACGAACCCGACCCCGAAAAGCACGCTCAAGGCCGAGAACTGCCACAGCTGCAGGCTGAAGATTGGCGATGACGCAAGGCCCGCCAGCGTGATCGCCCCGAGCGCGACAGGGATGTAGTGCTCGACAGCGGGCGGCTCGCCTGCGCTGCGAAGGTAGCCGAGCAGCACCGGCGCGGCGACCACGATGAGCCCAAGCCCGAGCGCCCAGACCTGGTTCTCGGCCCAGAGGTCGGACTTGAAGCCGAGCGCGACGGCGACGAGCACGACGCCACCGAAGATGAGAAATCTTCGATCGCGCTCGCCTTCGACGACGGCCACGACGCGCACGGGCGGCGCCTCGCGATGACCTGGCGGGGTCTTCATGAGCTAGCCGAGTCTAGCTTGACGAACCAGGATTGGCCCGGCCATACCGGTCCTCGAGGCGGACGACGTCCTCGACCTCGGGTGTCGAAACCTCGTAGATGTCGGCGTCCTCGACGGCGGTGATGCGGTGCCGCGTGAGCGGCGCCAGGTGGACCGAATCCCCCTCGCGCATGCGGTGCGTCTTGAGCTGCCCGTCCTCGATGCCGAGCTCGACGTCCACGGTGCCGCGCGTGACCAGCAGCCACTCGTCCTTGCGCTCGTGGTACTGCAGCGACAGGGCCTCGCCCTTGCGCACGTGCAGGATCTTGCCCATGTAGCGCTCGGTGATCGCCCAGCGAATCTCGTAGCCCCAGGGCTTCTCCACCAGGGTCTCCTCGGCCCGCTGCACGGCCGGGAGGTCAGACACGGGCCGCGGCTTCCCTCTTCAAACCCACGATGTCTTCGATGGCGGCTAACCTTGCATCGACAGCGGCCGCGCTAGGCGCCTCCGAGTAGATGCGCACGAGCGGCTCTGTGCCGCTGGTGCGGAACAGCACCCAGCTGCCGTCCTCGAGGTAGAACTTGAAGCCGTCGTCCGAGCGCACGCGCGCGACCTTGACACCGGCGATCTCCTTCGGCTGATGGTTCGCCAGCTGCTCGGTGATGCGCTTGCGGTCTCGCTCGTACGTCTCGCGATGCAGGTGGATGTCGTGCCGCGCGTATGCGTGGGGCCCGACGCGTTGCTCCAGGTCGCGAAGGATCTCCGAGAGCGGCTTGCCCCGTCGCACGATCATGTCCGCGAACAGCATCCCGATGAGGATGCCGTCGCGCTCGGGGATGTGGCCACGGACCCCGAAGCCACCCGACTCCTCCCCACCGATTACGGCGTTCGTCTCCATCATCTTCGGCGCGACGTACTTGAACCCGACCTGCACCTCGTACACCTCGGTGTTGAACTGCTTCGCGAGCTGCTCGACCATCGCGGTCATGTTCACCGTCTTGACGATCGGCCCACGCATGCCGAGCACGTCGAACAGGTGCAGCACCAGCAGCGCAAAAACCTGCAGCTGATTGATGAACCGGCCGGTCTCGTCGATGATCCCAACCCGGTCGGCGTCGCCGTCGGTGAGGATGCACAGGTCGTGGCCGCCGCCCTTCATCACGGCGATCGCCTCGTCGATGTTTGGCGGGATGGGCTCGGGGTTCAGGCCGCCGAAGAACGGGTTGCGATCGGCGTGCAGCTCGGTAACCGTCGTCTTCCCGCCGCTCAGCAACTCTGATACGTAGCCGTACCCCGATCCATGCATGCATTCATGGACCACTCGCAGGCCGGCGTCGCGAAGGCGCGGCAGATCCACCATGCGGCCGATCTGCTGGTAGTACGCCTCGCGCGGGTCGTACACGGTGACGAGCTCCGAGACCTTCTCGCGATCGGGAGGCTCGATCTCTCCCAGCGCGTTGATGCGCTTCTCGAGCTCGCCGATCACCGTGCTGTCGGCCGAGCTTCCCGTCTCGGGTTTGTACTTCACACCGTTGAAGAGCCACGGGTTGTGGCTGGCGGTGATGACCGCGGCGCCCGTCGCCTTGCGGTCGATCACCGTCCACGACGCGACCTGCGTCGGCGACGGCCGGTCAAAGATGAGGCTGCGAACGCCGTTGGCGGCGAACACGTCCGCGGCGGTGCGCGCGAACTCCTCGGACGCAAACCTGCAGTCGTAGCCGACCACCGCGAGCGGGTCCTTGCTGCGCGAGCGCATGTACTCGGCGATGCCCTGCGCTACGCGCCTGACCGACGCATAAGTGAAATCGTCGGCCATCACCCCTCGCCAGCCGTCGGTTCCGAACTTGATCTCCGGAAGCGGCACGGCTTTCAGGGTAACGGGTCTACAGGTACTGGGTTTTCCCAGCCCTGCGCAGCGCTTCGACCACTGCTTTCACGTCCTGCGCCCTCGATCGAGGACACACGAGAAGGGCGTCATCGGTGTCGACGATGATCAGATCCTCGAGCCCTATCGCCGCAATCAGGCGGCGGTCGCCGAGCACCAGGCTGTTGCGCGTGTCGATCAGGATCGATTCGCCCTCGACCGAGTTGCCGTTGGCGTCCGAGTGCACGCGCGCCGCCAGTTCCGCCCAGTTGCCGATGTCGGCCCACTCGAACTCGGCCGGCACGAGCAAGAGCCGGTCGGTCTTCTCCATCACGCTGCGGTCCACCACCTCGACCGGCAGCTTCGCGTACAGGTCAGCCGCCGCCTGCAGGTTGCCCGCATTCCGCGCCTTGACCACCTGGCGCAGGCCCTTCACGAGGCTTGGCGCGTGCCTCTCCAGCTCCTCGATGAAAACCGGCAGCAGCCACGAGAACCACGCCAGGTTCCAGTAGTAGCCGCCCGACTTCAGGAAGCGACGCGCGGTGGCAAGATTCGGCTTCTCGACGAAGCGGGCGACGCGGTATGTGCCCGCCGGTCCTCGACGCGGTGCGTGGAGATACCCGAGCCCGGTCGAAGGGTACGCCGGCTTCAAACCGATGGCGACGATGCTCTTCGTCTGCGTCGCGGCTCGGACCGCGGCGCGCACGGCGCGCGCCACATGCGCCTTGCCGCGAACGACGTGATCGGCCGGCAGCGTGAGCATCACCGCGTCGGGATAGCGATCGATCAACGTCAGCGCGGCCAGGCCGTACGCGTTGGTCGTGCCGCGAGCGATCGGCTCCATGATCATGTGCGCCGGGTCCACCTCGGGCAGGACGCCGGCGATGATCCCGCGCTGGGCGTCCTCCGTCAGGATGAACACGTCGTCGGCCACCGCCACGGCGCGCTCATATGCGTCACGCAGCAGCGGCTGCCCGCCGCCGCCCAGCGGCAGCGCGTGCTTCGGGGTCGAGCGCCGCGATCGCGGCCACAGGCGCGTGCCGGCCCCGCCCGCAGGAATGACCGCGATCGTCCGCGTCAAGACGCGACCTCCTCGGCCAGCTCTTTCGCCCGGGACGTGGACTCCCACGGGGCGTCGATGTCGGTGCGGCCGAAGTGCCCGTACACAGCGGTCTGCCGGTACAGCGGCCGTCGCAGGTTGAGCTCCTTGATGATGCCGAGCGGGCTCAGGTCGAACAGCTTGTTGATCGCCGCCGCGATCTTCGCGTCGGACACGCGGCCGGTGCCGAATGTCTCGACCCGAATCGCCACCGGCTTCACCACGCCGATCGCGTACGACACCTGGACCTCGCAGCGCGAGGCGAGCCCCGCCGCAACGATGTTCTTGGCGATGTATCGCGCGCCGTAAGCGCCGGCGCGGTCCACCTTGGTCGGGTCTTTGCCCGAGAAGCATCCGCCGCCGTGACGCGCGAAGCCTCCGTAGCTGTCGACCATCACCTTGCGCCCGGTGAGCCCTGCGTCCGCCACCGGCCCGCCGATCACAAACCGGCCGGTCGGGTTGATGAATGCCCTCATCTGGCTGCCGCGGAGCTCGGCCGGGATGACTGCGTCGATCACCTGCTCGGTGATGTCGGAGCGCAGCTGCTCGGTGTCGATCTCTTCATGGTGCTGCGCCGACACGACCACGTTGTCGACGGCCTCCGGCTTGCCTGCATCGCTGTATCGAACTGTGACCTGGACCTTGCCGTCAGGACGCAGGTAGTTGAGGGTCTTCGACTTGCGCAGCTCCGCGAGCTTGCGCGCCAGGCGGTGCGCAAGGCTGATAGGCAACGGCATGAGCTCCGGCGTGTCGTCGCACGCGAAGCCGAACATCATCCCGGAGTCACCGGCGCCGCCCACGTCGACGCCCTGCGCGATGTCAGGCGACTGCTCGTCGATGCTGGTGACGATGCCGCACGTCTCGGCGTCGAAGCCGTACTTGGCGCGCGTGTAGCCGACCTCTCGAGCGGTCTGGCGCACGATGCGCGGGATGTCGACGTAGCAGTCGGTCGTGATCTCCCCCACCACCATCGCGAGGCCGGTCGTGACGATGGCCTCGCATGCGACCCGGGCGAGCGGGTCCTTGGCCAGGATGGCGTCGAGGATCGCGTCGGAGATCTGGTCGGCGAGCTTGTCGGGATGACCCTCGGTGGTCGATTCCGACGTGAAGAGGCTGGACACCGGATGGTCCTCCTTTGAATCGCCCGCGCCGGCAAGGATCTCGTGACCGTCTGCACGGATCCCCAGGCGCCAGGTTTTTGCCTTTGGGACCACGTAATCCTAGCTTTGGCGCCCCCTCCTTACCTCCCCGCTCCGGCGGGGAGGGACATCCACTCCTACCGGAGGGGGAGGTAGTGGATCCCCGAGTGGCGGAACAGCTTGGCGCCGCGCTGCGCGAGCAGGGCGCGCGTCGCCTCGCGCGAGCCCTCCATCACAGCCTCGAGGTGGACGCGCCGCATCTCCCACGTGGCGTGCGGCGACGTGACCGGGCAAAGCACGACCATCCGCGCGCGGTCGCGAAGCCGCTCGTACTCGCTCAGCATCTGGTGGTGGAGCGTCAGCTGCAGCGTGCGGGCGATGAGCTCAGGCCACGAGGTCGGCGTCGACTCGTTGTCGCTGCCCGCCATCAGGCTGATGGCAAGGATGTCCTTGGCGCCCTCGTCCACCGCCACGTCCAGGGGCGTGTTGTCGACCACGCCTCCGTCCATGTGCTCGCGACCGTCGATGACGACGGACGGAAACACGCCCGGGATGGCAGTCGTCGCCAGCAGCGCCGGCGTGAGATCGCCGGAACGGAAGAGCGCCTTGCGCCCCGAGTTGAAGTCCGTGGCCACGATCGTCAGCGGCAGGCGAAGCTGCTCGAAGGTCATGAAGCCGGTCAGGGACTCGGCGCGATCGACGAGTTTCCGGACGTTGGTCTGGGGCAAGGCGCTCGGGCCCTCCCGCCGAAGCCCGGTCATGATCACGCCGATCGGGTGCATCCGGAACACCGACATCGCCTGTGGCGACACCCACAGCTCGCGCAGCATCATCACGCCGGCGAGCGATGGATAGGCTGCGATCGCGCTCCCGTTCAGCGCTCCGACGCTGACGGCGACCACCCGGACCGGCGGCTCGACGCCCGCCTCGAAGAGGGCCTGGAGAACTCCTACCTGGGCGGCGCCACGCGCGCCACCGCCGCCCAACACCCATGTGCGTCGCGACGGTCCGAACGTGAGGCTAAGTACCCTCCTCCCAGGAGGAAAGGTACTTCTTCTGCTCGTCGGTCAGGACGTCTATCGCAACTCCCATCGAGTTGAGTTTCAGCCGTGCAACCTCCGAGTCGATCTCGTCCGGCACGTCGTAGACCCTGCGCTCGAGCTTGCCCGCGTTCTTGGCTATGAACTCGGCGCAGAGCGCCTGGTTGGCAAAGCTCATGTCCATGACCGCCGCCGGGTGGCCTTCGGCCGCGGCCAGGTTGATGAGCCGACCCTCGCCGAGCACGTGCAGGCGCCGCCCGTCGGCCAGCCTGTACTCCTGGACCGAGGGCCTGACCTGGCGCACCCCGGTGGCGAGGTCGTCCAGCGCCTTCAGGTTGATCTCGGAGTTGAAGTGCCCTGAATTGGCCAGCAGCACGCCGTCCTTCATCACCGAGAAGTGGTGCCGGTCGAGCACGTTCACGTCGCCGGTGACCGTGATGAAGATGTCGCCTACCGCCGCGGCCTCATCCATCTTCATGACGCGGAATCCGTCCATCACGGCCTCGAGCGCCTTGACCGCGTCCACCTCGGTGACGATCACGTCGGCTCCATGTCCCTTGGCCCGGGTGGCGAGGCCGCGACCGACCCAGCCGTAGCCGGCGACGACCATCTTCTTGCCGGCCAGCAGCACGTTGGTCGCTCGGATGATGCCGTCGAGCGTCGACTGCCCGGTGCCGTACCGGTTGTCGAACATGTGCTTTGTGTCGGCCTCGTTGACGGCGATGATCGGGTAGCGCAGCACGCCGCGGTCCGCCATCGCCTTCAAGCGGATCACGCCGGTCGTGGTCTCCTCGGTGCCGCCGATGATCTCGGGAATCTGGCTCTCGCGCTTCCTGTGCAGCACGGAGACCAGGTCGGCGCCGTCGTCCATCGTCATCGCCGGGTGATGGTCCAGCGCCGACTCGATGTGCTGGTAGTAGGTGTCGTTGTCCTCGCCGCGGATGGCGTAGGTCTTGATCAGGTGCTGTTCGACCAGGGCCGCGGCCACCGCGTCGTTCGTGGACAGCGGGTTGGACGCGCAGAGAGCGATGTCCGCGCCGGCCGCCTTCAGCGTGAGCATGAGGTTGGCCGTCTCGCTCGTGACGTGCAGGCATGCGGCCACCTTGATGCCCTTGAGCGGCTGCTCCTTCGCGAACCGCTGGCGGATGAGCAGCAGCACCGGCATCTCCCGCGCCGCCCAGTCGATCAAGTTCTGGCCGTCGCCGGCCAGCTTCATGTCCTTGACGTCGGCTGATTGAACCTTCAAGAAAGCAACTCCCTCAGTACACGAGCTCGCTGACGACTTCGATGCCGGACAGGCGCTTGCGCCCGCCCAGCTGCGACAGCTCGATCAACACCTGCACGCCGATGACCTGCCCGCCAAGCTTGCGCACGAGCTCGACGGCGGCGGCCGCGGTGCCGCCGGTCGCAAGAACATCATCCACGATCAGGACCTTGTCGCTCGGCCCGATCGCGTCCTGGTGGACGTCGAGCTGGTCGGTCCCGTACTCGAGCTTGTATGTATAGCTCAGCACTCGCCAAGGCAGCTTGCCCGCCTTGCGGATCGGGATGAAGCCGGCGTCGAGACGGATCGCAACGGCCGCGCCGGGGATGAAACCCCGAGCCTCGATGGCCGCGACCAGCGTCGTGCCCTTGCCCTTCCAGTGGACGGACATCAGGTCGATGACCTCGCCAAACGTCTTGCGGTCCGCAAGCAGGGGCGTGATGTCTCGGAAGACGATCCCCGGCTGCGGAAAGTCGGGGACGTCCCGCACCATCCGCTTTAGCTCGTCGGCCCGGCTCATGCCCACCTCATACGACTGTTCGGAAGTATTCGAGCGTTCGCTTCAACCCGTCAACCAGGTCGACATGCGGCTCCCAATCCAGAAGTGTGCGCGCCCGCGTGATGTCGGGCCGGCGCTGCTTGGGGTCGTCGACCGGAAGGTCGCGGTGCTCGATCCGGCTCTTCGAACCGGAGATCCTGATGATCGTCTCGGCAAGCTCGATCATCGTCACCTCGTGCGGGTTGCCGAGGTTGGTGGGCAGCTCGTCCCCATTCTCGAGCACGGCCAGTACCCCGCGAATGAGGTCAGACACGTAGCACAGGCTGCGCGTCTGCTTGCCGTCGCCATAGACGGTGAGTGGTTCGCCGCGCAGCGCCTGCGCCATGAAATTCGGCACCGCCCGCCCGTCGGAAACCTGCATGCGCGGGCCATGAGTGTTGAAGATCCGGATGATGCGGGTGTCGACACCGTGCGCGCGGTGGTAGGCCATGGCGAACGCCTCCGCGCATCGCTTCGCCTCGTCGTAACAGCCGCGCGGCCCGATCGGGTTGACGTTGCCCCAGTACGTTTCCGGCTGCGGATGCACGAGCGGGTCGCCGTACACCTCTGACGTCGAGGCCAGCAGAAACGTCGACTTCTTTGCCATCGCCAGCCCGAGCATGTTCATCGTCCCGATGGTGCCGACCTTCAGGGTGTGGATCGGGTTGGCGTCGTATTGCGGTGGTGACGCCGGCGACGCGAAATGAAGGACATAGCGCACGTCGCCTTCGATGTCGATGTGCTCGTTGACGTTCTGACGCCGGAACTCGAAATCGGGATTGCCCTCGAGATGCTTCAAGTTCGCCGGCGACCCGGTGATGAAGTTGTCGAGCGTCAGCACGCGCATGCCGCGATTCAGCAAAGCCTCGCAAAGGTGCGACCCGATGAACCCCGCGCCGCCCGAGACGACCGCGCGCGGCTTGGCGCCGCCGGCGCTACTCGCGGCCAATGCCGCGGTACGTGAAGCCCAGGCTGCGCATCGTGGCCGGGACGTAGATTCGAGGTCTTGAGGCGCATGAGGTCGAGCTGGCGGAACTCGTTCCACTCGGTCACGACCACCAGCGCATCCGCGCCGGTAGCGAGCTGGTACGCGTCCTTCGTGTACTCGAGCTCGGGGAGCAAAGTCCGCGTGCGCTCCATCGCCGCTGGGTCGTAGCCCCGAACGTGCGCGCCGGCGGCGAGCAGCACTTTTGCGATGTCGAGGCTCGGCGCCTCCCGCAGATCGTCGGTGTTGGGCTTGAACGCCAGGCCGAGCAGCCCCACGACCTTCTGATTGAGAGTGCCCAGACAGTCGCGCAGCTTGTCGATCACCAGCATCCGCTGGTCGCGGTTGATGTCCATGACCGCGTGCAGGAGCTCCGGGTGGTAGTCGAAGCGCTCGGCAAGGGCGGCCAGCGCCTTCACATCCTTGGGGAAACAAGAACCCCCGTAGCCAATCCCGGCATCGAGGTAGGACGGCCCGATCCTCTTGTCGAGGCCCATGCCCTCCGCCACGAGCTTGGCGTCCGCGTCCACGCGCTCGCAGATCCGCGCGATCTCGTTGATGAAGGAGATGCGCGCGGCGAGGAATGCGTTGGACGCGTACTTGACCATCTCCGCCGTGTGGATGTTCGGCGTGATCAGGATGGGCGCCTCCAGCGCCTCGTAGAGCTTCGCCACCTTCTCCGCCGCGTGACGGTCGTGCCCGCCGACCACGACGCGGTCCGGGTGCATGAAGTCCTGGATGGCCGAGCCCTCGCGCAGGAACTCAGGGTTCGAAACCACGTGCGCCTGGTGCTTCGTGTTCCTTTTCTGCAGCACGCTCGACACCATGTCGCCGGTCAGCGGCGGAACGGTCGACTTGTTGACCACCACGAGCGGGCCAGTCATATGGTCCGCGATCGAAGAAGCAGCGGCCTCGACATAAGAGAGGTCAGCCTCGCCCCCCTCGCCTTCGGGCGTGCTCACGGCGATGATCGCGTACTCGGCGCCGGGGATCGCATCGGCATAGGAGGTCGTGAAACGCAACCGCTTGCTTTCCGCGTTGCGCTTGACGAGCTCGGCCATGCCCGGCTCGTAGAACGGCACGTGGTGCTTCGACAGCTGCTCGACCTTCTCGCGATCGATGTCGACCACCGTCACGTCGTTGCCGAGGTCCGCCAGGCACGCTGCGGTAGTCAGACCCACGTAACCCGCGCCGATCACCGCCACCTTGCTCATCGCTGGCGAATTATCCCAGCCGGGCTGGCAGCCGCTTTGTAGGCCGCGATTGTGTCGCGAGCTGCCTTCCGCCAGCTGAACGTCTTCGCACGCTCGATGCCCGGCTTCCACGGACGCGCCGTCACACCCGCCAGCTTCGCCGCGGCCGCGCCGAGAGCATCCGCGTCGCCGTCAGCGACGAGCTCGCCCGCACCATCGACCACCTCGGGCAAGCTCGAGTTGCGGTAGGCGGCCACTGGGCAGCCGCACGCGAGCGCCTCGAGGCACGGCAGGCCGAAGCCTTCATAGCGGCTCGGGAAAACGAGGCACCCGGCCGCCGTGTAGACGTCAGCAAGCTCCGGTCCGCTGAGATGGCCGAGCACGCGGGCGCCCGGCATGACTGGCGGCGCCTGCGACCCAGGCTCGCCGGCGATGACGAGCTCCAACCCTGGCCGCGCTTCGCGCGCCACCGACCAAGCTCGCAGGAGCGACCTCGGATCCTTGCGCGCGTCGAGCGCCCCGACGAAGAGCAGGTAACCGGACTCAACCCCAAACCGGTCGGCAACACGACGCGAGGCTCCGTCTGACGGCTTGAACACGTCATCCGCCGCCTCTGGCACGACGCGCAGGCGCTTCCTGTCGACGCGGCCGAATCGGACCGCGTCATCGGCGGTCGACTGGGACACCGCGAGGATGAGATCGGCGCGACGGAGAAGCCTCGGCCCGAGCCAGTAGCGCAGCCGCTCGCCCCACATGCGCGAGCCCCCGAAAGCCCACGGGATGAGGTCGTGCAGCGTCACGACCAGCGCGCACGGCGAGCGCCCCGGCAGCCGCAGGTCGATCGCGTGATACACGTCAGGACGCAGCCGCGCGAGGTCGGCGCCCAGCGCGACCGCCTCCTCGTATGCGGAGAGGTTGCCGCGATACCGGCGCCGCGACGCCTCGCTGCGGTACTTGCCTGGCGGAAGCTCCGGCTCCGGCAGCCGCGCGTCCAGCAGCAGCGTCAGCTGAGAGTCGAAGCCTTCGTTGATCAGGCCCTTCAGCAGGCCGGTGGCGTAGCTGCCGACCCCGCGCTTGCCGCTCGGGCCCTGCAACGGCCGGACGTCGAGCAGTACGGAGGGCGCCACAGTCCACCGATCATAAATAGGCACGGGGAAGGTCAATCGACCTCCCCCGTGGAACCCCCACCGAGTGGGCACCACGCTGCGTGGGCCCTTGATGGCCACCGGTGACGGCCGCAGTGAATGCGGCCTTTGCCTCCTGACTGGGCTCTGGGTTTCATAATTTGGCCGCCATGGAACCCCTGGACATCGTGATCGTGGGCGGGTGCGGCCACGTCGGCCTGCCGCTCGCCCTGTCTTTCGCCGACGCCGGCTACCGGGTAGGCGTCGACGACATCGACACCGCCAAGATCGAGCGCGTCCGCGCCGGCGAGGTGCCGTTCAAGGAAGCGGGTGCCGAGCAGCTGCTTAGGAAGCTCCTCCCCACCGGGCGGCTCGAGTTCGGCTCGGAGCCGGAGATGCTGAAACGCGCCGGCACCGTGGTCATCGTCATCGGCACGCCGATCGACGAGTTCATGAACCCGTCGGTCACGGTCTTCGACCGGGTGATCGACGAGCTGATCCCACACATCCAGCCGCACTGCCTGGTCGTGCTCCGATCGACCGTGTTCCCGGGCACGACCGAGGGAGTCCAGCGGCGCCTGCATGCTGCGGGCCTCGACACCGACGTGGTGTTCTGCCCCGAGCGAATCGCTGAGGGCCACGCGCTCGAGGAGATCCGAAGCCTGCCGCAGCTCGTGGGGGCGTCAAGCGACGACGCCTATGACCGTGCCGCGCGCCTCTTTGAGCGGCTCGGAGTGCAGATCGTGCGGACGACGCCGAGGGAGGCCGAGCTCGCGAAGCTGCTCACCAACACCTGGCGGTACATGAAATTCGCGATCGCCAACCAGTTCTTTCTGATCGCGCATCGATCTGGTGTCGACTACAACCGCGTGCTTGGTGCGATCCGCAACGACTATCCGCGCGCGGCCGACCTCCCGGGCCCGGGTTTCGCCGCCGGACCGTGCCTGCTCAAGGACACGATGCAGCTGTCGGCCTTCACGCCCGACCACTTCCCGATGGGCCAGGCCGCGATGCAGATCAACGAAGGCATGCCGAACTACATCATCGATTCGCTCGAGGCGCGCAAGCCGCTCGCAGGCCGCACCGTCGGCATCCTCGGCATGGCGTTCAAGGGCGAGTCCGACGACCCGCGCGCCTCGCTCAGTTACAAGGTGCGCAAGCTGGCGGCGTTCAAAGGCGCCCGGGTGCTGTGCACCGATCCGTACCTGCATGACAGCACGTTCGTCTCGATCGAGCAGGTGCTGAAGGAGTCCGACGTGATCGTCATCGGCGCGCCGCACAAGGCCTACCGCCAGGTCGAGCTCAACGGCCGCGACGTCGTCGACATCTGGGGCATCACCGGACCGATACGTTTATGAGAGGGAACCCGGACGGTTCCCTCTCATCGCGCCGCTTCGCGTCGCTGCTCTCTTTCCGAGAAGGAAAATCTGTCTTAGTTGTCGCTCCCCGCAACGCATGGTTGGATCCAAGCTTGCTGGTGAGACGGCCTGGCGGAGCCAGGCCTACCCGCGACGCATGAAGATCGTCGTCACCGGAGCAGCAGGCTTCATCTGCGGGTACCTCGTCGCCGAGCTGCTCGAGGCCGGGCACGAGGTCATAGGCCTCGACAACTACAGCAAGTACGGGCCCGTGCGGCGCAGCTACGACAGCCACCCTCGCTACCGGCTCGTCGAAGGCGATGCCAAGGACGCCGAGCTCCTGACCGAGCTGGCCGCCGACGCCGACCACGTCGTCGCGGGCGCGGCAATGATCGGTGGCATCTCGTACTTCCATGAATTCGCGTACGACCTTCTCGCCGAGAACGAGCGCATCTGCGCAGCCACCTTCGACGCCGCGATCAGCGCCCACAAGCTCGGCCGGCTGCAGCGCATCACGGTGATCTCGAGCAGCATGGTGTTCGAGTCGTCGACGGTATTCCCCACTCCGGAAGCCGCGCAGCTGACCAGCCCACCGCCGAAGTCGACATACGGCTTCCAGAAGCTGGCGACCGAGTACTTCGCGAAGGGCGCGCACGAGCAGTACGGCCTGCCGTACACGATCCTCCGTCCTTTCAACTGTGTGGGCGTCGGCGAGCGGCGCGCGCTGCGCGATCACCAGGTGATGAGCGGCAACGTCAAGCTGGCGATGAGCCACGTGGTTCCAGACCTGTGCCAGAAGGTGCTCAATGGCCAGGATCCGCTGCACATCCTCGGCGACGGCAGCCAGGTCCGTCACTACACGTACGGCGGCGACCTCGCCCACGGGATCCGCCTGGCGATCGAGTCAGACCGCGCCGTCAACGAGGACTTCAACCTGTCGACCGCGCGTTCGACGACGGTGCGGGAGCTGGCCGAGGTCATCTGGCGCAAGGTCCACGGGCCCGACAAGCCGCTGCAGCTCGTATCCGATCCTCCCTACGAGCACGACGTGCAGATGCGCGTGCCCGACGTGCGCAAGGCGCGTGAGGTCCTCGGCTTCGAGGCGACCACGTCGCTGGAAGCGATGCTGGACGAGGTCGTCCCGTGGGTGAAGTCAGAGATCGAAGCGGGTCGAATCTGACCCCTGCGCTCTCGGTCGTCGTGCCTGTCTACAACGAGGGCGAGAACGCCACAGCGACGCTGCGGGGCATCGTCGAACACGCGCACACACGACCCATCGAAGTGCTGGTCGTGTACGACTTCGACGAGGACACGACAGTGCCGGTCGTGCTCAGGCTGCAGGCCGAGATGCCCGAGCTCAGGCTGCACCGCAACAAGATCGGGCGCGGGGTGCTGAACGCGATCAAGGCGGGGCTGGCCGCGGCGGCCGCGCCTTACGTGCTGGTCACGATGGGCGACGCGTCCGACGATCCCGCCGACATCGACGCGATGTACGAGCTCGCGAAGGGCGGTGCTGACGTCGTCGCCGGATCGCGCTACATGCGCGGCGGCCGCCAGCTCGGCGGCCCGCTGCTCAAGCGCAGCATGTCGCGCGCGGCCGGACTGTCCCTTCACTGGCTGGGTGGGCTGCCCATTCACGACGCGACTAGCAACTTCCGCCTCTACTCGCGCCGGCTTCTCGACCAGGTCACCATCGAATCAACCGGCGGCTTTGAGCTGGGGATCGAGCTGACTGTCAAGGCGTACCTGCTCGGGTTGCGCGTCGCTGAGGTACCCACCACCTGGCGCGACCGCACGGCCGGCAAGAGCAACTTCCAGCTCTGGAAATGGCTGCCGCGCTACCTCCACTGGTACTGGCGTGGTGTCGGAGCCCGATTCGTGCGTTAATCACGCAGAGCCATGCTGCGTCAGGCCGTGCGGCTGACCGTCGGTGCGCTCGCGGCCGTCTCAATGCTCCCGGTGTCCACCGCCATCGCAGCGCCCAATCCCAACCCCCACCTCAGCCAGGTCCTCGCGGAGCCTCCGAGCACCGGCTACGTGGAGCTGGCCTCCCACACCCCAGGCATCCTCGAGGGACCATTCGACGCGGGCACTTACGCGTCGATCGGGGGGCTCGACATGCAGACCACGATCACCACGCTGGCCAAGGACGGCTTCATCGCCGGCTTCGGGCGCGCGTGGGTCCAGCAGTCGCCCAGCCGGGTGATGGTGGAGATCGTGGTGGCGTTCACGGGCGGCAGTGGCGCGAAGCAGTGGCTGCAGCAGTCGCAGGTCGCCGACCTGACCGACCCGACATTCCAGCACTCGATAACTGTGGACGGCATCGAGACCTACTACGGCGCTCGCCTGTCCGACTCTTCGAGCTATTTCGCGGACGCGTTCCTATTCGTCAAGGGAAATGACGGGTTTCTCGTCAGCACCATCTCGGGCTTCGACGACCTCGGCAATTCCGCAGCCGATCAGACGCGCGTCCAGTACAGACGCGCGCCCGAATACACGATCCCGCCGTCGGGCTGGCCCGGCGCGAAGGCGCCGCAGTTGACGATTGCCAATGCCGCCGCGCTCGCGCCGCGCCTGACGGCGTGGCTGGTGGGAGGTGCGGCACTGTGGTGGCTCGCGGTGATCGGCGCGCGTCGCGTCCACCGCTGGCGGAGCACACGCGCGCTTCAGGACTCGAGCGGCCTGTAGTTCTTCCTGTAAAACTCCCAGTACTCGCCTGACTTGAGCGGCCGCCACCAATCCTGGTGGTCCTGATACCAGCGCACTGTCCGGTCCAGGCCCTCTGCCAGGTTCACGCGCGGTTCCCATCCGAGCTGCGTGATGCGGTCGACATCCACCGCGTAGCGGTAGTCATGGCCGGGGCGGTCGGCGACGTACTCGATCATGCTGCGCGGCCCGCCCATGATGTCCAGCACCGCTTCAGCCACCTGCTTGCCGCTCGTCTCGACTCCGGTGCCGACGTTGTACACGCCTCCCGCCTCGGCCTCATGCAGCACCAGGTCGATCGCGCGACAGTGGTCCTCGACGTAGACGAAGTCACGCACCGCCGACCCATCCTTGTACAGCGGCAGCTTCATGCCGTCGACCGCGTTGGTGATGAGGACGGGAATCAACTTCTCCGGATACTGATACGGCCCGTAGTTGTTGGAGCCGCGTGTGATCAGCACCGGCAGGCCGAAGCTCTGCGCGTAAGCCTGAACGAGGTGCTCGCCGCCGGCCTTGCTCGCCGAGTAGGGGCTGCGCGGGCGCATCGGGTCGGTCTCGCGAGACCGGCCCACCGGCACGTCGCCGTAAACCTCGTCAGTGCTGACCAGCAGGAAGATCTCGTGCCTGTGCTTGCGGGCGGCCTCGCACAGAACCGCAGTTCCCCGCACGTCCGTTTCGATAAACGCAAACGGGTCGAGCAGTGAGCGGTCGACGTGCGTCTCGGCCGCAAAGTTGACCATTGCGTCGACGCCGCCGGCCAGCTCGTCGACGACGCCGGCGTCGCATATGTCGCCCTGGACGAATCGGTAGCCTCGCTGTCCCTCGAACTCGGCGAGGTTGGCGGGGTTGCCCGCGTAGGTCAGCTTGTCGAGCACGGTGATCTCGATCTCAGGCCGTGTCGAGCGCAGCAGGCGCACGAAGTTGGACCCGATGAAGCCCGCGCCTCCAGCGACAAGGAGGCGCCTGAGAGAACGCGAGCTCACTTGATGGGCGGGCCCGCGGTCCAGTCGTAGCCGATCGATGGATCGTCGTGCGGGATGCGGCCCTCGTCGTCAGGGTCGTAAACGGCGGACGAGAAGTACAGCAGGTGGCTGGGCTCCAGCGCGCGGCATCCGTGCGCGACGCCGGGCGGGATCTTCACGCACATCGGGTGGCCGTCGCCCATCAAGAACTCCATCAGCGTGCCTTTGGTGGGCGAGCCGTCGCGCGTGTCGTACAGGGCAGCCTTGATCGCGCCGATCACGTACCACCAGTCGGTCTGCTTGCGATGGATGTGCCAGGCCTTGGCGGTGCCGGGATGCATGAGCGAGTGGCTCCACTGCCCGAAGTGATCGAAGAAGCCGTCGGTCTCGCGGATGATCTCGCGGAAGAATCCGCGCTCGTCCGCGTGCGTGTCGAGCTCTTTGAACTCCACACCCTCGATCGTCGGTCGTTGCGCGCTAATCGCGGTTGGCCCCCTCAGAGCGCACCATGTCGTTCACCTTGTAGTAGGCCTGCACAGACTCGCCCGCGTCGCCCCAGAAACCTTCGAGCACGTCGTACTCCATCAGCCCCTGTTCGAGGTACCAGTTATTCACGTCGGTGATCTCGAGCTCGCCGCGGCTCGACGGCTCGAGTGTGCGAAGCACCTCCCACACGCGGTGGTCGTAGAAGTAGATGCCGGTCACCGCCAGCTTGCTCGGCGGGCTGCCCGGCTTCTCCACGATGCGCGAGATGCGCCCGTCGCCGTTGAGCTGAGCGACGCCGAGGCTCTTCAGATGGTCGACGTCGCTCATCTCGTAGAGAACGACGCGCGCGCCGCCATCCTGCTCGCCGAAGGCGTCGACGCAGTGCTTGATCGAGCGGCCGAAGATGTTGTCCGCGAGCAGCACGACCACCCTCTCGCCGCCGACGAATCGCTCCGCGAGGCCCAGTGCTTCCGCGATGCCGCCGGGCTTGTCCTGATACGCGTACAGCAGGCGGTCGATGCCGAACTCCTGGCCGTTGCCGAGCAGGCGCAGAAACTCGCCGGCGTGCGTTCCGCCCGTGACCAGCATCATCTCCGTGACGCCGCCCTTCACGAGCGCTTCGATCCCGTAACTGATCATCGGCCGGTCATAGATCGGCAGCAGGTGCTTGTTGGTGATGCGTGTCAGCGGGTGCAGCCGACTGCCCGTCCCGCCGGCCAAGATCACACCTTTCATCGCCCGGATTCTAGTGAGCCGCGCCGCGGGCGCCTCAATCCGCGACTGGGTTACGCTGCGGTCCCGATGATGCAGCAGCCGCCCACGGCGCCTCGTGGAAGCCGGCGGTGTCGCCCGACCGCCTGTGGCGCTGGAACGGCCAGGCCTGGCTGCCGGCGACCCATGCCGGCGGACCCGCCGCCCCGACGGGCGGGAACGTGGGCATGGCCGTCGGCATCACCGTTGGAGTGTTTGTGCTGGTCCTGATCCTGGTCTCGATCCTGGTGACCGTGATCCTGCTCACCATGGGCAACCAGATCGCGAACGTATTTTCGAATGTGGCCGCAGCACTCGGCACAGGGTAGCGACGGCCGTCTGAAGCCACAAGTTCTTGTGGCACACTGCTCGGCGCTCGAATGCCGCGTCCGGAAAACTGGCCCCGCACGATCCTCCACGTCGATCTCGACGCCTTCTACACGTCTGTCCACCAGCGCGACGACCCGAAGCTGAGGGGCATCCCGGTCGCGGTCGCGGGCCGCTCGAAGCGAGCGGTGGTCATGGGCGCGTCATACGAGGCGCGCGCTTTCGGAGTCCGCTCGGCGATGCCGGTGCACGAGGCACAACAGCTCTGCCCGCAGCTCGTGATCGTCAACCCCGACGGCGCCCGCTACCGCGAGGCGAGCCGGCTCGTGCACCAGATCTTCAGGCGCTTCACGTCGCCCGAGCTTGTCGAAGGCGTCGCGCTCGACGAGGCGTATCTCGACGTCACCGCGCGCACGCGTCACGGCACGACCACGCCCGAAGAGGTGGCGCGCCGCATCAAGTTTCAAATCCACACAGAGGTGCAGCTGACGGCCACGGTCGGCGCGGCGACGTCGAAGCTGGTCGCCAAGGTCGCGAGCGGCACGCGCAAGCCGGACGGCCTTGTGCTCGTGCCGCCAGGCACCGAGGCGGATTTCCTCGCGCCGCTGCCGATCGGCGTCATCCCTGGCCTCGGGCCCAAGACCGAGGACAGGCTGCACGCCATGGGCGTGCGCGCCGTCGGTGAGCTCGCTGGATACGAGACACAGCGCCTCGTGCAGGCGCTGGGAGTCGGCGGCGCCGTGCTGCAGCGATACGCGCAGGGCCGCGATCGCTCTCCGGTTGACGGCAGCAAGCCCGCGAAAACGATTTCCGCCGAGACCACGTTCGACACCGACGTCAGCGACCGCGCCCAGCTCGAAGAGGCGCTGCGCGAGCTGACCGATCGCGTCGTCGAGAGGCTGAAGGCAGAAGGCGTGCGCGCGCGGACGATCTACGTGAAGCTGAAGCTGCCCGACTTCAGGCTGGTGAGTCGCCAGGTGAGCCGGACGAGCCCGACCGACGACGTCGACGCGATCTTCCGGGCCGCGCGCTCTGCGCTGGAGAAGTCGCACGTCGAGACGCGGCCGGTGCGGCTGATCGGGGTTGGCCTGTCCGGGCTGGACCACCCGGCGCCCGACTTGCAGCTGACCCTTTTCGATTAGGCGACGTCCGGTCCACGACCGGGCGCGGCACCAGCGCCACGACATCTCCGACGGTTTGCAAACCGAGCTGTTCCATCGCCCGTTTCACGAGCGCGCGGAAGACCATCGCCGTGGCCCGCGCGTCGTCGAGCGCCGCGTGCGCCGGCATGACGTCGAGGCCGAGCTCTGTCACCAGCCGCTGCAGGCCCGGGACCTGCCCTTTCGGTAGCTCCATCACGAGCCGCGCGAGCGCTGTGGTGTCGATGATCGGATGTTCGAGCGGGCTCTCCAGGCCGCGACCGACGAGCCACGTGTCGAACGCGTCGTGGCTGTGCTCGACCAGCACAGCACCTTGAGCGAACCGCAGGAACGCCCGCCTTGCGTCCTTGAAGACCGGCGCGCCGATGAGCATCGAGCGATCGATGTGATGGCGCCGCTTCGCGTACGGGTTGATGGGCGCGCGGCAGTCGACGAGCGTGTCGAAGAACGAGAGAGGCTGGTCGAGGGTGAACCGCTCGGCGCCGAGCTCGAGGACAAGAAATGGCGAGTTGCCTGTGGTCTCCACGTCCAGGGCGACGAACTGCGCTTGCTCCAACGGCGTGAGCGGGCCGACCTCCGGCGCGTCGACCGCGATCTCCTCCCAGGGCACCGGCGCGGCAGCACCCCGCGGCTTGAGAAAGAACGGCGAGGAGCTCATCGCGCGAGGAGAAGGGCGCGGCGTGCGAACGCGATCTCCTCCTTGTTGGCGACGCGCAGGAGGAGGCACGCGACCGCGTACACGACCACGCCCGCCGCGATCGGGATAAGGATCATCACCCCACCGAGGTTACTCATCGGGTAGACCGCCACGCCCATCACCAGGCCGGCGATCAGCGCCCTCCAGGTCGAAGAGAAGACCGGGACCCTGCCGATGTGGCGTGCCGTGAGGTACCAGCCGGCGCTCCCGAGCACGATCTCGGTGGCAACGGTTGCCCAGCTCGCTCCGATGTAGCCGAACGTGGGGATGAGGGCGAGATTCAGGGCCACGTTGGCGAGCAGGCTCCAGCCCGCCGCCCATGTGAAGGAAGCCTGGTGGTCCGATGCGCTGAGCGCGCCGATGAACGCGTTGTTCGCGAACCCGATCGCGAGCCCGAGCGCGAGGATGCGCAGCGCCGGCTCCGACTGGTCGTAGAGCTGCAGCGAATGCGTGAGCGGATGCGCGAGCACGAAGATGCCGACCGACATCGGCCATCCGATCACGAACAGGGCCTTGTAGAACCTGCTGACCACCTCGATCAGCTGCCCCGGCCGGTCGCGGTGGTAGATGGACAGCGCGGGAAAGACGACCGAAAGCAATGTCATCGGCACGAACAGAAGCGCCTCGAACGGTTTGTAGGCCAGCCCGTACCAGCCGGCTTCCGCGTGCGAGCGCAGCGCATAGACGAGCGGCTGGTCGATGCGGAAGTAGAGGATCGTGAGGATGAAGGTCAAGGCGAACGGCAGGCCCTGCCAGAACCACTTGCGCAGGAGCGGCAACTCGAAGCGCCAACCGATCACCGCGATGCGCTGGGTGGCGATCACGATCGAGAAGTAGACGCAGCTGAACGCGTACTGCGCCGCGTAGGCCCAGACGAAATAGGTGACGTCGCGGTTGGTCTTGATGCCGTAGATGACAAGCCCGAGCAGCAGCGCGCTTTCGAGCACGACGGCGATCGCCTCGAAGCCGAGTCGCTGCACCGCGTAGAGGCTGTTGCGGAGCAGAGAGGCATACGAGGTCAGGACCATCAGCGCGAAACCCGGCGCGAGCAGGAGGCCAAGGCCCGCGACGTTGAGAAGGATCGCGAGCACCACGAGGCTCGCGACCGACATCAACACGCGGACCGACATGACGTTGCGGAGGTAGCGCTGGATCTCGGTCGGGTGCCGCGCCCCTTCACGCACGAACAGGACGTTGAAGCCGAGGTCGAGCATCACGCTGACG
>WNFL01091644.1_pt7 | contig 30413 bp, 28 predicted proteins | sample 5400361 | NCBI WGS metagenome assembly WNFL01 (sample SAMN13153351, study PRJNA577476) | soil metagenome | isolation source: 40 cm soil on Douglas fir-dominated hillslope | place: USA:California | collected 2013-09-17
CTCGCCATGTTGCCCGTCACCGCCAACACCGCCGGTGGGCAAGCGGCTGAGTCCCACGCCATCAAGGAGCGCCAGTCGTTGGACGATGCGTGGTGGACCGGACCCATGCTGGCGAATTCCGCCGCCACGCTGCCACGTGGTCACTTTCTGATCGAACCCTATCTGTACGACGTCAGCACGCGCAGCGCCTATGACGCCGGCGGATCGCGCCGCAGCGCCAGTTCATCACAAGGATTCGGGTCGCTCACCTACATCCTCTACGGGCTCACCGACCGAGTCTCGCTCGGCGTGATCCCGACAGCCGGTTACAACACCGTGCGCGGCGGCCCGAATGCCTCCGGCGTCGGTCTCGGTGACGTCGGTCTCCTCGCGCAGTACGGGCTCACGAGGTTTCATCAGGGGAGTTGGATCCCCGCGACCGCGATCGCCGTGCAGGAGACATTTCCGACCGGGAAGTTCGATCGCCTCGGCGATCGCCCGAGCGACGGCATGGGCGGCGGCGCGTACAGCACGACGCTCTCCCTGTACTCGCAGATGTATTTCTGGCTGCCGACCGGCCGCGTGTTCCGCATGCGCGGCAACGTGTCGCAGACGTTCTCGGGCGACGTCGTCGTCGAGGATGTCAGCGTATATGGAACACAGGCCGGCTTCCGTGGCCGCGCCAAGCCGGGAAGCTCCTTATTCTTCGACGTGTCGTCGGAATACAGCGTGACGCGGAGCTGGGTGCTGGCGCTCGACGTGACCTACCGACACGCACACAGCACCCAAGTGACCGGGTTCGACTCCCTGAATGCCGACAGGATGGGCGGCCCGCGCAGCGTCGTGTTCACCTCGAGCCCGAGCGACGCGTTCGGCCTTGCACCTGCCGTCGAATACAGCTGGACGTCCAACGTCGGCGTACTCGTCGGAGTCCGACTCATCGCCGCTGGACGCAACACCGCGGCCAGTGTTACACCGGCCGTGGCGATCAACCTGGTGCGCTGAGGCGGGGCCGGCGGCGCGCTACTCCGTCTTCGTCTTGCCCTTGCGCGCGCCGCCGAGTGTGTAGTGTCCGTCGACGTCGCCCGTCGCGCTTCCGTCGGCCGCGCCCTTGCCCTTGTAGGTGCCGTGACCCTCGATGCCCGCGAACTTGCCGGTGCCGCGCACGTATCTCCACGTACCACTGAACGTGGCCGAGCCGTCCTTGTTCGCCACCATCGGCCCCTCGTAGCGCACTACCGTCGTGTCGCCATTGTCCATCACACTCGAGCTGTACCCGTGCTGCGTGCCCTTGCCAGCGTGCATTTCACCCATGGCCACGTCTATCGTGGCGCCTGTCTTGTTTCCCGCAATAACGGGGGGCGTCGGCCACGTGCATTTCGCCTTCGTCAGCATCAACATGTGACCGGCGACGTCTCCGGCATTCTCCGCGGCGTTCACATCGGGTTTCTGGCAGTTCAGCTTACCGGTCACCTTGCCTTCCTGTGCACCCGCAGCGACTACCACGCTGAGGAGCAACGACGGGACGAGCAGTGATTTCCGCATGAGTCATCTCCCAATGTTGAGGTGGCAGGACGCGATGCTGAGCCAGCCTCCAGCGGCTGCGCCGTAGCTGACTGCACAACGCCGATGTTCAGTGCACGTGAACCGCGACAGAGGTCTGCGTGTAGCCGGGGGGCGCCGCAAACTTTGGAACGCCGTATCTGAGCGTGAGCGCACCAGTTGATTGTGGGGTGAACTCATAGTCGAAAATCTGCCCCGGATCGAACACGAGGCTTGCGGAATGCTTCGTGGCCTGGGCGTCGGGCAGCGTCATGCCGTCGCGGGCGAGAGCACGCCATTCCATTGGCTTGTCACCATTCGCCAGATTCAGCTCGACCGGCGCGTCGCCCGTAATGGCGATGACGCGCAGTCGATACCTCGTTCCTGCCCTGAACTCGAGTGGCGCCGGGTGCGCGCTGCCGTTGAGCAGGATCGGTGGAAATGGTCCACTGATGACGTTCATCGTGGGGCCTCCGTCGCTGAACATCAGAACGCGGTCTACTCCCGGATCGAACTTCTGTCCCGGCTCCACGACGATGAGGGGCCCGTAGAGTCCCGACGTGATCTGCTGAAACTCGTTGAAGTGCGAGTGATACATGAACGTGCCGACTCTCGGCGGCGTGAAGCGCACCGTGATGGAATCGCCCGGAGCGACTGACGGCAGAATGTCCTTGCCCATGCCGCTCCATCCGGGTACGCCGTCGGGGTAGCTCTGAAGCTCGATGCCATGCCAGTGGACGGCCGCACGGTCCTTGGACTGGTTGACGATGGTGACCGCGACGGGCTTGCCGCGCTCCAGGACCAAGGCGGGACCGGGAACGGGAAGCGAATCCGCGTTCGCCTCGGCCGGCGTGCCGCCCAGCACGAACGCGTAGCCCGGATGCGTGCCGTAGACGTTCGGCTTCTCGCGCATGATCAGTCGGATCGCGCGTGCGTCGCGAGGGGCTGCTGCGACCACCCCTCTCGGTGCGACGTGAATTCCCATCACCAATCCATACATCTGATGCGGCGCGTCAGTCATGTGATGCGCTTCGTTCTGCGGCGCCGGCACGCCCTTGTCGGTGTCCATCGCGACATGATGCGAGAGATGGCCCGCGAAGTGACAATGGAAGATCCAGTTCCCGGGGCGCGTGGGCGACCAGCTCATCGCCATGGTTTCCCCCGGGTTGAGCATCTCCGTCACCGCCATGCGCCGATCCGCGGCAGCAAGCAGCGTGTCGCGTGCGCCGTCTCCTCTCGCATCGATGCGAAAGTAAAAGCCGTGCAGGTGCATCGGGTGATCGATGGACGTGAGGTTGATCACGCGCCAATGCACGGAATCGTTCTGGACGACGTCGAGGCGCTCCGTGTGCGGCCACGAGAGTCCGTTGATGCTCATGGTGCCACGTCCAAGTCCACTGGGGCTCAGGGAATCGAGGACGAACCACCAGGAGATGACGAACACGCGATCACTCGACGCTTTAGCGCCAACCGGATCGACGATGATGACGCCGTTGAGCTGTGAGTCTTCGTTGACGCGCGCCTGTACGGGCCCCGGAGCCGTCTGGCCGGCGTAGTAGTACGTTCCCGCGCCGGTTGCCACGAACTGTGCGTCGCGCGTTGCGCCAGGGGCGATCACGATACTGTCCTTCATCCCCCGGGCGGATGCAAATCCGTACACCGTCAAAGGCTTCGCGAGCGCGTTGTGGAGACTCGCCTTTACGGTCGTACCCGCCGTAACGCGAATGATCGGACCGGGGTTCGCAAGCGGCTTGCCCACCTCGGCCCATGCGGCCGTCTCCACGCCAACGCCATTTTCTCCCTCGGGAAACCACATCCCGTTTCGGGCCTCGAGCCGCACTGAAAGCACGCTGCCGTGCAGCTCTCCGGCGGACTGGCGGTTGTCGTTCGGGGCTATTCGCTCGGCGTCATGCCGGGCTGCGGTGCCAACCGTGAACGAGGTCAGTAAGCCTGCAACGGCGAGGGCGTAGCGCGGCATGAGGGAGGGCTCCGTGAGGGAAGCGGCGTCGCTTCAGGAGAACATGCGCAGCAAAATTTGGTGCTGGGTAATACGGGCCGGGGATGGCGGCGTCAACTGACCACGCCGAAGAGCGAGTCCGGGTGTGCGCGCCGCGACTGCGGTGAACGCACACCCGACTCGTCGCGAAAAGCTCCTGCCTATGGTTTGATGCGAGCGCTGTTCTGGTCGAACACCTTCTGTTGGCTCGAGGTGAGGACCCCGCGCAACTCAGCGCGCTCCTGATCCATCAGGGACTGAATGCGGCTCGCAATGGCCGCATCGGCGGGCTTGCCCGCCTTCTCATTGGCTTCCTCGGCATGACGGAGATCGGTGATCTGCTCGCGATACTTCTTCTCGATCGCCGTGATCTGCGTCCGTTCGGTCTTCGTGACCTTGATGTTGTGGAGCAACCGGTTCGGCATGCGTTCCGCCGACGCGAAGGCGCGATTCTCGGCCTTGTCCTCCTTCTTCCCGGACATCCTGACCGTCTTCGCGCGTTCAGCCTCGGCCTTGTTTCCCTCCTCCTCGTGCTTCCTGGCGGCCATCGCTTCGTGCCGCTCCTCGACGCTCTTTCCCCCCGCCTCATGCTTCTTGGCGGCCATCGATTCGTGCTGCTCCTCGCGCGCCACCTCGCCCTTCGACTCAACCCTCGGGTGCTCGGCGCGCGCGGCGGGCATGGCCGGCTTCGCCGCTGCTGGTGGCGTTGCTGGCTTCGCTTTGCCCTGCGCGTAGGCAGCTGCTGAGATCCCGACCGTACAGCCGGCCACGACGGCCAGGAGTTGTTTGAGGTGCATTGCGTCCTCCATCTCTAGTTTGTCCGCCCTTCCTTGCTGCCGAAGCGGCCGACGACTCCTTGGGCGGGTGGGTGTACATCGGCCGCGTCCCGAGAGTCCATGAACATTGCAAACGCCAAGCCCCGGACTACCGGGCCCGAGCGCCGCGCTTCACCATGGCCCGCGTTGCGACACGGAGAATCACCAGATTCGGACCGCCGGCGTCGATACGAAGGCCGGACGTGAGACCGATGAGGAGGGCGTCGCCCGTGGAAAGAAGACAGATGAGACAGAGGAGGCTCGGCGCGCGGCGGGGGCTGTGGCATTGCATGCATCAATGGCCACTCGATACAGCGACACGATTGTGCGCAAACCGGATTCCCGCCTTCCGCAACGCGGCCTTCCCGCGGATGGTCAGGTCCGTAACGAACAGGAACTGCTCCCGGCTTTCGTTGACGTAGGCCTTCAGGCGATAGTGCGTTCCCCACGGCTTTTCCTGGACGATCACTGTTACTGTCGTGTCCGGTCTCCGATACGAACTCGTGCCACCGATCTCGACGAGGCGCGCACGCACGTCCTCCGCGTCGTGGTCGGGATCCAGATAGAAGTCGGCGACGCAGAGCAGGCTGCGATTGCCGCTCGTCGCGTTGAATACCGTTTTCGACCAGAGGTGCATGTGCGGGATGATCACTTCGGTATCGTCCGGTGTCACGATGTGCACGGCGCGATTGGCGATCATCGTCACTTCGCCGTAGGCGCCATCGATCTCGATCCAGTCTCCTGGCTGATAGGTGTTCTCGAGAATCGTGGTGAGCCCGCCGGCGAGGCTGCTTGCGTAGTCCTTGAGCGTGAAGGCGAGCGCGAAGGCGAGGCTGCCCGCCAGCGCGACCACGTTGGCGAAGGTCGGTTCGATGAGAATAGGCACGGAGATCATCACGGCCGCGGCGCCGATCACGATTCGCGCGACAGGTATGATGCGGAGAATCGACAGACGCAACCGCGGCGGCGCCCATTCGGCGACATGCCGGAGCGTCCACCGGACGCCGGTGACCAGGAAGCGCGCCGCAACAACCACGAGCGCCACCAGCGCGAGATGATACCACGCGACATCCTGTAGGAGCTGACTGAAATGCATTGAGTTCATCACGGTAAGAGCTCTCTCGTTAGAGGATATGGATTCGGCCGGTGAGCCGAGCGAGTCGGATCAATGGCGTTCTGTCGGTAAGTGGAGGTGAAGGCAGCTATATTACTTCGGCCCTAAAAGAGACGCCATAGCCGCGAATCGGGGGCGCCCGCCGGTCTCTTAAAGATCTTTGTAAAGCGTCACGATATCGCTCGCCGCTCTTCACACGACACGCACTCCAGCCCCGGCACGCGTAGAGTTAGATGAACGCGGCGGCGTCTGGGCTCCTTATGCTAGAGGTTGAAGGCGGTTCGGACACGCGACTGCGCGTGGTGAGTCCTCTCACAACAACGTGCCACCGAGGATAAGCGCAGCGACGCTGAAGTAGATGACGAGTCCCGTCACATCCACGAGCGTCGCGACGAACGGTGCCGAGGCGCTCGCGGGGTCGAACCCAAGGCGCTTGAGCAGGAACGGAAGCATCGAGCCCGACAGCGATCCGAACGTCACGACTCCCACGAGTGCCAACCCGACCGTGAACGCGACCAGCGGCCATTGCGCGCCGTAGTCGTACCAGCCAAGCCGCTGCCAGAGCACGATGCGGATCACGCCCACGGTGCCGAGGATCGCACCGAGCGCGAGGCCGGACGGTAGCTCGCGGAGCGCGATGCGCCACCAGTCGCTGAGCTTGAGCTCGCGCAGCGCGAGGGCTCGGATGATGAGCGACGTCGCCTGTGATCCGGAGTTACCACCCGAGCTGATGATGAGCGGGACGAAGAGCGCCAGCACGACCGCCTTCGCGATCTCGTGCTCGAAGTGTCCCATCGCCGTCGCCGTGAGCATTTCGCCGAGAAAGAGCGCGGTGAGCCAGCCCGCGCGTTTCCTGATCATCGCCCAGAAGCCGATCTCGAGGTACGGATGATCGAGGGCTTCCATACCGCCAAACTTCTGTGCGTCCTCCGTCTGCTCACGTACGATGGCGTCGATCACGTCGTCCACGGTGACGATGCCGATCACGTGATTTGCCTCGTCGAGCACGGGCACCGCAAGGAGATTGTACTTGGAGATGATGCGCGCGACCTCCTCGCGGTCCATGTCGGCGGTCACCGTGACCGGCGTGCGCTGGGCTCCGAGCGTACCAACGGGCTGGGTTCGGTCGGGCGACACGAGCAGATCGGTGAGGGAAACAACCTGCACCAGGGTGCCTTGCTCGGGGCCGAGGCAATAGATCGCGTACACGATGCCTTTGTCTCTCCCGACCTGGCCGAGGTGGTCGAGGACTTGCTGGACGGTCCATGTCGCCGGCACTGCGACAAACTCGGTGGTCATGATGCCACCGGCGGTATGCGACGGATATCGGAGGAGGAACTCGAGCGCTCCCCTCGTCGGCTCGTCCAGACGCCGGAGAAAACGCGGGCGCTCCTTGGCTGGCAACTCACGGAACAGGTCAGCCTGCTGATCGGGGGACATGGCGTCGATCAGCGGTGCAGCCTTCTCCTCGCCCATCTGCTCGACGATCCTGGCCCGCTGATGTGCGAGCTCGGGCTCGTCGAAGACAGGAACAGCGAGATCGGCGGGAAGCACGGCCATGACTTTCGCGGCAGCGTCGGGTGGAAGGTCCCGGAGCGCTTCGGCGACGTCGGCGGCGCGCAGCCCGGCGAGAGCGTCGGCGAGGTCGACCGGGTCCCCGTGCAGCAGGTAGAGGAGCTCTGGCACGGTCGGCGGCCGATCGTTCTCTCGTGGCGGCATGGGTGCGTCCTTGGTGGTTACGGTGCGTTCGGCGAGGTGCGCCGGTCGTTGTGGCTGAGAATTTCTTAAGAAATGGCTTTCATCGGGTCGCGCTGGGCGCGGGCCGCCCCAGAGTGCGATCGCGTTGTCTTAGAAAATTCTAATATTCGCGCGGCCGCGGCCACGGGCTCTTGCGAACCGCTCCGTTCATCGCTAAGTCAGGGCTGACGCTACGACGAACTCCTGTGCCAGCGCCCCAGCCCGCGGCAACAGGTCGTGTGACGTGAGACATCGGTGAGCAGCAGGTCCCGCCATGCACATCATCGTCCTGACCCCCGTCCGCCTCTTCGGCGACGGCTTGACTGCGTGCCTCAGCACACGGCCCGGTATCACCGTGCTCGCCGTCGTCAGCGATCTCGCCAAACTGCGCAGCGCGCTCTCGATCATGCCAACGCATGTCGTCCTGATCGACGTGAGTCAAGGCATCGACCTGTTCGACGTGCGTACGATCGCCGTCGAGTGGTCGGACGTGGCGCTCGTCGCCCTGGGCTTGAATGAGCAGCGACAGGACGTCATCCGGTGCGGGCGCGCGGGGTTCGCGGGCTATGTCGCGCGTGATGCGACGATCGAGGCGCTGTGCGCCTCCCTCTCGGAGATCGTCGCCGGACGGCTCGCTTGCCCACCCGAGATTGCGGGCGGGCTCCTGCGGGCCTTGTTCGGCAAGGACGCGCCGCCCCAGTCACCAGACGCGGAACTGTCGCTGACACGACGCGAGAGTGAGGTCCTCGCGCTGCTCGGGCGGGGACTCTCGAACAAGGAGATCGGCTCGGAGCTCTGCGTGAGCGTCGCGACCGTCAAGCATCACGTGCACCATGTGCTCGCCAAGCTGAAGCTGTCGAGACGTGCGCAGGCGATGCGACGCTTCCGCGATGCACCGTGGATTGCGCGGACGTCGCGCGTCGTCAGCAAAGGCTGAGCGGCGGCGCAGACGACCATCGAGACGCGTTCAGTCGGCCATCCTGGTCAATCGAGCACGGGTCCACGGGAGAGCACGGCGTTGATCTGCGCCGTGGTCGCGCCATTCGTCTTCATCTTCGTCTGGAACTGAGCGACGGACCCATACGGGCGCCCCTCCTTCACCAGGCTGGCGACCGATGCGCTGAGGCCGAAGTCTCGTTGCATCTCCGTTCCCGATGTGAAATTCAGCACGAGCTTTCGCGTGCCTTTGAGCTGCGGTACCGGTATCGGCGCACTGACGGAGAACGAGGGCGTCTCATTCTTGAGCCACTTCGGAGACGCCTTTGCGCCCCTCCAGAAGTACAGGCCGGTCTTGCCGACCAAGCCCGTCGCGGCATGCTTTGGCCCGCTGATCTGTACTTCCACCCAGATGCGGTTCCGTATGGCGCCGGCCTTCGCAGCCGCCAGCGCAACGGTGTTGTGCTCGAAGCTCCGGAAGGGGCCAGTGTTCACGCTGTTTGGCGCAGGGACCAGGTTGTCGAAGTCCGTGCCGCTTCCGCCAAGCTGTTCCGAAATAATGTGCATCTGCACCCACGGGTCGGTCGCGGTCGTCAACTGGGCGTCGTAGACTTCCTTGTAGCCGGCTCTGGTCTGCGGCCACGGTCCGGTCTTGCTTCCGGCCACGGGCTTGCCCACGATCACCTCGACGGCCGCCGGATTCTTGTACGTGGGCGTGGTGCTCGACCCGTAGTCCGCGTCGGTGGGTGGCGTGCCCCCGAGCTTGATGAATGCGGCGCTGACCTTCGCGAGCTCCTTCTTGATGTTCGCGCGTCGTTCCTGCTCAGTCTCGCTCTTCTTCGCGTGACCAAACACCACTTGCATCGCCTGCGTGAAGACCGAGTCGGCGGTATTCCAGTCGGGCGTGCCCTTGTCCGGGTGTTGATCGAGGTAGTCCCGCACGGGCGTGAGCGTCGTCGCAATACCTAGCTTGGCCGAGTCTCCCGCGCCGATGAATTGCAGCGTGTGGGTCTCTCCGGCCTTGTTCGTGAAGCCAAGCTTTTCCTTCCACCAGTCGAGCACGTCGCCTGCCTTTTCGGCGGCGAACGCGCCCAGTTTCTTCGCGGCCGTCACGATCCAGTTGACCAGCCAATCGAGCGCTTTGTCGATCGGCTTGCGAATCTTGTCGATCACGCCCATCACCTTGTCGGCGACTTTCCCCAGCCCCACGAATCCGGCCAGGAAGTTGATGGCCAGCGAGAGTGCGCCGGCGAGGGCGCTCTCCACGCGCTCCGCCGCGGCATCGATCTGCCCTTCCGCAATCGCCGCGATCGAATCCACGAAGCTCGAGACGTCCTGAACGATCTGCTTGATCTTGTTCACGAACACCATGATGGTGTCGTAGATCGACAGAATCGCAGAGATGAATCCGGCGCCCGGGATGAACAACGAGATCAACTTCGGAATCGCCTTCTTCGCCACCATGTCCAGGACGAAGTCGGTGATCCCCCCGATCACCATGTCCTTCAGGTTCGCCAGCTGTTCCTTGATCAGGTCCCATGCCGCGGCCGGCCCGTCCCGCACGAGCGTCACCACGAGGGCGAAGCCGGTCTCCAGCGTCTTCACGACCGTTTCGCTGGTCGCCGTCACGAGCTTCTGCCGGATGTTCGCCCAGGTCAGCCCCAACACGGAGAAGGCGAACTTCGCGATCTCGACGAGGGAGAACGCCTTCGGCATGTAGATGCCCGGCAGCGAGCCCGTAAGCCAATCGATGATGCCCTCCTTCAGATGATCGACGAAGCGGTCGCTGAAGTTGTTGAAGCCGAGCTTCGCCGCCTTGACGAGGTTGCCGACGAACGGCAATGGATCGCGCAGAATGCGCCTGAGTGCGGCGCCGGTCTTCTTGATGTACACGAGCGCGCCCGGGCTCACGACGTCGAAGATGATCTCGAGCAGCGTCCAAACGGCGTTCCCGCCCCAATTCACGAAGCGCACGGCGAAGTCGCCGAAGACGCCGGCCAGCTTGAGGAAGGCTCGTGGAATGAGAATGATGTCCGCGACGTCCAGTGACTTGAGCGCCTCGGTGAACAACGCCGGGATCTCGTTCACGAAGCCCTTGAGGGCGGCCACGGCGCCCGTGAACCACGCGAAGGCGCGCGCCACCGCCTTGGTCTTCTGCATCGTGGCCCACAGCTCGTCCTCTCCAATGAACGTCAGGAATGCGCCGAGCAGCGACTCGGCGTCGCGGGCGACGGGCTCGCCCGTGATGGGATCCTTGCCCATCACGGTGGCCAGGAGGGTATAACCCTGGGTCGTCCGCGCATACGCCGCGATCGGCCCGAGGATGGTCCTCTTGATGAAGGCGACGATGTCGTCCTTGAGGCTCTTCGCGAAGGCAATCACGCGATCGGCCGGCCGCATCACGATGGCCTTTGCCCGTTCCCACAGCCCGGCAAGGTCTGTGAGATCGCTGAGCGAGAAGCCCTTGATGAAGTTCTCCACGTCCTGCCAGATGCTGCTGCCGATGTCCTTGAGCGTCTCGAACTGCTTGGATACCCAGAGGCTCACGGCATCGAACACGCCGTGGCTGTTGAGCGCATCAGTGATGAGGGTGCCGCCCGGAATCATCTGGATGGCCGCCCGCAGAATGTTGCCGGCGTTACGCTCGACCTTGGCGTTGGTGATCGGGTTGTAACCGATGACCACCGTGAGCATCGTGAAGCCCGGGATGGCGGCGGCTTTGCCGGCGAAGTACTCGCGGGGACTGGGGATGTCGTACCACGAGCGCTGGGGGTGTGGACTGACGTGCTCGGCGACGGGGACGTGCGCATGTCGGTGCGTGATGTCGGACTGTACGGCCGCTCCCTGCTGAATGGTGTGCGTCAGCTCGTGCGCAATGAGTTCCTGTCCGCCGGCACTCTGCGGCTGGAACTTGTCGCGGCCGAAATAGATGTGTTGCCCGATCGTGAACGCGTTGGCGTCGAGAGCGGCACTGTCCTGCGCGGCAGATTCGCCGGTATGCACGCGGACATCGCCGAAGTTGGCGCCGAAGCGCGGCTCCATGTGACTGCGCACGGTGGATGGCAGCGGCGAGCCCGCTCCAGCATGCGCGATCGGCGACGGCGTGGGCGTGATTGCGCCGGATGACGGCGCGGACTCGGCCCGCTGAGCCACGCCCTCCGTCGTTCGTTTCGGAGTCACCGGCGCTGCCGCGGACGGTTGACTCATCCGCATCACTTTCCGCGCGGTTTCCTCGGCCTCGAGCTCGGCCCGGCAAGCGTCTCGCCGACGACAGCTGCGTGGATACGGGTGCGGCGACGCCGATCGAGCGAGCAATCAGTGCTTGCGTCGCCTGGTGGCCGAGTCGCTCCTGCAGCGTCCGCGCGGCGGAGGCCGGCGCGGGCGCAGCGCTCCGCTGAAGGATGCCCGTAATGGCAGGCCTTCGCTCGGCCGGCGCCGACGTGCGCTGCACTTTGCGGTCGGCCGCCATGGGTCAGACGTCGAGCGGCACGGTCAGGCCGGCGACACTTTCGCAGTCTTCATGGCCTTCATCCGTTCGTTGAGACGCGTCTTCTTGAGACGCTCTGCAACGATCATCTCCTCTGCCTTCTGCGGCGCTGTTCTCTTCTCTTCTTCCTCGGCAACGACGGGATCCCGCATCAGGACCGGCCGCACAAAGCGGCGGACACGGTGATCCGCGGTCCACCCGCTCTTGTCGTCGACTGGCGGCGAGAGCTTGGCGAGAACCACGCAGTCACAGTCGCACGAGCCGCCCGCGCAGTCGTCGCAGCAGCATCCGCATATTCCTTTGTAGTGGTCGACGTAGCACGGGAGTGTCGGATCGACGCACAAGCAGTCTGACTTGAATGGCTCGCCCTTGGCTGATCGCGCACGATGCGTATCTCGTAGCCCTCGCGTTCTCTCGCGCACACCGACGACGTCTCCTCGTCGTCGCACCCGCACGTCGCGGTGCGCGGCGAGCAACACTTCGACGTGCGGCACAGTTGAACCCACAGCGGATCCTTGCCAGGCTGGCAGTGTTCGTCGATCGTGAGAGAGACGTCCTTGGGCACGTAGATTGGGTCGCCACAGCCATCGAGCGCCAATCCCGCACCAATCACGATGGCATCCTTGCCGCAGTCACGCGTCGGCGTGACCTTCAACCCGCATACGACGCCGCACCCGAACAGCGAGCGGAACATGAGGCGATTCAGCTCGCGCGTGTAGGTGCTCATCTGCTCCAGATCGTCGTGTTGCAGGAGCATCCCGGGCTCGAATCTGGCTCGCACGAGCGTCGAGGTGCCTGTGATCCGATTGACGGTACCGTTGGTTCCGCTCATGACGAGACTCCTTGGAGGCGATCTGTGTTGTCCTGCTTCTCGGCACGGTCCGGGGCATCGGGCGTCCTGGAGACCCGAAAGCCGGACATGAACGTGCCGCCGGGCGATCCGTTGCCGGTTCGCGCAGTCGAGAGTCCGATGGCATTCGCATCCACGGCTTGACCGTTGCAATCCAGGATGAAGTCGCCGCGGACCTCGATCTCGATCGTGGTCTCGTCGTCCTGGAACACGCTCCTGCGCCCTCTGACGGCATCCTCGATCCATGCCCCGTCGACGACGATCCTTGCGCCGCGGACGTGATCGGCGGGGTCACCAGCCTCTGGGGGTATCACGCTGGTGTCGACGGCAACGATGGGCACACGGAATACCTGCCACCAGCCGCCTTCACGCTCTTCGCTGAGGGCGGTCATGGTAAAGCAGTCCGGACGCACGGTCTTCCGTCGCACGGGTCGTGAGAACCGCACCCAGAAATCACGCGTGACGTAGTCGCGCCGTCCCTGACCCGGCGACCCCAACGCGGCGGAGAACTCGCTGAAGGGCACCGGAGACTCACGGCGATGCCAGTGGCTCCATCCGATCTCGCTGATCCGCGTGAGATCGCAGCCACGAATCAGGTCGAACAGAAGGTCGTTGCGCTTGACGAGGCGTCGGGGGCCGCATGCGTCCACCTCACTTCCGAACGTCCACTCCTGGCATTCGTCTCGCCAGACGGCGACGCACGCGAGCGGCACCCCGTGCTTGAGATCCACCCGTACGCGACCACATTCCTCCTTGATCTCACACAGACGATGCTCGCACCCGTCGCCGGGATTCAACTTCGTCAGGTGGTCGCACAGGCAGCGACATCCGCCGCGACCGGGTGGCAGTTCCGCGCGCCATTGCTCGTCGCCCGAGATTTCCTCCTTCTCGGTCGTGCGCTCGTGGTGGCAGCACCGACCGCTCGCGCAGTCACACGTCAGCTCGCAGTCGTGGTCGTCACAGCAGTCGTCGCACGGAATGAGACGCAGCGTGTAGCGGACCGTTTCGCAGACGTGATCCCACTCCTGCTGCTGGCACCGGCAGGAGTCCGTGATCTGCACGGGATCCCTGTCCTGCTCGGCGTAGTGCACGCTCAGTTGCCAGCAGGCCGGCGCAGCTCTGCCTTCACGGTGTCCTGATGCTTCCGCCAGCTTGAATGCGTTCGCCCGGGGGATGCATCGTCCCTTGTCGTCGATGAAAATCACGTCGGCGATGTCGAGGCGGTCGGTGCCCAACTCCACGAGCTCGCGCCCGCATTCGTCGAGCGCCAAACCAGCTCCGACCTTCAGCCGGCGCGCTACGCGTGCGGATGTGCCGGTGCTGGGCGGGTCGGCCGAGATGTGATACCCATACACGACGCCCCATCCGTGGATCGCGCGATTCAGCAGTCGCCGTCGCTCAGCCGAATAGCTGTGCTCCACGCGAAACGTGTCGGGCGTGAGCCGCTTGCCCTCGAAATAGTTGTTCCTGAGGCCTGAGCCGCAGTCCGGATCCGAACAGCATTCCGTCCGTGCGCTTCGGGTTGGCCTCATGGCCTCGGGAGTATCCGTTGTGTACATGCGTCGTCTCCTGTCCTCAACGCAAGCGCGTACTGATGTTCGAGCCTGAAGCCGAGAGGCGAGTTCCTCGCTCGGGCAGGCGTGCCACGCCGGTTACCGCGTCGACACCCAGGTGCGTCGTTGGCGCGGACGTGATGGTGAGTGTGCCGTCGAGCCGATCGGTGCACAGAGCGTCCGCACTCACCCAGCGAAGCTCGAGTCTCGCAGTGACGGGCATCAGCTCCATGACGAGCGCGCGAAACCATGGCTCCCACGCCTTCCGCTCCGTGGGCGTCGCCGCGATCTCGACGCGCACGCGTCCAGCGAGCTGCCACGCACCGTCGTCGAGCTGCGCGGGACAGGGCAAGCGCGTGTAGCCGAGTACTGCCCGCGAATCCAATTCGGGACTCCATCGCGTGCGCCCGCCAAGCATCGCGGGCAACGCGCTGCCGGTGCATGAGTCGCCACCAACGATCGCGAAGCCATGATCCGCGGTCGTGTCCGTGACGCGGAATCGTGGAGGCGAACCAGGGAGGAGGCAGTCGAGCAATGTTTCGAGGCCGGCGCGAGTGCCGCGCCCTTTCGCGAGCTCCGCTGCTCGCACCACGATCGCCCGCTTCTGCCTCTCGCTGAGCCCATCATCCCACGGCACGCCAAGCCAGCGTGCAATGAAGTCGAGCCACTTCGCCGGCGCCGTGGACGGATTTACGTGGCTACCCATTGATGCGATGCGCGCGTCGACTTCCTGCGTCGTCGTCTCGAGCACGCCAACGAGATTGCGGACGAAGCTGTCCGGCTGCGCCTCCTCCCGTTGATAGATGGACGGGAGCTTGTCCATCAGCGTGAGGCCCGGGTAGAGGACGTTCAGCTCCGCAAGCCACGGCAGACGCGCTCCTGGCGCCGCACTCAGTGTTACCGCCACCCAGAGCTGCTGCTCTGCCACATCGAACAGCTTGGCGGAATACAGCGCCCGCTCATCGGTCGCGGTCGGCTCGGTACCCTCAAACACCGTTCGTCCGCGCCAGAGCTCTGGCTCGCTCAGAAGCGCCCGGAGCCGATGACTTTCCGGCCTTGCGCCATCCGCGACAATTCCGTTCAGGCGATCGCGCGTCTCGACATCGTCGGTCGCGGCAAAGGCGATCTCGATGCTGGAGCCTTTCGGAAGATGCGCCGACGCGTCGACGCGGAGCCAGCGGCGTCCGTCCTCGCGATCGGGCGAGTACAACATCGGCGTGACGATTGTGGTCCGGACTTCCGTTGCGCCCTCCGGTACGGTCTCCGCGGAGCGGAAGAGCAGCAGCCCGCGCGGTCCGGTCACGAGCAGAGTGTCCTTCGTCGCAGCGACTCCCGTGACAGGCGTATCGCCTGAATCGAGCGGCACATCGCCGGCGACATTGCCTTCGGCGTCGAGAACCAGCACGTGCGCTCCCCCGGACGTGCCGCCGTCCGCGCCTGCAAGGAGGATCCGCTCACGCGAATCACTGCCGAGCTTCATGGCCGCATAGCACGGACGCAGTCCGGCCACGGCGAGGCTGAACAGAGGGTTCTCCTCTCGAGGCGCGAACCAGACGAGCTTCTGAGGGCGCCCACCGACGAGTACCACGAACCGCCGTGCGCGCCGCAGGAAGACGATTGCCTCAGCGTTCGCGACGCCGTGCAACGCAGTCGTCTCGACGACGTGACCGCGCGCGTCGATGCGAACCGTCTTCCACACGTCATGGTCGTCGATGAGGACCACGACGAAGTCGCCATCGCTCGTGATATCCACGAGTCGGACGTTCGGAAGCTCGACGGTGAGACAGCGCGTCAACGACTCCTCGTCGTAGCACTCGAGTGCGTTCCGAGAGGTACTCAACACCCACAGACCGCTCGACGTGGCTACGATGCGCGTTGCGCGCGTGAGCGCCGGAGGAGCCGGGAAAGTCAGCGGATCGTCGTCCGTAGGCGGCATGCGATACAGCACGCATTGGTCGTCGCCCCAGATGATCTCGCCTGCACGTGTCACTGTAGGGGCGCTCGCGCCGCTTGCCTCGTGGAGCACGGGCAGGAGTGCATACGGCAGAAGCGGGCGAATGATCCCACTGCCGCGGAGCGCGTCGCTGTCGACACCGGCAGTGATGCACGCACTCCACTGCGCCTGCGTGCCGAAGCGGTAGCTACGCTGTTTCTCCGCCGTCATCGTGCGCCTCCCGCTCCGGGCCTGCTCACTCGGATTGCGTCGGGATTGGACCTCCATCTCGGCAGCCCGCCGCGAGGCACGGCGATCTTGTCGACGCTTTGTTTGCGCGCATTCAGGAGCTGGAGTGCAGTGATACGTCTGACTCCATCTGTCGCGCGTATCCAAGCCGATAGGTCACGATAGGTGACGGGCACGCCGGGCTGCCGCGGCGGCCACTCTCCCTCCCCTTGAACGAGCGCGAGCCTGCCTCGAAGCGTGATGTCGACGGCATCGCGAACGCTTGCCGGATCGCGACCCGGGTCGCACTCGAGCTGCGCGGTGATGAAGACGTCGACGTAGCGCGGTGCCATGACCTCGAGACGCGTGCCGAGTGGCATGCGCGGCGACAGTCGGCGACGTATCGCCTCGAGCCACCGCGAGCTCTCCGGAATGCGCTCCGGCTCTTTGCCGTCCTCCCGGCTGCGCATCGCTACCAGTCTGACAGCACCTGTGCGCGGTGCGGTGCCGTTGGGCAAGACCACCCATGCCCGCATGACCTCGAGTAGCGGAAGCGCCCTCGCTGCGGATTCGATATCGGCGGAGCTCACGAGCGCGTGCGCTTCGCGCGATAGACGTCGGGCTTCCCGACGCTGGTCCACCCAACTGGAGGGCGAGGCGCCGCCCTTGACCGGATCCGAGTTGATGCCGAATACACCCTGAAAGCCTGCGACCTGCCATTTGCGATTGCGTGCGACGTTACCTCCCTCCGCATCCGACACGGCGTAGCTGACGAGCACCTGGGCGCCTTCGGGCGCAATCTTGCCGTTGATTCCGTTTCCCAACGTGATCTCACTGTTGCGTGCGTCGAGCTCATAGGCGGTCTCTCCCGGACCTCGCTCGGAGAGCCGATCGCATCGTGTCCACAGAGTCAGGCCAGATGCGTCAGCCACTTCGACGACGACGGCCTCCTCGCCCGGCTCAAAGCGCAACCCTGGCATGTCGAGCGCGAACTTCGTGTCGGGGAGTCCCGTGACGACATGCAGCTCACGTGAGAGCCTGCGCCCTTGCCGAATGGGCACGACACTCGGCTCGATGCGGAGCATGCGCGGCGGCCGGGCGAAGCCGGTGCGCGATCGCAGCTCGATGGTGAACGTCTGGACGTTTGGCACGTCAGCGAGGTCGAGCATGAGCGCGCCGGTCGTGAGCATCCCGTGTGTGGAATCGGATACGATGGGAACGGAGATGCGTTCATCGTCGGTGACGAGCATCGCAACGAGCGGCGACTTGCGTGACCACCTGTCGTCTCCTGATCCCTCGTCAGCGCCGCCGGCTGGAGGCGCTGCTCTGATGCCGATTGCCCACAGGGCACCGACCGCACCTCCGCGGTTGTCGCCGAAGGGGCCTGCCCTGTCATTGCACGTGAAGGTGAGCGCAAGCACGTCGCTGCGTCCGCCGATCTCGCCAAACGGAAGAAATGCTCCGAGACCGCGCTCGTTGAGCAGCGTGTGGTCGACGATGCGGCCGCCGCTGCTCCGCGTCTCGAGTCGCGCGATGCGGCCGGGTATCCACAGAATCCTGTGCTCCGGATTGAACAGCGGCGCCGGCTCGCCCTTCATCTGAATGACGGCATCTTCCGACAGGACCGTACTCCTCACGTGCGTCGCCGCAGGGGCACTCGGGTCGAGTGGATCTGACCAGATGAGTCCCGTGGCGCCTCGTGTGCCGGCAGACGCGAGGTCGAACATCGCTGCGTAGGCGATGCGCTCGTCGCGGCGCAGGTGTGAGAGCGAGTACAGTTGCGCTTCGCTGGCCCACGCGATGAGCTCCATGAGCGTGATGCCGGGATCGTGCGCATTGTGATCGGTCCACTGGGGTGCGAGCGAACGAAGGCGCGCGCGCCCGATCTCGAGAAAATCCGCGAACCGCCGATCGAACAGATTCGGTGCGAGATCGCTCACAACGCCACCTCTGCCGTCTCGAGCTGGATGCGAATCGGATCGGCGTCGAGCACGGCGAGCTCGTGCGGTGCGAGGGTCGCCGGCCACGTGCGTGCCAGACCTTCAAGAGGGCTCTCCTGGAATGCAATGGCGTCGATGCTCTCCAGGTGCGGCGCGTCGAGGAGTGCGAGCGCGATGTCTTCGGCCTGCGGGTTTGTGCCGAGCGTCCAGCCGTCGCGCGTTACGCTGCCGGTCGCGGTGTCGAAAAACGCGGCGGTCCGCTGTTTTACGTCGTTCGAGAGCGAACCGGCGTGGTCGAGTGAATCCACGCACAGGGTCAACTCGATGCGGAGCCGACGAATACTCGGGCCACCGATCCGCAATGCGCCCGGTGCGCTGAGGGAGATCGGCGCACTGGTCAGCAGCAAGCGACGCAGCTCTCTGATCTGCGCCGTGCTCGGGATCGGATTCTTGCCTCGCATGACGACGACGAGGCGGACATATCCCCTGCGTCGCGTGCAGCGAGCCTGCACGATGTCGGGCGAGCTCTGGAGTGCAAGGTCCTCGATGTCGGTGAGTGTGACGGCGCGATTGCGGTGGCGTACGCGCGCGAAGCCGAAACGCAGCACGCGATCATCTGGCTCGGGTGGAGCCCCGCCCGCGGACTGATCGACGGACATCACCGACTCCACGCTCTCGACGGGAGATACGAGGTTGAGCGGCATACGCGGAGCCACGAGATTCCCTGGCATCGTGTCGCTGCCGGGTTTCGGTGGTTCCGTACGCTGGTAGCTGAATGCGACGATGCAATCGGTGCCGATCGGCGGAATCATGCCGTGCAAACCGTCGCCGAAGCGGATGATGCCGGTCGCCTCGTCGAGCGCGTAGACGCGCGCATTCGCAGGCTCGTCCAAGGGATCGATGACGCGCCTCCAGAGCACCCAGTCTCCGGGCAGTCCATCGACATCCGTCACCACTTGACGCTCGCCGCCGTTGCGGAGCATGGCGCGCTCCTCTTCCCCGAGCGGTTCCTTGACGCGCAGCTCGAGCGTGTCGTGCAGCACCGGCGGCCGCGCCAGCCTGAGCGCGAGATCCGGCGCTCCCTCGGAGGATCCCACGAGCTCGCGGGTCAGCGTCTCCGTCGCACTCGCCCACACGGCGTTGAGATACGCGCCGCGCAGCGACGGCTTCCAATTCGTGCTGTCGGCACCAGCCGGCGTGAGTCGAAGCCACGTCAGAGATTGACCGAACAGCTCTCGACGCGTCGGCTCGAGCGTGAACGCCATTGAGACGACTCCGCTTTCTCCGAGTCCACGTGTCACGTCTCGCGCGACGATCGGAATGAATCGATCCGCAACCAGTGCTTCGATGAGCAACGGCGCAAATGCGTCGACGAGGAGGAACACGTTGACGGGTGCGCCGATTGGCGCGGCGTCCAGGCCGAGGAGCAGCGCGCGTCCGTTCGCGGGGGCAGTCGCTCGCGGCGCGGCTGCTGTCGTCGCCGCGGCTGTCGTGGCGGTCCCCGGTGACTGCTTGCCGTGACATTCGCAGTCCGGGGGGCAGTCGTCCTCGAGGTCGTGTGGCTTGACGGCACTGGACAGCCGCCCGAGCGTGACCGCCAGCGGAATGAACGCTTCGACGATGGCGCCGGCCGTGCGATTCGCCTCGCTCTGATCGCGCACCGAGCCGCTGTCCTGTGCGAGCACGAACGTGGGCCGCACGCGATCGCAGACACGATAGGAGATCGAAAGTTTCAGAACGGAGGGTGCGCGGATTCCTTCCGAGCTGCGTTCGATGGTCTGCTCCGTGACGCCACCGACGCCCGCCGATGAGGCGCGCACGGATCCAGTAGTTGGTCTTTCCTGCCCAGTCGGAGGGCGCAATGTCGACCGGAACGTCGAACCGCACTGCGCCCTTCGATTTCAGATTGTGCGTCTCATCGAGGGTGACGTGCAGCTTCCACCAGCCCTTGCCGTTCCAGTATTCCCACGACAGGTCCGGATTGACGGACGTGTCGCCAAGGAGCCGCGACCACTCGCCAACGGAGGCGTCGATCACAAAGGGAACGGGGTTGGCAGCGACCTGGACCTCGCTCTCGAGTACCACGATGATGGGCTCGTTGCTGACGTCCACGCTGAAGGCCTTGCCGCGCCGTACTTCCGCCGGTAGTGGTGCTTTCGGAAACGTCAACGGAAGGCGTGCGAGCAGTGCGGCGTCCCAGTTGCCACTGCCGGGCCGCGTCATCCGAATGAAGGAGGTGACGCGTCCGCCAGTGGCGACCGGCCGTACGTAGGTTGCGGAGCTGGGGGGGAGTGCTCCGGTGACCGCCGAGATCGTGGCCCTCCACGTGGGGTTGCTCTTGTCGAGAGAATCGACTTTGAAGAAATCGGGATCGATGTAAAGCACGGAGCCGGCGACCGTGTCATGGTCAGTGGCCGCCAGGTCCATCTGATCGTTGTGCATGGCGACCAGCGCCCCTGTCAGCGCCGAGGCGAGCACATAGGCATCGAGCTGCGTCGACTGCGCCGGGAACGTCTGGTTGATCGGGTAAAGCGTCTCGTTGTCCTTCGTGACGCCGGCGTGCACGATGGTCGCGCTGACAGGCGCACCGGCAGACTGCCGCACGATGAGGTCGTTGACCTGGAGCAGCAGCGATGCGGGGACGACAACGCCGGGCTCGACGCTCGCCTGCTCCACGTGCCGCCGCGTCAGGTCGAAGTCGCTGACAAGAAGATCGGCGCGATCTCCTGGAAGCACGACATGCTTGCCGGCCACCGTCGGTGCACCGCCGAGACGCCCGCCACTCGACGTGAGCGCCGAATCGAACAACGCTGCCTCTGCTCCGGTCGTCGCAACGGCGCCCTTGTAGGGCATCCAGGTGCTGAGACGACCGGTGGCGCGGTCGCTCACCGCCGCAAAGATTTGTGGGTCGCCCGCCATGAGAACAGCGTCGAGGCTCCCGACGACCGTCTTGCCGGCATCGAGCGTCACTTCGGTCGATGTCGCCTGGCGACTCGCAACAAGCGCATCCGGGGCACCGTCCTTCACCGCAACCACGACCACGTCGCCGACCGCGAGCTGGATTGCCGCGGGACGCACGGCCTGCTTGAAGGTCTGCAACGGCAACAGGCGGGTGCACGTGCCGGCGGCCGACACCTGGAACAAATGCCCGTCCGTGGATATGCCCGCCATTCCGGCTGCGACGTCCGTCCCCTGATTCGGAACGAGAACCGGCACGATCGACTCGAGCTGAATCGTCGTCGCGGCCTCCGTCGTATCGACCAGAATCCATTGCTGCCCGGACGGCCACTGGCGCGTCCACATCATGGAGTCGCGCAGCACGACGAGTTGGGCGTTCGTGCCGCCGAGAAAGACGAGGCCGGAGATCGGACTTGTCGACGGAGGAATCGAACCGGCCGACTCCCACCCGCTCTTCGTCGCTTCCGCAATGTCCTCGTGCCATACCCAGATGGAATCGCCGGCACTGGCGGCCACGAGAAATCCCGCACGCGGCGCGACGGTGGCGTCCTCGTACCACACCGGCAGTCGCCACGCCGGCTGCTTGTCGAGGGAGACCGTGGACGAAGTGCTGGCGGTGCCGAGATATCCCGGAACTGGCGGCTGGAGAGGTTCGCGATCGCGGAACTTGGCGATGCTGCCGGTATTCTGGTCGAGCGCATACAGATGCAACGCGCCATCGGCTGCAACGCCCGCGAGCACCGCGTCCGCGAGCGGTCCCTCGCCCAGGGCAGACAGCGAGGAGAAGGTCGGATCCGCCATCTCGAAGCAGAGCTGCGCCTTCGCCGCTTTCTTCGAGAACGCCTCCTGGCTGCCCAGGTAGAAGGCGTCGAACTGCTTCGGTTCCTTGCCGAGCGGAAAGAACACGCTGTCGAGAACGATCGGCGTGGTGTTCGCCATGCCCTCGGCAGCCGGCGGAGCATCCGCTGTTGCATCCGGCGGACACGGCGATGGTAGCAGTTGGCAGTTGATGCGCAGCTCCAGCGCGTCCACCTGGAGTGAGGGAGCCGTGCTGCTGACGTTCGTCGCATACGCGCGGATCCAGCGGCTGTTGTTGCCAGCGATCACGCGCGGCTCGATCGCCCCCTTGGACTTCTGTAAAGTCACGGCGCCGGCCACATCCTGCTTCTTAGCGAGAATGAGTGGTTGCCACCCAAGCTCGTCCTTTCCGTCGATCTTGCCCCAGTACTGCCAGGTCACGCCCGCAACCAGCGTGGCCGCGCCCACGACGTCGATGCTGGCAGCCGCCTCCACATTGAGGAGGTCCAGGTGGCCGAGGTACAGCGCGTGTTCCTGACGATTCCGCGCGATGTCGCCGAACGGCGCGAAGGACGCGACCTTGCGTACGACTGACAGGGCCGACACATCCGTGTCGAGACCCGGCTCAATCGTGACGATCCCCTTATCCGGCCGAACGACGCGGTACTGTCCTCCGGCGACGTCGATGATCATGTCCGCGGTGAGACCTGACTCCGGATCGAGCTGGAGCTTGGTCGCGCCCGCTGCCGCAAAACTCTTGAGCTCCCACTGAACGGGAAGCGGCTCGAGCGGCTGGAGGTCGCTGAATCCTGGCGGAGTCACATAGTAGGCGTCGTTCGCACCGTTGACGCCAACTACCAATTGAAGCCGGCCGGGAATCACTCGAAGACCTTCCTCGGTCTCGAAGACGACGGGTGTCCCCGCGGCGTCCACCTGCATTCGCACCGGTGCCTCCGCAAGCACGGATGCTCGCGCCGCGTCGGCGAGCTTGAATGCCACCGGCATGCGCGCCGGCCTTGCGGCCTGTCCGCGGACCGCGAGCCAGTCGAGGAATCCTCTCCGCATCTTCTCGCCGCCGCGGTCGAGCCGCTCGGCGACCTCCGAGTTGAAGCGGCTGGCGACGTCGAGCAAGGCCGCGCCGAAATCACGCTCACCGTCGGCGATTCCCCACGACGGCATCCACGCCCGAGCGCGCGCGCGCAACTCGGCCGAGAACTCCGCGGCGCGGCGCTCGTCGAGTCCGGGGGCGCGGGGCGCTTTCACGGCCGCCCTCCCTCACGGAAGTAGAACGGGAACACAAGGTTGCCAGTCTGGTTCGTCTTGCGCACACGATACTCGAGCTCGATGAGCAGCTCACCCTGCGCGGTCGCCGCTTCGTCGACCTTGACCTCGAGCACGTCGATGCGCGCCTCGCAACGGCGAAGCGCTTCTTCCACCGTCGAGCAGATCCGCTGTATCACCGTGCTGTCCACCGCGGCGAACACCAGCTCGTGAATGCCGCAGCCGAAGTTGGGGCGCATCACGCGCTCGCCCGGTGCGGTCTCGAGAATGATCAGGATCGACTGACGGATGTCCTCCTCGGACTCGACGTACGCGACGAGCCCCGTGCGCGGATCGAGCTGTGGAGGCATGGCCCAGCCGCGACCGAGAAAGTCCTTGCGCTCGCCGACGGCATTGGGGGCGCTCATCCGATCATCACCGTCGGTGCGCCGATAGCGATGGCATTCGGCGCGCTCGCTTCGACGACCATGTCTCCCTGCCGCGCCGCCGACATCCCGCCGATCATTACGGTCACGCTTCCGACCGCGACCACGCCCCCAACGTGCGGCTTGGGTCCGTCGAAGAGCGGGCACACGTGCGTATCGGCCGTGGCACGCCACGCCGGCTGGCCACCGATGAGCACCGTCGGGCAGCCCGGTCCCGGCGCGAGTGGCGTGCCGTGACTGGTATTGTCTCCGAGGCGTGCGGCAGGCATTCCCATTGCGCGTGCTTCTCAGTTGATGTTCACGAGGCTGCCGCGAATGGTCATCGTCGCGCCCGCCTTGATCTCGAGGGTTGCCGACGCCTCGATGGTGATCGTCGCCGCCTTGATGTTGAGTTGGCCCTTGGCTTCGATGGTCATTGCGCCGCTGTTGCTGTCGACCTTGACGATGTTGCCCAACTCGTCCTGCACGACGAAGCCATCGTCGTCGAACGTGACTTTCCGGCCCTTCTCGTGGGCCAGCTCCACGACGCCCCTGGTACCATCGTCGAACAACAGGTGATGCTTCTTGCGCGACGTGAGGATGCGCTTGTCATTCTTTCCGTCATCGTTGGCGAGTGGCGGTTTGTCCGGCCCATTCCACAGCGCGCCGAGCACATAGGGAAAGCGGAGATCCTCGCGTTCGCACGCGACGAGGACCTCGTCGCCGACTTCCGGAATCACCACGAGACCGCGCTCCTTCCCCGCCATCGGCGTCGCGAGCCGCGCCCAGTAGCTCTCACGTGGCTGGTCGTGCCACGGGTACCTGACCTTCACACGACACAGGCCGTCGTCATCCTTGTTCTGCGTGACGACCGCGATCGCCACTCCCTTGAGGTAGCCGCCTGCCTCGTGCGCAGTCTCGTTGGGTGCCGCGTCGAGGAGGTTCATAGGCCGGTCTCCTTCACCTTGAAGCGCGTGCGATAGCCGCCCGCGTCGATCTTGTGCGTCGCTTGTTGGACGTAGTACGTCTTCGAGAATGGCGCGCCGAGTTTGTCCAGCTCGATGTTTCGGTCGGGCCGTACTTCGGGGAGGCCGATCGCCTCTCCCTCGCCCGTCAGGAATTGCTTCGCGCGTTCGTTGAGCGCGGCCTTCGCGCGCTGATCGGCCTCCGACTGCGTGAACACCGGCTGGCGCAGACGAAGCGTCGGGCGCTTCGTCGGCTCGCGCACGAAGGCATCCAGATGCTGACCCGCGCTCTTTCCCGTCAGGCCCGACTCCTCGCCCGCTGCCGCGCGACCGACGATGGCTTTCTTGGTTTTCGGGTCCCAGCCGTAGACTTCGACGCGCGAGATCTGTCCGGCAAGGTTCGCCTCCGGCTTGAAGCTCAGCAGCCCTTCGCCATAGGCGAGCCGTGCCACGGCGGTCGCCTTGTCGTTCGGTGGCCCGAAGTGCAGCGTCCGGCGCTCGTCGACGTAGAGCTCGAAGTGATTGCGGTCGGCGAGCTTCTTCAGAAACTCCCAGTCGCTCTCCTGATTCTGCTCGATCTGCGCGTGCTTCTCCTGCGTCGACTCGACGATGGCAGCGAGATTGTTGAAGCTCGCAATCTCTTGAGCAGCATCGCTGTCACGCGCTTTTGTCCACGTGCGCGCATTCTTGCCAATCGTGAGCGTGAATCCGTGGTCGTATCCGGAGATGGCCAACTCTGGTGCGCCGCCGTCCGGAAAGTTCGTGGTGATCTCGGTGATCATGCCGCGCACGGCGGTCGGCGTCGACTTGGCATCGCCGTATCCCATGCATACCTCGACGTCAGCGCCGAACGTGAGAACACCGAGCACGTCGGTACCGCGCCCCGACTTGAACGCGTGCAGCTTGTGGCTGTAGCAGTCGGTCACCGTGAAGCTGAAGCGAGACGCGGCGCCGAGCACCAGGTCCACCTCAACCTGGCTCACGGCGACCAGCAGGTCGCGCATGAGATCATCGCGCCCCACCCGAACGGCGAAACACGGGGCGTAGAAATCGCCATACGTCCTAGCGAATGCCGCCAGTTCCATTGGGATTCTCGATGGGAGGCAGCACGAGCCAGTCGCCGGGCGCGATTTCGCGCGGATCGTCGAGATCGTTTGCAACGGCGATCCGGACCCATTCGTTCGGGTCGTCGTACTCGCGATTCGCGATCCACCAGAGGGCTTCGCGCCCGACCACGACACGGCGTTTGGTCTTGTCAGCCGACTCGCGCCGCGGATCCTCGAGCTGCTGGCGGAGGGTGCGGTACTCCTTGAACGTGATCGAGAGCGTTGCGCGTGCCGGTGCTCCATCCGGATGGAACATCGTAACCTTGCGGCCGAGCTTCTCGATGACCGCGGAGAACTCCATCGGACCCCAGTTGAAGCGCACGGGCGGCGGCGCATGCAGATCGCGATCGATGAGCAGCAGCTTCGACAAGTCACGCAGCCGCGTCGCCAGCGGTTGGTTCTCCGGCTGCAGCAGCGAGGTGGGCCCTTTCGGATCCGTGTAGTCGTCGAGAAACAGCTCCATGCTGAGCTGATCGAGCTCGCCGTTCACGAACTGCAGGAGTGGTGACCCGAGACCGGGTACAGCCGTCGCCTTGAACGAGTTGGTGCGCTCGAAGCTGTACTCGGTGGGATTGAAGAGCACGCCGATGACCTTGCCCTTGTCGGCGCCGTCGAGGACGGTGATCGTCGCTTTCTTGAGCTGGGCGATGCTCACGACGTCCTCACAGTCCGCGCCGCTCGCGATCGATTCGCACCCGTCGCTCCACGCGGCGGATCACGTCGTCCGCAAGCCGGTCCATGAGAGCAGGTGCGAGCTTCGTCACCTCCATCGTCGCCGTGGTGGCGGCAGGCGACGGCACAGGCATGGCCATGTCGAGACCGGTGTTCTTCTCCGCGACCATTCGCTGCGAGAGTGGAGCGGCCGCGTCCTGCACCGATCCCTCCACGCTTGGCCTCGCCGACCTCCTGGCAGAACGCCAAATGATCTCCGCCTGGCGGAGCAGCACTCGTGACGCGACGTCGTCCGCCGGAGATCGCGTCGACGTATGGAATCGCACCGCGGCGCGCGACGGATGCGCCGACGCTCGAAGGTCGTCGGGTTGCCTACGCGGCGCCGAACGGACTCGCTCGTCATTCGCCTCTCGCGCTCTCCTCCCACTGCGGTACCGCACGAGAGAGCGGAGCCGCGGTCGACGTTCGATGCTCGGCATCAGCGCCGGCGCGGAGTGGAAGGCCGTTCTGGGAACGGCCGCCGGCTGCGCGACGATGGGTCTGTCGGCCACCGCAGCCTGAACGTGTAGCGCGCCCGGCGCGCTGACAGTCTGCGGCATGCGCGCAAGAGTCGCCGCGGGGCGACCGACATGCAGATGGCGCTCCACGATCGGATGTCGGCCACCCGCCACTCGGACGGCGGTATGCGCCGACGGTCGTCCCCGTCTGATGGAACCTTCCCGTGAGCGCACATTGAGATGCAGTTGCACCTGCGTCAGCCACGTGGCGTTCACCGTTGCGCTTAGTCCAGCGGCGTGCCGCTGCGCGGGGCGCGCGCGCTGACGTCTCCATCGAACCGCGACGGGATGCCACGCTCCCCCAATGCGGCGCGCGCCCGCGCCACGACGCGCGAAACGGGACGCCGCGCTGTGCGCGGAGAGTACGAACCTTCGTCGGGCAAACATGCCGCGCTCGGCGCTCACGTCGCTTTCCTCAGACCGTGATGCGCGAGCTCGAGACTCTCCATCACCATCGGCGACGTTTGGGCGTCGAGGTCGGTCGCCGTCCACTTCACGGGGAGGGCATACTCGATCTGCCACGCCCACGCCTTCTCATTCGCCTCGTTCTGCAAACGGATCCGGATCGTCTTGCGCTTCACGTCACCCGCCGCCGTCGCTTCGGCCCACTTCCACAGGTCATCCAGGGCGAGGCCGCGCTCCAGGACCACGACGGGATACGACACCTGCGTGACCAGCTTGTGCTCGTACTCGTTGACGCCGCCCTCGCGATAGGACTCGTGCTTCACGTCGCGCGCTATGCCCTTCACGCGCGTGAAACCGCCGCTCGTGATCTCGTCGATCTCGAGCAGGAAGCGGAAGCCACGAAGCGGGTCCTGACGCGCCATTGGCGTGCGTGCCTCAGACCTCGAACGGGTTCGACGGCGCGCCGTCGAGCGTTCGGTTGATCGCCGAGATCTCCTTGCACCACCGCCGCCGCTCGCGATGCTCGAGCCGCATGAGCTGGTCGTGCGGCCAGTGGAAGTGGTGCGCGATGAAGGCCATCTCCTCGTACAGCGCGGTCACGGGATAGGCCTTCATGCTTCCCCCATGACGGCGACCCTCCGCGCCATGGCAGCGCCGCCGATTCGCGCCTTCGCGGGCGCGATCTCCGGCTCCGCGTCATCACCCGAGTTGAGCGATTCGTACAACCGCTCGAGATGCGCGAGATCGGACGCATACAGCCCCTCGATCACCGTCGTGCTCACATCCGCCAGCGAGCCGAGCCGCGTGATGACGCGGGCGAGAACGATCACGGCGAGATACGCCTCGTTCTGCTGCACGCGCGGATCGCGCAACGGCAGGATCTCATCGGCCGCGGTGGCGAGACGCATCGTACCCCGACGGTGCAGCATGCCCGCCTCGTCGACATACCCCTTGGGCAGCTCGAACTCGACCTCCGTCTCGAAGCCGAGATGTGCGACTGTGCTCATGGCGTTCTCCTCTCTACATGACGCGTTCGATGCCTTCGTTGACCAGCTCCAACAGCTCGATCATCGCTTCGTTGCCCTTCGCGTTGAGATCGCTCGAGTGGTACTTCACGGGCCATGCGTCCGTGATGACGAACCGCGCGGCGTCCACGCCGGCTTCGTCCTGCGCCACGATCACGACCTTCTTGCGCTTGTCCTTCACCTGCCCCGCCGACACGCTTCAGCGTGATGTTGCCGTACTTGGTGAGTCCGCTCAGCTTGCGGACGTGCGGCGGATCGGTGCCCTCGCGATACTCCACGGCGTCGATCGTCGTGTCGGCGATCGCCACCTCGCTGAAGCCCGCTTGCGTGATGCTGTCTATCTCGAGACGGTACCGGAAATTTCGTAGCGGATCGTTGCGTGCCATGGATGCTCCTAGCGCTGGGCCTCAGCGGTGTTCTGGAAGATTCGGAAGATTACGAACTCGGCAGGACGCACCGGCGCGATGCCGATCTCGCAGATGAGGCGGCCATTGAGGATGTCGTCCTGCGACATCGTGGTGCGGTCGCAGGTGATGAAGAACGCTTCCTGCTCGGTGCGGCCGAACAGCGCGCCGAGGCGCCACTGCCCGCGCAGAAACAGCCGGATGGTGTCGATCACGCGCGCCCAGAGACGGTCGTCGTTGGGCTCGAAGACGACCCACTGCGTCCCCTCGTAGATGGAGCGCTCGAGGAAGATGAAGAGCCGCCGCACGCTGACGTATTTCCACAGCGCGTTCGACGTCAGCGTGCGTGCGCCCCATACGCGGATACCGCGACCCGGGAAGCTGCGAACGACGTTCACGCCCTTCGGGTTGAGATCGTCCTGGATGCGGTCGTTGATCTCGTACTCGAGCGCCAGCGCGCCGCGGGCAATCTCGTTCGCCGGCGCCTTGAAGACACCACGCTCCACATCCGTTCGCGCATAGACGCCGAGCACCTGACCTCCCGGCGGAATCATCTTGCGCGCGCCCGTGCGGGGATCGGCACTCACGATCCAGGGATAGTAGAAGGCGGCGTAGCTGCTATCCTGCACGGTGCTGCGTGGGTCGAGCGCCGTCGTGCTGCTCTGCCCTTTGTCGCAGTCCACCACCGCGAACCGGAACCGCATGTTCTCGCAGTGCGCGATCACGGTCTTCGCGATGTCGGTCGAAATGCTCGGCGCATGGACGAGGGCGACGTCCCGATACGGATCGAGCTCCAACGCCGCGAGCCCCTGCTCGGTGCCGCGTCCCCCCGCACGCGCGCCCGCGTAGTCGTTCACGCCGAGCGCAGCCTGGTCGTCGGCGCCGCCCGCCAGAAGTTGTGCGCCATCGGCCGGCCGCGTGCCGGGCGCGACGCCCGCGTTGCGCACGAGCATCCCGAGCGCGGAGCTCTCGGGTCCCTGGTTCGTCTCGCTCTTCTCGAGGTCGATGTACGGCACTCGCTTGCCGTAGAAGTCGGGTGAGGTCTCGTCGGTGACGAGATCATCGAAGTCCTCGGCCAGAACGGGTCGCGGCAGCATTCGCCGGCCGTCGGGCGTGAATGGGTCGAAGGGCGTGGCGCCCTCGTGCCAGTACGCGAGCTGCAACCGGAACCCGATGTTGCTGCCGTCGGCGCGCTTCGTCGTGCCGGGCGTGATCTTCGCGAAGACACGCGTCCCCCAGGCGCCAGGACCCGCCGCGCGCACGATGAAGTCCCCGAACGCCGCCTCGGCGGTGGCGGAGGCTTCGCCGACCAATCGGGGGAGGAACTTGTGATCGTTGAACACGTCGCCGAACCAGTGCTGGTAATCCTTGTAGCTCGTCACCATCCGCGGCGTAATGGATCCGCGCTCGGCTTCGCCCAGCAGTGCCGCGGTGCTCGTGGGTACGCCCTCGATGGGACGCGGTCCACGCTCGATTTCCTCGATGTAGACGCCGGGATGCAGGTATTCAGGCATGTTGGTGTCTCCTGGTTCACATCATCGGGCTTGCGGCGACGTTTGCTCGGGTGCTCCGAGCGAGTCGTCGCAACAGTTGATTGCACTCGGGATCGCGCGCTTGGCGTCCTTCTCGAACGACTTGAGACCGTTCTCGATCTGCGACTTGTAGTTCTTGATCTCGTTGTCGATGCCCGCGAGGGCGGCTTCGGCCTTTGCGAATGCGTCCTTCGCC